>Ga0224512_10000629_pt1 | contig 36619 bp, 54 predicted proteins | sample SF_May12_sed_USG_4_FD_169103 | JGI IMG/M metagenome (GOLD analysis project Ga0224512, IMG submission 169103) | Sediment microbial communities from San Francisco Bay, California, United States - SF_May12_sed_USGS_13 | ecosystem: Environmental > Aquatic > Marine > Sediment | place: USA... | reverse complement strand
CTGATAACACTGTTGTTATGGGTTCTCCAGCTACAATCAGATACACTAGAGAAGAATATGACAAGAAACAAAGAAAGTGGAAAGAAAGTTAGGATTTAATTTCTTTTTTAAAAATCAAGTTTTTTACCATGGCCTTTGCAACTTCCTTGACAACAGGAACGGGTTTCCCTTGATTTGTCTGTGTTCTACAATTCGTTTTACACTTGATAAGAACAAAAATGAGTTAACCACTGCGGGCAATAATAAACAATGTTATAACCTCGTACTTCTTCTAAACATATGCAAGCAGAAGCATTAACTTCAACAATCAGACCTGTGTTTAAGTATGTTTACCTAATGACTTTCTTCGCTCTGCTTGCAGGTTTTTTTCACCCAGTAGTAAAGGGGATAGGATTTGATGCAAACATCCTTGGCATATTCATTCTGTTTGTAGGGGTTGCAGGAGGTGCGCTATTATACAAGGCACCTGATACAAAATACCCCGAGGTACTAATGGGTATGGGATTCATCCTGATAGGAATATCATTCTGGTTTATATTCCTTCTAGCAGGAAGACTGGGATAATGTTATAAAGATAAGCCCTAACTAATTCCAATGGGCGTATTAAGTGGTAAGGATTTACTAAGTGGAAAATACATTACAGCACTAATTACAGATAGTGCAAATCGTATCCATTTTGTACCAATCAAGAACACCATTGGCGACTACTTTATCGCAGAGATTGAGAAGGAGATATACGCATTCAGTCTCAAGGATGCAAGACATGTAATTTACAGACAGACCCTGGCCAAATCATTCAGGGTAATTCAATATGATACTTCACATTATAAATCGATTAGACCCGAGGTAAAGGAACTCGAGAAACTATTACAGGTAAATGGACTGCCAAAGATGAATCGACTTCAACTTAACGTTCTTACCCAATTGGGTAAGAGAGAGAAGAAGGATTTCAAGGAGCATAACATTGAACAGATTATCGAAGCATTCCAGAACAGTCATTCACAAGACATCGACCTGGTACAACCAATCATCCAATACCTTGAAGGATTAGAGATAGACAAGATTGTCACACCAGTCAGAAATGTGACTGACTTTATCACTGAGGATCTAATAGCATTGCCCCCATCATTTCTAGGTCAGATTATTCCACGTTATCAAAGACTTGACGTAGAGCATAAGAAGATAACCAACACCCCTCTCAAAGGTGGTGCCGGATTCATGAAGCTCGTACTCGTCATGGTGCTAGGACTTGCCATAGTTGGTGGTGTATACATTGCATATGACAAGGGAGTCTTTGATGGTGTATCAGAATTCGCAGGGAACCTGGGCACAATCCAGGAAGGATTCCAAGGACTACCGTCACCGACTCAGGGAATACAGACCTCGGCTGCTGCTGACTATGCAGATGCAACAATTCAGGCAAAGTACCCTGAACCACAGGATCTCGTAACAGCAATCAATGCAGGAGAAGTTGACTATAACAAACTCTCAAGTACCATGCAGAGTTATGTCGACGGCATTGAAGTCGAAGAAACCCCTTAAGGATAAGTTATATCTATTAGTGTTTCGAGAGAAATGATATGAAGTCATCGATGCTGTTTGCTTTTATGTTGTCGACAGTTCTGGCATTCGGCATTGGTGACTCTATCGATTATGCTTTCGCCCAGACTACTATCAACGTCACTGAAACTACCCCCTGCTTCCTGAACTATACGGCTGGTGTAGAGATGTGGGAAAACTGTGGATATGAAGAGGACTATCTTGCTGCTGCTTTACTGCCATTCGAGTGGGTTACCGGTGGACTATTCTCAATCATAATAGTATCCATTATCATATTGATGTCATACATCAAATACCATAACATAATATTCCCAATAGTAATAGGAGTGGTGATGCTTCCAATCTCATACTTTGCATTCCCACCTCAGTTCCTATCATTTGCAATCATATTGGCGTTCGTTGGTATCGGAACACTCATCTGGTACATACTGGTCAGGCAGACCAAAGAGTATTAACATATTGTGCAGACGTTATCACATTGAAGAAACGAAAGGGCTCAGCCACAGTCTCACCAATAACCAAATTCTTACACTGGAAGTATTCCGGTCTGATAGTGGTACCTGCTGCGGTACTCCTAATTCTTGGCGGATGGTTCTATTACACATCCACCCTTGAGTTCTTTGATCACTTTTCATGTCAAGGTCTCATAGACTATGCGACAAACAAACATGATCTTGGCGATGCATACCCTCCTCATAACGAGCTTACTGAGGAGCAACACTTGCACTTGCATGAGATATTGGAACCGTGTATTGAGCAACAATTCCTTGACGGTCAATCCTTAAATAATCACAAGTAATTGTGACATCATACTGAATAACCCTTAGAGTAAAATCTTTGGCGAACGTGGGGTCAACCCCCACATTTTATAAAATGTTATTAGTTAACGAATCATACTAACTATGCCCTTGGGGGTTGGTTCACAACTAGGTGATGCTATTGCCTCACCTAGTATTTTCTTTTATGCGTAGAAAGTGCTCAAATTTTATATACTATTTAGTAAGGCACAAATCAATGGATAATTCATTGATGGGTTATGTTGGCGCTTTCATCGCAGTCGCTATCATGCTCGGAATTGGTACATTGATTCTCGGTGGAGCAGCTACTGATTGTTCAACAATCACTGGTTACAACGCCACCGCAGGTGCAACCCAAACAGGTTGGGCACTACAATGTGAGACTAACAACACACAATCACAAGCCGGATACAATCTCTTAATCATCACCTTGATTGTACTAGCAGCAGTTGTTGTATTGACAGTCGTCAGAATGTTATCTTAGACAGATAACTTCTTCTTTCTTTTTTTTAGTTCCTTGAAATGATGATACTGTTATATGTTACTACTCCTACTACTACCCCTAAAATGTTATAAAGATAACAAATAACCCCATGTATTGAAACAAACAATTATGATTGCAATGGTTGCCTCAGTTTTATTGGTAGGTACCATCGCAACAGTAGACGCCTTTGATCGGTTTGTAACCGATACAGGTTCAGGTAAACTGAATTTGACAGATGGTGCTCTAGACAACTCCGTGAAAACCCTTGAATCCCCAGCCAGCAGTGGTTGTGGTGGATGTCAATTGGGTGACGATTCATGGACAGGAACCGGCGAATTCACTATTGCAACAAACGACGAATATAACAGTTTAGTCGCAAGAACAACCGAAGGTTCAGTCGACAGTAACGCTGCCCCTTCAATGAGTGGATTCAGAGGTCTTCAAGATGACAAAGCATTGAGAATATATGGTGCAGAATGTGGCCCTATCATTGATGGTGGATCACAAATAGTATTGTATAACTGTGACAGAGCCACTGATGTTTCTGAAGTCTACATCACATACAAAGGACAAATGATCCAAGTAGATGTACCTTCAAAAGGAAACCTCAGTTCAATGATAACAGTCTCACTCCCATTAAGTGTTCAATTTAACGACCCTGTTCTAGTTGACAGAGTAAGTTATGTTGAAAACGGGTATGTATTCGTTGAAGAAACCTGGAAAACTCCATACGGTCCAGCACAATAAGCGCTGACCAACCTTTTTTATTTTTATTGAGAAACTTAAATACATCATTTATTGATAACATATAATGTCAAGTCTTGTATATCTTGGTCTTTCACTAATCCTGTTTGTAATCACATATGGTATTGCTTTCACATTAATGCCAATGATATTCGGTTCATTCTTTTCACTTATGGACAACAACAACTTTGTAATCAATGCGGCATGGACTGAGATATATGAGAAGAACGAGGACACCGTACAATACTTGGTACCACTAATGCCAACGATGGGTATCATCATCATAGTAATCAAAGTCCTCATGACAGCAAGTGCAAGGGGAAGAGATTAGTTGAATGCAAGATTACTCGCTCTGCCCTTACTACTAATACTTTCCCTGGGGATAATTCAATCTAACGAAGCCTTTGCGCAGACCCTTTCATATGACGGTTCGGACGGGTCACAGCATCTAGATACTAATAACGATGGTGCATGTAACTTTTCATCCTCATCACTTACTAACACAAATCAATTGGTCAGGGCATTCAATACCGCAGCCTCATCTGACTGTACGGTGTCAGACATAGAGTTCACACTTCCATCATTGGCAAACGCCACTAGTATTACATCTGCAACACTATCACTTCAAATTAACAGTAACACAAACAACACAACATTTGATGTAAGGTCAATCGACTTTGATGATCTCAGTACAAGAAGTGACACCCAGAGATTTGCATCACTTATTGCTGGAACTGATTATGTATCGACTCAGACTCCTCTTGGGGTAGGACTCTTCAACTTTACAATAAACGCCGCAGGTATTGCTGACATACTTTCAGCAGTGCAGGGAGGCGGAGGAGCATTTTCAATTGGATTAGACCATGATTCGTTTTCACAGGATGCAACAGTACACACAGTACAGTGGGATTCCCCAACCGGAACTAACCCACCTGAACTAACCTTTACATATACTACTACTCCCGCACCGGATGCAGTAGATGATCTTGTTGCCGATGTCATCACAGGTGGAGGATTTGATCTTAACTGGACAGAACCTGGTCTCAATGGTGAGACACTTATCAACTATGCATTAAACTCTACTACCCCTACTGGAGACCCACTTACATTCGTAGGTAACACAACCAGTTCTGATTATAGTGTCACCGGACTTACTCCCAACACCACATATTCTTTCAGGGCATCCGCACTTACAGCAGGAGGATATAACGTAACAGGTGCCAACATACTCAATGTGACAACCATTAACGTTTATCCACCTACAAGTATATCTGTAGACACCCCAACACTAACATCATTATTACTTACATGGGTAGCACCAGTAACAGGTGATGCCCTAAACGGATTTCTTATCGAAAGAGAATCCCCAATCGGTGGAGGCTTTGCAACAATCGTAGCCAACACTACCACAACTGGTGTGACATACACCGATACTGGATTGACAAGTGGAACTCAGTATAATTATAGGGTAACCTCACTGGCAGCCGCAGGAGCATCTGCTCCATCACCAACAGGTGCAAACTACACATTGGGGGCTCCTATTCCGCCCACCGGACTTACAGTGTCATCGACATCTGATTCCTCATTAACATTGGATTGGACTGCATCTGACCCTAACGGATTTCCAGTAACCGGATATCTCATTGCTAGAGAATCTCCAACTGGTGGTGGTTTTGCAACACTAGTCAATGACACAGGAAGCACTGACGTATCATATGTCGATACAGGACTTAGCGCTTTGACCCAGTACAATTACAAGGTGTCTGGATGGAACTCAGAAGGTAATGGTTCATTTAGCACCGCAGTGGCAAACTACACTCTTCCTGATTCACCAACAAGTCTCATAGTATATCCTGAGGGAACCAGTACCACTGACCTTAATCTCGAATGGGTTGCCCCTGGAGGTGGTGTCGGTATTAATGGGTATAAGATTGAAAGAGCCCCATCAGTAGGAGGGACATTCGCAACCATCAGCGCAAATACAACTAACTCAAATACATTCTATAATGATACAGGACTTGTAATCAATACATATTACAATTATAGGGTTTCCGCATTAGGAAACACAACCGTCGATCCAAGTGACCCATCCAACACATACTCACAAACAACATATCATTTGCCTGACTCAGTCGACGATCTAACCGCAACAGAAGCCGGCTTTGGTTCTGCCCTATTGGAATGGACAACCCCTGATACTTTGTACGGGTATGTCCTAGGTTACATGATCAACTATACCACCCCCCAGGGCGATCCAACATCAATCTATACTAACAGTACCGGATCAAGTGCAGTCTCCGCAATAGTGGGACTACCAATCAATGACTATTCTTACAGAGTATCTGCCGTTACGGTCCACGGTACAAACGCATCAGCCGCACTGATTGCAAACTTTACGACGTCACAGCAGACAACGTTAGGTGATCTTGACTCTGACTTTAGTGAGCAGACCCCTGTTGCAACCATACCAATAACGTTCGCACTTGATACAATAAACGGCACACAAAGCACTGTCCAAGTATTATATGATTCTGCCATGGACCTTGACTGTAACATAGCATACAAGTATTCCAGAAGCAATTCCACTTACTCAGGACTTACTGAGAATCCATTAACAGGCAGTGAAGTATACACCAACTTTACATTCAACGATCCAGCAAATGAAATAATAGATATCTCATGTGTTGATAGTCTTGATGGCAATAATACAGGAACCTACCAATTATCAGAAGGTGAAATCCCATTCTTCTCACAAGCAAGTGACTTCCAGGCAGGGACCTTTGGCACACAAGGAATGTTTGGTATCTTTGACCTACTAACATTATTCGTAGTAATCATAGCAATGATAGGATTCAACAGGTACAACCCAGCAGTCGGTGTAGTCATCATGGTCTCAATGCTAGGGGCACTTGCATTCTACGGACTCATAGAACTATCAGGATTAATACTAGGTGTACTTGCATTAATCATTGTACTGGCAATCGGAACGGTGAGAAAGAGTTGATAGAGAAAGCACTTATCGTAATCATATTCATGTATGCAACATCAATGTCAATTCTTGGTGCGCAGTACGTAATCGCAGATGCATTCGATCTCACCCTTACTAACTTTGAGGGCGAACCAGTCGAGTCACATCTTATAGGATTCATCAATGAAGATGAACTCAATACCAGAACCGCAAACGTTGCAGCTGCAAACTTTACTGGTAACACAACATATTATGACAGGATTGAGACCTTCACCACATCCGCAGCATATGTTGCCTGGGAACTTATCACCCTACTCACCGGTACCTACATCTTCAATGTGATGTGGCTAATGGGAGTACCTATCCACTTTGTTCTCATCTTTGTAACCCTATACATCCTGTTACTGGCAAGGGCAATCATCGGATACATCAGAGGCATCTAGATAACAACACTTAATACCTCCTCCTCCTCTTATCATAGTATGATTGGAACAGCAATTATCATAGCAATAGTCGGGGGGGTAATATTACTCTGGGCCGGCACTGCAAATTATGATGTCCCTATTGACACGACAGATATCAAAGTGTTCGTATATGATATTCCTGAGTATTCCCATGAATCAATAACTACCCAACTTGTGGATGAATCGCTACGTGCATGGGAGAATGTAAACCCGGATGTATCATTTGCATATGTTGATGATATCAATGATGCTGACATCGAGATAGGATGGACTGACGCAATTGACTACGAGGATGAATGGGTAGTTGGATTAACTTATACTGATCACTATGAAGGTGAGGATGAAGTTCTTTACGCAAGTATTGAGGTTGATCTTGTTGATACTGACTGTAATGGCAACCCAGTATACTGGACAGATGTATCTATTCGTGATACTATAACCCATGAGTTGGGGCACGCACTTGGAATACTAGGACATTCAAATGATGAGAGCAATCTTATGTATGATGAGGATGCCGAGTCAGCCTTTGTTGATACCATGGGATACATACTTCCGGCAGGAGGAGTGGAACAAAAATACATTCTTGAAGTTACAATGTCAACAAACTGTCTTGCAAATATAACCAACTAATCAGTCTTTGTAAAAGCACTAAGTACGTTGAACAGTACATAGATTATCATGATGATAAACAATAGCAGATGGAATGTTACCCACACTGACTTTAGTAACTGAACTTCATTTGTAGTGGTGGTTGTGGTTGTGCTGTTAAGTACGACTGTTACATCAGCAGAATTTAGTGCTTCATAATCAGAGTTGACTGTCTCGACAGTCGTGTCAAGGGATATTACTCCCGACCCTATACTCGCCAGCATAAATGCACACATCATTGATGGCACAAGCCAGATAGGTCTGGTTGCACTTTGGGAACGTGTGTTGGTTGGAGCATCATCTCTGAAGGCTGATATTACCAACATGATGACACCGGCATAGCAAATGATTCCATATACCACAAGTTCTATAATGGATAAGTCTGCCATGTGATTCCTCTGTAACTAGTAAGTATTAAAATATTAGTGTGTACTGAAAAAGTTATAATGTCTGCAATACGTCTAGCCCAGGATCAAGCACAAATGACCCAGGCACAGCAATCAAGGAATGCAACTGCCGCACAACAAGCAGCACAACAGGACTCATTTGATTCACAGGAATCAGAAGAACGACGTCTCCAAGAACTTGAAGAGAAAAGAGAGGCATCAAGAAAAGCAAACCAGGATCAGATAAAGACTGCACTGGCAAAGATCAGAGCAGTCCCTCAATCATTGAGAAGGTCCCAGGTAACCAAGAAGGAATTTGATAAGAGGGAAGATCTCATACGTGCAGTCAAGGCAAGAAACCTTAGGGCATATGCAAGCATTGGCATTACCGCACCAACATCAGTATCAGTTGGCAGACAAGCAAGCGGTGTAATCAGTGGTAAGAAGGCAGGCCGTGGAAAGGATGCCAGATCACAAAGGGACGTATCAAGAGCCAAACTTGGAATGACTCTTGCAGCAGGAAAGAAGATACTTACTCCCGAGGAATTTGGTACAAGATTACGAAGTATAGATTCATCATTTAGTGCAATGACAGCAACAGAAAAACGTCATACACGATATCGTTCTACTCTAAAGGCCCAGGGCAAATCAGCCAAAGGGGTCCAACAAAACTTTATTGCCGGTAGCAAGTTCTCCACACAAGCAGCACCAGTAACCAGATACAGTAGTGGTGAACTTATCAGACCCACAAAGATAGCATCAACTAATACCGGAAGTGGTACATCATCTGATCCATTCAGAGCATCGCAACCAAACGCTGCCAAGGTGGCACCATTCATAAGGGCAGCCCAACAAAAGATATCTGCTACCAGAGGATCAGGTTCCACACAACCACGAAGAACTAACACTATTCAGGATGGTTCATTACCAGTGCAGGGACCAGCCCCACTGTCAGCATTATCAACTGTAGGATATTCCCCAAGCGGACTACCATTACAAGGACCAGGAAGACCTGAGGAATTCAAAGGTGCAGTAGGACCAATATCGACAGCACTTGGTACCGCTGATGAAAAAGCAACCTCAAGACAGGTAAGTGCAAAACGAAGACAGGAGGATTTCCTAAGCCAGTTATCTGCAGATGATAAAGTAAAGACATTTACAGCAAGAGGTAGTGGGCCGCTTGAATCATTTTACAAAGCAGCTGATACATATGGTCGTGATCTTGACAGGCAAGCCAAACTATTCCAGAAGACAAAGCCTGGAAGTATTCAAGATGCAGTAAGCGGATTTAACTTATCAATTTACAGTCAGGGAGCAGGTGCATTAAACCTTGCAACCCAGGCAGGTGATGCCGCTGACAAATATATTCTTGGTAGGGCTGTAGCAGAAAAGACCCCGGTGTTCATACCAAAGACCGTAGCAGGTGAATATATCGGAGGAACGGTTGAGGATGTATTCAAGGGCAAACCTCTTGAAGGAACTGGTGTGGCAAGAGCCCAATCACAAATCAAGTCACAGACTCCTGCACAGACAGGTGGTCAGCTCGCAGGTGATGTGATTCCAATAGTATTGACCGGCGGTGCAAGTGCACTCAAGAAGGCAGTAGGTGCAGGCAGTAAGAAGATAGTAGTTCAGACATCTGCCAAGACCATAACAGGAAAGACCGTAAAGGATGCAGTCGCAGTATCACAAGAATATCGAATACTTGGCAAACCAATAATTACAAAGACGTATGATGCTCCCGCAGTATTGAAGGAGGTCACACCACTCGCATTAAAACAACGTGTAAAAGCAGCAGTGACATCTCAGCCTCTTGACATCAAACCAAAGGTATCCCCGGTATCAACCAAAGGTTCATTCTCTTTTGGTGGTACTGACCCAAAGAAAGTATTGTCCAAGACTGAGATCGATCCACAAGGAAGAGGATTCGAACTTGCAACAGGTGACAAGGGCCAGACCAGATTCAATCTTAAGACCCTCAAAGAATTGGAGGAACAGGGAAAGATATCCAAGAGAGACGTTGGTATGTTTGAGACAGTAAGTGAAGGTGTGAAGCTGGTACAAAAGGCACCACAGCGTTCCTTCAGGGCACAAACAAGACTAAACGCATTGACCCCTGCACAACAAGGTGCAGCACTCAGAAGTGTCGGTGGATTACAGAGTCCATTCAATTGGGCAAAGGGCCAACGAAGAGTAGGAAAGGTTGGTGGTTCATTCTCACAGGAATCGCAACTCAGTGCAAAGTATCGAAAGCAAGCAATACACGACCTGGACATTGATGTTCGTTCGACAAAGATTGCAGAACGTGCAGCAGAAAAAGTATACAGAGACACTTCCCGTTTCTCAACAAAGGAAGTCAAGATCACGCTTGATGGAAAGAAAGTAAAGGCTACAACCAAAAGTCAGGAAGCAGACGAGTTTGCAGAATTCCTGGACCCAAAGGATGCAGTCAAGTATCAGGGACCTACGGTAGACACAGGTCTCAGGTTTGGCACCAAGTTCAGGGATGACAAGTTATCACAATATTTCAAGGCTCCAATCAAGGATCCAGTATCAGGACTAAAGATTCGTTCACTCAAGGATCAGGCAATCGCAAAGGGTGCAAGTGTTCTTTCATTGCAGGGTAAGTCAACTGAGAAGTTTGTTGGGGTGCCAAAACCTGATCAGGTAAGATGGGTGGCACAACAAAACAGGAATATAGATGAGGGTGTACTTTCAGTAAACCCCCCAGCTCTCAGAGGAAAAGATACCATAGATCTTTATAAGATATTCAAATCCGAAGCAGAAGGATTCAAGGGGGCAGGTAAGATAAAGCAGGGGGAACGTCTTGACTTCCTTGCAGAGAACCTAAAGAAACTTAATCCTGGATTGGACTTTGACGCAAAGGTAGTGAGTGGGGGGTCAACATTTGCACCAACATCCACATCAAGTGCTGTCAGTCTTACTTCTGCCGAGGCAAGGAAAGGAACCGTATTTACAAGTGCGATACCAAGAGTGTCACAGCCAAAATCAGGAGGCTTTACTGAATCACCCTCAACAAGATCCGTCACATCTGCAAAATCATTGAGGTCCCCATCTGTGACATCAGTATCTCCGTTTGCATCAGCAAGTACATTCAGCATATCATCAGCTTCAAAATCATTCTCAGTGACACCATCAAGGAAAGGATCCTCACTGTCGTCATCTTCAAAAGGAAGCACCCGATCATCAAGGAGTGCATCATTGCTTAAACCAATCAATAAGTCATCAAGATCAATAGGGTCAAGCAAATCATCAAAGCGACCAACTGTTAGCAAGTCAGTAGGAAGCAAATCAGTATCAGCCTCTGCAAGCAAGTCAGTAAGTGCAAGTGCAAGTGTAAGTCGTGGTTCAGGTAAATCCTTCAGAGGTTATGGGGGACTCACAGGAAATGTCGCAGTATCAGTAAGACCAAGCCCACGAAAGGCAGTGCCATTCATAATCAAGTTCGATGACAGTACTGACAGAAAGAAAGGAAAGAAAAAGAAGTCCCATGACTTTTTAGGCAATACCCGCCTCGACCACATCGAAGGACTCTTCAGAAGAAGTGAGGCTATCCACGGGGATAAACGATTGCCAAAACAGATCAGACAGGACAGCAAAAAAGGTTTTAACCAATCCAAAGTTAGAATCTTCTGATGAGTATAAATAATCTTATACTGCAAATTCCACTTGCGGATTATCTTACTATCTATGTTACAACAATATTGGTAGTGGCGGGTATGGGGATACTTGTCATCGAATGGTTTGACAGAAAATTTGTCAAGGCAATCGCTCCAATATGTACACGAGTCATAGCCAGAAGAAAGACAGTCGTGACCAGGGAGAAAAAGAACAACAACACTTAATACCTCCTCCTCCTCTTACTATGTCATGGGAAACATTATAACATACCAAACCAAAGAAGCAGGGAGTGTGAAGAGAAGTTGAAAATTTTATTATACCGACCTGGCTCGGCCACTGCTTTTGTAAAATATGATAATCCATATGAGGTTATCATACCATCAGGAGACAAAATGGTCTATATCGTAAAACCATTTGGGGTACCAGGAGATATCAATCCAATTGTTGCAAAATACAATTTGGTTAGAAGACAGGACCCAATGTGGACTGATGATACCAAAGTCAACAAGGAAATCATGGTCAAGTTGACCGTGGAGGAAATAGTATGATGACTTCATGTGGAGAATGCCTCCAAAATTATCATACCCAATGCATTGGTGGAGCATGTACATGCGAGTCATGTGCAGCATATGACAGTTCATTGGATTATAATCGTGAACAGGAGGTGAAATGAATGGCAGAGTATGAAATCAAACAATCTGAATATGTGAGCGGAAAAGAACTGAAAGGAATGACAGGCGTTATTTTTGAAATACTTGACGAGGTCAAGGATGCCCCTAGCGATTTTGGTGTCAAACCAAAGTGCAGCGTAAACGTCACTTCCGGTATCAGTACCCAGAAGAAAATGTGGACGCTAAATCAGCAAAACATTAACTTCTTCGTACAACAATTCGGCGCTAACTCAACAGCTTGGGTCGGTAAAAAAGTCGAAGTGTTCACAGAAGATATCAAAGGCAACACATCAATACGTGTAAAAGGAGTTGCAGTCTGATGGTTTTTTCAATCGGATACTACTTCAAAACGTGCTCATCAGATAAGAAATCTGATGACACTACCACCCCTTTTTTATTTGGGGAAAACGAATCAACAGACAAGATAGAGAAGGAGGAACTTGATAATGAATAACAACAAGAAAGACATCGTCCTTTACGGACTTATTGCAGGACTTGTTTTTGCCGGTGCATATATCATCGGAGTCCAGTACGTTGACGAACAGAATGCCGAACTCAATGAATCAAAACAGGTTGCTGCCAACTGGGGAATGTTGAATGCTACCGAACTTGATTGTGGCGAGATGCGATCCAATCTCATATCACTTGAAAGGGAAACCTTTGATGGTGCCGAGATAATCTCAGCAGCAATATTCGAAAAATGGCAGGAGGCAGGATGCTAATGGCATCTGCCAGACTGGTAACTGTCACGACCCGCTCATACGCACGGGCTGTCAGCAAGGAGAAGTTTGTATATGGGGAGAAGAGGGACCGAAACAGATTCCTTCATTGCCCCCAATGCAGCAAACCTTGCATGGTAGGACAGCAAATCGTAACGAAGAGATGCAAGAACAATACAAAGTGGTATCATAAGAACTGCGCAATACTTCTCAACATCTACTGGAGTGAGGACGAATCGGAATGAACTGGCCAATGGATCAGACTTTCACACAGATGACAAGAAAAGAACTTGACATGATAGAGAGGGAGGAAGAATAATGTCAGTCACAGTAGACTGTAAGAAATGCGGAATGCTTGCAATATTCAATTATGAACAGGCCCGCAAACAGATCACACGACTCGTCGACACTCACAAGGCGATGAATAGCAAATCACATAGGGTAATCGTAAAGAGGGACGGTCCTATAAAATGAGGGCACCCAAAAGTGACACAAGTCTGTGTGGAATGTGTGGGAGGATCTTCGATCAGAAGGGTGACTGCAAGCCTGCAGAATACTGTTCCACCCCATGTAAGAGAACCGCACACAGACTTGCAAAGAATGACTTTTCAAGAAGGAAAGGTAACTTCTACAAGAAACTTGGAATCAGAGTGGTGTTACCACAATGACTGCAGAATATTGGTTAACCCCATGCAGAAGAACCTCACACATACTTTCAAAGAATGACTTTTCAAGAAGTAAAGGTAACTTCTACAAGAAACTTGGAATCAGAGTGGTATTACCACAATGACTGCAGAATATTGGTCAACCCCATGCAGAAGAACCTCACACATACTTTCAAAGAATGACTTTTCAAGAAGTAAAGGTAACTTCTACAAGAAACTTGGAATCAGAGTGGTGTTACCACAATGACTGCTCCTGAAAAATTCATGGAGCTCGCCGACCGATTCTTCAATGGGGAATGTCGTGTCACAAAGACCAAGGTGAAGAACAGGGGCTTTGCCATACATCACATCAGATATCTTGATGAGGGTGATGTGGAAAGAAAGAACTATCCCTCAAACTTTCAGGGCACCGTCGACTACTACAACGACCTGGAACCACTGATAGAAAAGGAACCTGGCAGGTTCGCACTTATCACCAATGGAGTACACAGAAAACTTGACGGTTATCGAGTAGGAATATGCAGGTATAGACCTGAGACCAGACAGAGATTCTGTGATCTTGCAATGGAGACAGTCCCGCACAAGGCAGGAAGGAAACCAAAGGCATGAACTGCGAATATTGTAACAAACGATTCATAGATACCCATGAGGGACTTATGGAATACACGATGCATCAGATAGTGATGCATGGGAATAAAGTAAGATGACTATGCAAGTACCTTCAAAAGTTGGGTGGATGCCAGTCGAATCCGTATGCTTCGAATGTAGAGAACCAATCATCCGTGACGTACCAAGTAGAAGATATTGTATCCCATGTGCCGAGGCAAGAAAGAAAAGGTTTGGAGCAGAACGTTCAGCAAGACTTTATCCTAAGATCAAGAAACAAAGGGATGAGTCAAAGAACGCATGGTATAGAAAGAACCGTGACAAAGTACTTGCTCGTCAAAAAAGATATAACGATGAACACCGAGACGAGATAAGAATGAAACAGAAACTATGGTACATTAGAAAGGTAAAGGAGATGAATGAACGTTGATCGCACTATGTTCACATTGTTATGCTTCCAATATGGAATGCCAGTTCGACTCCAAGGGAACCACAATGTGCCAGAAATGTTTTGAGATAGAAGCCTCAAGACAATAATCAATTTTTTTTAACTAACTACTCCTCCTCTTTAACAAAAAAGTTATTATGTCCATAGTTACCTAGGTAACATATGAAATCAATACAAAATTATTCAATCAATGTTGTGGTACTTGAAAACTTTAATGACATCGTACCGATCAACACAAGAAGTGCAGTCATAGAAGCCCTGATGATTGAGCACATGATAGCCGACGAGGAAGATAAGAAGTAATGGCAACATTCTCATCAAATCCCCAACCGGTAAAAATTAACTGCACCGAGTGCGTTGCAGGAAACCATGGGGATTGCTTCAATGAGAATACTTGTCTTTGTGCAAGTGATAGTCACGGGGAAAGGGCGTTGACTTTACAGGAAATAGGAAAAAGTGATGAGCTTCTGAAAAGGCATCAGCCAATAGATCCAAGGGAACCGCAGGAATATGAGCAAGCCGTAAGGGATGAGCGTAGATTATGGGATATCGAATGTGATGACATGGGAGGCAACACCCCACCATATGTATTACATGAATATGTCAAGTTGCTTATCATATCAGAACACATGGTTTCAAAGTTCGCACTTGTCGCAAAACTGAAACCATGGTGTGTAAAACACGCAGTGTCATTAGAGGACATTGATCTTGCGATAGAAGGTGTATTCAATGACATTGAGATGATGCCATACATTAACAGTATCTCAAATAAATTGGGAAGAAGACACAAACATATCATCTTTGATAGGACCCAGATAATCGAGGCAGGGGAATGGATAAAGGGCAAATATCACATCAAGCGAATAGATCTTACAGGTAACATGATTTTCTTTAACGGACAATACTACGAACATGAGGCAGTAGCCATAGTACAAAGGGCAGTCAGAGAATGTATACTCAAAGCAAAGAATACTGACGTCATGGAAATTACAAAGTACATAGAACAATCATGTCCTATTATCAAATGGAAGGATATTGAGAAGTCTATTCATCTCAAATGTCTCAACAATGGAACATTTGATATTGTAAGGGGGGTCTTTTCACCAAAGTTTGATCCTGAGCATATCATACTTAATCAGATACCACATGATTATGATGCCGAGGCAACGTATGAGAACATTGACAATATTGTCAAGACAATTATACCAAACGATCAACAGAGACAATCATATTATGACTTTTTGTCAACATGTCTTCACCCATACCAGGGGGTTGATTATCAGTTCTGTATAGTCGGTGGTACAGGTACAGGTAAGTCTCAGCTAGGATTGCTTGGTGAACTCGTACTTGGAGAGGAAAATATTGGCAATGCAACAGTACATCTCATAGCTAAGGACTCTACAACTCAAAAGAATATGGCTTTCAAGATGTTGAATATAGATTACGATCTGTCATCAGATAGTGTCCAACAGATAGAGGTTCTCAAGAAATGGATCACCCAGGATAAATTCACGGCACGTGGCATCTATGAACAGGCATCAACCTTCAAACCTATGAGTAGGATGATGGCAATGGCCAACGACTTGTATGAGATAGCAAACCAGGACGATGCTGATGCAATATATGATAGAACTTATGCCCTAAGAGCCGATAAGAAATACAGGCACGAACAGGGAGAGATAAAGAATGTTATGAAGAAGGTAGGGACTGAGGAACAACTTAGTGGATTCATAACATACCTATTACATAATGCAAATTGGATATACGCCAACGAAGGATATCATTATCCGATAGGAATAGCTGAAGTTGAGACCATATGGAATGCATTTGGAAACAGAATTAAGATGTTTATCAAGAAATATACTGTTCCAAGTTCCTCAATCAGGGTAATTTCAGGAGATGTATTCAATGATTGGATGAACTATGCTCATCGTGAAGGGTTCAAACCAAAGGATAAGAAAAGATTCACAAAGATATTTGATGAAATCATTGGAAATTCCCCAACAAAGACACGAATAGATAACAATGAAGTCTATGCATACACCGGATTCAGAATGAAAACCCCTGAAGAAATCAAAGAAGACGAAAAAGGTCTGTTAGAGTATCAATAATAGACACGAATATCACAAGCTCTCAAAGCTCTGCACCTTTTGTTCTTCTATATATTATGAATAATATATTTTCATATTTTTTCTCAATTATATATGAACATGAAACATACAGAGCTTTTAGAGCTTATCATTTGTTCAGTATTTGGACTATCGTTATCAGGCACACGGTATGTTGTTTGGGGAAGCAAGATTCATATACTCCTCCTCCTACTACAGTATTGTGATAAAAACACAAAAAAATAGAAGACAAATAGAAACGATTCATTGTTGTGAATGTGGTACCGAGTTACAAAGCAGTCCCGATATCTGTAATCAATGTTTTAAGGAGACTGTATTAAAATGAATAATTATGTACCTATGATAGGCATCACAGCATTTATACTATTATTTACAATTGGTGGGGCATCATCATCGTCTTTGGCTCATGCCGATGACTTTGTCGGATTCAATTCTGATGGAGACAGGGTATTTGAGGCATTCAATGGTGACATTACTGTCATCGGAACATCAGATCCTTTCCCTGAAAGAGGAATATCTGATATAGATGAGGCAATAGCCGCAGACAGACAACAAAGACAGGCATTGGATATCCTAACCAATGGGGGAGACCTTGCCTCATTAGGAGACTTGGTTGGGTTTGATGGCCATCTATACTACAAAGGATACAACAAGGCTTGTTATTACTATGTAAACTTGGTGTATCAGAACGAATTAGCCACTGCTGATGAATGTAGGAAGGCTTTTGATATTGATCCCAAAGTCTACAAACTTACTGATGCAGTAAGTACACATTTGGACAAACAGTTGATGGAGTTCTTTGGTCAGGCAGGTGAACAACAACTCAATATGAGATATTACAACTACGTAAACACCCTGATAGAACAACATGACCCCGAAAAATACTACCTTGGTGAGGACAGTGATCATATAATCAAACCAAGAGACGTACTAGCTGGACACATACCTGAAAAAAGTAAGGCTGAGACAATGATATCCAACATAAAATTGACAGCACAATACTTCTTACAGGAGATGAAATGGAAACTTACCCCATGGGAGGACCGTGATCCTGAACTAAGACCTAGTAACGAGGTACTGTATAATGAGAAGTTACATAGGTTTGACATATTGGAGAAAGGTTGGATCAAAGACACTCATAAGTACAACGACTTGTTACAAAACCTTGAGAAACTTAAGGTCGATTTGGCAAAGGCTGACAAGACAGTATCAGCAATAATGATGGTTGAGGATGCTCCAAAGGAAGAGGTAAAGAAACATAGGGAGACAACCAAATTCATCATGGAAACCCAATACGGAACATATGAAAAAGTCAAACAGGCAATCAAATTGGCCGAGAGTATTGATGGTCAGTCAGTTGACTTTTACATGAAGACCGGAAACTATCAGAAGGTAATAGAACTTGCATCATCTGACGAACTGACAAATGCATATGCAAATATCAAACTCGGAAACACCATTGACTATGATAAGTTCGGTAATAAATGGACCCTGCAATTGAAAGGTTGGGAGGCATTTGAGAATGGACAATATGCAAGGGCAATGGAATACTTTGAGGCAGTTAAGAAATTGAACAGTGAGTCATATTTCCACAAGGTCGAGAATAACATCTCATCAGATATGGGACTTGCAAGATCATACCAGATGCTGGAACAATACGACAGGGCAGCCTACTACTTTTTCATGAATATGGATAGGTCTGATGCAATGAACGGATATGCATACAGCAATTTCATGGTAGGAAACTATGACACAGCAATTCACTACTATAGACTTGGGGTGGATAATGACATATCAAACATAGATTCCCGTAACGGACTTGGTATGACATACCGGACAATGGGTGACTGTGAGTCAGCAGACATAGAGTATGCATTCGCACATAATCTTAATCCTGACAACACAGATACATTGGATGGCATTGAAAGAATGGAGAAGATGTGCCAATGAAGGCAACATGTCGAAAGTGTTTTAATCGCATGGATAAAATAATAGTCAGAATGACAAGCCATGATTTATACACTTTCATCTGTGTACGCTGTGGAATATCTGTGGAGGTAACTGTATAATGGTTACAGTCTGTACTGAGTATTGTAAGACCCACAAACTTCCTGGTCAAACAGGAAGAACCAATAAGATGTATACGCAAGGCAAAGTCTACTGTAGGACATGTGAATACTGCGCATGGTATGACGGAGTGTTCTGTCAATGCTGTGCAAACAGAATGAGAAGAAATCCTGTATCAAACAGAATGATCACGGCTATAAGGGAGATCAAGAGAATATGATGTCAAGGATGATACCAACATGTCGAATGGTATGTGTAACTTCTCCTTTGGACGGTCAGAAGGGAAGATATCGTAATATGTATAATGACAATATGAAATATTGCAAGACATGCGAAGTATGCATACCGGCAGATGACAACATGAATTGTAATTGTTGTGGAAGTCTGTATAGACATAATAGTAGAAACTCTCTCACCAGGGAGGTCAAGAGGATATGACCAGAAATCCTAAGATGAATTTTACTGAGCGATTAAAAGTATACACAGAATGTGGATGTATTATTAAGAGCAGTGGTATCTGCTATGAATGCAGAAAGACTGTAGGGATATGTGATTTATAATGACTGAGGATGCTGTTGATAGAAAGATCAATCTAATTATTGAGATGTTATTGATGACTTCATCAAGGTCCAAGATTCTTACGCAGGATGATATTTACGAATACACTAAAAGATTTCAGGAGATAATTGAGAATGATACCAATTAACAAACCTATCTACGATTACAGGGAGATGAATGCAGTAAGCGAAGTAATCCAAAGTGGGAACTTTACCGTAAGTGCATATTCAGCTGACGGAGGAAAGAAGGTTCAGGAGTTTGAGAATAAACTTGCAAAGATAACAGGAGCACGATACGCACTCGCAGTTAATTCTGGCACGGCTGCATTGGAATGTTCATTACTTACATTAAAGATAGGATATGGGGACAAGGTAATTGTCCCAAGTCTTACGTTTCTGGCAACCGCAAACGCTGTAAGATCCGTGGGGGCAGAACCAATCTTCTGTGATGTTGACGAGCATGGACAATTATCATTATCAGCAGCCAAAATACTATGTGGTAAATATAATATCAAGGCAATCATAATCGTAGACCTGTACGGTAGAATATCAAAAGATATTATGGAGTTCAGGTTGCTAGGCAAGATTCTCATAGAGGATGCATGTCAGGCACTTGGAACACCTAACGCCGGAAGGACAGGAGAAGTCGGATGCTTCTCATTTTATGCTTCAAAGGTATGTACTACAATGGGACTTGGTGGTGCTGTTATTACTGACAGCCCTGTTATTCATTCATATCTGAGGGTCATGAGAAACCAGGGAATGGTGAACGGTGATTGTAGATTCGATGGCCGCAACCTTCTAATGAATGAGACAAACGCTGCCTTCGGATGTGTACAACTTGACAGACTTGAATCATTCGTAAAGACAAGAAGAGACAACATGAAATCATTAGGGTTCACTGAAAACACCAATGGATATATGGCAACGATCATGTCCCCGCAACGAGACGAAATGCTCAAGATGCTTCATGATGCTGACATCGGTGCTGCCACATATTATGATAAACCAATTCATCACCACTCAAACTATTCCGGACAATTCAGTCTTCCAATGACTGAGAAATACTCAAGGGAAGTCATCAATATCCCAGTACACCCGGAAGTTGACGGCCAGACAATTGATATGATAAATTTCATACTCGACAAGTTCAAATACTACTACTCCTACTACTAGTGATATGACACGAAATCTAATAATTGGTGGAGGAGAACTCGGCCAGACAATATATTCGATTCTTGGCGACGACTCTGTAATTTTTGATACTGAAGAGTCTTTACATAAGAATCTCAGTATCCTTGAAAGGGAAATAGGATGCATGCATATCTGTTTCCCATATCAGGACAACTTCATCACACATGTCGATGACTATATCACAAAGTTTGATCCTGACATGATAATAATACATTCAACTGTTCCATTGGGAACAACATATCGTATACAGGTTCTTGCAAACAAGATACCTGTGGTATACTCTCCTGTCAGAGGGGTTCATACCAGATTTGAGGATGACATGAAAGAATACACCAAGTTTTATGCCACAGTCAATCCACTAACTGATTTTGACAGGCATCTTCTATACACGATCTGGTCAGACACCGGAGTAAAACTTGAGAAATGGGATTCCCTAAAGGACCTTGAGCTTGCCAAAGTAGTCGTGGATACCACCTATTATGGGTGGCTCATTGCATTCAGATTCGCAGCAGATCAGATAGCCGAAAGTTATGGTGCTGACAAGGAAAAGATCTGGGACTTTGCACAAGAGATACATGAATCATTGGGTAACAGACCAAAGATGTATTCCAACATTGATGGGATCGGAGGGCACTGCGTACTGCCAAACCTCGAGCTCAACCATGATGCCTCATCAGAGTATGTCAAGAATATCATAAACATTCTCAATGCACAACACAGAAGGAAAAGGACTGAATAATAATGACAATCGACTATCCTATCTCATTCTGTGAGAAATGCAGATCCGCAATGATTGCTACTCCTGAAGGTGACATCTGCAAGTTCTGCGATAAACGATACAGGATGTTGACAGAATAATGAAGATTGGTCACTCCTGCGACAAATGCCGTATGATTCACAGGGCATCCATTGATCATACAATATCATATGTCAGAGCATGGTATGATGTGGAAGCAAAATACAAAAAATGTAATGTTATTATCCTAATAGACGGCAACTTTTATGCCAGAATTTAGGACAGATATTTATACTACTACTCCTACTACTATTCATTGAAACAACAAAAATGTCAAAAATGTAACTATGAATGGGTATACCGTGGAAGCCTCGGGTGTGCAACTTGTCCTTCCTGTAAAGGAACAGTAAAGGTCAAAGGTACTGAAAAATGAAGATTGTTCAGGTAGGACTTGGCCAATGGGGTAAGAACCATTATAGGATTCTCAAGGAGATGGGTATGATTGATGCGGTATGTGATACCGAGTTTACCGATGAGGAAGTGACTGATTCGCTCGAACAGGGAATCCCAAAGTACACCTCGCTCACTGATATGATTTTTGATATCAAGCCGGACGTGGCAATCGTCACTACCCCGACATCTACACATTTTCATATCGCTCACAAACTATTGTTATCGGGAATTCATACCTTTATCGAGAAGCCTTTCACTCAATCAGCCAATGATGGCCTGCAACTTATCAGACTTGCAGAAAAGAATGGTCTGAAACTCACATGTGGATACATCGAAAGATTTAATCCTGTCACACAATATATTCAAAAGGTGACAGAAACACCGAAACTACTCGAATTCCATCGAACCTCAAAGATTCCAATACATATCAAGGATGTGGGTATTGTGATGGATACGGCAGTACATGATATTGATACTGCATGTTACTTGTTCGGTAGCAGACCAATCAAGATACTCAGTACAATTAGCAATGTACAGGGAGAAAATGTCGAGGATGAGGCAGTGATTGTACTTGTGTTTAATGAAGGGGTGGCAACCATTACAGTAAGCTGGAATACTAACGTCAAATCCAGAACAGTTCATGCCACGTATACCGATTTTATTATCAGGGGGGACTTTGTGGAAAAGACCGTACAAAAGACCAATAGTGACGGATCCTCAACCAAGTATAGGTTTGCTGAGGCCAATCCACTAAGGGACGAACTATTATCATTCTTTGAGGCAGTGAACATTGATGTTTCACCAGTAGTCACATGCAGTCATGCAAATATGATTACTGAAGTAGCAAATCAGGTGTTGCGACAAAATGAATAAACAATGTCATAACTGTGGTACCATCTGGTGTCCATCTGTAACAATGTGTACGTGTGGGCACAAATCTTTCTATCCTACAAAGAAGGATTGCGGGATTGGAAAAAAAGAGAAAAAAGTACAATGTCTTTTCTGTGCACGAATGTTTGCAAACGTTACCACTATGGAATATCATGTCTATAGGGAACATCAGGAAGTAAGACTGGAAAATTGACAGACATAGCAATACTTGCTACCATACCGGTGGTCATGATGTTTTCACTCATATCATATTTTATCGTACTAACATGTACCCCATTATACAGAGATATGCTCGTAAGGGGGGGAAGTGTAGTCAGAGATGTGAACAAAGCAATTGCGACCCGTGTCGCAAGACCTGTGTCATTACCCATATTTGTGGGGTTACTCGCATCAATGTCTTTGCTATACATATCATTTCAGAACGATGCAATACTCGCACTAATTGGGGTTGCAACACTTGCGTATCTCATAGGATATCTTGATGACATACGAACCCAGAAGGGATGGTACAAACCTGTGATGCTTCTCAGTTGCGGTCTTGTAATCGTATTCTTTAATACTTTTCATAATTCGCTGATCTTCCCATTTGTGGGGCTTGTAGAGATTCCTCACATGGCATATCTGGTACTAATGATTCCAATAATATCAATCATCGCAAATACTGTCAATTCGATTGATGTTGTAAACGGGGCAGTAAGTGGGGCGATGACCGTGGCAGGATTCTCACTGGCAATAGTATTGTTGGTCATGGGTAATTATCAGATGGGAATCATCGCATTCCCATTGGGCATGGTATCATACGCATTCTACAGATATCATAAGGTGCCGGCAACCGCATTTCTAGGTGACTCTGGTACTCTATTGTTGGGGGCAGTCTTTGCTGTAATCGCAATAGCAGGAAACGTGGAAGTATTTGCATTTATCATACTTACCCCAATGGTGCTCAACTCGTTTCTATTTCTCGCATCAGTCCGTAAGATTGTCGAGCATAGAGAAATCAAGAACGCAGCAGTCGTACATGATGAGGAATTTAGGATGGTCGATTCCAAACTAAAAGGAGCACCAATAACGCTCGTCAGGCTTTTGTTGAGAAGGGGACCAAAGACCGAACAGCAGGTATCTGATAGGATAATTACATTAATGACCATTTCGTCATCTATAGCAATAGTGATGGCGTACTTTACATGAGGATATTACACGTTTGGGATGTGGCAGGTGTCGCATCAGTACTTGCAAAATGGCAGCAAAAGGATGGTCATGATGTCAAAGTAATCATGCAGACAAAGTGGGATACCACCCACATATCAGCATTCTATTACGGTACTCATGATATGGGCAAAGTCCAGTTCGTAAGACATGTACTGAATACTGCAAAAGATTACGATGTTATTCATGTCCATAACATCTCAGAAATTCTCCCCTTATTGAAATTGAGGTATCCAAAGAAGAAGATCATAATCCATCATCATGGTTTTACATCAGCAACCAAGAATATTATCAAATTTACCCACCTGTTTGCCGACAATGTGTTTGTCGCAACTCATGACCTTCAGGACATTTTTCCTAAATCGCATCTCATTCCTACTCCAGTCGATATCGAACACTTTCATGATAATGCAGAAATTGGAACGGGTGCACTGTCATTCACTTCAAGATACCTCGATATTGACAAATTCCACAAACATATCGAAGGGGTCGATGTCAGCGTGGTTGACAGGGAAAAGTACCCTATCGCATACGCTGACATGCCAAACTTTCTCAGAGAATATGACACATACTATGACATAAAGTACATCAAACAGAACGGACTACTCAAGGCACACTCAAAGACGGCTTTTGAAGCACTGGCCTGTGGTTTGCAAGTGATTGACTTTGAGGGAAAGGTTCTGAAGAAATTCCCTGAACATCATAGACCAGAATATTCTGCAAGATTATGTGTCAGACTTTATGGTGAGGGACAATAGGATGAATTTCAAGAAGATATACTTTGATATGAGAATTGGTCAGTCGGTATTCTTCCCAATCATGGCAATGATCAACTTCATAATAATAAGCTATTCCCTTACGGATATCAGTAACATAGTCCCTATGGAATATTATGTGCCAATAGTCATATCGACCCTCGTAATATCACTTATCCTCATAGGATCAGTCTTCAGAAAGAGACAACATGCAACTGATGTAACCATAGCCTATGAGAATAATCCTGAGTTCATCAGGGATATGGAAGCCCTCATGTCAGGCGACCCAGACAAGATCAAGGCACGTCAAGACTACCATAATGAGGTTCTTAGAAGGCATTCTAAGTAAGATTTATATCCTCCTCCTACTACTACTATTACATGAGTACAGCACCAATAAACAATACCCAACTGAATCATTCGACCAGCCTAACACAAACAACTCTTGGGAATATCGTTTCTGTGTCTCCTGTACTCTGTGCGGGGGACAGTCACTTCTTTAGCGAGATTGTAGTTCTTCTTCCCAGTCGACTAGGCAGTCACCCCGCATTACTTTTTCCCGGAGGACATTTATGATGATATTCAAATGTCCGTTATGTGACTCGGTGGATACAGAAATGGTAGACGCCGGACTTGATTATGAGATTTATCACTGCAATGGTCATCATGGACATGTGCAGATTCTTGGGCATGCTTGTGACTGTGAGGAGAAGAATGGGATTTTTCAAGAAGAAAAATAGATGTCAGAAGGTTCTGACCGATAGAGGACAATCTGGAATTTGTAAGAGGGAAGCATCCAATGCTTTTTCAACTACCGATTATAATGGAAGGCCTATGACAGTATATTTTTGTGACAGACATTCGGCAGGATGCGGACTTGATGCAATATCAGATGAGGACGCAAAGAAATGACAATATGCCTTATCTGTGATGCAGGAGAGCGTGCAGGTCAACATGACTGGAAGACCGGTTGGACAAGGGTACCATGCGAGGGACACCCAAAGGGGCACAAGTTTGAAGGGGATTTGAGACCTGACTGCAAGAGAGAGCACAGAGGATTTCATGATAGATTCGTAAGCAATAAGAGAAAGCAGGAACAACAAATATCTTGAAACTCTTTATCATTACTGTTATTATCGCAGCATCAATAATATTCACAGTCGACGCGTATGCGTTTACACTTGATGAGATTCAGGAAAAACAGGCAGAGCAGGTAATGTTGTCAGAGGAACTTGAAGTCCTAAAGACCGATCTGGAAAAGAATCAGATAAAGATAGACGAGTTTGCATCATTTCGTGAATCGTTGAAGACTAACATCAGGGTACTAAAGCAGGCTGATGCGGATGATTCAAAGGTGTTTGCAATCGAGGTTATATTATCAGAGACAACAACAAAGTTGCGTGAGGCAAAACTAGAGAGAGTCGCACTGCTTGATCATCAGTCTACAAACAAGAAGAAGATAAATTCACTCAATGATGATATCAGGTATAATGTGGTTGATCTTGACGAATCCAAAGTTGAGTTTGTGTCATCTGATGGAATCAATTTGCAGATTGACATTGCTGATCTTCAGGAACAGCTTGACATATACGACCAGATTGAGGAAAGCATAGAAGAGGAGATACGCCTTAACCGGGAACAGATAAGGGATTATGAGCAGACCCGTGACAGATATCAGAAGGAACTTGATGTAGTAAAGGAGGAGTCAAAGTCCTCATGGGCTATAATTGCAACCCGTGCGGATGCTGAAAAGATAGTCCAAAGTATTGATAATATTATAGAAGTATGGCTTATTCATGAGGAGGAGTTGGAGGATGGCAGGACCCAGATCATTCAGGAAAGACAGACAATCAAGACAGTCCTTGAGGAAGCCAAAGTTGCGCTTGCCGAAAGTAAATTCAGTGAGATCGATCAGAAACATCTTGTCGGGCTTAGCATATCCAAGACATGTGTCACCCTATTGAGAAATGATATTCCTACCAACTGCCCGTCATATGCTGATCTTATCAATTTGGATTCATCCAATACTGACGTATCAGGAGAATTTGTAACTGAGGATGACGGATGGTTTCATAGGGGCCCATCATCATATGAGGAATCATGGAGATGGTATGACTATGATGATAAGATAAGACTGATACTTGACCCACCATTAACCATGTCAAGCAGGATTCCAATGGTGACAATAGAGAACAACTTTGGGGTATACTTTGCAGCCGGTGATCATACGATAAACCCGGTTACTTTGGGCAATGGTATCGATTCAGTGGGGACTTACAGTGACTCAAAGAGGACCTATCATAGTTCAAGACATATTGACAGATGTGTGGAGGCAGTCATATCTGCTGACAAATGGACCACGATGCTCACTGATACCATAGTGATGTTGAGGACTGGATGTGTCAATACGACCGTTCAGGACAGATTTGAGGAGTATATACCAAGGACTGAAATAGACATCACAACAAGCCCCAATTGGCAATATTCACAGTGGGTAGACGCTGCCAAGAATTCTTGCAAGACAATATGTAAGCAGTATTAAAAGTTTTTAATATGAGTTTCTTTTAGAAATTTGTAATGGTGCATCTTAAACGACAACAGCAATATCTTTTGGTGGCTCTCATGATAACCGCAGTAATTGCAATCGCACCAACCGTTGCATATGCAATGGGTCCAAACTATGTACTATTTGATAATATAGGACAGTATATCGCATTTGAAAACAGAATGAAAGATAGACTTAACATGCCGATAACCCCTGTAAATTACGAGACTGGTTTGCCTGCAATTGGTAAACAGGTTACTACTGATTATACATTACCACAATTTCATGAAGATAAGGTCGATGTGCGCATACTTGTGTCAATAGACAAACATGCAGCATTACAAGGATTGGAAAGGGCCATTGACAAGGCAGCCGCTGTATCAAACGGATGGGTGTTCAAAGGTGGCAATGAGGATGGCATCTAGACATGAACCAATATATTACAATATTTATCGGAGTTGCAGTACTCATAGGAGTAGGTACACTCGCAATATCAATTTCTTATGATTCAGTCACATTACCTGGTGGTGTAACCGTTACACCAGGTACCACTGAAGTTCCTCCTGATCCTAATGCAATATCTAATATGATATTATGGCTTGATGCTGATGATGGTTCTACCATATCGATCGGTGTGGGGGTCTCACAATGGGACGATAAGAGTGGCCAGGGTAATCATGTTACGCAGGCAACTGGCACATTACAGCCAACTGTTGTTACCTCGGTGATAAATGGGAGTGATGCGATACGTTTTGACGGAGTGGATGATTATCTACGAGACACTGCATTCAGTGGGGGCATACCATCACAACCAATCACCACATATTTGGTAGTATCACCTGATGTCGATCGGAGTGTTCCCCATCAATTTTATGACGTTGCCACTCTTGGTAACAGAAATACAGTAGTCCAAGCGACTGGTGGCGCATATGTAATAAATGCAGGTGGCACCAGTCAGACTTCGGTTGCACTAGCTGCAACAACATTTGTATTATTAGAAGCATATTTTGATGGCGTGTCAACCACATTAAAAGAGAATGAGGTGACTGTAATATCAGCCAATTCCGGTACACAAGGCATGGACGGCATTACCATTGCGGCAAGACATGATGATGGAAATCCCGCTGCAATTGATATTGCAGAATTTATGATCTTTGAGAAAGCACTCACCGCCGATGAACATAATGATATAATCGATTATGTCGAAGTCAAATATGGTTTGGGCTTTAATATCACCGGTAATTATACTACAACTCCACCAATAATAACTGAAGGAGCAACAGGATGGAATGATGTTCAGACGGGACTTGACACTCAGGCCCAGGCATCAATAGGATTACTTGTGGTGACACTCATAGTATTGGCAGCAGTAGTCGTAATATTTGTAGCAAGAAGAATGAGTTAGTGGATTAACCCATCAGTCTTTTTACGTTCTCTTGATCCTTTGACAAAGCCTTCTTCTTCTTTTTCTTCTTTGAAGTTCTTTTTGACTTCTTAGATGGTTCCTCCATCCATAGTGGCACCTTGTTACTTGAGACTGGTCCCCATCCATTGACATTATCACTATGTCCTAACTCCTTTCCAAAGTCCTTCATTGACTTGTCAAACTCTTTCATCGCACCGTCAAACACTTTCATTCCCCTGTCAAAGTTCTTCATGTTGATTGATTTTAGAATTCCAGTTATCTTTTCTCGTTTTGTCTTGTAGTCTGTTAATATGATGTCATATTTCTTGCAAAGGACTTCCTGTGTATTAAGATAGTAAGTTTTGTCACCGATATGTTTCTCATTGGTGACATCAAACTTGTTCCATTCCTTTACCGTAAAATATTTTCTATATCTCATATCACTCGTTCCTTTATCTCAAGCAGACCACCTTCGACAAATCGCACGAATGCCTCGCCAAGTCCTATGGTCAATTCGATAAAGTTGTCCCATCCCATTACGGTGACACCGATAAATGAGATAATGATAATAAGTATAATCAGTCCGACGATACCCATCACTCGGACTCTCCTTTACTCTTTTCTTGCTGTTTCCTTTTTACACGTCTTTCCAGATAACAGTTCACTTGGAATTCTATTCTGGAAAATGCAAACCATACCACTGCAAATCCTAACAATGTTCCGGTGACCTGTCCCATTGTATTGGCTACAGTTGATCCATCAAGCATGCCGGATGCAAAGCTTCCGACCCCCAATACAAGCCCTCCAATTGCAAACACTTTGGTGGTGAATTTCATTATAGTTCTACTCCCTTTGGGAATACAAGTCCTTCTGTTGTCAAAAAAGGGTGGACTTGTCTTCTGTTGTTCTGTGTTTTTGTGTTATTTACCATAATGTTATAAGAGGAGGAGGAGGATATAAGTGTACCCTTATTTCTCATATACGCTGTTTTCCCAGTTTATCAGGTAGTTGATGTCGATCTTGGTATATCTGTCTGTGACGGTAGCGAAGGTGTGTCTTAGTTTGGCTGCCACCAGCTGGTCCTTAAAGTCATCATCACGTGCATCCTTCAATGTCCTTTTTGAGCAAAAAGCCCTGAAAAGATGGAGGTACATTCCCTTGATCATTCTTTCCTCCTTTTGTTGAAAGATATGGATCCCGGCCTTTACCCCTGCCTTTTTCGACCATTTCCAAAACGAAACCCTGGATGCCGTAAACAGATGATCTGTCGGTTCTAATGTATCACAATATTCCAATAATATGTCACGTATTCTTGGGGTGAAGGTTGTCCTTTGTGGTTTTTTCCATTTGCCCTTGCCACCACAGACTTTGCAGTCCTTATCAACTGATGCCAATGTCCTCTGTCTTGTCTGGAGGTCCTTATACTTCCAAGTCGAACACTTGCACTGTTTCTCCGATTTGGGGTGGGTTACCGTCAATATCCTTGTATCAAAGTCAATGTCCTGTTTCTTCACATTCAGGGTCTCAGTTATCCTAAGTCCTGTATCCTCCATAAACTCGAATCCGAGTCGGGCGACTTTGCCATTTATCGGACTGTGGTTTGTCGGGATCATCTCAACCTTGTCAAGAAATAGGTTATACCTTTCAGATGGAATCTGGTTTGCTTCAACCATCGCCATTTTATCCAAGTGGTTATCAGAGTCTTCTGACATTATACTCTCTAGTTGGGTGTATCTTACCATGGTGTTTCATATCTAATTGAATTATATTAAGTTAACCGTTTAGTAGGACAGTTAACTTACCCCTGACTTAGGCACAAACAATGATGTCAGAATAAACAATCTAACATGTAGCGTTTGTAGTCATCCAGGCACGGGGGAAAATCTTATAATAAACCACTTACGCTATTATGTGGGTATGAATATGAGGGAAATGCAACATTGCGTTATTCAGGGGAGGCTAGTGTCAACCGTTGCAAGCTAAGTTACCAGACGTTAACGCGGTTCTGGTTTATTACAGAACCCAAAGTCAGAAATTGATGGGGCAAGGTAATTGGCTCGGTGCATCAGGAGCACTCAATGCGCAGAACGCAGTACTGCCAGAAGACTATAGAGTTATTGTGGATGACAAGGTATACCGAGATGCAAGCCAAGCTGGCACATTCTATGTATGTCTAAAGTGCGAAGCCGAGGTTGCAATCCAGGACATTAAGTTCGTCAAACTGTTGAATTCATCATTGGAGAAGGCGATGTATAAGGAGGATTACTCAGACCACTGGGTACACAAGGTACCAGGATGTATGAATATGAATAGATTATCTAAATGTGAAAAGATTACGGAGCACCATCAAGAGCCATTTTATCTGAATTGTGTATGGAAGCCTCCGGTAAAGAAGGCCGGATTGGCCACCCGATTTGGATTTAAGAACAGGTTTATGGAATGGTTTTATGCTTATCAGAAGGAACTAGAACATCAGATAGGACGGTACAGAGCAGAGTATCAGAGCCAGAACCCTGATGAAGAGATGGACGAATGGGACGACGAGGGGTTGAAGTAGTCTATGGGTGAGCGAGTACTAAAGTTCGTAGAGACAAACAAGAAACAAAAGAGTGCTCCGGTTGTCACCACATGGAAGGATTGTAAGATGCTAAGGAACCACAGTATTAGGGCAACAGTCCATGAGATCGTCGAGATGTCCAAGACCCTGGATGTAGTGAAGATAAACATCGTAGGGGACCCATCAACAGGAAAAACAACTTTGGCCGAAACCATAGCACATCTTGTACATACCATGTCAGACATACCATTTGCAGTCAAGTTCCTCAACGAGCATCATCTTATGAATTTCGAGGAAATGCTTGGGCAGTTAACTCCAACCAACTATATCATGGTCTTCGATGATGTGTCCTTTATGGGGGGGTCTTCAGACCGAAAAGCTATAGAGAAAGTAAAACAAGCTTTTACCAAAATCCGTCACTTGAAGGGGGGACAGGACGTAAAGATTATTGCAATCTTTAACATCCACTATTCCAAGGCTTTGGATAAATATCTAAGACAATGTCATTTTGAGTACTTTACATCGATTGGTAATTCTGAGACCGAAAACGCAATAGCACATCTCGGAATAAAATATACCAATAAGATCCGTCAATATCAGAAAATTTGGCTGAGCGCTTTTGGAGCGAAGAAATCCTTCCCTTATGAGCTTGGCAACAAAAAGAAGTTTATCTATCTAATGCGACAGCCTTTCGCACCATTGCTCTTTTCAAACGGTCTAAGTGTAAGACACTGTGTTTTCCCAAGAAGGGAATGGATTGACAAATTCTGTCCGCTTTGTGCAAGAACCAAGGATACTGAGATGATGGAAGAAAATACAAAGTCATTGCCAGAGATCAGGGCAGAACTGGAGAAGACCCATAACAGGACAACGGTGCAGCAAGCCATAAAGATCAAGCTAATCACCCAGGGTATCAGCGCATACTCCAAGAGAGTATCACATGCAATGAAAGCACTGGAAGAACTGCTCCCAAGGATACCTTTCAACATGGAGCAACTTGCAGTCGAGTTCAAGATTCCGATAACAGAACGAAGCCATCTTCTCAAGGACAAGAAGATATTTCTTAACGAGACAGAGATACCAAAGGCAGATCCAATACCACAAGTCAGTACAGGAGATGGATTGGATGTTGCACCGATGGGACTTGAAGAAGAAGGGAAGGAGACACCAGAACAATGATTATAAATGCTGGTGGCGCATGCATGGACTGTCTGGATTATTCCAATTATCTTACCAAGGATAAGGGACAGTTTGTCTGTCCCAGATGTTACCATAAACGATACTCAAAGAAGAAGTACGTGAATCATAATCTTGTTGAAACCGTACACAAACCAACACTCAAAGACCTAAAGAAATATTTGGAGAAGGATTGGTAATAACTGATATGAAGCCAGATAGGAACGGGTATTCCACCCAATGTTATCATCAATCACATGAGTTATGTCGTCGTAAGAGTATATTGAAAAGGTCTGGGAAACTATGTACATGTCCGTGCCACAAGTAAAATTAGCCAGGCATGTAGAGGATTTCTACCGTAGAAAATACTTTTATTTCAATAAGCACCGTAAAAAATAACATGTGTTTCGTAGATGCAGCAATGATATTCTATCCGATTGCAACCTTTGCCTTGGTGTTCACAGGTATTCGCTTATTTCGCAAATACAAGGAAACCAAGACCAAATCCGATAGCACCCCAGAGACCAGCAATGCTGAGCAATCTCTGCTTTGATATCATAATGGTTTGAGAGAGACCAAAATCATCACTCCCCCTCTTTTTATCATCGTCCCAACGACTCATCTCTACAAGTCACCTAGACAATACAGACATTTTGTTCTGCCATTCATTCTTTGAGCATCCTGTGTTCTTTCGTTATGGATGCATCCTCCTTCACATTTCATACTACTCCTCCTCTTCGTCTATTATTAAATCTATCTTTTCTATCGTACTGAGTGTCTTGATAAGGATGGCCAGACCAAGTCCTGCAAGTATGAGTCCTACCGCACTGACCATTGAGATTGGAGGATAGTCAACTACTCTTGACAGGACAATCCACCCTGCACCAAACATGAGGGATGCGAGTCCTACCATTGATAATGCGTATTGGTGCTTAAGTTTCATCAGTCGTCTTCTCTATCGTTATTCTTGTCCTTGCCCATGAAGATGTCAGCAAGGGAACCCTTGGCCTTATCACCCTTTGAGGTGTAGACCTTCTCGATTGATTTCCTGTTGATCTTATCTATGAGGGTGCTTCTGGAATTTTCCTTGTTGTGTTGGGATTCTGATGATTTTGCATCGACTGATCTCATAAATGACTCAACGATACTCTCGATCTCCAGAGCAAATGCCTGTGCGTTTTCTGCACACATGTATTGCATTGCAGTTGATGCAACTCTTCTAAATTCCATTAATTCATAAGCAAAACGTGCAAAGGTATTGGAGTTTACTGACCCTGTCTTCCACCATAGTGTTTGTGGGTCCAAGGTAAGTTCGCGTACAAGCTGGTCATTTTCTCCCTTGACCATTATCTCTTTTTGGGATGATTGGATTACGACGTCTATAAGATCGTTGTACTCTCCGCTTCCGCCACCTTCTGATATCACAGAGTTTTATAATACATGTTAGTTTAAAAATCTACTGTATGAGGAAAGTCAGAATTACAATAAGAGTATCAAGGTATCAGAAGGAAAAGATGTGGGGTGACCTGTACCGAAGGGAGTCAGTCACAAACGAATCCTTCACAGAATTCAAGAGGCGTAAGAAAGCTGAAAAGAAGATGAATAAATAAATACTTCCTCGTCCAGGTAAAAATAATATGCCATTTGCAAAACCACTGAATAGTCTCTCTTCTGTTCGTAAGATCAAGAAAAGAAAACCTAAATCACGAATCAGTAAGAACACTAAAACACCAAAAACACTACCAAAGTACTAAGTCAAAACTTAAGTACAACTGGTTCCTTTTTTTTAATTATAATGAGATGGCAAAAGCTCGATTGGAATAAGATTCATATCGTAAGCACTGCAAAGAAAAAGAAGAAAAAGAGGATTACATTCTAATGGTCTTTGAGGCTGTACTTGGGACTGTAGTCGGATTGGGAGTGATAAATGAGACTTCCAAAACCTTAAAGAAGAAGCGAAAGAAACTAAAGTTATAATGCCTTTCGGACATAATTGTAAATCAAAGCCAAGAGTAACTAAGAAGAAATCTCTATGGGCAAAAGCACAAAAACATTACTGACCTACCAAAGAGTTTTTTAGATAGGGTCAGTATCCTTTTTTTAATGGCAGAATTAACAGAGAGAGAAAAGAAAATAGTACTAATCAAATACATCATTCATGGGACAAGCCCCTATGATTCGATACCATTGGATCAAAGAGTCCAGATGCTTGAAGCATCATTAAAGACGAGTGGGATAGAATATGATTCAACAGAATTGTTGGATCTTGGCTCGGCAATACTTGAAGTCCAAAAGAATGCAAACGACAGTATCCAAGGGTTCCTTAACAATAACAAGGGACTCGTACAACAGGCACTTGGAATGCTTGGAAAAGGCAATGACCGTCTGAGTTTCAGAGGGACCCATGAGTGATAAAAAGAGGAGAAAGATTGGGGCAGATTCATATATTTCTACTGGGAGTGGAGGTATACTTGCACACGACCCTAGACCGGATAAGGTCAGGAAACTCAAAAAGCCATGACTAAATATGGCAAACTTGTAAAGCATAAACGCAAACCACGGACTGTCACCAAAGCATTCTCAAAGAACTCATCTAGACTAGTAAAGACAAACAGTGATGGCAGCACTGTTCGACAATCATATCTTAGCGGAAGAACTGCAACCTACAGTAAGACTGGTAGGAAACTCAAATCCAAGTAAATTATCAACTGTTCAAACTTTATCTGTGACTACCATCTAGATTATTTGTGCTTCTCTGATTCACTCCTCGAGCACACGCCCGGCCCGTATGGAGTATTCCTCCATGCGGGCAACAATAAACAGTGTTATAACCTCATATTTCTTCTAAACATATGCAACCCCATGGAACTTATGAAATAATGGTTACTAATTTTGTTTCAAAAAAAGCAATAATTGGTCAGAACGTACAGATTTGGCATTTTTCATATGTTGGAGATGATACGGAAATTGGAGATAATGTCAAAATCGGTTCTCTTGCACATGTTGATTATAATGTAAAGATTGGTGAGAATACAAAGATTGAAGGTCAAGTATTTATCCCGCCACTCTCAAGAATTGGAGAAAATGCATTCATAGGTCCTGCAGTAGTATTAACAAATGATCCTTATCCAATGTGTAATAAAATGACAGGGGTTACAATCAAAGACAATGCGATAATTGGTGCACGTGCAGTAATCAAAGCAGGAGTCACTATAGGAAAAAATAGTGTAGTGGCAATGGGTGCAATTGTAACAAGGGATGTTCCTGATAACACTGTTGTTATGGGTTCTCCAGCTACAATCAGATACACTAGAGAAGAATATGACAAGAAACAAAGAAAGTGGAAAGAAAGTTAGGATTTAATTTCTTTTTTAAAAATCAAGTTTTTTAATTTTGATAAAATCAAAATCCAAATTACAACTAGAAATATTGCAATTGTAGCCTTAATGACAGATGCAATAAACCAATTAAGATCATCAAATCCAGACATAGTAATTGGTCCAAGGAGTGTAACTACAATCCCACCCCCAACAAGTATCAAAATCCACATTGCGAACAAAAATCCAAACAAACCAGACTTCAAAGTGATACACCCATCATAAATGCAGTAATTATTGCCAAAATTCCTGAAAATATAGCTAGTTTAAAAATTGCAAAACTGACTTGTTTTTCAGATAATGGCCCTCCTCCAGCAAGAATTAATCTTACTAAAGTGACGGGGGCAGTTTTATCATTAGTTGCCTTTAATCTGAAATCATCAGTATGCTCTACGGGTTTTCCCTTGATTTGTCTGTGTTCTACAATTCGTTTTACACTTGATAAGAACAAAAATGAGTTAATCACTGCGGGTAACAATGCGACTGCTGCAATGATCTCTGCACTACCTACAATAGCAATTGCACCATACATTGCACCCAATGTTAACGCTCCAGAATCTCCAGGAAAAATCTTGCTCGGAATTTTATGATATTTGTAAAAAGCTAATGAGACAAATCCAAGCGGTAAACTAACTATTGCGATCTCATAATTTTGTAAAATAAATAAACAAATCGATAATGAAAAACTTGCAATTACCATGAATCCACTGGCAACACCATTTAGAACATCAATAGAGTTGATGGTATTTCCAGTAATAGGAAACATAAA
>Ga0224512_10000628_pt1 | contig 36627 bp, 41 predicted proteins | sample SF_May12_sed_USG_4_FD_169103 | JGI IMG/M metagenome (GOLD analysis project Ga0224512, IMG submission 169103) | Sediment microbial communities from San Francisco Bay, California, United States - SF_May12_sed_USGS_13 | ecosystem: Environmental > Aquatic > Marine > Sediment | place: USA... | reverse complement strand
ATGCCAAGAATCTAGATCCAATTCTTTCTTTTTATTTTTTCATTCTGTTGTTTCATTCTGTTGCTGCAAATATTTTTGATTTGTAAAAAATTGGGATCACTTATTTGTGTGACTTGGATTAGTTGAATGGTGTATGAAACAATACTCGTCCCACACGCTGGAACAGAAGCTGGAGATAAGGCACTAAATCAGGCAATCAGGATTGCAAAATGTGAATCATCCCTGCAGATTTTAGCAATAAAGTATCTGAAATTACAGACAAGATTGTAAAGCTTCGAATGGATCTCAAAAATGTACGAGAGCAATACCACAGAACATTATACTTGTTGTACAACTAGTTTTTTTCAAGGATTAAATTTTAGTTTTGATTATAATTAATGTATGGTTTTTGTACTTTAAAGAACCCCTATTTGACATTTAATACTCTCAAGTTTTCCAATCTAATGAAAATTTATCTGAAAAGGTATTGAAAATTGTTAAAAAACTTCTAAACTACACTTAAGTACCGTTTAAGAATTTTTATTACAATGACTAAGACAATACTTTTAGCAATTTTCACAGTATCTGTTTTACTTACAGGCACAATTGCAGGCCCATTAGGATTAATTGAATCAGCTGACGCTCTAAAAAGCAAAGGCAATTCAGCAAGCAAGATTAATTCCAATAAAGTCTGTGGTGACAGACTCTGTTCTGAAATGCCAAAGGAAGTAAAATCTGAGGCAAAAAAGAAAGAAGAGATAAAGACTGAAAAGAAGACAGAATCTACTGAAAAAGCTAAACAAGCACCAAAGAAAGACGCAAAAGCTGAAACAATGGAAAAAGCTAAAGAGACATCAGCGCTAAAAGTTCCAAAGACCATTACAGGTGTCATGACATCAGTCCAAGACCCAGGTCAAGGACATGAAAATCACCAACTTGCAATAATTCTTCCACCAAGTGAGAATACATACCGTGGACACATTACATACTCTGCATCTGAAAACGTTCAGCTTGTAGCGTTACATGGTCCATTAAAGGCAGGAATGGCAAAGAATCAACCCATATGGACGATGGATGGAAAAGCCAAATTTGGTCTTACATTAGTGGATAGGGAAACATCTTCAGGCGTTTGGCAGTTTACTGGAAATGCAATTGCACTTCACACCAAAAACACTGAACCGTTCACTGTAAGCTATTCTGTCACATATACTGAGAATCCTGTCAGTGAAAAAGTTATCAAGGGAACCTTAACATCAAAACAAGATCCTGGTATCGGACATGAGACTCACCAACTTGCAGTGATACTTGGACCCAGTGGCAAAACATATTCAGGACATCTAACATATGACGCCTCAGAGCCGGTACAGATTGTAACTTTAATTGGACCGATGAGTAAGGGCGAGATATCCACCATGCCCTATTGGACACCAGACGGTGAAACATACTATGGACTAGTACTGATACCATCAAAGGCAGCCGGATCTACAATGTTCTCAGGAAATGCTTTGTCACTTCACACAATGAATGAAACGCCATTCACTGTAAGCTACTCTCTAGTACTTACAAAATAACTTCTTTTTTATTTTTAATCAAATAAAGGCATGGACTTTCATAGTGAAGAGTTATTTTAAAATCATTAACATTAAATATTAATTGGAAAACCAAGATCATGAACAAATCCGCCCTTCTAATGTTCGCAGTTGCATCATTGACAGTATTGCTTGTTTCACAATTATCCTCAGAAGTATTTGCCGATGTTTCCTCTCCAAAAAAACAGACCAAAATTGGAATTGATCATACAGATATCATCTGCAAGGCAAATCTAGTCAAGGTATACCGAATCAATGCAGACAGTACTGACTGTTTCACACCATCAACTGCACAAAAACTGATGGACAAGGGAATTGCAAAAGAGATTCCAAAAGACAAGATGGAAGCAAAAAAGTCATTTAAACAAAATTCTCCCATTGGAACTGTAACTAGTTTATCTACAGTAAAGCAGTTTGGAGCAGAGGGAAAACTATCCACCAATCTTCGAGTGGTAGAATATGTTCATGTTTTTGAGGTATGTGCAAATGACAAGACCATACGAGCCCCAGAGATACTGGTAAAGTCTGACAGCGAGGCCAAAACAGTGAAACTTGCCCAAAAAATAGTGGCAAACACATGTTATACAAATTCTGCGAAGATAAAGGCAACGGATGTAAATTCCATATCTGCATCATTAACTAACAAGGGTGCAATATCAGACAAACTAACTGAGCTTGAAGCAAAGATAATAGACATTCAGAAAAAACTTGTAATCCTAAAGAAGAATCTTTCAGATACGGCAAAACAAGATACCACTGTAATCAGTGAAGATGCAAAGAAGAAAATTTCAGATACCACAAATGAGATAAGCAAACTCCGAGCAGAACTCAATTTGGCAAAAGGCGAGCTAAACAAGTATCTGTTTGCACTTTATGCACCACCACAACTAAAGGCATCTGACTTTACAAAACAAAAACTTACGTTCACAGGAGTTCCGATAAAGGACACTTCTGCCAACATCATGAGCATATCAAAACAGGTGACTGGCACAAAGGATCAAAGCAGTACCTTTGGAGACTTGAGTTTGTATAATGTAGTCTTTGAGGCATGTACCGGAAAGGATGTACTAAGAGCACCTGAAGTCAAAGTAACTTCAGACAGTGAAGAAAAGACAATTCAAATCTCTGAGAGAATAATTGCCAACTCTTGCCAAATGTCTGCAGCCAAAATTAATGCAAAGGACACAAAATCCATAACACTTGAGATTGCAAACAGGGCAGATATTTCTGTAAAGATAACTGATCTTGAGAAAAAGATAGACTCGCTGATAGTAGAACAAAGCAAATACCAAATGGAATTAAACAAGCTTGTTGTCCAGTCTGACAAGCCTGCAGACTATGAGCAAAAGGTATCCGAACTCTCATCCAAGATTATCCAGTTGAGAAACGAGATTAGAGATGCAAAGTTCCAGTTGCATGGAAGCATGTATGAGATATACAAGAAATAATACATACCATACAATTCATACACAAGGGTCAATATCTAAAGATAAGATAGATGGTTTCAGGTAAAAATTATTTTCTAATCCTAGTTTTTGCATTTTTTGTTTCTTTACTGTTTTCAAATAATGATGTCTTTGTTTTTGTCATTGCAATCTAGTAACTAAGATCTGGGAATAATTGCAGTATTTGGATTAACAGGGTTTTAGTATTGTTTCAAATTCAATAGATCAAGACAAAGCCTAAATTCTGATATAGATGTCCTTTGCCACTATCCTGGTGTGTATCTCAAACTCGCATGATCTACTTGCAAAATGACTCTCGGTATTTGCCATGAAAATGATAGAACATCAGATTGATGTAGCCTTAGCATTGCAGCCAACGATGTTGCAGATCAAGACAGGTATTTCATTTTTAAAATTTAATAACCTGGGTTATAATGGAATAATTCATTTTTCTGTCATATAGCCAAAACTTATTTTCACCAAAAAATCATCATCATATTATGGCCAAGGGCATTATCATTGGAACAATAATTGGGATAATTATAGTAGGTGGAATTCTATTGTATACCAATACCTTTGATGTGTTAAAACCGGAGATTGAATCATCTGTTGACATAGCCAAAGATGCAGTATCAAAAGTGGATGGAGATGATGTAGTTGAAAAAGCTGAACAGGTGTCAAGCAAGATTAAAGATGTAACAGAAAAGATCAAGATTACAAATCCCTTAGACCCTCAAAAATAATTCAAAAGAATCCATCCAGCCTTATCAAATGTGTAACATGCCAGACACACTTTAGATGATACCAATGATCATACATGCCATACATCCATCAAAAGGAAGTTAATCATATCATGGAATTTTATATTCTCTGAAATTAGATTAGAATCGTTTGATTGAAAATTTGTTCGATTTGGGTCAATGAATGTTCAGATCTGAAATTAACGTTTTTTTTTAAAGCGATAGAAATGATAAGCGTTTTCTTTGGATTCGTCTAGGATTATCTCTGGGCGTTTGATCATAAATCCTAAAATCCTATATCAAAATCAAATCCCCCTTCATCACCACCCATATCTCCCCCATCTGCATCCTGAGGCATGTCCTGTGGTGGAATAATGCTGGCCATTGTCATTCCCAGCATGCTAAACATCATAGAGAACATAACCATATCAAGAACCCCAAAGAACATCATCTCCTTGAATGAAATCTTGTTTTCATCCATGTATTTTTGGAGTTTCTGCTTGTCTCCAGCCTTGTATAGTTGTGCCATTTGGTTCCATTTTCCCTCCAGCTCATGTATTCTGGATTCTAATTCCTTTCCACCTTTCTCTGTTGCATGAATCTCAACTTTCTTTCCAAACAGTCCACTCTTCTCCTTTACGTCTATAAGTCCACGTGATTCTAGTTTTTCAAGAATAGAGTTAAGTTTGGATGGTTCAATTTTTGCCACCTGACATATTTTGTTAAATGATTTTACCCCTGACTTGATTGTCCCTAAAACGATTACGTCCTTTGGTTCTTCATCCATGGTTTGTCTATCTCCCTGTCTTGTATTTTAGTGAATTCAAATGAAGGCAGACCTGCGCTGTAAGGGAGTAGGCAGCTGTCTTATCATGAATTCACTGGAGTACCTTACGCATTCCAAATTATTAAGATGGATACAAGTTGATTTAATCCAGAATCATATCAACTCTCAATTCCTTTAACTATCTCTTCAATACTTAATGCACCTATGGAAAATCTAAAACTAGTAGAACAAGAAAAATTCCTAAACAGCATACTTCATGTTTCAGGAAATATTAGATACGTGATGATTTATGATCTTAAAGGAAACAATATAATCAAACGCAAGATGGATGGGGTAGCAGACCTCCTAACTGAAGAAGAGAACAAGATTGCCTTAAAACACACAATTGATTCTTGGAATTTCAGAAATTCACTTTCAGAGAAGATTGGAAATGCAAACTATACCTTGCAGGCTTATGACAATCTGATAAGGGCAATATTCCCATTTGGAAGCAAGATGCTTCTGGTGGTTACCATGGACAATGCAGTTAATCCAAGTGACATTATCAAGCGCATTCAAGGGATACTGTCTGGGACACCCATCAAATGAACAACAATCTGACAGAATCTCTACAAAAAAGTTTTGACTATTGGAGCTGGGTTGACGAGGACTCCAGAATAGAATGTTTGCCAATCTGGAAAAAATTTTTGAGTACTAATTCAGAGATCATAAGAAATCATACAATAATAATTGACGGAATCAAACAAGATACAGAAAAATATGTACACCAGTTCTTAGAATCATGGTCTAAAGCAATTGAGGAGCCTGACTTTGATTCTGCTAAAAGATCTATGTAGAAACGGCAGAATCTTTGGAAAGAGATAACTGACGAGAACGTGAGAGCAATTAGCAAAGTTTTAGAACTAATTGAAAATCATTGGAAAGACATACAAAACAAAAACATAGAATAGTAGCTATAAAAAACGATTTTCAAAAATATGTTTGGTCATTGTGACTGACTTTAACTTACAGTTTAATATTCTGGCCACGTTCCAAATCTGGTTCTTCTATATTTTACCTTCATTCATTTTCACCTTCTCTTAGACATCTAAGCAAAATCTTACTTGTATGCCTCCAATATTTCTGAATCAAAGATCTGACTGAACTTGCTTCTTCTCAAATGCTGTCTGATGCTTACAAGAGAGTCATAGATCTTGTATTCAAAAAAATACAATGAAGTCTCAATCATCTCTAACATGTTGCAAAATCCTCCTCCATGATCCACGACAATCCAATCATATCCATTGCATCGATTTTATGTATAGTGGTTGGAAGAGGGTTTTTCGCCTCACTTCCAACCATGGTATGGTCTTGGTTAGTTTTCTGGCTATGATGTTTGTTTAACATGATTTGTTGTTGTGTCATAAAATCGGTATGAGACAAGATAGTATTAAGATGAGTGATTTTTACTCAAAAGCAATCTTAGAGTAGCTGGTTGATTTCATACACAATATAATCAACTGATACTTGGATTAAAAGAAAGAGAAATGTATTTTCTGTAAGATCAACTTTGGAGGTGAACAAAACGTTTCAAAAAATAAAAATCTCAAGAATCATACCGCCACGTCATAGAAAGGCATACTACGGTTTCTACATATTTTCAGCAGCTGCAATCATAATACTTTCATTATTATTGTAGCATAACCGTCTCCTGTATCTTGATACTCTTTTAGATGAAGATTCAGTTAAATTATTTTTCGTGAAAATACTAGGATGAACACGATATAACCAATAATGTTTTTTGATACGAAATAGAATAAAGAAAATCAGTTGGCTTTATCTAGATTATAGTCAACCCAACAATTGTTTCTAATCCGGAAATAAAAAAACCTGGACAGATTCTAGCACCTGTCCAAGAGGAGAGTGCTTTTAGGAACTAAATGTTAGTTGCAATAAAAGCGCCAACACCCATTCCCATTACGACACCTATTGCCATACAAATAAGGTCAAACTTTACGACCTTCTTGAATGGCGCATGGACCATTTTGTCCCAGTTGCTGATTTTTTGAGATTGCATGTTTTTCACCTCGGAACAGTTTGACACATGATCAAATTATTAAACTACAAGAGTTGACTTTGTTCAAAACCAAATCAACTCTCAATTATGTTAATTATGTGATAATCTATTACATTACAAGGTGAAAAAATGAACATTTATGATACAAAGACAATTGTTTGCCGCAGCTGTAAGACCTCAATTGGGGAAATTGAATACGATGCAGAAGTAATGTTGCCACAATGTGGAAAATGTGCAAACCTAATGCCTGAAGGAGACAATATTGTATACACTGCAAGTTATTTCAAAAACAATCCTTCTTTGAAAAAATCAAAAATTGTTGAGTCTTTGATACATTAAGGCTCAATACTTATGATTAATCCAATTCGTCCAGATACACTTCCTCGTTTTCTGAAGGGCCAATTTCAATTTGCTCAAAACTGGTACCCTTGCACTGTGGACATTCTGTGATAATTGTGACTCCTGCCTTTTTGGAGAACACGTTACCGCAAGACTTGCAAATTCTTAATTCATCTAGTGTTATCATATGTGGATTGATGTAATCCTGCTTATTTTACATATTGCAAAAATCCAACTGTGGTTTGAGTAAAAGTTGAATTTAACTTTCTATCACTAATTATGCATAGAAAGTGAAAGAGGAATCATTCACCAAGTTTAAATTAATGAGATCATAATGTGTAGCTGCCGTTACAAGGTTTGAAGGCAAAACCTAGTTGGCAAATCATACGGAAAGAAAAACCTTCAATTTCATAAAATAAGACCAATAATTGTTATAGTGAATTCTTTTCGTACAATTAGTTTTACGAGAAACTAGAGTAAGAAAATTTTATCGAATAGGAATTTTTTTAAAGTATTCGTGTAGGAATTTGGTAAATCTACTTTTTCATCTTGTCTAATTTTTTCTCAAATTCGTCCCATTCTGCGATGATTGGTTTGAGCAGTTTGTTTGTCCTGACTGTCATTTCCTGGGTTTTTTCGACTATTTCCTTCCTGGTTGCCTCATCTGCATCTTTTGCAACTTCCATGACCTTTCTTGTGACCTTGTCCATCTTCTTCATGATTCCTGTCAGATGATCCATCATCTCTTTCAGTTCTTTTACCAAGTCATCCACCATGTCGCCAAGCTCTTCAATCAGTTCCTTGATTGCATCAATTGCACCTTTGAGGCCGGACAAGAGTTCTCGCAAAGATACTATCATGTCATCTAGGATATCTTGGGGCAAATCAAGCATTTCATCGATTAGTTCGTTCGCTTTTTTGATGGCACCAGTTACTGCACTTCCTAATTGACTCATGGCATTCGTTAACTCTGGAGTTATTTATTATTATAAATAAAAGATTAAACATCAGCTGCCATTCCAAAACAGATTCGGTCAAAAATAATATTTCTAATTAACCGCTACAACATCAGATTAACTGGTTTGTGTTTTCATGCTTTTTTTATTTTTTGAAAAAGCTTAAACACTGTTTTTCCCATTTTGACTTGCTTTATGATTTTCAAACTAACTTTCAATACTTTAAACCCGACAAAAACAGGCATAAACACAAGCATAATTATTTCAAGCCAATATTTTTTTACAAAGTCTTTTGCATTTCGTATCTTCAAATACGCTATTGCCAATTCCAGTATGAGAAGGCAAACTATTATCCAAAAAATAATGTCAAAGATGACCACCACTTGATTTGTAATTGCAAACATTGGTTCAGAAATGCCCAATGATGAATGCTCAATGTTGACCAGCCCAAAAACAAGCACCAAGATCAACGAAAAAGTAACAAAACTCAATCCTTTCTTGAACGATGGAGAAAATAGTATGCTCATAATTAAAAACAGTAAAAGAACATTATATCAGGATATTTCTTATGGAATTAATCTTCAATTTTTTGCTTGTAGGTGCAGGACTTACCATGCTGTATTTCGGAGCTGAATGGCTAGTCAAAGGGTCAATTGCAATATCAAACAAACTGGGAGTGAGTCAGTTGGTGATTGGTCTGACCGTTGTTGCTTTTGGTACATCTGCACCAGAACTTGCAGTAAGTGTTTCTTCAGCAATGCAAGGACTGTCAGACGTAGCGTTAGGAAATGTGGTCGGAAGTAACATTGTAAACATGGGGGCGATCCTTGGAATTTCTGCGATAGTCAGTCCAATCATAGTCTCAAAATCAGCAGTGAGAAAAGAGGTTCTCATAATGATCGGGGTGTCGTTTCTTTTGTTGGCAATAATTCTAGATGGCAAAATTGATTCAATTGATGGAATATTGCTTGTTGTGGGAATTATTGTATTTGTTTGGTACAGCTATAAAAGTTCCAAAAAAGACACAGACATTGAAGAGATTCCGGTTTCACAAATATTACAAAAAAATGTTTTTTCCAAATCCGTTGTTTTTATGATTGCAGGACTTTTGCTGTTAACTGGCGGTTCATTTCTTACTGTGGATAATGCAGTGATCATTGGCACAAGCTTTGGGGTGTCAGAATTATTCATGGGACTGACCGTTGTCGCAATAGGAACTTCTCTTCCGGAATTGATAACATCAGTGGTTGCTGCAAGAAAGGGTCATGCGGATCTTAGTGTGGGAAACATTGTAGGAAGCAACATCTTTAACATTATGGCAATACTTGGAATATCCTCGCTAATTTCAGGAATTACAGTTAGCGAGCAAGTATTGGTAGATGTCGGAATTATGCTTGCATTTAGCATAGTATTGATTCCCATAATGCGCAGTGGCTTTGTCATATCTAGAAAAGAAGGAATTCTTCTAATTACAGGATACGTGGGATACGTGATATTTTTACTGTATAGACAGTAGCAGAATCATAATAATGCGCAAATTTAATGATGGTTGTTGATCATATGGAAAATTACTAGAGTACAAAAACCAATCAACAAAAATGATTTTTTAAATCTCCGTTTGTAATCAAATTGGCATGTCACAAATAGAATGTGTACTGATGATTGGTGTCGCACTAAGCGGAAAGACCACATATGTCAAGGCAAATTTTGATCATGAGCGAATAGCTTTATCGTATTTTGACAATAGTAGGAAAAAAGAGCAAGAATACATAGAAAAATGCCTAAGCCAAGGAAAAAACGTGGTGATTGATGACACGAATCTGACTAGAGCAATACGAAAACAGCACATAGACATTGCCAAAAAACATGGTGCCAAAGTGAGAGGCATTCTCATGAACACATCAAGAGCGTTGCTTGAGAAAAGACAGAGAAGCAGACGCGATCCATTTCCACTATCTGTAATCTATAAGCAGCTCAATCAGCTTGAGACACCCGTTATTGATGAGGGGTTTGATGAATTGATTGTAAAGAAAGATTATGAGGAACCAAGAGAGACATGATCCTATACTGACATCTAGACCAATACTTTATGATCGAAAAATTCTGAAATACTCTCATTGTTACAACCAAATAATATCAGTCAAAATAGCATGGAGTTTGAATTTCACATATGGTCAAATCATAAATCTGAATCTTAAGATCAACAACGATCAGTTACTTGGTGACCGATCCAATGTATTCATGTTAGATTTTTGCACATCCTCAATGTACACATTGACATGATTCAAAAATTCCAATGCCTTTGTCAGTTGAGGTACAGCATTATAGTGATATCGGCAGCCTAAATTGTAGATATTGTAATTTCATCAAATAGTTTTTCGGCCTTTTTAATAATTGATTTATCATCTGCATCAGGCTCTGCTGTTATTAAAACCAAGTTTTCTCCTACAGGTACATTGATAACCAAATTTTTTGTTCTTCTAGATGCAATATAATCAACTGGTCCTAACACATCATCAAGCTCCTTTCTCATCTTAAAGTCTAATTGCATTTGCATGTACAACATGCCCATCTTTCCCTCATCCAGTAACGGGTTAATTCCTTTCTTGAAACCTCCAGTTATAAGATGTCCTAATGGATTAATCACCCCGACATGTCTTATCTTATCTTCTTTGAATAATTCTTGGCAAGCTGTTTCTAGTTCTTGAATTTGTTTTATGCTTAAAATTGCCATCTTATGTTCTAAGTATTGCCAATACTACATATTGTATTTTTCCAACATCAAGCATATTTGAAGAATCAGAACAAAAAACCAACCTATGAGAAAACAGACCAATAATCATAAAAGAATTATTTGGATTTATCTGGGATTTAGTTACTAGTAATTGATTCTCTTTCTTTCTTTTTTTGAAAAATAAATTAATTACATGCAGGTCTTAAAAATAAAAAAATTAGGAATTTGCAGTTGCCCTTAGCATCCACACCATCTTCTCATGACTTTCCATCAAACCCGTAAGAAAGTCACTCGTACCTGCATCATGGAAACTTTCAGTAGATTTTTCCACATCCACTCTCAAATTCCTGATAATTGCCTCATGATCTGCAATCAGGTTAGATAACATTTCTTTGTCTGATGGATATTGTCCTGGATGTTCAGGTAATCTGGTGTGTGACTTTAGTTCATCAAGTGTTCCCATGGCTTTGCCGCCAAGTTGTCTTACCCTTTCTGCAATATCGTCAATGAATACCTCAATTTCGCCATACTGCCCTTCAAAGAACTTGTGATAGTCATTGAAATGAGGTCCAGTTACGTTCCAATGGTAGTTTCTTGTTTTAGTGTATAGTGCATATTCGTCTGCAAGCTGTAATGTGAGGATGCTTACTAGTCCTTCACGATCTTGTTCTGCAATTCCTATGTTTAGATTTTTTTCCAATGTTGTATCTGTTGTTTGTGCCATTACACAATGCATATTCATTATCAAATATTAACAATTTCATATTTCACCTGATTTTTTCAAATTATTAATTTTCCACGTAGGTCTTATTCTGAATATCCTAACTATAACCCCAGCACAACGTGTATGGGGGGTATAGTTTAGTGTGTATTTTTCAGACCCACTTGGAACTAGAAAATTAAAAAATGACAAAATATTCACCCAAAAAAATGAATTAAGATCATAGTTTAAGAGAATTAATTGTGCGCCATCAGACTCAGCTGTCTGGATACAAAGGCATCACTGACATGCTGTGTCTGTGCCGCACTGAACCAACTACGAGAAATTTGATATTAAAGACATATCATTTTGATTTGATTCGGAATTAAATCAACTTGCATTTGTCTTAATAATTTGAACATACAAACTCATGCCAGTGAATTCGTGATAAGACAGCTGCCTACTCCCTTACAGCACAGGTCTGCCTTCATTTGAATTCACTTTTTAGGATGTTGTAATGTTATAAAAAAACGAGTACCAGTATCTTAAAATCAAAATCAAGCATTATACTATAGGTACAAGATAAAATGAAATTTAATCTAAGGAAATTTGGTATGGGGTTGGGTCCCGTATTATTTTTTCTAATCTTATTTATGCCTACACCAGAAGGAATGTCATATACTGCAAAAGCTGTTTTGGCAATTTCAGTATGGATGATTGTATGGTGGATCACAGAAGCCATTCCGGTATATGCAACAGCGTTACTTCCAATAGGATTAATTCCCTTGTTAGGAGTACTGCCAGTAAAACAGATTGCAGCCGAGTATATGCATCCAATAATTGTTTTGTTACTTGGAATGTTTATGATAGCACTTGCCATTGAAAAATCAGGATTACATAAGAAAATTGCATTTGAATTAATCTCCGTCTTTGGGTATTCACCAAAGAGAATAGTGTGGGGGTTTATGATTACTACCGCATTACTATCTACTGTTGTAATGAGTACCACGGTTGTTTTGATATTACTTCCTATTGCAGGAATAATTTTGGCAGCATTATCTAAAACAAATTTTGTTGTAACAAAATTCAAAGTTGTTTTCATGTTATCTATAGCATACTCATCATCTATTGGAAGTGTTGCAACTTTGATTGGTGCACCTCCAAACTTGCTTTACGCAGCAACCGTAATGGAGATGTTTTCACACAAAGTCACATTTGCAGAATGGTCCATACTTGGAACACCACTTGCATTTTCTATGTTGATTCTTTGTGGATTATACATGAATACGCAAATTGGAAAAAATAATTCTGAAACAACATCCGAAATCAAAAGAGCTATTCTGTTAGAAAAATCGCTAGTTGGAAAAATGACAATGGAGCAAAAAACAGTGTTGGGAGTACTAGTGGGAGTACTGGTATTGATGTTCACAATTCCGTTATGGCAACCTGAGGGATCTTTTATTACAAATTCAGTAATTGCGATTTTAGGGGGAATTTCTCTCTTTATTCTACCTAAAACCCGTTCTGAAAGCCTGATGAATTGGGCAGGAATTGAAAAGCTACCATACGGGTTATTGTTTCTACTTGGCGGCGGATTTGCCTTATCTCTAGCATTTGTAGATTCAGGATTGGCAAACTGGATTGCACATTCTTTCTCATTTGTAGGTGATTATCCATTTGAATTAGTAATCATAATTTTGGTTGCAATGATCATGTTTCTGACAAATGTCAAATCAAATACTGCAACTGCTGCAATTTTCATCCCAATAGTTGGAACTATGGCCATGCTAAATGGATGGACGCCGCTACCAGTTCTGTTTGCAATAACAGTTGCTACATCATTTGCATTTTTGTTACCAATGGGAACTCCTCCAAATGCATTAATTTATGAAAAAGCACAAATTCCAATTAAAGCAATGGCAAGACATGTATTGTTCTCAATATGATGGCAATAGGATTGATTTCTGCATTCACAATACTCATCTCAACAAAAATCTTAATCTAAAAATGACTTCATGGTTTATTTAGTAAGGGATTGATTATTCATCATGTACAAAACAATTCTTGTTCCTCATGCTGGAACCAAAGCAGGAGATGAGGCATTAAAGCACGCAATTTTTGCAGCAAATGATACATCAAAAATTATTATTTTGCACATAGTAGAAGCAATGCAATATCCTCCATCATTTGCATTATCATCATCTGAACGAGAAAATCTAATGAAAAGCATTGATGATGCAAATGAGGAAATGAGAAAAGACATGGAGTTAAAGATGGTAAAATTAATTCCACAATGTAAAGAAAATAGTATTCAATCTGAAGTTAAAGTGGAAATTGGAGATGCAGCTGAGATAATTTTAGATACAGTTGAAAAAGAAAATGTGGATTTGATAGTAATGTCAAAGAGAAGAAAACTAAAAGGAATGAAAAAACTGCTATCATTAGGCAGTGTCTCAAGAAAAGTTGTTGAAAATGTGACTTGCCCTGTAACTCTGATTGATATTGAAAACATCTGAACAAATAAGAAAAAAATAAGCAACTACACCAATCATCAATACATGAACTAAACGATTATACGCTTTATGACTACAACCTAAACCTTAATGCGAAAATCACTCAAACTATTCCTCATAGGACTGAGCATATCATTTATCCACAAATGTTAATATCTAAAAGAGTTCAAGAATAGAATTGTATTCAAATAAAATTATTTTTCTTGCATTTGTTTTTGGCATTTCATTAATTGTATTCCTCAATGGTACAGCCTTTGCCCAAACTGCAGCAGCACCAGAATCAATCACTGATCTTATTGCAATTCCAGGTAATGGTGAAATCCATTTGTCCTGGACTGCCCCTGATAACAACGGTTCACCAATAATCTCATACAAGATTATTCGATGGGAGACAGGCTCTGACGTATTTACAACATTTCCAAATATTGGAACATCAACTCAGGCATTTGCAACTGGACTCAAAAACAATGTATCATATAGTTTCAAGGTGATTGCAGTAAACTCTATGGGTCAGAGCACAGATTCCAACATTGCATCTGCCAAACCTTTATCCACTGCACCACTAACTGATGTTCCAAACCCCATAACGGATTTTATAGCAACAAGAGGTGATGGCAAAGTAAATCTGTCATGGAGCAAACCCAATGATAATGGCTTATCCATTACCAGCTACAAAATAACATATTGGCAGATTGGTACTGACAATTTCCAGAAAAAGACAGTTGAGGGAAAAGCAACTGCTGCACAAATTACAGGATTGACAAATGATGCGTCATATGCCTTTAAGATAAATGCAGTAAATGCCCTTGGTCAGAGTCCTGACTCCAATGTAGATTCGGCAACTCCTTCAAAGTCAGTAAATGCAGCAGTTCCAAACCAGGTAAGAGGAGTGGTTGCAGTACCAAGTAATGGCCAGGTATTTCTGTCATGGATTGAGCCATCTGATAATGGCGCACCAATTACAAGCTATAGAATCACAGTAAACGAGAAAGGCTCTAACACAACTACAACTCATCCCAACATTGGGGATTCAGAACGAGCCACAATACTTGGTCTAAAAAACAACATCACTTACGAATTTAAAATATCTGCAGTAAACTCTGTAGGTATTGGAAAGGAATCAAAATTAATTTCTGCTACACCAAACAACAAGGTCCCAATTGCAATAACTGGTCTCAAGGCAACTCCAGGTGATGGAAAGGTAACTTTGTCATGGTCAGTATCATCCAATGCACTTGAGGACATTACAGGGTATAGAGTAAGAGAGTTTAGAACTGGATCTGATTCATTTGTGTCTCATTCTATTATTGGCAAGTCTACTACTGCTACAATTGATGGCCTTACAAATGGTATTCCCTATGGATTTAGAGTATTGGGAGTTAACGCAGACGGTATTGGACCTGAATCAAAAATAGTATATGCTACACCATTACCCCAAGCCAAGATAACCGCAAATGTGCCTTCCCAGATAGGTGATCTTAGGGCAACTGCTGGAAATAGTCAGGTCAAACTGGTATGGAGTTCTCCATTTGATAATGGCTTTCCAATTACAGGATACAAAATCATCCAGTCAGTCACTGGTTCTAGTTCATTTACAACAATCACAAAATCAGATGTTGCAACTAGTGCGATAATTACAGGCCTTACAAATGACGCATCATACAACTTTAAGGTCTCTGCTGTAAATTCAGAAGGTACTGGTAAGGAATCAAATTCCGTGTCTGCAATTCCAAAATCTGCAACTGCGCCAAAGTATATCATTCCACAATGGATAAAGACAAACGCCGGATGGTGGTCTCAGGGATTAATTTCTGATGCCGAATATGTTCAAGCAATAGAGCACATGATAAACCAAGGAATAATAAAAATAAAATAGCATGAGAAAATCAGGTTGATTATAGAGTAAATATCATCAAACAAATCTCATGATTTAAAAAAAATCAACTAGCCTTAGTGGTTAAATTGAAACCGTAGATATTTGATACCTTTTTTCTCTTCTTTTTGTGGTCATGTGTATGATCATTTTTCTCATCACATGCACCTCCTTCACATGAGATATCCTTGACCTTCAACACGTGGCTCTTGTGATCTACCAGATAATCATGATTTGCGTGCGAAGTATGAAAGTGATAAGTCATGACAATGACCACCAGGATCACCGTATGATTCTATTACTTGCAAACATTGTTTGTTCCCCTCCAAGGTTTTCTTTGCCTCGTGTAAGAACCCAAGTTCTTGCTTTTAATCGAAATATCAGTTGATTATATTGTGTATGAAATCAACTAGATACTCTAAGTTTGCTTTTGAGCAAAAATCTTGTGGCTTAATACTGTCTTGTGTTATCCTTATTCCATGACACAACAAATCATGTTAAACAAATATGAACAGAAAACCAAGCAAGCAGGTCTGGTTGAAAATGAGGCCAAAAACTCTTTCTCAGATATCATTGCTATGGATATGATTGGCCTATCATGGGTCTTCAAGGATGAGGACCTGTTTGAGGAGATCAAGTAATCATACTTAATCAAATAAGAGGAGGTGCGATAAATGAGTAAGATAGAAAATACAAGCAATCAAAAAGACATCTATTCTGTATGGAAAGAGGGTCTGGACAGTTTCTATTCAAATATAGAAAAGTCAATTCCACAGTTCCATCAAGCAGCTACCAATCTGTTTCAGGAATATGTCAAAGCATTAAATGATGCGGCAACATCTGCACTTGACATTCAGAGAAAATTTGCAACCAAAGCAGGAATCAAATCAACTCTCCCAGAATCATCAATCAGTATGATAAATGATTCAGCAGAAAAGATAAACCGATCATGGAGTGTTCAAAATAAGATTTCTGTTGCATCAATCGATGCAGCAAAACAAAACATCAAAACATGGAATGAAAATTCTAGTGCTTTTGCCAACATCAACAAAAACATGGTAGATTCTTTGATTTTGCCATTCGTTCCAAAAATATAGCGGAGATGCAATCTCCATTTTTTATTTTTATGGTTTTAAATCAGTTTTTTTATAATTTGTTTGTCATCAGGCATCATTATTCTGTACGGGGTACAAAACAAAACATGGTGTCTCAGAATGTAACAATCAAAAATTCAAATCTAAAAAAATGTATGATGAAAAATATTGATTAAATTCTATTCTAGTGCTTATAAAATTATTTTTTAGAATCTCCCAGAATAAACTACCAATTCAATGGAATAGATATATTTCCGAAGGAATCAAAATAATTTTTTCGGACTGATAATTCCAAAAATCTCTCAGAGTTTACCGAAAATATCAAGAAATTTCCGATAGAAGACTTGATCTGTATTGAATTCAGAAAACATGTAATGACTCGTATGACTCCAATGTACTGAAGGTCATGAAGAGTCAGTCTATACCCATGGCAATTCCATCACGGCGGATCTCTGCAATTCCTTGGAATCCTTTGGAACTCTGCTTTTTTATCACCGCATGAATGGCGCCATGATAATATGAGTATGGCTCCTTAGTGTCTATTTTGTAGCCAATCTCTGCCAAATGTGAAATTACACTGTCATCAAATCTTTCTCCTTCTACTGTAACTATTCCATCCACAGAACAATGAATCCTTGGTCTGTCCATTGCATCATTTGGACTGTTCCCCAAATCCACAATAGAGGATATGAACTGAGCAGTTGTTGTAGGTATTCTGTCACTACCAGGAGTGCCTAATGTCATCCATGGTTTGTTTTTGTGAAACAATATGGTTGGTGCAACTGAAGTCCACGGACTTGTATTTGGTCGTAAATAATGTGGATAGTTTATGTTGTCATATTCAAATGATGACATGTAGCTATTGTACAAAAACCCCAAACCGTTTGCCGCAGCTTTGGCACCATACACCAGTTCAATTGACTGTGTTATTCCCACTGTATTTCCATCACAATCCATTACTGAAAGATGAGTTGTATCCTCATCATGAAACTTTACCTTTGGTTGTGAATTAAGAGACATTCCGTCAACTATTGACTCAGATAGATGTTTGAGAAAAGATTTGTCATGAAGTAACTTGTCATCGAATTGCTTGTATGTGGCCATGTCATATGGTCGCTGGGTCCTAAATGCAAGGGATCTTCTAAATGTCTCTACCAGGTAATGATAAAATTCTGCCTTGTTTTTCTTGATTGTTTTAATTGGAATCTCATTTAGCAGCATGAGAATCAAAAGCAGTATTCTTCCAACTGCGGGAGGTGGGAATGTCTTGACGGTGACGTTTCTGTATTTTCCTAAAATCGGCTCCCTTTCTATTATTTTTGGCATCATCACCAAATCATCCTCGCGTAACAATCCTTTGTTTTCCCTCATATCTGCATCTATTATTTTTGGAATCTTTCCATGATAAAATGACCTATATCCGTGTGTACCAAGATACGATAGAAATTCTGACAGTTCATCTTGCACAAAGATATCATTTGGTTCATACGGTATTTCGCCATCCTTGAGAAAGTATTTTGCCCCAGATCTGGATTCAACCTTTGAAAAAATCCCAAGTTCACGTTGTTGCAATTCATGTTGAAGTTTTGTAATTCGGTATCCTTTCCTTGCAATTTTAATTGCAGGTTTTAGAATGTCAGACCAGTCAAGATTCCCATACTTTTCGTTAAGAAATCCCATTACCGCAACAGTACTTGGAACAGTTGTGGCCCTGTATCCTACGGATCTATACATTATCTGTTTAAACTTGGACGGTATTGCACGTGATGGAGAGCGTGTTGAACCATCAATGCAGACGGTTTTTCCCTGAAAATGAATTATTGCCATGGACTGGCCTCCAATTCCTGATGCCTGAGGCTCGCATACGCCAAGTGCAATGGCGGTAGCGCATGCCGCATCTATCGCATTACCTCCTTTTTTGAGCATCTCGACTCCTGCCTTTGTAGCGTCAGGAAATGCAGAGGAGACCATCCCTTTTTTGAATTCGGAGAATTTGTTATCAGAGGTTGCCTGAAATAATTCCTCAATTTTTTCTGCATTCAAATTTTGCCTGATAACTCAAGACTAGGAAATTAAATAAACACTTCTTCCAGTTCAAAATTTTTCAAATTGTTTTACAATCACGGACTCTTATTTTTGATATTTGTTTTATTTGACTGCTTTTAATTGAAATGTCTGTAAAAGATAATTTTTCGATACGATATTTTTATCTCCAAGCGCATTAGCATCATATTTTAAAAACTCAAAGAATTCTAAAATTCCATCAACAAATGATGGTGAGAAAACTCAAAAAGATGATAGATTTAGAGTTAAAAGCCCCACCATACTCAAAGTTGATTATTTATGCATCAAAGACACATCCAAAACAACCATTTTTTGTATCTGTTTCCATCAAAGGTTCCATGAACTCAATTTTTTGGAATTATTGAATCAGGGTTTTTTAGAATATAATGAAACATACAGACAGAGTCAGTCTTGCATTGACATTTCATACTCGAGGAATTAAATGGAGTTATTTAAAGTGTATTTGAGTTGACTTCATCTAAAATAAGATCAACTATTAATTAGATTTTAACTAATTTTTACCATGCATTTTTGTTGATACATTACCGTAAAACAATTCTTGAGAAAAAGGCCTATGATCCTGCAACACATTGTGACTATTGTGGCACCAAAATAGAAAGCAATAAGGATTATTGTTCAGATTCCTGTGAACAAAAAGATTCAGTTTGGCATAATGAAGGTAAAATTTGATTGCTATGAACTATTCAGACTCGAATGATGAAAATACTGTTGAGCAACAATTTAACATGTTATATCCAAATTATGACTATGCGTTAGAATCTTCATCTTATGAAAAGGATTCAAGAAAAAGAAAAAGGATGAAAACAAGGTACTAAAAAGATATAGTGCATATTTGTTCAAGAACTTTTAAATGCTGTTGGTAAAAAACATGAATTCCTCTACCCATACAAGACAAAGTCATGTAATTATACGAAGAATGGAAAAGAAGGATATTCCAAAAATTGTAGAATTGCAAAAAATTGCATTTCCACATATGGCAGCAGAAGGCGTGTACTGGAGATCTGAACAACTTGAAGCCCATCTTCGAGTTTTTCCTCAAGGTCAATTTGTTGCAGAATATCGCGGAAAAATTGTTGGTTCTTGCAGCAGTCTGATTGTAGAATTAAAGTCAGAATATGAAAATCATACGTGGAAAGAGACTTGTGGGGATAGTTTTTTTAAAAATCACAATCCAAAGGGAGATTCTCTATATGGTGCTGATGTTTCATCTCACCCAGATCATAGGAGATTAGGAGTTGCGACAAAACTATATGATGCAAGGAAAGAATTGGCAATAGAACTTAATCTAAGAAGAATAATTGCAGGAGCAAGACTTTTCAATTATTGTGAACATGCCAAAGAATTGTCCCCATTAGAATATGTTCAAATGGTAAAACGACATAAAGTCAAAGAACCTGTATTGTCATTTCAGATAAGAAATGGATTCAAATTTATCAAGATACTCCCTAACTACATGAAAGATCCTAGATCATTAAACAATGCAACTTTTATTGAATGGAAAAATCCTCACTTCATAGAAAAATAATGATAATTGATTGCCATGTTCATGTAAATCAATATGAACTCACTCAACATGTTCCATTGTTAGAAGATAGATTGGAAATGCTCCAAACTGAAATGAGTAGTAACAATGTAGATTATGCAATAATCTTATCGTCCTACAAAGTAAATTCAGAAAGACCGTCGACTAGACAAATCATTGATGCCATTAAAAAATATGATAATTTAGGAATTGCAGCAGGGTTTACAATTGATAATCACACTGATGATGATCTTAGAATTTATCGAAATTGGATTAAAGAAGGTAAAATTAAAGCTATGAAAATTTATTCAGGTTATGAACACTATTACCCCTACGATAAACAATACCAAAAGGTCTATGACACATGTATTGAATTTGGCATTCCAGTAATGTTTCATACAGGCGACACATATTCTGAGAAAGGAAAACTGCGATACTCTAGACCTCTTAATCTAGACGATGTAGCAGTAGATAATCCTGAACTCAAAATTGTGATGTGTCACCTAGGAAATCCTTGGATTCAAGATGCACAGGAAGTGATTTATAAAAATAAAAATGTCTATGCAGATGTATCTGGTCTTGTTGTAGGTTCATTTGATCACTTTTTTGAAAAGATGATGAAAGACAAAGTTGCAGAATTGATAAACTATGCCGGGGAACCAAGGTATTTGCTTTATGGGACTGATTGGCCAATCAGTAGCATGGATTCATATCTTAATTTTGTAGCCAAATTAAACATCAAAAAAGAATTCAGAGATAATTTCATGTACAAGAATGCAAAAACATTATTCAAAATTTCATAAAAGGATTAAATCCAACATAAATTCAATTTAGAATAATTTTGTAATTAAATATATTTCCAACAGAGTGAAGGCAGACCCACTTTTTTAAAACGAGGTAAAACAACAAGACAGAGCAGCTGTCTACCACAAATTCACTCATGAACCATTAGGTATTTCAATTCATTAACCAACATATTCTTGATTTAATTCTGAATAAAGTCAACTTTCATTTTCTTTAATTACAAAAATCAACTAATTCATTTGAAGGAAGTATGATAGAATATGCATATTTGGCAGACTATTTGATGACTATGTGTAAAGATAGGATCCAATTCAAAGTTGATAAAATTGTCTCAACGGTGAGAACGTAATATTATGAGATGTCCAAACTGTGGAAACCAGGCAAGTTGGAGGGATCCTGATTGCAACAAATGTGATCATACATTACATCAGAAAAATTGCAAGGGCAAATCTCCTGATTGTAAGTGCCATGAAATAAATGAAAATCTGTGGATCCAAAAAAAATCACAAAACCAATAAGGCCAAATAATATTTTTGATTATGCTAGTCCGAACTCAGCATAATTAATCTCAATTACAATACATGTGTTAATTTTCGGCAATCATTATTCTATCTGAAAATTCCTTGTAGTTTCGGAATAGTTTCAACAAAATCCCTGAATTGATAATTGTTGACCCTGAATTTAAAAAATATCAGAAAAATAATCGTCTCAAATTATTGTCCAATATCAATATTTTTTCTGCTCACAAGATAAATTCCAAGAACATGATTCTGCTGCAACTACATGATCCGGACTCATCATGTCTGCTGTATCAATTTTCATCAATCCACGCAGATAGATACATTCTATGTTTTTATCCTAGATTGTTTCAGATATCTTGTGCATATTGAAACAATACAAACAGAAGAATTATCCAAATTAGATGCTCTTGTAAATGAGATAGTTCGGCAGAGAAAAATTGTAGATGTTAAATTGACTACCACTGTATTTCAAGAAAAAATCCTATACACAGTTCTGATAATTATTGATGACTAGATAGTTTTTTTCTGTGACCATAACTGCTCATTGACATCATGGCACTTACAGTCAGAACTTTTACCTTTACAGTTTTTCTGATGTAATGTATGATCACATTTGTTGCAATCAGGATCCCTCCAACTTGCCTGGTTTCCACAGTTTGGACATCTCATTTTTGTTTAGATTCCCTTTTCTTTTTTACTTCCATAAATCATCTAAGACTTTATTTGATTTAAACAGTAACTACAAATCCACAATCCAAGTGTCCTTGACGCCTCCGCCAGAGGAGTTGTTTGTTATTCTCCCATGCCTTGCAAATCTTGACAGTCCTCCTGGTGGCACTTGGGGCCCATCTTCAGCATAATATGAAAACACTCTGAGGTCAACATAGGAATCTCGCATGATTAAAGGGCTGAAGGATTCTCGTGTAACTACTGTAGAGAAATCCAGTGTCTCTTGCAGAAGATAATTGTCTGGTTTTTCGGTAATCTCCTTTTTGATTTGTTCAATTAGTGCCACTCTTTTGGATTTTGGATGGTCCCGTGGAATCACTGTTCCCATGCCACCATATCCTCCCCTTTCCTTTACCACAAGATTTTCGACATTTTGAATTGCCATTTCAAGCTCTTCAGGGATAGTCAGATTGTACGATTTTGGCTGTTGTAGAATTGGTTCCTCAGAAAGATAGTGCTGTATCATTTTTGGGACATAAGAATACACAATCTTGTCATCTGCAACACCAGTTCCCGGGGAATTGACTAGTGCAACCTTTCCATCAATGTATGCTTTTGTCAACCCCGGTACAAAAACATCCAAATCTTCCACTCTACGATAAATGACATCTATCTGAACTTCACCTTCACCAGGAATCTTTGCTGCAACATGGCCTGAATCTGTAACATAAATATCACCTGTCTCCACAATTGGAATTCCCATTAGTTTTGATAGATACATGTGCTCAAAGTATGCAGCACCTGATGGTCCATCAGTAAGCAATACCATGAATGGATTTTTTACCCATGATGAATCCCTCATGGCCTTGTAAAGATGGGTCCATGGTTTGTATGGTTCAAGCTTGTACCCTTTTTTCAAGACATTGAGATATCTGTTAGACATTTCACGAATCTTTACCGGATAAGTCACACCGCTTGGGACCCTTAGATTGTCTTCAATTACATAGTATGTGTCCCCATTGTAAAGAAGGTCGGCCCCATAGACCTGAATGAAAATATCATTTTTTGGCAGATGTCCAATTAAATCCAGATTAAAATATTCAGAGCCAACTATCAGTTCTTCAGGTACAATGGTTTTCTCCTGAGTGTATACATCTTTTAGAAACATGTTTAGTGCTTTTGCTCTTTGTTTAATTCCATCTTCGATTACCTGAAAGTTTTTTCTAGATATTATTCGGGGAACAAAATCCATTGGAACTGCATTGTATTCATTTGGTTTTACATTGTATGTGAACCCTTCAAGGTATGCAGTAAGATCTGCAGACATTGCCTTTTCCCGTAATCGAAGCAACCTTGGATTTTGAATGTTTTTGAAAAACTGCCTGTATTCTTCTCTTATCATCAGATTGCCATCGATTGCCTCATTATGACTTTCAGTTTTTGAAAAATCAATTGATTGAGATGGAAGAGAGTCTACGTGCATGATTTTCACTGTTGCTGGTGACGTGTCTGTTTTTGTCTTTTGTCTTCTGGTATTTCCGGTGGTGCGATTTCCTCATTGATCACTCTGCCAACATTATTAATTGCGGCAATCACGTCATTGGCGTGTTTTATTACCTCATCGATTTTTTGCAAATCAGGCCTTTCTTCTACCGCTATTACCAGAATATTAGATTCTCGTACTAGTCTCTCAATTCCCAACCCAATTGCGTTTGTCCTCATGTTTCTTACGGCATAAAGAATACTTGATGGTATGTCTCCATGTAAAATCTCCTCGATAAACTTTTCATGTTTAATAAATTCAATTCCAAGACTGTCTGCAAGCGACATCAAAGGCTCCTCACTCTTTAGATGTTTTAGTGAATTAAGGGCACTTAACAATGCTCTTGCCACACTGTCCACTCTTTCAACGTAACGGCCCAACCAATATGCTTTGTACAGTTTACTTGGAAGAACCAAGTTTTTTGTATCTAATTTATCATTCAAAAGATACTTTCATCTACATGCTGGCATTATTAAACTAGGATCTAGTTTTTACTTGCAATGTAAATCAATTGTTGTTATTAAACAATCCAAATTTAGATCATGTATATTTATGAAATACACGTTGTAAAATCAATGGAAGAATCTTCCCAGCTAAAAGGAAAATTTAGAAAGTTTCAACCGCACAAAGTTCTCAATGAGGGATGGAGGTACTTTAAGATTCAGGGTTCAGACAGAATCATCGCCACTAGAATCAACATTGTAAAAGCATTTAACATTGTAGAAAAAGGAGGACAACCAGCAATTAATTCAGATGACGGACAACCAATTTATGAATGGGATTCAAACAATGAATTTAAAATCCTCACATTAGAGGAGTATGAAAAAATCCAGAAATCAGGATGGGATTATTAGATATCTCGTATACAAAATAAAGAGGGATAATTCTCATAGTACTGTTCAAAAAATAATTTCATTTTTCTAGTATTGTTGGGATTACTTTTAACTGTGTAAGGCTTTTTGGGCTGTCTGATTCAAAATAACCAGTAATTGGTGCTACGTCATTGTAATCTCTACCATGGCCATATTTCACATAGTAATGTTCTAAATCAAAAGATCTGCTGTGTGTAGGATCCAATGGTATCCACCCAACATTGGGCCAATATGCCTCTGTCCACGCATGTGTGTCACCAGGAGTATCAACTAAAACTCCACTTACATATCTGGCAGGGATTCCAAGTGAGCGCAAAAACCCAATCAGAATGTGAGCTTTGTCTTGGCACACCCCCATCCCCAGTGCCAAAGATTCTCTACCTTTGGTTTGAATTGTCGTTGATGATGGAACATATTTGATATTTGTCGTGACCCACTCAGTCAGAGTTTCTAATGCCTCCCTCAAAGTCTTGACATGATCAACAATGTCTGGTGCTCTTTGCCGTATTAGTTCAGGGTTGACAAGAGTCGAGGGATTCAAATACATTCGAATATCTGATGAGAACGTGTCCTTGTCCAAGGGCAATACAATGTCTTCATCAACTGTAACTTTGTACGGGGTTGTTTCCACTACTGATACCACTTTAAAATAAGATGAATAGTGAGTGTCAGTTATCTTTACCCTTGCATTTCTGTTTCCAAATCTGTCAGTGTAGTAGATGATTTTTCCTTGGGGTTCTATGGATACTTTTTCGTCAATTGGCTTTTGCCAAAATTCTGTTGAAGGAAATACTCTCAAAACATTATCATTAACTGTAACCTGATTGTCATAGGAATAACTCACATCATATTCTACTGAAACTTTCATGATCGTCATTATTTGATGTACAGTTATTTAAACCGGAACTAATTGAACACCTTAAAAGGAATCAATCAGAATAAATTGTATCAAGAGATGGCTTTTTCACGAAAATAACATGTAAGCGATGCAGTATTGATCTTGGCAATAACAAGATAATTTGCTGCGGTACATTGTGTGTAAAATGTTGGGACATAGTAAAGCCACGCAATGGTTATTACAATCATTAGGTAAACAATACATTTGTTATTTCTGACACTAGTTGATCTGTGTTTAAAAGTATGATACAACATACTGCTACATGCTAAGTAAGATAACTAAGAGAAGAGAAGAAATTGAAAGTTATTTCTCAAATTCAAAAAATTCTCATGAAAGGGCAATACATCAGTTTTTCAAAAAAGAGATAAACCCTCAGGACATTAGAATTGAGCATACAGATGTATCCATAATTGGTAACACCGTGGAAAAACGAAAATATGCTTGTGCACTTTGGAAAATGCCCAGCTACCACAAGATAATTCCATGGTTACGAATAGGAATTCCATACGATGAGGTATCACCATCATTAGAGGTAGTTCTTCCTGTTTTTCATGGCGATATGCCCAAACTTTGGTCTAAGGGAAGAAGTTATTTTAGATTGGGAATAGAGTATACAATTGGAAAGCATGGACCAATATTACAGTTTTTCACAAATCCTGTGGATTTGCAAAACGTATCAGAGATTCTAGATGTGATAAAGGTGTTCCACAGGAAAATTAAAAGTTATGATACAATCAAATGATATTTTTTGAAACCAACGTGACTGATACCAGAGTGATTAAATATGAAACGATAGGAATAAAGTAATGCCTCTTTTGATAGAACGGCCTCTAGAAAATATTGGTGCTGATGACATTTGTCCTATATGTAACAGGCCCAAAAAAGCCCACACATTTGCAGAGATTCAAATTTGTTCAAAGAAATTAAAAGATCTGGAAAAATTAGGCAGATAAAATCTTATGCAGTTTTCCGACCAATCTTTTTTACCAACTAGAATTTGATTAAACACATTTCATGTCAATATTGATTGATTCTGGTGCTGAAAAGTAAAATCGATCATAATTTCATATGGACATATCAAAACATGCAAGTATTGTGGGAAAAAATTTTATTATATGTACAGGGTCTGCTGTTCTCCAAAATGTGCAAGAGGGATTTCCTAAGACATGACAGTCTCTCTTAACAAGTATCTAACTTCAGACCAGTTCATAGGAAAGACAGTCTTTGACAACAAGGAAAGAGATTGCGGCAAGGTGAAGTCTTTGCAAATAGATCCAAAAAATTTTGCAATATCCGGAATAACGGCAAAAAAGAGACTTGGTAAGGAATACTTTCTCTCAAGAGAGTATTTTGAAGAGATAAAAAAATCAGGACTGTACTTGAATTCCACCCCGATAAAACCAAACGACAAAGTTGTAGACATCAAAGGAAATAACTTGGGCAAAGTAATCCAGATGAATCTCAATTCGGACACAAACAAGCTAGAGTCGTTAGAAATAAAATCGAGGTTCAAGTCAAGAGTCATACGTTCAGACGACATTGTGGGGATAGGTAAAAAGATCACAGTCAAGTGTTCATAAGAAATCTATGTCGTTCTGTTTTTTGATTGACCTAAATTCTAAATTCCAACATCATGTCAAATCACACGCGTCAAAAACGAACATGTTAAAACACCACAATGGTAATTTTGAAATTTGATCATAATCTCTCAAGTTCTAAGAACAATCACACCAAACAAGTCATTTGGCAAATTTTCTGTAGACTCATGTGGAAACTGGTGCAGAAAAACTGTCATCAATCAGGACACGGTTTCTTGAATAGTTCACGTCAACTGCAATGATTGTGACTCTTTCTTTTTCTAGCTTAGCCTCTTGTATTTTTTCCTCAAATTCTTTGACTGACTTTACATGATGCCCAATGGCTCCAAAGCTCTTTGCCAGATACACAAAGTCAGGATTATCAAATTTTGTGTGACTTGTCTTGCCAAACTCGTCTAACTGTTTTAGTGATATTAATCCTAAATCCCTGTCGCACCATATGACAATAATTATCGGAATTTTTAGCCTTGCTGCAGTTTCTAGTTCCTGTATGTTCATCAAGAATCCTGCATCACCACACATTGCAACAATATTACGATCTGGATAAACTATCTTGGCTGCTATTGCCCCAGGCACTGCAAATCCCATAGAGCAAAATCCATTTGGAATTATGCACGTGTTTGGCTCATATGTTTTGTATATCTTTGAAATCCATAGCTTGTGTGCTCCTACATCAGAAAGTACGATGTCTGTCTCATCCAGTGCATCCCTTACATCAACTACTAGCTTTTCAGGTTGTATTGGATATGAATTGTCATTCTTAAATGACTCTGTTCTGGTGTTTACTTCTTGCCTTATTCTTTCAAACGTTTCAGGAATATCCTTTCTAGGAAGATTAATTGATTCTGGATGTTGTTTTTGCTGTCTTTCCATTTCTTCTAAGATGGCGTTAATGGCATGTTCTATATCTGAGACAATCTCAACTTCTGGTCTATAAAACGTGTATACTTCAGAAGGGGTAAAGTCAATGTGTATTATTGTCTTATTCAAGTCAGAGTTCCAGCTAATTGGACTATACTCCACAAGGTCTAGTCCTACTGCAATGACAACATCTGCTTCTTTCATGGCAAGCAATGCATGGTCTGCATCCTTGATTCCAATTGTTCTCAAGTGTCTTTCCTGATCATCTCTTATGACACCTTTTGCCATGAACGTATTCATTGAACAGATTCCTGTTCTTTCAGCAAATCTGCGAATCGCCTCACTTGCATCCTCTCTAACGCATCCATTTCCAATGAAAAGCATCGGTTTTTTTGCCTGCAATATTATTTCTGCTGCTTCTTTGATTAGATCCTCATTTGCCTTTGGCCTGCGAATCTTTTGTGGAATTATTGGTGGAATGTTTGATTTTCTTTTTGCAATGTCTTGTGGAAGCTCTATGTGTGTCGCTCCAGGTTTTTCAGACAATGCAATCTTAAATGCTCTCCTGACTATTTCAGGAATGTTTTTTGCATTTCTGATTGACCAGTTCCACTTTGTTATTGGCTTGAACATTGTTATTGCATCCATATTCTGGTGGGATTCCTTGTGAAGCAGATGTGAGTCTTTCTGGCCAGTTATTGCAAGCAGTCTTGACCTATCCATGTTTGCATTTGCAACTCCTGTAACCAGATTTGTGGCACCCGGACCTAATGTAGCAAGGCAAACACCCACCTTTCCTGTCAATCTGCCATAAACGTCTGCCATAAATGCGGCGCCTTGCTCATGTCGGGTCAGAATAAATTTGATTTTAGAATCCAAAAGAGAAATCATAAGGTCTGCATTTTCCTCGCCAGGAATGCCAAAGATGTATTCTACCTCTTCAGTTTCCAAACACTTTACAAGCAGATCTGAGGCCTTAATTTTTTGTTTTACTGATTTTAAAGGAGATGTTGATGACTCTAGTGATTTATCAGAATCAATTAACAATTTACTATCATTTAAGATATGCAAAGATAGATAAAATTATCGCAAAGGCTGTAACACCAAATCCAATTGGGCTTAACATGATTACAATTTGGATAATTTCTATTTCTAACACTAAGGTGTAAAATGTTTGATTTTGCCATGTATTTTTCATTCATTTGTTTTTAAAGATATTTTTCTGGTTTCCACGAATTTTCATGCTTGATCATTGTATATTATGTAGATTCATAAATTCCTGAATGTGACTTTGAATGTGGCTTGCAAAGGAACATGTACCAGATACAAGGCAAACAAGGCCTTTGGAATAAACAGCAGGTATGAAAACGGACAGAAGAGATGTTCAATATGCGAGATATTCATAAACTGGGAGGGAAAACATTGTCCGTGTTGCATTTATGTCCTGAGAACAAAACCCAAAGGAACACAGACAAGACACCGATTGATGGCGCTACAACAAGTAAAAAGAATATAACAAATCATAATTATTCTGCCTATCGGACAAAGCGTGCATTCAGCAATAGAGACTTAGTTTCTACACTTGTCACATACAGCCTCAAAGGTTTCCTCATGTAATACAAGGGAAACTCCTGATGTGTAGCATTTTGAGCATAATCCTATCATGGAAATTTATATCATTTGGAATTAGATTAGAATCGTTTGATTGAAAGTTTGTTCGATCTAGGTCAAAGATTTTTCAGATCTGAAATTAACTACTTTTTCCAGAAAGAAGACACAACATGATAAGAGAATTCTTTGGATTTATCTGGGATTTAGTTACTGGCAACTGATTCTCATTTTTTCTTTTTTCATTAGTTTTTACATCATTTCACCAAAACTTAATCCATTTGACAGATACATTGCATTGCCTCATCTATTGCAAGGTCTAGTATTCTGCACTTAGTTTTACTAGGATATTTTATTTGGTGTACCATGACTTCAAAATCAATCACAACTGCAGTGTCGTCTAATGGAAAAAAGATTACAGGCGAACTTGGAAAAGGCATACGAAAACTGCATGCTATCTACAGACAGATAAAAAATGCAAAGACAAGAGGAAAACTGCGTCGTGTTCCAAAAACACAGAGTGATCATCAGAATCTCCTAAAAAGCGCCTCAAACAAGAAGAGATGACAATCAAGAAGATAGGAATTCTACTAGACCAAGAAGACTAAATCAAATATGCAAATCAGTCTTTTACCAATCCTTTCATTATTTTTTAATTTATTTTTACAAACTTTATCGAATAAATTACTTGCGCCTGAGCCCAGAAATTCATCATCAATTACAAATAATTTACATTACCTAACTTTCAGTTAGTTCATCTGTAATGAAACTGCCAATTCGTCCAGACTGACATGCTCCAAATTGTATTTATTAAAAACAAAGATTATCACGTATGGATTGTACATTTTTGTAAAATTCTAAATCTACATAAGTATGAATATAATTTTAATTTCGTTGGAAATGGATAAATCTGTAAAACAATATTCGAAATACGGGTTTTATGAAATAGATGAGAAACTAGAGTTGTTTTTTCCATCAGTTGAAGTAAGAATAAGTAAGGACGACGATGGAAATTTTTCTTATTTACGCAAAGATTCAGAAGGAAACATGACAGAAAAAATAATCCCGTCAATTTCAAAAAAGATCAAAATAGAGGTCGCACCCATCAGACCCTTGAATTATCCCGCACGTAGAACCAATTTTGTTTATCTCAAATTTGACAAAGAGGTGTTTCTAAGTGAAGGTACATCAACCTCATTTCTAGTTCGGTGTCCTGTAGAAGTTGGCATTTTTATCATTCACGATTCACATAAGGATTCAATGGATTGGTTTACATGTGATCCTTCAAGTTCCAGATTTGGCTTGTATGGATCACCAGATACAGGTAAACTGTGCAAATACTACAAGGTACCAATTGTAAAAAACGAATTTGATTCGGAGTTACACCTTAGCTGTGTTATGTGGGTAAGTTTTGAGAATTTACTAGAACGAGGATATTCAATAACAAAAGCAATTTTTCCAATCACAGATCATTTGTTATATTACAAAGGAGAAAAATCTCAATTAGATTCACTTAAAGTTACACTTCGAAAACGAATGGCAGTAGAATATGTTGAAACTGCAGAAATACGATTGACACAAACTGACTGGATACAATCACCATCTTGGGAAAAAGATACACAAACACCATCAATGGAGATGGGATTAGAATAATGTTTCATGAAATCTTTGAGAGTCTTGATTCGTTTGAAATAGCTGGCACTGAATTTTCTTTACTCAATCTTGTGCTTGGGGCAATCATAATGTTAATAGGATTTACAGTGGCAAGGATTTCCAAATCTCTTTTTAACAAATACTATGCGCCGGTTTTGCCTGAACATACTGCCAAGAATTTCAGTAAATTGATTTATTTTGGAATCATCATCATTTCATTTTTAGTATTTACTACTTCTACAGGCATTGATTTTTCAGGGCTTCTTGTTGCAGGAGGAATTCTGGGCATCGTTATTGGGTTTGCAACGCAATCAGTAGTGTCTAATTTAATATCTGGAATTTTCTTGTTAATTGAAAAACCTGCAAAACAAGGAGACTCTATAGAATTACCTGACAGCAATATTGCTGGAAGCTTTGTGGATGTAAGTACTTTTTCAACAAGAGTGAGAAAATTTGATGGTACTATTATGCGAATACCAAATGAAAAATTCTTTACATCAAACATACGGGTTCTTAGTGATTCTCCTGTAAGAAGACACGAAGTAACCATAGGAATTGCATACAAAGAAGACATAGATGCAGCCATAGAAATTTTGAAAAAAACAATCCATTCTAGAATGCCCTTCGTTCTTCATGAGCCCGAACCATCTTTCAGAGTGGATGAACTGGGAGATTCAAGCATCAACATTTCAATTTTTGTGTGGCATCCAAAGGAAGATTGGGGACAAGTTGCGCCAACCTTACTAAAATTTGCCAAAAATGCATTAGATGATGCAGGAATAGAAATACCATTTCCTCAAAGGGTTGTTTGGAAGGGAGAGTGATTCAATACTTATTTAATTAATTTGTGCTAATTTTTTAGATTGTCTTCTCGATTTTTATTTTTTTGTTATCAGATTCCACGTAGGTACGATAAATTTACCTTAACTAAATATGCACATACGTTGTACTGGAGATATAGTTAGAGGTGAAAATACTGCACCCATGTGGAACTGTTTAAAATATAAAAAATGAAAAAAACTGATTTGCTAATTTCTAAAACTATTACATAATACAAAAGTGAGGATTAATGTACATGTGTAATATCAAATGTTTTTTTCTTTGAAGAAAGAGATTTCGACACTGGGATCATCTTATCAGCTAGTCGTCTAATTTCATATTCGTTCTTTTTTGGGTATTTTATGTGTAAACATTCGTGATATAACGTATTTACCGTTTCAACTTTAGGTTCGTTTGCCAAGTGTGGATTTAACCAAATAGTACCACATTCTTTGATACATTCTGCCCATACAGCATTGGGTTTGGTACTGTTTTTGTAGAGATAGTTTGAAAAGTGTTTTCTGTCATAAACTAAAACAGGTTGAATTTTCATATTTAAGAAATTTTCAAAAGTGTTGAGAATTGTTTGATGCCATTCTTTGTCATTGGCTGAAAATTGAAATTTCATATATTAAAATAAATTCATTCAAGTAAAAACTTTAATGTTTTTTATTCCTCTTCTGATTCTTCAGACATGAAATATTAATACGGAACATGTCATATTAGAAAAGTCATTATTTCCAAATTTGATATTCTTACTTTAGTCATAATTAGTTTGAATTTAGATAAGATTCATGACACTTGACAATGAAACAAAACAACATTTGGATAAATTGTTTGACAGAGTACTCGAGTGTAGAGTGATGCGAAACCATGGATTTGACAAATTGCAATTTTCTTTTGGCAAAATAAATTCATGTCAGAGTTTTTTGCTAATGCTACTGAACTATTTTAGCTATTGTTGGAAATTGTTTCTTAGAAATCATCTTTGAAAATTATATCTCAGTATTATAATCAAAAGAAAACCAAGCAATATCATGACATCTATGGATAAGATGGGGATGATAATTGCAGTGGCAATAGTTGTTGCAGCAGTTGGCTTTACCATGACTGGCGGAAGCGGAGCCCCATCAGACATTCCAGTAGTAGTTGCTCCTGTTATGGAACAAGCAAAAGATATCAAAAAAGACATTGAACCTGCCATTGAAAAAATAAAAGAGGTTGCAAAAGAAAGTAAAGAAGTTTTGGAGAAAACTAAAGCAACTACTGAAAAAGGAATGAAGATGGCCGAAGAGTTAGCAAGTGCCAAGGCATCAGTTAGACTCGTAAGCATACCTGAAGGCACATCAGTTCCTGGATGTGAGAAAAATGATCTATGTTATGATCCTCCTCACGTAATAGTATTTGAAGATGCAGAAGTTACTTGGAAAAATGACGACACTGCAGCACACACAGTTACAAGCGGGACTGCATCAGGTGGGCCGGATGGAAAGTTTGACAGTAGCTTAATGGTATCAGGCAGTACATTCTCACAAAAATTTGAAGAAAAAGGCAAGTACCCTTACTTTTGCATGGTTCATCCTTGATGACAGGTTCTGTTTCAGTGGAATAAATCATTTGGTAATTACACAAACACCTAATTTTGTTTCATGATATAATCCAAAAATGAAAAATAAGATCATCGTTAAATTCAGTAATCCCTATTTCAGATATGAATTGAGTGCGCAAAATCCTTACTGGACAAACTACTAAATCTTGGAATCTTCAAAATCAACCAATGCTAAAATCCTTGAAATGCTTTCTAAAAATATAGAGGTATTTAGCAAAAACTCTGAAGGTTTAAAGAAATCAATAAAAATCAGATTAATTCTGAGTCATCAATAATCAAACAAACCGCCAAAAATAAGGCATTTGAAAAAGCAATCGAGATTGTAAAAAAATTGATTCAAAAATAACACTGTGTAACAGGAAAGGATGACTCAAATCCTTTTTCATAATCAAAAATGATATTTAGATTCTCATATTAAATACAATGTTACGACAACGACATAGTGGTAACTGCAAAACAAATTCAAGCTGCTAAAGAAAATGTAAAAAAAGCACAGCAAAAATGGCAAAACATGACTTCTCGTAACGAGTATTAAGTCAGCCTGAAGGACGATCCAGAAAAAACCCGGAATGGGACCTCATGGCTAATATTATAGAGTAGTGGTTCGTCCAAAATCCGAATTTGACACTTTTCGTACTCATGATATTGGCAGAACTGGTCATACACAAAGAATTACGGGAAAAAGATCTAGTGGTAGTTGGGCAACACATTGCTGGCTAATTCACAAAAATGATGCACATGTTGAAAATGGTCATCTAAAGTCAAATGATACTAAAATCAAAAAAATATTGAATAATCTAAGAGGACCGATTAAAAAATACAAAGGCACCATCTTCCAAGCAAAACCTAGAAAGAATATCCCTGAAAAGGACAAACCTACCAAGAAACAACAAAAAGCCAGAAAAGAAAATATCAAAAAAGCTCAAAAAACCAGAAAAATAATTTAATTTTTTTAAAATATTTGGGCATTCAACACTATTTAGACATGAAAATTAATTAGCAAATTTTCTAACATCCTAATGTGTGAATCAACATGATAGTAAAATTATCATTTCCCACCATAAAGTAACTAATCCAATAACTCTAAAAATTATTTCAATGTTTGTTAATCATGCAATTCCTGCTGGTGACATTGATGCAGGTGTTCCTGATGCATTCTCAAAATATTTTCTAGTTTCCTCTACCATTTTTTGATTCTTCTTACCTATTTTTTCAAGTCTCTCCTCAAATTTTTTAGTTTCTACTTTAACCTTTATAATGTCTGCAAGTGTCTTAATAGATTTTATTATGGCATCGTCATCAGGCATCATCATTCTGCAGGTAGTATACAAAACAATGCCAGCCGTATCTGAATTCTTCAATGCAGAAATGATACTTGCATCAACACCTAGAACTGTTGCTCCAGGAACAAGTGGTAAGTTGTATTCGCTCAAAAGTGATTTGGAATTCTTGTTTACTGCCAGACCATATGAAATTGGGTCATCTTTGAAATCTTTACCCACTTCCAATCCGCGCGGAATAATTATTTTTTTAATATTATTTGTTTTAGCATATTCTATTGATTTTATTATTAAATCATATGTTGTAATTGGATTCAATGGAATATCTTCTAAAATGGCATAAATGTTATCTTTATTGTAGATTCGAACTGGTCCAAAGATTTCCCCATCATTAATTATGTATGCCGGAGAAATCTTCGCAATTTCTAGTTCTCCTATATCTTTCATCTGTAATTGAGTGATCAGGTAAGATGTCGCAAAAGATCCTACCAACCCCAAACTTGGAAATGCCACAATCAAAAATTTCTCATCCCGCATATTTTCCGAACTCATGACAGATTTCTGTCTACTGAAACCAAATAAAGTACATTTCCTTGATTTTCAGTTTTGGTATGACTAAATTTATTTTTGATGTAAACTGATAAAAACAATAATTTCTAACTAAGGACGTCTTGTAATATGTCTCAGCATCAGAATTGGATGTTTTGACAATTATTTCATAATAATAATTTACACGGGGGTCATTTTTCTATGGTCCTAACTATATCCCCATACACGTTGTACTCACAACCGAAATTGAATCGTAAAATTATTTTTAATTTGTCACCATTCCCTTCAAATCACAAGCAAGTATGAGAAAATATTGTTTTTAGACGAACAGAAATTAATGTTTTATTCAAGTTTTAGAAACAAAGGAGAATGTCTTATTCATATGCCTTGTTTCGTTCGATTCTAAACATCACCGTTCCATCATTGATCTGCTACTATGTTACCTATGTAACTATCTTTTTCACCAATGAAATATTGACAATTAAGAAGATAGAAAATAAATTTTGGATAATAAAAAAATTAAAAACATTTTTTCATGTGGTATTGTTGATATTCAAGTGTGGAACAAAGCAGAGTTAGGATAAATCAATAAATTTCAAGATATGTTTATCAAAAAAATATTTTAGTAAAGATACGATCAACAAAAAAATTTTTAGTAAAAATTACTTGATAAATAGTAATCAATTTGTGTAAATTTCTTTAGTTTAACCACTGAAAAACAATGAAAAACTCGATTCAATTATGGCTACAAAAAGAAAAGCTGTAACTAAACGTAGATCAACTAAAACATCTACTAAAGCAGCCCCTAAAAGAAAAGCTACTAGAAGAACTGCAGCAAAAAAAGCAGCAGCTCCTAAGAGAAGAACTGCAGCAAAAAAAGCAGCAGCTCCTAAGAGAAGAACTGCAGCAAAAAAAGCAGCAGCTCCTAAGA
>Ga0224512_10000627_pt1 | contig 36645 bp, 35 predicted proteins | sample SF_May12_sed_USG_4_FD_169103 | JGI IMG/M metagenome (GOLD analysis project Ga0224512, IMG submission 169103) | Sediment microbial communities from San Francisco Bay, California, United States - SF_May12_sed_USGS_13 | ecosystem: Environmental > Aquatic > Marine > Sediment | place: USA... | reverse complement strand
CCGATGTCAGTCAGGTTACCGTCGGTGACGGTGTAATCGACGGTATCGATCCCGTTGAAATTGGCGGCCGGGGTGTAGGTATAGCTGCCATCAGTCGCGATGGTGATGCTACCGCCCTGGGCCGTTGCAAAGGTACCGGCGACCACCGACAGGGTATCTCCATCGAGATCCGTATCATTGGCATCGAGTTCGATGACGGAATTTAAAGGAGTATCTTCGGTTGCCGTAACGGAGTCATCGTTGGCGACCGGCGCGGAATTCGGCGGAGCGCTATTATACGTATGCGTCGAGGTCGTGCTCGCGACAAAAGGATTACCTGCCGTGTCGATTCCGGTAACGGTCGCCACGAAACTGGTCTGCGCCGCAAGATCGGAGCCGGCAACGGTAACAGTAAAGGTATTGCCAGCCGCAACAAGGCCGGAATAGGGATTGCCGTTGATGGTAAATTCCACGCTATCGCCAGGCCCGGCAACGCCGCTAACGGTGCCAGTAACGTCAATCGTTCCGGCTGCCTCGGTGAGATTGACTATGTCGTCGGCGGTAATATCGTCAATGGAAATCGACGCTGTCGGCGTGGGATCCAAAGAGCTAGAAGGCGCCGAAATTTCCCCGCTTGTCCCTGTCTCCGCCAGCAGCGGGTCTTCGTCGAGGGTTGGCAGGATGTCGATAGCAGACGAATCGAAACCAAGGGGCGTGCCGCGGGTTTCGACAATTCCCTCGTCACCATCGCGCGAGTATATCGACGCCTGATGTAACGCGTCATTGGCATTGCCGGCTTCACCGGCAGCGGTTGCCTCCAGTTCGGCCAGGTCTATGCCTTCGACGATTAGACTCTGCAGTTCGGCCAGCTGGTCGGCGCGTTCATCCGGGTAGTCCGTAAGGCTGGCAAAAACCGACTCATCGAGCAATATCTCGGTGTTTTCACCAAGCTGTAACTTGCGGCCGTCATGAAACTCGAGCACGATCTCGGTATTGACGCCGGTCGTGAGGATATCGCCCTCGTTTATCTGGTCGCCGATGCTGAGAATTCTGATAACGCCGTCGACGCTGCGAACCTGCGCGTCACCGATTAACTCGGCGACATAACCGATACTTTTAGTAGCCATATTTCTGCAAAAATAATATTCGAGCAGTATATATAGGTGGGATTCATAGCCTCATCTCATACCAAAGTCGTAGGTGAGTGGGGCAAATTTTACGGTTTGAGAGCCAGGTCACACCGAACGCGACCGATTCCGACGAACGACTCAGGTCTGCTTTAAATATAACACCAGTCCAACGCGATCCTTGAGATCGAGTTTTCTGAAAATGCTGGTCAAATGCGTTTTGACGGTGGGTTCGGAAATGTCATACAGATCGGCTATTTGCCGGTTCGATTTACCTTCGGCGACCGCGAGCGCGATTTCCTTTTCCCGCGGGGTCAACATTTGCAGCGGTTTTTGTGCAGGATCAGGCTTGTTTGCCTGTTGCGCGAGCCTGAATGTTTCTTCCAGCATATGTGGCGGGAACCAGCTCTGATCGTTGGCAAGGAGTTGCAGCATTTGCTGGTAATGCTGCTCCGCCATGTAGCTGTTGCAATAGCCCTTGGCGCCGAGACGCACGCATTCGAGCATTTCTCGGATATTGGGCAAATCGGAACAGACGCCCACGCGGATCGGCTTACCGGACACATGCCTGAGCAGCCATTCGTAGCAGTCTAGCTCCATACTGGATATATGCAGCAGATACAGTTGCTCAGGATCGTTGGAAGGCGCCTGCAGACGCGACCGGAATTCGAAGGCGCTCGTCAGGTGCTTGCCCAGGAATTGCTCGAAAGGGCGCGACGCCGAATAGATCACCAGTTTCATCAGCGCTCCCGCAGCGCCTTGTCGATGCCGCGATGGACCGGTTCGGTCAGGTACGACAGGATGGTTTTCTTATCGGTCAGGATATCCGCCTCGGCGGTCATTCCGATCTTGATCGGCAATTCGCCGCTTTTTACGCCGAGAAAGGGTTTGCTCGGCTTGACCCTCACCAGAAAAAAGCTTTCGCCCTCGTCATTGGTGATTGTATCGGCGCTGATAAAGGTGACAATTCCCTGCAGGCTGCCGTGGATAGCAAAATCGTACGCGGAGAACTTTAGCCTGGCGAATTGACCGACATTCACGTAGGCGATATCGGCTGGTTTTATTTTCAATTCGACCAGCAGCGAATCCTCCTGCGGAACGATATCGAGTATATTGCTGCCCGGGCTGATCACGCCGCCAATCGTGTTGGTGTAGAGACGCTGCACGATACCGTTCACCGGCGAGCGCAGGGTGGTGCGCTTGACTCGATCCTGCAGTGCGGTCTGGGTTTCCCTGATGCGTCCGATTTCGGCGTTGACCTCGTTCAGCTCCTTCTTGGCCTTATTCTGGAAATCGAGTTTTTCTTTTTCCTTGCTGTAACGGGCCTCCTCGATGGTCGACTGGATACGGGGAACTGACAGCCTGACGGCCTCGATTTCGCCGTCGAACTCGGCTTCTCTCTGCTGCAACTGCAGGAACTCGACCTCGCTGATGATGCCTCGGTCTTTCAGGGGCTTCTTGATTTCGATCTCTTTTTTAACCAGCTCAAGCGATTTCTTCAGTTGTTTTTCTTTAGACTTTGCTTCGCGCAATGCGCTTAGCTGCTGGTTGATCCTTTCTTCCAGGATACCCAGGGTCTCCTTCAGTTGCTGGCGGTTGCTGTCGAACAGGCTCTTTTCGGATTTGATCAATTGCGGGGCATCCGTGCTGACCTCGGCATCGGGTTCGAAATCCCGTCCGAAAGCCTCGGCTTCGAGGCGGCTGGACTTCGCCAGCAGTTCGAGGTACAGCAGGCGGTTCTCCTCGAAGGAGCTCGTGAACGCGATGTCGCTGATTTTTATCAGCGACTGGCCGGCGCTGACCGCCTGTCCCTCGACCACCAGAATTTCCTCGATGATGCCTCCCTCCAGGCTCTGGATATTCTGCACCTGGCTTGCCGGGGAGACCTTGCCGGTGCCACGAATAACGACATCGATTCTGGCCCAGTTCATCCACAGGATGGCAGCGATTACAAACAGGGCGATAATCATCACCACGGTGATCATGTAACGCGGCGTTCGGTGCACGGCCGCGGCCGACAGGCTGCGCATATATTGCAGGTCCTGCTTGCCATGCACGCCCATCTGGGTCGAGTCTTCAAAACTGGTATCGTCGTCGCTACGCATTCGGTGTGCCTTTGAGTGCCTTTAGTACCTCTTCCTTGGGGCCGTCCATCACGATTCTTCCCTCGTCCACCACGATAAGACGCTCCACCAGTTCAAGCATAGGAGCCTTGTGAGTTACCAGCAACAGCGTTTTGTCGCGGCTGTAATCGTACAGACGCTTCTTGACAACTGACTCGGTGGTGTTGTCGAAGCTGTTGGTGGGTTCGTCAAGTATTAGCATCGGCTCGTTCAACAATACCGCGCGACCCAGTGCAATCGCCTGGCGCTGTCCGCCCGACAGAAATCCACCGGCTTCGCCGACCTGTGTATCAAAGCCCTGCGGAAGCTGGTTTACGAACAGGTCTACCCCGCAAACGCTCGCCGCTTCGATCAGCCTTTCGTCATTCACGTGCAGGTTCTTGTAGGCGATATTTTCGCGGATGGTGCCGCGTAGCAGCTCGATATCCTGTGACAGGTAGCCGATATTTTTGCGCAGGTCGGCAGGGTCGATCTGGTTGATGTCGATATTGTCGATCGCGATCGAGCCGCTTTCAGGCTGGTAGAGGCCGATAATCAGTTTGAGTAACGTGGTTTTGCCAGAACCCACCTTGCCGATAATACCGACGTGTTCGCCGGCGTTGATTCGAAAACTGATATCCGAGAGGGATTTCTTGGTCGACCCGGGATAACTGAAATCGATATTCCGGAAGCTGATCGATCCGTCGAACCCGGAGCGGCGCACGTAGGACTTGCCCTCGGGACGTTCGACCGCCTTGTGCATCAATTCGTCGAGCGAGCGAAAGGCGGTTTTGGTTTGCTCGAAACTGGTAATCAGCGCGGCTATCTGGCCCATTGGCGCGACGGCTCTCGACGATAGCATGACGATAGCGATCAGTCCGCCAAGGCTCAGTTCCAGGTTGCTTATACGGTAGATGCCAAACACGATCAGGCCGATGGTATTGAACTGTACCAGCAGATTGGTAACCACGGAAATCGACGTCGATAGCATGCGCGCGCGCATCGATTTGTCGGCAATCGTACCCGACGATTCTTCCCATACCCACTGCGAGTAATTCGACGCGCCCAGCGCCTTGACGGTTTTGATCGAATGCAGGGTTTCGATCAGGTGGGCATTTTTGTTGGCGGTTGCTTCATAGGTCGCCTCCACGGTTGCCTTTAGCGGTTTGACGAGGATGAAACTGTAGAGCAACAACAGGCCGATGACTATAAACGGAACCGCTATCATCGGCCCGCCGATATAATAAATCACCAGCAGAAAGATAACCGCGAAGGGCAGGTCGACCAGCGTTGCCAGGGTCGACGCGGTAAAAAAATTGCGGATGCTCTCGAATTCGCGCAGTTGACTGGCGAAGGCGCCGATGCTTGTTGGCCACTGGTCCATTTTCAGGTTCAGCACCTGTGAGAAAATAATCGACGACATGATGATGTCACTTTTCTTGCCGGCTACCTCGAGCAGGTAGTTGCGCACGAAGCGTAGCAGGGTATCGAAGAGGTACACGATGACAATACCGGTTGCGAGTACCCAGAGCGTTGCGATCGCGTCGTTGGGCACGACCTTGTCGTAGACGTTCATCGTAAACATCGGCGTCGCGAGGATGAACATATTGATCAGTATCGAAGATAGCAATACGCTGGCAAAGATATCCCTCGACTTCGCCAGGGTACCCCAGAACCAGTGGGTGGAATCCTTGACCACCGATTTTTTATTTACTTCGCTGTCTTGCTGAAATTCGCGCTTTAGCAGGAAGGCATATCCGAGATATTCCTTTTTCAGTCGCTCGAGTTCCAGCCATTCCTCGCCTTCGCCTATCTCGGGAAAGATAACCTTGGCGCGTCGGTTCTTGCGATCGATGCTTTCGAGGATGCAGGCGTTGCCGTTCTTCAACACCAGGATACAGGGCAGCAATAGACGTGACAGCTTATCCAGTTCCCGATGGATCAGCCGGCTGGCGAAGCCCGCCCGCGCGGCGACTCGGGAAAACAGCCCTTTCGGTTTTTCGATGCTGAAAAGTTCCGGGCCATCCGCGCCGGGCTCGACGGGCAAACCCGCGATCAGGGCTTCGACGCTGATCGGGCGATTATGTACCTTTGCGAATATTACCAGGCATTCGAGCAGAGGATCGTATTGATGATGTGGATCGATCATATGGGATTTTTTTTTGATTCTGGTCCGTCTCTAACACGGCAGGGCCCGGCAAAGGAGGTGCAGATTCTGCCTCGATGAAAATGCGTCTGGTGTCAAGATCGACGGATTATAACTTTACTCGCTCCTGTGTGGAAACTCACGCTATATCGGCTCTGCCGAGCCAAGGAAATTGCCCTGCATGGTTTCGATGCCGAGCGATTTTAACTCGTCGCAAACTTCCTGCGAATCTACCGCGACCGCGATGATGCGAATGTCCAGCGTGTCGGTAATCGTGCGCAATGCCTGGTAGCCGGCCGACATGTCATTACGGCTCATTTCGTGCAGGGTCTTGGCGTTGACCTTGACGTAATCGAACTGCCCTGACTGAAGCAGCTGCAGGGACTGGCCGAGGTCGAGGTTATCGATTCCGAATTGATGCTGGTGCTGTCGCACGCGATCGGAGAGGTTAGTGCACATGACGGGATGCTGGTTCAGCACGTGGTGGCTGGCCTCGATACAAAGTTTCGTTCGCGTTTGCTCGCAATCATTGAGCAACTGGTTGAATTCCTCCTGGGCCTCCGCCAGCTCGAAGAATGCCGCGCTAAGATTCAGCGCCAGCGGTATCTTGCGATCGAGCTCCTGGTTCGTCGAGACCAGCCGGAACACTTCCTTGTCGATATCGAGCGACATGCCGAGGCTGGCTGCCATCGGCATAAACGCGGAGGCCGGCACGATCTGACCCTGCTCGTTACGGGCCCTGATAAATAACTCGCGCTGGATCGGGACGCGTTCGTTGCTGATCGCAAGCTGGCCGACCAGGAACAATTGCCTCGATTGCAGCAGGGATTCGAGCCAGCTACGCCACTGCATCTTGCCCCGGGGCAAATCGAGGTTGCTCGACATTTGGTGTTCGATCGAAAATGGGCCGCTGGTGTTTGCCCTGGACAGGCAATAATCGATGCTGGACAGGATATTGCCGATTTCACCACCGATTTCTACATCGCAGATTCCGGCAAGCAAGCTTATGTCGTTCAAGTCGGGTTCGCGTTCCGCAAGATCCTGGAACGCATCGAACAGGTTGCGGATAAAGCAAGTTACCTCGTTTACGCCGGCCGCGCTCAAAAAAGCAAACTCGTCCTCGTTGAAGCGAGACACTCGATCTGCACGCTGGCCGGCGTGTTCCTGGCCCAGCATATCCGCCAGGGTCCTGATCAGGTTATCTGAAACCTCGTAGCCATACTGGTCTCGAAACTGTTCGAAATCGACGATTTTGATGATCGCCATGCAGCCGTGCAGGCCCGATTCCTCGGACATCGACTGTTGTAGCTGATCGAGCAGGTAGAGGCGGTTGCCGAGATTGGTAAGCTTGTCACGATAAAGGAGTTGCTGGTAACGGGACAGGGTCTTTTCCTGGTCGTCGAATATGCCCTGAACCTTGGAGACCATCAGGTTCATGGCTTCGACCACGCGCTTAAGTTCTAGCGTGGCGGGAATCTTCTGCTGCTGGACAAACTGGTTGTTATGAATTGCGTCGGCCTGGTCCTTGACACGCTGCAGGGGTTCGAGCAGGTAGCGCAGCACGATCCACAGCAGCAGCATCGAAACCACGAAAATCAGCGCGAACCAGCGCAGCGCCGATACCAGGGCCTGGTACATATTGCTGTATGCGAACCCGGGATGTACTTCCAGGTTCAGTTGGCCGAGCTGGGTCCAGCCTTTCATGACCTGGGTCGAGCCTTGCGCGGATTCCAGCGGAACCATCGCGATAAACCACGCGGGTACGCCTTCGACATCGAGATTCTGGCTTTTCTGATGGATGGTTTGCCCGTCGGCCCCGACAAGTTCGATACTCGTGTAATAACCGCTGTCGAACACCGCGTTGAATAAAACCTCGAGCGTGGCCTGATCGTCACCTTCGGGCAGGTTGCTGATGGCGATACCCAGGGTAGTCGCCATGTCCTGGGCGGTGGTGCGCAACTGCCCCTGTTGAAAGTGACCGGTACGCGATAAGTCATTGAACACGATTATCAACAGCAGGATCAGGAATACCGTCGATACCAGTAGCGCGATTTGCTTGAATAAGGTCATTGCTTTTCCTTTTGAATATCGGCCAGCAGTTTTTTCCACTTGCTATTCTTGATTTTGCTGGTGGGTAGCGATTTCCCGAGTCCGGCCGACGCGTTGCTGAGAAATAGCGATCTTGCGTTAAAACTGTAGACCGGCAACAAATCCCTGCGCTTGTCGGCCCTGACGATTCTGGGATCATAATTGTCCAGAATCTGCGGGATGCTGGAAGGCGTCGGAAAATAGCTCAGCACCATGTGCGCAACGTTCTGTTTCAATGCCTTGACGTAAGTCAGGTAGAGACGCTCGTCGGGTACCCCCAGTTTTCGTAGCGCAAAGTACTTGGCAATGACGAAATCCTCGCAATCGCCTTTTCGTGTGCCGAGAAACTCGTTGGGCGTGGCCCAGTAGTCTTGTTCGCCCCAGTGTACATGGTCTTCCTGGTACTCGAACTGGTTAAAAAACCGGTTAACCTCGGCCAGTTGACGGTTTATCTCCTGTCCCTCGAGCTCGGCCAGAAGCCTGTTGATAGCCTTGCCGCGGCGGAAGGCCTGTTCCGAGTACTGTGTCCTCAATTGATTCAACATCTCATCGCTCACCAATGGACCTGCCGATTGTCGAGCCGGGAAGATCATCAACAACACGGCGGCGAAACAGAGCAGACCCCTTGTCACCGCGCTAACCACCGGCGTTCGGTAACAGGCACATCAACTGCACGGCAATACCGGAACGGACAGCAGAATTTATCTGGAGATTGCGTCAGGGTATTCAGGGGAGACTTCCAAACTCGTACTAATGCCTCCAAGTGTAGACCAATTGCCGCGAGTCAGAGCCAGCTTTACTCGATAGCGGTTTTTGCCTTGAATATGAATTCGCCACGGCGATTGATCGCCTGGCCGGCCTCGGTCGAATTATCGGCGATGGGTTTCTGCTCGCCCATGCCGACAGCCCTGATGTCGACGCTATCGATGCCGTTGCGAATGAGCAGGTCCCTGAGAGCCTGTGCCCGGCGTTCGGACAGGCGCAGGTTGTAGGCATCGGAACCGATGTTGTCGGTATAGGTATAAATCTCGACCGTGATATCTTTGGCGAGCTTAATCTGCTCGATGATGGCCTGAACCTTGGTTTTGGAAATCTCGGTTAGCTCTGCCTCGTCGTAAACAAAATTAACCAGCTGCACTTTTGACAGGCTTACGATCTCGGGTTCGCGCACCTTGATTATGACCGACGCGGTTGCGGTTGCGGAGGCGCCATTATTATCGGTCACGGTATACTTGAAGATGTCGACGCCCACGAATCCCTCGAGAGGGCGGTACACCAGGCTGTTATTTTGACTGAATGCCAGCCGCCCGACCTCGGGTTGGCTAACGTCCACGACTTCCAGCGGGTCGGCATCGGCATCGCTATCGTTGTCGAGCAACTGGGCGGGAGTAATTATCAATATGCCATTGGTTTCGATTTCGAATTCGTCGTCCTGCAGAACGGGCGCCGAATTTTGCTTCGGCGCTTCCGGTTCGATCCTCGCTGCGAAGGGGATCTCGTGACAACCATAGGGATTGACGGTCAGCCCGGTCTGCGAATTGTCACAGTGATCCAGCGGGTCGAGTTCGCGGTCGGCGTCTTCATCGTTGGGTATCGGCAGCCTGTCGACCATGTCGGTTGTCAGCCGCGCGATCTTCAGATTTCCCTGTTTGAGTTCGAATTCGATCTCGGTTGCTTCGAATAATCGGCCGATGCCTTCGTAAATCCGGTAGCGAGCACTCAGGGCGTCGAACCTCGCCTCCGTGTACTGATTCTTGGCGCTATTAACCTCGTTCTCGGCATCGAGCAGATCGACCAGGTCGCGTTGCCCGATAAAAAACTCCTCCTTGTAGGATTCGACCGTCTGGCTCGCCTTGATTACATGTGCCTCGAGAAACTTCAGCTGCTTTACCAGCAGGTCGTCGGCGGTCCAGGACAGGCGCAAGGTGTTGATAACCTGTCGCCGTACACGGGCGGCGAATTCCTTTTGCTCGTAGACCGCGCTGATCTTCTTTTGCCGTTCGGCCTGCTCTCGCCCACCGCTGTAGAAATTGTAGGACAGGTTGAGTACCAGGCTGGTTTCCTCGGTATCGCCCGGGAGCCCGCCGATATCGTTACCGTACTCCGTCGCGAGCCGGAGGTCGAGATTGGGATAACGACCGCGCAAGGATCGTCGATGATCCGCCTGGGCCGCGGCGACGTTGCTCTCCGCGACCCGCATTGCCGGGTGGTCGGCCAGCGCCTGGTCGATGAGCCTGTCAAGATCATCGCGCGGTAATGGCGGTATCTTAGGTTCGGACAGGGATTGCGGATCGACGTAGCGCCCCAGGATCTGATGGAACTGGGTCGCGGTGTCTTCGAGGTTATTCTGCTGGGCGATCAGGCTTGCCTGTGCCCGCGCGAGTCGGCCCTCGGTCTGCTGCAGCTGGGAGCGGCGGCCGACCCCGGACAGGTTACGATCCCTGATCTGGGCCAGGATCTCTTCGTGGGCGCGGACATTCTCGAGCGCGAGCTGGTGAAGGCGTTGCTGCTTGAGCAATTCCAGGTAAATTTGTATGGCGCGCAACGCGATATTGTCGGCGGTATCGTATACGTCGTAGAGTGCCGCTCGAATCCTCGCCTCGGTTTGCTCGAGCTGATAGGTCGTATCGTATCCATTGAACAGGTTCTGTGTTACGGATAGTTCGAGTGTCGTGCTGTCGTAGTCCACGGACTGGTTACCGGTAGCGGGTGACTGAGTGTCGTAAATACCCGTTGAAGCTTCCAGATCGACGCTCGGACGCCAGCCGCTCTCGGCGACATCGCGGTCGCTGGCAACCTGGCGGTATACGTGGATTTTTTCTTTGACTTCCGGATGCGCGCTGATCGAATCGACGACCATGTCGGACATTTCAAGCGCGTGCAACGGGGTGCCGAACAGCATCGACAGTAGTCCAGCCGTCAAGACGATCGCCGAGCGGTGGCCCCGGTTTTTGGTCGTATTCATATGTTTTCCATGCCTTGGGAGTCGTGCGAAATTCCGGGATAAAGAGAAGGACTTGCAAAAACCGAGCATAGCCATCGCCGCTTTTTCCGGCAGAGACATGCCTAACACTTTGCAAAGATTCAGACTGATACGGTTAACTATTAACAAATGAAGTTAAGTTTATGAGTTAAGTCATTGATGATAATAAACTATTTTAAAGGGTATTCAACCAGAAAATGGGATGTGCCAGGTTGATTAAGGCCGCTTTTGTGACCTATTTAAATTTCCGGGCGGGTAAAAGGGGAGGTATCGGGTGTCAGCCGTATAGAACGAAGGCGAGTACCGCGGAGGCGGCAAGCCCCAGGGCGATGATGATCCAGTCCGAAGGTGTATAGGATTTATGTGATTTGGGTATTTCTGCGCCCTGCGTCAGCGCGGTGAAGTTTTTTAGATCGGATTCATCGATTTTTCCCTTGCTCTCGAGTCGCTTGAGTAACTGGGCACGAATCTCGACGTACTGTTGCCGCGAAATCATGTCGTTGGCATAAGTCTTGGCAAGTAAGCGCAATGGGGAAAGCCGGCGTTCCATCAATTCTGGGGTTGCGCGTTGATAATCTTGCTGAGGTTTTGCAGTCGCTTGTCCTCGGGAAACAGTTTCAGTCCCGTCACGATATAGTTCGATGCCTCGGGGAACTTGCGGGCGGAGATCAGCTTCTCGGCCTCGGAAAGATAAAGATCCGATAGCGCCTTGTCCTTCAGCAGGTAATGCTTGGGATCGACGCGTTTGATCAACGGCATAACCGTGGTAAGGTCTTCCCCGCTTTCGGTTTTAACCAGTTTCTTGGCCTTGAAATAGCGTTTATAAAGCGACACCAGGCTATTCATCAGACGGTCGCGCTGTTCCTTTATCTGGTCATCGATGGTTGATAGCGCGACCGAATCCGGATAGTGCTTTTTGGCCTGCGCGAGCAGGGTCTGCGCCTGCGGATAATCGTAAAGACCCTCGGAAGGTCGAAACACTGATCGAATGCGGTCGCGATAAAAAGTGATGATTTCGCGGCGCAGGCCGACGGATATGATTTTTTGCTGCTCCGGGTCGAGTTGCTCCAGCGACCAGATCGTCTCGATCATCAGCGCCTTGTCGCCATTTTTGATCAAATGGATCTTGTCGTAAAGTTCCTGCTCGGCCTGAAATGCAAGAAACGGCTTGTAACCGATACCGGCCCCGATGACCGCCAGGAATAGCGTCACCAGCAGGATCGTCTTGGAATGCGACTTCTTGGAACGCATGCCTTCGGCGAATTTTTCGACATCGGCGATGCGCTCCTCTCGCACCACCGTGAGCGCCTTCATCAGGGTTTTCTGCTGGCGCCGATTCAGGCCTTTGATCGGCTTCGGTTTTATTCCCAGTTCCTTGATTTTGGGGGACGCAACCTTGTTATAAGGATGTTTACCGCCGGCAAGCAGCTGGTAAGCGACACAGGCAAGGCCATAAATATCATCCCGGGGATCCGGGTTCATCCCCGCAAACATTTCCGGGGTTGCATAGGCCGGCGTCACAGCGCTCAGTTTGGCCGGATCGAACATCGTCGCCTCTCTCTCCTCGTCGGTTTGCGTACTGGCGCGGGCGATTCCAAAATCGAGCAGCTTGACGTGGCCGTCGTTCAACAGAAAGCAGTTACCGGGCTTGAAGTCGGAGTGAATCAACTTCTTCTCATGGGCGTAGGATAGTCCGCTACAAAGTTCCTCGATGATGTGTAACGCGTGATCCAGCTTGAGAGGTTTCTTGGCGATTTCCTTGATCAACTGATTTAGCGGTTTGCCCTGCAAGAACTCCATCGTCATGAAAACGGTATTACCATCGCGGTCGAAGTCGTAAACCGTTGCGATGTTGGGGTGGGCGAGGCGCTGCGCCTTGCTGGCCTCGCGTTGCAGCGCGATGAACGAGCCCGAGTACTTTTTGAACGCGTCGGTCAGTACCTTGATTGCAACATAGGGATCCTTGTCCTGGGCTTCTACCTTGAGCAAATCCTTGGCCTTGAACACGACGCCCATGCCGCCCTGGCCGAGTTTTTCGAGCAGTACGAAGCGATCTTTCAGCGTCACCCCGGGACCGAGGTTTTCGTAACGACTGGCCTTGTGAGGTTTTTCGACGATATGAGGATCTATTGGTGAAACATCACCGCCTCCGCTGATCGAAATCTCGGAAATTTCAAAGTCGTCGCCGCCTTTCTTGACGCTGACGATAACGGTCTTATCACCAGCGTCCTCGCCCTCGGTGTCGGAATCGAGATCCGACAGGTCGGTCAGGTGCATGGTTCTGTCGTCGCTGAAATAAGAGATATCCGTTTCCGGGCTGTTCTTCAGCGTCGACTGTATATTAACCTTGGAAATGACCTGCGACAGCTGGGTAAAACCGTCGGAGTCGATTCGATCTTTGCTGTACAAGGCTTGCAGGTAGCTTTGTGCATCCACATGTCCGCTTGGCATCGCATCGAAGATGCTTGCCAGCCCCTGTTCCAGGTCGTTGATATTCAGCGCCCCTTCGATATAGTCGTTGATCAGCGATTCGCAGACTTCAGACATCGGCTTCCTTTTTGCAGACTTTCATGGTGATTATGGAAGTATTGTCGGTACCACCTGCCTCCAGCGATGATGCGAGCAGGGCCTCCGAGAGGTCCGTCATATCCCCGACGTGAGTCTCGATGATCGGAATCAGTTTCTTTTCATCCAGATCCTTATATAGACCATCGGAACAGATAATGTAAACATCGCCATCCTGCATCTCGAAATAGTCAAAGTCCATACACAAATTATCATCTATACCCACCGCCTTGAGAACCACGTTGGCAGCGGGATGTTCCTCGGCGTCCCGGGCCTCTATCTTCCCCATCCTGACCAGTTCCTCGACGTAACTATGATCTTCTGTCAGGCGTTGCAGCTCGAAATCCCTGTAGCGGTAGAGGCGGCTGTCGCCGGCCCAGAAGGTGAACAGCAAATTATGCCAGACATAAACGCAGACAACGGTGCTGCCGATAGTTGCGTTGCGGCCTAGTTTATAGGATTTTTTGCGGATGATTGAGTTCGAATTCAGAATATTTTCTTCGAGCAATAAAATACTGTCGTCCAGCGAGGCATGCTGCCTGAACAGGCTAAGATTATTGGTGATGGTCTGGCTCGCAAAATCGCCGGCATGATGGCCACCCATGCCGTCGGCAACGATCCAGACGTTCTCATCATCATGCACCAGTATCGAATCTTCATTCTTGGTTCTGACGTGACCGGTATCGGTAACGCCGTGGCTGGAAATTTGAAAGCTGATTGAGGATGGTTGATCGTTATGTGCTGTATAGCTGGACAACGCAGCTCCTGATTCGTGACAAGGATTATTCTGACATTGTTAATTATAATAGTAAAATTACACCAAATTGATATGTTTTAACTAAGGAACTCCGCATAACCCGACGAAAATTTTGAACAAGCGATATGCTCAGATTGCTCTATAATCGCTGGATATACATGTAACTTCAGGGAAATCCATAATGAATAAAATTACTGGCCTGGGCTTGTGTCTTTTATTTTTTACTTCGAGTGCTGGCGCGCTCGATCTTGGGGTCGGAGTCAAAGCAGGTACCGCGGGCGTGGGCGTGGATCTCAGCGTGGCACTGTCAAAGACCGTTAATGCTCGGCTAAGTCTGACAAACGTCGACGAGACACTGGATGAGGCAATTGAAATTTCAGATGCCGATAACAGCGCAAACGTCGACGCGACGATGGATCTGGGCTTCGGTGCGACCGGGCTTTTGCTGGATTGGTATGTATTTGACGGCACTTTTCACTTGACTGCTGGAATGATGCGCAACGATTCCAAGATCGATTTCAACGGCAGGATTACCGATGCGCAGGTTACTTTTGGCGGCACCACCTACAACGTGGCCGCGGATTTCTCAGATCCCAATTTGTCTGGCTCGATCAGTGCGGGCGAGTCATTTGAACCTTATCTGGGAGTCGGCTGGGGGCGCAAGGCAGGAGATGATCCCGGGCTTGCGTTATCGGTGGAGCTAGGAGTGATGTTGATGTCTCCCGAGGTCGATCTGCGTGCGCCGACAGCCACCAACCCGGCAAACCAGGCGACACTGGACGCCAATGTCGATGATGCGGAAAGTGCAGCCAACAACGACTTATCGGAGCTCGAAATGTGGCCAATCCTCTCCTTTGGCCTCAATTACGCATTTTGATTCTGGATAAATTTGTTATGATTGCAAGCAGCCGGTAACCGGCTGCTTTTTTTTGGGTGATTAAGTGACGAGATTAGTGAATTGCGTGGTGCTGGGAGAAGAGGCGCCCGGGCTGGACCGGGTTCCGTATCCCGGCGAACTCGGACAGCGTATCTTCGAAAACGTGTCGGCCGAGGGCTGGCGGCGATGGATCGAACGCCAGACCATGATCATCAATGAAAACGGTTTATCGACGATAGATCCGGCAAGCCTCGCCGTGCTCGAACAGCATATGGTTGGCTTTATCTTCAAGGAGGGGGATCTCGGTCAACAACCCGAAGGTTTTCGCCCTCCCGGCGCCAAGAAGTAATTAACCCGCCAGTTTTCCGAGCTCCCATTTTGGCTGGGTGACGAAACGCAGCTTTTGGTAGGCCGATTTCAACGCACCGTAAGTTCTGTCAAAATCCGGCCCCTGCGCGAAGATAAATCCCAGGTAGCTCGCACCCTCGGGTAGCGGGACCAGTTCGTATCCGGGGCTGATATGGATTTCGATATCCTCGATGAATTCGGTGCGCATCGCGTCGGTAAGCCCTTCGATACGTTTCAGAATGCCGGCGGTCGTGATCGGAATCATCAGCACTCCGGCCGCTTCGGCGCTATCGGGAGGACGGGGCGGAAAGCCGCACATGCCCTCGATGACAAGTTCTTCCAGTTTCTGCTGTAGCGAAAATTCGATCAGTTGCCCGCATTGCCCGCCAATGGTGCGCGCCGCGAGTTCCAGCAATACCGGGCCCGACGTCGTAAGGCGCGCCTCGGCGTGCACTGGCCCCTGTTCGAGCCCGTAAGCGGCGCAGCATTTGGCGATTTCGGCGAGCAGCGCCTGCCGGCTGCCCCGATCCAGACGGCTAGGGGTCAGGTAATAGGTTTCTTCGAAAAACGGGCCGGTCAATGGCTCGGGCTTGTCGAAGATGGTCAACAACCTGAACTCGCTGTCGACCATGAATCCCTCGACCGCGTATTCGGGACCGTCGAGGTAGGATTCAACCAGTAAATGTTCGCGCGCAAATCCGGTCAGCCCGGCGGTCTCGAGAATCGCATCGATGCGCCGACAGGCCGTCACGAATTCGGCCCCGTTGTCGGCCCGGATTACGCCGCGGCTCGCGGACAGCCCCAGCGGCTTGATCACGACCGGGTAGGGTAGCTGTAACGCGGACGGATGCATGCCAGCGAGTTCGATGACCTGGTAGCGAGGCGTGTTACAACCTGCCGCCGCAAGGGCCGCGCGACCCAGATCCTTGCGCTGGGTGAGCTGGGCCGCGCCAGGCTTGTTGTGCGGCAGCCCGAGTCTGGCGGCAAGCCGACTGCATAATTCGACGCAACTGTCGTCGGTGGCGAGTACGCACGCGACCCGCCGCTTTTCAAGGGAGGCGAGAATGGTCTCGAGCGCCGCTCCCGGACGATCGAAATCGACCGTGATGCCTTTCGCGACATCGGGCACCAGCGAATGTGCGCTGTTGGATACCACCATCACGGAGCGGTGGAGGGCCCGCGCGGCGGCGCAGTAGGCAGCAATGCGATAACTGCCCGACGGGGCTACTAAAACGACAAAGCCCGACGTATTGTCAGGCTTTGCGTGGTTTTGTCTGCCGATTTCGATCTGTGATCAGGCGCAGCCGCCGCCGGCCGAGCCGCAGCCGCCGCAGACACCGGAGCCGCCGGTTTCGGCAAAAACGTTGTTGAAGACGAAACGCTCACGGCCGACTTCCTGGATGTAGTCGATCTGCGCGCCCTTCAGGTAATTCAGCGCGACAACGTCGACCAGTATACGGAAACCGTCGAATTGCAGCACGGTGTCGAAATCGGTCTGCTCGTCGGTGAATGTCATGCCGTACGACATTCCACCGCAGCCACCGCCGCTGATATAGATACGGATTGCGGATACGTCCTCGTCGGTCTGGGTCACGATTTCGTGCAACTTGTCCTGCGCCGATTGCGTAACCTCGAGGTCGTTGACGGTCAGACTCGGCTGGAACGAGTCTGCACCGGCGACAGGGGCTGGCTTTGCCTGCTGCGGCGGGGTGTAAATTCCTACGTTTTCCATAGTTTGAATTCCTGCATATGTTTAAGCGGACAATTATACACCGAAATCGTCGAATTCAATACGACGGCATCGATCGGAGTATGCGCGGATCATGGAAATGAAAATGGGGGGTAGCATCCGGATTGCAAGCCGAAAACCCTGCACAGGACCCTATTATGTCGTGTTTTTTAGTGATACTTGCGGGACTTTTTTGTACTATCGCCTCTTTTTCACCCGAGGAACTCCCGATGTTCTCCAAATCAATGAATATTGCCGATTTCGACCCCGAGCTGTGGGAGTCTATGCAACAGGAGCAGGCGCGGCAGGAAGACCATATCGAACTGATCGCATCCGAAAACTACGCCAGTCCGAGGGTGATGCAGGCCCAGGGCTCGGTGCTGACCAATAAGTATGCCGAGGGTTATCCATCCAAACGTTATTACGGCGGCTGCGAATACGTCGATGTCGCGGAAACCCTTGCCATCGATCGCGTCAAGAAACTTTTCAATGCCGACTACGCCAACGTGCAGCCGCACTCGGGTTCCCAGGCAAACGCCGCGGTGTTTTTCGCGCTGCTGAACGCCGGCGACACGATTCTTGGCATGAGTCTGTCGGACGGTGGTCACCTGACTCATGGCGCAAAGGTCAACTTTTCGGGCAAGCTGTTCAACGCGATCCAGTACGGGTTAAATACCGAAACCGGGGAGGTCGATTACGACCAGGTCGAGGCGCTCGCGAAGGAACACAAACCAAAGATGATCATCGCGGGCTTTTCGGCCTACTCGCGGATCATGGACTGGCAGCGTTTTCGCGATATCGCGGACGCGGTCGGCGCCTACCTGTTCGTCGATATGGCGCATGTCGCCGGACTCGTCGCGGCTGGCGTTTATCCGAGTCCGGTTCCGGTAGCCGACGTTTGCACCAGCACCACGCACAAGACCCTGCGCGGTCCACGCGGCGGTATTATCCTCGCCAGGGCCAACGAGGAAATCGAAAAGAAACTGAATTCGATGGTTTTTCCGGGAACCCAGGGCGGTCCGTTGATGCACGTCATCGCCGCCAAGGCGGTGGCCTTCAAGGAGGCGATGAGCGACGAGTTCGTCGAATACCAGAAACAGGTTCTGGTCAATGCCAACGCGATGGCGGAAGAATTCATCAAACGCGGGTTCGACGTCGTTTCGGGTGGCACCGACAACCACCTGTTTTTGCTATCGCTGATCAGCAAGGGTATTACCGGTAAGGATGCCGACGCGGCCATGAGCAAGGCGCATATCACGGTCAACAAGAATTCGGTGCCGAACGATCCACAGTCTCCGTTCGTGACCTCGGGCCTGCGCATCGGCTCGCCGGCCATTACCACGCGCGGATTTTCCGAGCAGGATTCTCGCGATCTGGCCAACTGGATGAGCGACATTCTCGATGACATGGGTAACGACGATTTGATCGCCACCGTGCGCACCAGGGTCAGCGAGATTTGCGCGCGACTACCGGTATACCGGAATTAAATCCGGCGCGTCATGAAATGCCCCTTCTGCGGTACCCCTGACACGAGGGTGGTCGACTCGCGACTCGCCGCCGAATCGACCCAGGTGCGCCGCAGAAGGGAATGCGTTTCCTGCGAGACACGCTTCACCACCTACGAATCACCGATGCTCAACATGCCGATGGTGATCAAGAACGACGGCAGCCGCGATACCTTCGACGAGCTGCGTTTGCGCAGCGGCATGATGCGAGCGCTGGAAAAACGGCCGGTGTCCGCCGAACAGATCGAGGACGCGATCAGCCACATCAAGCGTCAACTGGTAGGTCTCGAGGCGCGCGAAATCTCGTCGCGTGAAATCGGCGCCATGGTAATGCACGAGTTGCGGCGCCTCGATCACGTTGCCTATATCCGCTTTGCCTCTGTATACCTGAGCTTCGAGGATATTCAGGCGTTCGAGGAAGCCATCGAGGCGCTCGCCTCGGAACCGACCCCGGAAATGCACCGCAGACAGGTTCCGCTGATCGACGAGGACAGCTGATGCCGTCGACTCAGCATCATCGCTGGATGGCGGAAGCGCTGCGCCAGGCGCGCAAGGGTTTATACAGCACCCATCCCAATCCACGTGTCGGCTGCGTCGTTGTCGCCGATGGCGCCATGATCGCAGCGGGCTGGCACCAGCATACTGGGGGCCCTCACGCCGAGGTCAACGCGATCGAATCCGCGGAGATTCCGCGCGGCACCGATTTTTACGTCACGCTCGAGCCATGTTCGCATCATGGCAGGACGCCCCCCTGTGTCGATGCCCTGCTGGCGGTCCGGCCGGCGCGGGTGATCGTCGCGATGCGGGACCCGAACCCCGAAGTCAGCGGCCGCGGGCTCGATCGGCTGCGCGCCGGCGGGATCGAAGTCATCTGCGGCGTGCTCGAGACGCAGGCGCGGGAACTGAACGCCGGTTTCGTCAAGCGCATGGAGCAGGGGTTGCCGTACGTCAGCGTCAAAATGGCCTGCTCGCTCGATGGCCGTAGCGCACTCGGCAATGGAGTCAGCCAGTGGATAACCGGTGAACCGGCGCGACGCGACGTTCAATTCCTGCGCGCCAGGGCATCCGCGATCCTGAGCAGCGCGCAAACGGTGCTGGCGGACGATCCGTCGTTGAACCTGCGCCTGTCGCAACACGACCTGGGACAGGCCGCTCCGCCGCGCCTGCCGGTTCGCGTCCTGCTGGATTCGAATCTGCGCCTCAAAGGTAGCGAGCGGATATTTTCGACCGACGGCGAAATCTGGATCTATACCTGCAGTAACGATATGGACAAGAAGCAAAAGCTGACGGCGCTCGGCGCTCGGGTGTTCGACGTGGCGGCTAACGATGCCGGCCGTGTGGCGCTGCCCTCGATGCTGCGTGACCTGGCGTCGCGGGGTATCAACGAGGTGCATACCGAGTGCGGTCAGACCCTCGCGGGCGCGTTGATCACCGAGCGACTCGCCGATCGGATCATGCTGTACATGGCGCCCCATTTAATGGGCAGCGGCGCGCGCGGCAGCTTCGACCTCGGCGAAATCAGCACGATGGCGCAGCGCAAAACCTGTCGTATTTGCGATATTCGCCAGGTCGGCGAAGATTTACGCTTAACACTGGATCTCGAGCAGGACTAAACGTGTCGACGATAGTTGCCGTAGTAAAAAACAATATTGCCTGCATTGCTGCAGACAGCCTGACCAGTTTCGGTGAAACCAAACAGGCGGCGCAATACGTCAGCGATTACGAAAAAATAATCGAGTTTGCCGATCGTAACTACATCGGTATCGTCGGCAGCGCGGCCCATCACCTGGTGATGCAGAACCTGTTCGAGAAGCATGCCGAAAAAATTGATTTTTCCGATCGTTTCAGCATATTCGAAACGATGCGCCAGCTACATCCGATACTGAAAGACGAATACTATCTGAACAGCAAGGATGAGGACGACGACTCGTACGAATCTTCCCGCGTGGATGCCCTGGTCATGAACAGGAACGGCATATTCGGGCTCTACGCGCTACGCGAAGTCGACCAGTACACACGCTTCTGGGCGGTCGGATCGGGCGCCGGTTTTGCGCTCGGTGCGATGCAGGTAGCCTACGAGCTGCTCGACGATGCTACCGCGATCGCGCGCGCCGGCATCGAGGCCGGCGCCAGTTTCGACACCGGTAGCGCCTTGCCGATGAGCCTGTACAGCCTGGAGCTGAACTGATGTTCACCGGTATTATCCAGGCGGTCGGTAAAATAAGTCGGAGCGAGGACCGAGGTGGGGATATCAGACTCGGAATCGACTGTGGCGAGCTCGACCTGTCGGGGGTGCGGCTCGGCGACAGCATCGCCGTCAACGGCGCCTGCCTGACCGTGATCGAACTCGCCGGCACGACCTTCGGCGCCGACGTGTCGGTCGAGACAATGAACAAGACGAGCCTGGGTGATCTCGCGGCCGGCAGCCCGGTGAACCTGGAGACGGCCCTAACCCTGGACACAGCGCTGGGCGGGCACCTGGTCAGCGGCCATGTCGACGGCGTCGGCAGCCTGGTCGAAATGCAGCCCGAGGCGCGCTCGGTGCGCTACCGTTTCGAGGTCGCGCCCGATATTCAGCACTATATCGCGGCCAAGGGTTCGGTTACCGTGGACGGCACCAGCCTGACCGTGAACGCCGTCGACGCCAACCGTTTCGATGTGAACATCGTGCCGCATACCCTGCAAAAAACGATTTTCGAGCACTATCGGCCCGGCACCCGGGTCAACATCGAAGTCGATATTATCGCCCGCTACCTGGAACGGCTGCTGCAGGGCCGGGCCGCGGGCAACGCAGACAAAGACAAACAGATGCTCGAAACCCTGATAAACTCCGGATTTATCAATCATGAATAAGCCAGTTAAATTTGACATGACGCTGAATTCGACCCAGGAGATTATCGACGATATCAAGGCCGGCAAGATGGTCGTGATCATGGACGATGAAGACCGGGAAAACGAGGGCGATATCCTGATGGCCGCCGAGGCGGTGACTGCCGATCATATCAACTTCATGGCAAAGTTCGGTCGCGGCCTGATCTGCCTGACGCTGTCGGAGCAGCGCTGCAAGCAATTGCGGCTGCCGCTGATGGTTGGGGACAACCGCGCCGTGATGGAGACCAATTTCACGATTTCGATCGAGGCGGCCGAAGGCGTCACCACCGGCATCTCGGCGGCGGATCGGGCCACCACGATACATGCCGCAATCAATCCTGATGCGACTCCGGAAAGCATCGTGCAACCCGGACACATTTTCCCGGTGATGGCGCGCAAGGGTGGCGTACTGTTTCGCGCCGGGCACACCGAGGCGGGCTGTGACCTGGCTAAACTCGCGGGTTTCGAGCCGGCCGCGGTCATCGTCGAGATTCTCAATGACGACGGTTCGATGGCGCGGCGCAAGGACCTGGAAAAGTTCGCAATGCAGCACGGCCTGAAAATAGGCACCATCGAGGACCTGATTCGTTACCGGATCGAGAACGAGCACACCGTCGAACGCATCGTCGAATCCCGCTTTCAGACCGACTTTGGCGAGTTCAAGTTGTATGCCTTCGAGGACAGCATCGCGCAGCAGCTGCATCTGGCCCTGGTCAAGGGTAATATCGATCCCGAAAAACCGGTGCCGGTGCGGGTGCATGTGCAAAACACGCTGACCGATTCGCTGGCGGGCACGCAGGGCCGGGGATGGCCGCTGCGCGATGTCATGCGGATAATCGACAAGGCCGGCGAGGGCGTCATCGTATTCCTGCGCCAGGCCGAAACGCCCCGGGACATGGTCAGCATGATCGAAGCGATGATCCAGGGGCACGGCGACGAAGAACATGGCGACGATCAACGGACATACGGCATCGGGGCACAGATTCTGGCCGATCTCGGGGTGCGCAAGATGAGCCTGCTGAGCGCGCCGAAGGTTTTTCATGGCATCTCGGGTTTCGGCCTCGAAGTGGTCGATTATTTTTCTGATCGGGGGTAACACTATGGCAGATCCCAACAAAGTCGATGGAGACCTGACGGTAAGCGAGGCCAGGATCGCGATCGTGGCCGCGCGCTGGAACGGCTTCATCGTCGAGAGCCTGGTGAACGCCGCGCTCGACACGCTGCAGCGCGCCGGGATCGGCGCCGGCGATATTACCGTCAGTCACGTACCCGGCGCGCTCGAAATCCCACTGGTGGTGCAGAAATATGCGGCTGCCGGCAAACACGACGCGATCATTGCGCTGGGTGCGGTAATCCGCGGCGCAACCCCGCATTTCGATATCGTCGCCGGCGAAAGCGCGAAGGCGCTGTCGTCGCTGGCGCTGACGCATTCGTTGCCGATTCTAAACGGTGTGCTCACCACCGATACCATAGAACAGGCGATCGAGCGCGCCGGCACCAAGGCCGGCAACAAGGGCCACGAAGTGGCCATGAGCGCGATGGAGATGATCAGCCTGTTGCGAAAAATCAAGTGACGCGATGGGCTCCCGGTGAATGACAAGGCGCGATTCGTCAAGAAACGCAGGCATGCGCGCGACAAGGCGATGCAGGCGCTTTACCAGTGGCAACTCTCCGGTGAGGACCTCGACTGGATAAGGGATCATTACCTGCAGGAGCAGGGTATTGCATCCGGCGACGAGGCGTATTTTCTCGAACTGTTGTACCAGATCCCGCCGCGGGTCGATGCGCTCGACAGGCGTTACCGCAAGTACGTCACCAACTTCGTGGATCATCTCGATCCGATCGAAACCAATATCTTGCGCATCGCGACCTACGAACTGGAAAACCATCTCGAGATTCCTTACCGGGTCGTCATAAACGAAGCAATCAATCTCGCCAAGACCTACGGCGCCGACGATAGCCACAAGTTCATCAATGGCGTACTCGATCCGCTATGCGAGGAGCTGCGCAAGGTCGAAGTGGCCGGTTGATCATCCACCCCGGGAACGGTGCCTGTGAACGAATTCGCGATTATCGAGCAGTATTTCAGTAATATCGGTCAGGATTGCGGTTGCACCGTGCTCGGTATCGGAGACGATGCCGCGGTAGTCGAGGTGCCGCCCGGTCAGCAACTGGTGGTCGCGCTAGATACCCTGGTCGGAGGGATTCATTTCCCAGATAACACCCGGCCCGCTGATATCGCCTACAAGGCGCTCGCGGTTAATCTCAGCGACCTCGCGGCGATGGGCGCGACCCCCGCATGGTTTCAGATGTCCCTGACCCTGGCCGACGTCGATACGCACTGGTTGTCCCAGTTCGCCAATGGGTTGAAGCAAACCGCCGATACCTTCAGGCTGCAGTTGATCGGTGGCGACACCTGTCGCGGAGCGCTCTCCATCAGCATACAGATCGCAGGGCTGGTACCGGTGGGAAAATACGTTACGCGGGGAGGCGCCGCGCCCGGAGACATCATCCTGGTGTCGGGGGAGCTTGGCAACGCGGCGCTCTGGCTAGCGCAACTCAGAGGCGAGATCGAGCTACCGCAGTCGCTGCGGGCAAAATGCGCTCTGGCGCTGAATCGCCCGCAGCCACGGCTCGAGCTGGCTTCTTTTCTGCGCGAATTCGCCAGTGCGGCTATCGATATATCGGATGGACTGGTCGGTGATTTGAAACATATCCTGGACGCCAGCAAAAGCGGTGCGCGGATCGCGCAGATTGCGTTGCCGGTAAATTCGTGGATCGAACAACAAAACGCCTACCACTACGCGCTCGATGCCGGCGATGACTACGAAATATGCTGCACCGTCCCGCCCGCGCATCGCGGCGAAATCGAAACCTGGAATCGAGAGCATCCGGAAAGCCGGCTGGCCCCGATCGGAGAAATTACCGAATCCGGGTATCACCTGCGAGTCGGCGAACAAAGCATCGATCTGGACGGCCACAAGGGCTATCGTCATTTTGACTAGGATTTCTCCCGGTATGCTGCGTAATCCGCTGCACCTGTTGTCGCTGGGTTTCGGCTCGGGGCTGGCCCCGGTGGCACCGGGCACCTGCGGAACCCTGGTCGCGATTCCGCTTTACCTGTTGATGGCGCAACTCGATCCGGCCTGGTATATCGTCCTGGTTGCGCTCAGCTTCGGCGGCGGGATTTATTTATGCCAGTACACCAGCAATGCGCTCAAGCTGCACGATCATCCTGCTATCGTCTGGGACGAGTTCGTCGGTTTCTGGATCACGATGATTGCCGTGCCCACGACCTGGCAATGGATTCTGCTCGGGTTTGTGCTATTTAGGGTTTTCGATATTATAAAACCCTGGCCGGTTGGGGTGGCGGACGCAAAGATGAAAGGTGGTTTTGGCATCATGATAGACGACGTACTGGCCGGGCTCTACGCCCTGGCCTGCATGCAGCTGGCGCTGCTGGCGGTGGGGTCCTGGTGAAAGCGACTGCCGGCATAATCGCTCTGTTGCTGGCTTTGATCCTCGGTGCTGCATTCGCCGAAGAGGGCAAGGTCAGGGTGATCGCGCTTTTTGCCAACAAGGCGCTGCTGCAGGTCGGGGATAAACAAAAGATCGTCAAGAAGGGCGAAACCTTTGAAGGGGTACTGCTGCAATCTGCCTCGGGGCGGGGCGCGGTCGTCGTAATCGACGGCAAGGCCGTCGAGCTCGGCATCAACCAGGCCATCGCCGGGAACTTCAAGAAGGCGCAGCGCAGCGGCCTGAGAATTTACCCCGATTCGCTGGGGATGTATTACGTCGAAGGGGAGATCAACGGCCAGTCAACCCGTTTCCTGGTCGATACCGGTGCTACCTTCGTCACGCTGAGCGGCGCCAAGGCTCGCAGTCTCAGGATCGACTATCGCAAGGGCATCGCCAGCACCGCACAAACCGCGTCTGCCATCGTGCCGGTCTGGCAGATCAGACTCGATTCGGTCAGCATCGGCGGCATCCAGGTCAGCAATGTCGATGCCACCGTCATTGCCGGTGACCAGCCATTTGAGGTTTTGCTCGGTAATTCTTTTCTGCAGCATACTCGTATCCAGAAAGCCGGGTCCATGCTCGAGATCGAGAAACGCTTTTAGGTCGCAAAATATACAGACTCCGCCGTCGATATTCCGTTAAAATACCGCGCTTCTCAAGTCCAGTCCGTTTTGCATGATTAAAACCCGATTCGCCCCGAGCCCTACCGGAGTCCTGCACGTTGGCGGGGCCAGAACCGCTCTGTTTTGCTGGCTGTTCAGCAGGAAGACGAAGGGTAAGTTCGTGTTGCGAATCGAGGATACCGATCTCGAACGCTCGACACCCGAGTCGGTACAGGCCATCCTGGACGGCATGGCCTGGCTCGGCCTCGATCCCGACGAGGGCCCGTATTTCCAGACCAGACGTTTCGATCGATATCGCGAGGTGATCGCACAACTGGTCGACCAGGGCGACGCTTATTATTGCGAGTGTTCCAGGGAGCGCCTCGAAGTGCTGCGTGAAAAGCAAATGGCGAACCGCCAGAAGCCGCGCTATGACGGCTGTTGTCGCGAGCTGGGGCTGCATCCCGAACCCGGAAAACCAATGGTGGTGCGCTTCAAAAACCCGCAACACGGGGTCGTCAGTTTTCACGATCACGTCAAGGGGGCAGTCAGCGTCGCCAACCAGGAACTCGACGACCTGGTCATTGCGCGCAGCGACGGCAGCCCGACCTATAATCTGTCGGTCGTGGTCGACGACATGGACATGGATATTACCCACGTGCTGCGCGGCGACGATCACGTCAACAATACCCCCAGGCAGATAAACATTCTGCGTGCACTGCGGGCGAAGATACCGGAGTACGCTCACGTGCCGATGATCCTCGGCGACGATGGCAAGCGTCTGTCCAAGCGTCACGGCGCGGTGGGTGTCATGGAGTATTTCGAGGCGGGCTACCTGCCCGAGGCGATACTGAATTACCTGGTGCGCCTGGGTTGGTCCCATGGCGACCAGGAAATTTTCAGCCTGCAGGAAATGATCGAATACTTTTCGCTCGATGCGCTCAACAATTCGGCGGCTTCTTTCAATACCGAGAAGCTGAACTGGATCAATCAGCAATACATGATGAGCTTGCCGCTGAACGATATCGTCGCGCTGGTCAGGCAGAGGCTGGACCGCCTCGGCATCGATTACGATCACGAACTCGACTTTGCAACGGTAGTCGATTTATACCGCCAGCGGTCGGTAACGATAAACATGTTGGTAGATAGTATCGCTTACTGCTTTCAGGAATTCGATGCATACGATGCGAAGGCGGCCAAGGTGTTGAAGCAGCCCGCCCTGCAGCCGCTGCAACGCGCCCTGGAACTTTTCACAGGCCTGCAGGTCTGGGAAGCGGGAAGCCTCCACGCCGCGATCGAAGCGATAACCGAGGAGTTCGGCATCGGCATGGGAAAAATCGGCCAGCCGTTGCGGGTTGCGGTGACCGGAGGATCATTTTCGCCGCCGATCGACCAGACCCTCGAACTGCTCGGCAGGGAGCGCAGTCTGGCGAGGATTGAGCGCGCAATCGATTATATCTCGACAACTCTGACAACATGATTCTTCATATTATTCAATAACATGCTATATAAACCTCAACAAACAATGGAACAGTCATGCTAGACTCCGTCGAAATAAATTACGTCTTTCGTCGGGGTTTGGTAGCGAGTATTCATTCAGGCTGTCTTATCAGATCCTGAAAATGGCTCCGAAAGGATAATCCAAGGCAACAGACAATGCGGGAACCGGTTTAGTGGCGCGTGAAACTATCAATTGCGTGGTAATGTTTGCCGACGTCGCCGGTAGTACGGCGATGTACGAAAACATGGGTGACGACCTCGCGCGCGAGCGCATTTCCAGGGCCCTGAACACGCTGATCTCGATTTCCCGAAGCCACAATGGTCATCTCGTAAAAACGATCGGCGACGAGATACTGGTTTACTTTAACGATGTCGACATGGCGGTGCACGCTGCACGCACGATACAGGAAACCATGGAGGATGACCGCACGCCCGAAACCATTGGCGTGTCTATCCGGATCGGTATGCAATACGGCAGCGCCATTCTCGAAAACGACGATATCTTCGGCGATACGGTCAACGTCGCGGCGCGCATCGCGAGCATGGCCAAGGCGCGGCAGATTCTATGTACCCAGGAAATCGCGTTCCTGGTCAAGAGCGGAGATTTATCGAATAACATGCGACCCTACGATCGCCTGCGCATCAAGGGCCGCAACGAGCCACTCGACGTCTACCTGTTCACCTGGGAGCAGGAAAGCGATATCACCAACATGGCAACCGCCAGCAGTTTCACCAATCCAGCCCGCTACGAGCAATCTAAAATCCTGACGCTGGAATGCGAGGGCAAGCCCTATTCGCTGACGACCGATACGACTTCCTATATCCTGGGGCGCGGCAAGGATTGTGAATTGATCATCAAGGGTGACCTGATTTCCCGATATCATTCGAAGATCGAGCATCGGCGCGGAAAGTTCATCATCACCGACCAGAGCACCAATGGCACCTTCGTGCGCACCTCGCTGGGGCAGGACATATTCCTGCGACGCGAGGAATTCACGCTGTTCGGGTCCGGGTATATCAGCCTCGGCAAGAAAGTCGATCCAAAGGACAAAAATACAATCCATTTTCTTTGCGAATAACACGATATAATTTCCGCATGTCAATGCAGGAGATTCGTGATGAAACCCGGTAGCAACAGCTTCGGTACCCTGTCAACGCTCGCAATCGATGGCCAGGAATACCAGTACTTCAGCCTCGAAAAACTCGCCGAACAGGGTTTTCCGGAAACCCGCAATTTACCCTGCTCGCTAAAAATCCTGCTCGAGAACATTCTGCGATTCGAGCAGGGTAGCGACGATACCGCTGGCGATATCGAGGCGTTCGATCGCTGGGTCGAGAATCGCAGTTCGCAGCGTGAAATCGCATTTCGACCGGCGCGGGTGCTGATGCAGGATTTCACTGGAGTTCCGGCCGTGGTCGACCTCGCGGCAATGCGCGACGCCGCCTCCGATGATCCGCAGCGCATAAACCCGCAGATTCCCGTCGATCTCGTCATCGATCACTCCGTGATGGTCGATGAATTCGCGACGCCAGGTGCGTTTGCAGCCAACGTGGCACTCGAGGTGAAGCGCAACGACGAACGCTATCGATTTCTGAAATGGGGCGCGCAGGCGTTCGCCAACTTCCGCGTCGTGCCGCCGGGAACCGGAATCTGCCACCAGGTGAACCTCGAATACCTCGCCAGGACCGTATGGCAGCATCAATACGAGGGCAGGACTTATGCCTTTCCCGATACCCTGGTCGGTACCGATTCGCATACGACGATGATCAACGGTCTCGGCGTGCTGGGCTGGGGGGTTGGGGGTATCGAAGCCGAAGCGGGTATGCTGGGACAACCGATATCGCTGCTAATCCCGGAAGTGGTCGGTTTCCGCTTCACCGGGCAGCTGCGCGAGGGCATTACCGCCACCGACCTGGTGCTGACCGTGACCCAGATGCTGCGTCAGCAAGGCGTCGTCGGCAAGTTCGTCGAGTTCTACGGCGATGGTCTCACCCAGCTGCCGCTCGCGGACCGCGCAACGCTGGCCAACATGTCGCCCGAGTACGGCGCCACCTGCGGATTTTTTCCGGTCGACGACGAAACCATCCGCTACCTGCGCCTGAGCGGCCGCGACGAGCAAACCCTGAAACTGGTCGAGGCCTACTGCCGGGCACAGGGCATGTGGTATCAGGCCGACACCCCGGATCCCGTGTTCAGCAGCAGCCTGACGCTGGACCTGTCCACGGTCGAGGCGTCGCTTGCCGGGCCGAAGCGGCCGCAGGATCGTGTCGCACTGTCGGGAATCAAGGCGGCGACCCGGTCGATCATCGGTGACCAGGTTGCCACGAAACGCGCTTCCGACGACGAGCTGCTGGATGGCGATGTCGTGATCGCGGCGGTGACCTCCTGCACCAATACGTCTAATCCGAAAGTAATGATGGCGGCGGGACTGCTCGCCAGGAATGCCCGGGCGGCCGGGCTTACCACCAAACCCTGGGTCAAGACCTCGCTGGCGCCGGGATCGAAGGTGGTTACCGAATATCTGAACGCCACCGGACTGCAACAGGAACTGGATGCGATCGGTTTCAACCTGGTTGGCTACGGTTGCACTACCTGTATCGGTAATTCCGGGCCCTTGCCGGAGGCGATCGAAAAACAGATCCGTGACAGGAACCTGACCGTCGCCAGCGTGCTCTCCGGTAATCGCAACTTCGAAGGTCGCATCCACCAGCAGGTCCGGGCGAACTGGCTGGCATCTCCGCCGCTGGTTGTGGCCTACGCGCTCGCCGGCAGCACCCGTATCGATCTGACCACCGAGCCGCTTGGAGTATCGTCCGACGGCAGGCCGATATTCCTGCGCGATATCTGGCCCAGCAACAAGGCCATCGCCGACGAGGTCATGAAGGTCAACGAGCGCATGTTCAAGGAGCAGTACGCCGACGTATTCAGCGGCGATCGCAACTGGCAGGAAATCGAAGTCGACGATACCAGGACCTACAGCTGGGACGATAGCTCGACCTATATTCGTAATCCGCCGTATTTCAGTCTCGATAACAGCAGGCAGCTCGAGCCGATCATGCACGCGCGCATTCTGGCTATCCTCGGTGATTCGATTACCACCGACCATATATCACCCGCCGGCGCGATTTCGGTCAATAGCCCTGCCGGCAAGTATCTCCTGGAACACGGCGTCGATCGCGGCAATTTCAATTCCTATGGATCGCGCCGCGGCAACCATGAATTGATGATGCGCGGCACCTTCGCCAATATCCGCATTCGTAACGAAATGACGCCCGACGTCGAGGGCGGCGTAACGCGCTTCATGCCCGGCGGCGAGCAAATGAGCATTTACGACGCGGCGATGAAATACCAGGCCGCCGGAACGCCGCTGGTGGTCATCGCCGGCAAGGAATACGGCACCGGCTCCAGCCGCGACTGGGCGGCCAAGGGTACGCGCCTGCTCGGGATCAAGGCGGTGGTCGCCGAGAGTTTCGAGCGCATTCACCGCTCCAACCTGATCGGCATGGGCGTATTACCGCTGCAGTTCATCGACGGATTCGATCGCAAGCAGCTGAACCTGACCGGCGCCGAGAAAATCAGCATCAGCGGCATGCAGAAAGGATTGCAACCGGGGCAGAAGCTAGAGCTATCGGTGACCGACCATACCGGTAGCATACTGTCGGTCGACGTGCTGTGCCGCATCGATACCCGGGACGAGGTCGCCTATTACGAAGCTGGCGGCATTCTGCAGTACGTGCTCGATAAGAAATGAAGGGGAACCGATATGCTAATCACCTTTAAAACCCGCGCCTATGCCAATATCACGATGTTCGGCGATATCGGCCGCAGGATGCTGGAAATGATGAAATTCGGCACCCGGGTGCCGGGCGCGATCGACGCCGCGGATGTACCCGCGGCGCTCGAAAACCTGCAGGCGGCGCTCGCCGGAATGCCGCAGCAGGTTCAGCCCGCCGGCGATGACGACGACGATCAGCCCAGGGTCAGCCTGCACACCCGTGCCGTGCCGCTGATCGAGCTGCTGCGCGCGGCAATTGCCGACGAAACCTACGTGCGCTGGGAATAGAGCCGGGGGCGGCGTGGACTAGTCCGCCGGCTTCACCATCGAGTCGACCACCGCGGTCCAGCCGTGCGCGATATTATCATGGTTGTATCCGCCGCCGCCCATCGCCAGCATCCGACCATTGCAGTAATCATCGGCGATCTTGCGCAGCCGTTCCGCGGCGTAACCGTGGGAAGCCGGGCTGAATTCCATATTGGTTATCGGGTCACCCTTGATGCTGTCGGCGCCGCACTGCATCAGGATGAACTCGGGCTCGTGTTTGCGCAGGTAATCTTCCACGATTGGCCAGACTTCCTGGAATACCGCGTCGTTCGAAAACGGCGGCACCGGGATATTCAGCTTGGTGCCCTCGGCCGCACCGGTGCCGGTTTCGTTGACGAAACCGGTGCCTGGATAAAGCGTGCGCCCATCCTGGTGGATGTCGGCAAAGATAAGGTCGGGGTCGTCCTCGAAACTGTAGAAAACGCCGTCGCCGTGGTGTGCGTCGATGTCGATGTAGGCTACGCGCCTGATTCCGTATTGCTCGCGCAGGTACTCGATCGCGATCCCGCAGTCATTGAATACGCAAAAGCCCGCCGCGACGTGCCGGCGCGCGTGGTGTAACCCGGCAATCGGTGAAAATGCACGCCGGAATTCGCCTTTCATGATCCGGTCGATCGCGTCGGTGACCGAGCCCGCGACGTGGCTTGCGGCTTCGAACATGCCGACGAAGGAGGGCGTATCGCCGCCGTCTAGGTAACCATGCCCGCTGACCGAGTAGTCGCGTACTTTCTCGATGTAGTCGCTGGTGTGAAACAGCTGTAGCCGATCGCTGCTCGCCGCCACCGGTGTCTGCAGGGACAGCTGCTTATCCAGCCCTAGCCTGATCAGCTCGGCCTGGAAAACGTCATGGCGCTGCGGGCCGAACGGGTGCCCGTCCTTGAAGCCGTAGTCGGCGAGGGCCTGTCCGAGGTAAATGCAGGTTTCTTTGGATGACATGACTGGATACCGGATGAGTAAACACCGCCATTAAAGACTATCTGGCGTGGGTGGGTCAAATGCCAGCATCGGGAGGGCGGGTTATGCGTCGTCCTGACCGATTACCCACTGGTGGTCGCATTTATTGCAGCGCGCGTAAATCGGCCAGGCACCGACGCGCACCTCGAACAGCCCGTAGCTACCGCAGTTGTCGCAGGTTGCCGAGCTGGCGCAGTGCTGGGCAAACGAGAACTGCATCCAGAAGCGGCGAAACAGCTCGATTATGGCGATTCCTATGCCGTACAGCACGATGAGCGTCAGGATCGAAAAAATGCCTGAAAAGTTGATGCCGACGAACTCGACGATGGCGGCAAACAGGAATCCGCACAGCAGGCAGCTCAACAGCCAGGCGAAGCTTCCAAACAATTGTCGTTCGTGCCAGCGGTTGAATTTGAGTTGCTGCATGACCCTGTTTTGCATGAACACATCCCAGACAATAATTATATTCCTGTTATCGGGCAGGTTGCGAAATAATTTAAGCTACCGGTCGAGTGGGTTTAGCGGCGGCGATGCCTGAATTTTCGTGCCGTTCGGAATCTGCCTGCCGCGGCTATTCGTTGTCGGCAAGCCGCTTTTCCAGCAATTTACAGGCCTTGCGCCAGGGCCCGAAGGCGTTCTCTGATTCGAGCAGCTCGAGACCGAGCCTGGAGAAGGTTCCTTCGGTGGCGATGGATTCCGCGATTTGGCCCGGTGACCTGTCGCGACTGGCAAGCGCCAGCTCGGCCGCGCCCTTCGCCATGCCCATGACCAGTTCGGCCGCGACGTCGGCCGGCAGCCTCGGCCCCTGGGTTGCCTGGGTCAACGCCTCGAACAGCGCGAAAAACCAGCTGTACACGCAGGCGAGAATGCTGCCCTGGTTGAAATAGTCTTCGCGGTCGACGCAGATTGCGTTGCCGCAATAAGCAAATAAATCACGTACATAAGCGTGCTCCGGGTAGATCAGCGTCGGGCTCGCGGCCGCCTCGGCGCTACTGACCGGCATCGCGCGCACTATTTTCAGATTTTCGTTCAGCACCCCTTCGAGCCGGGCGATATCGACCCCCGCGACCACGCTGATCAAAACCTGGCCTGGCCTGAAACGCAGTGCCGCAAGGGTTTCCAGGCAGTCCTCGGGACGGGTGGAAATGACGACGAAATCGCTGTTCGCGACGACCGCCTGGTTATCTTCCTGCACCTGGCAGTCGAATTTCCGTTGCAGCAGGGCCGCTTTGTCGCGGTTGCGTGGCGACAACAGGATGGCGCCGTCGTAACCGCCGCGGCGCAGGCCCTTGATGGTATAAAGCGCGAGTTCGCCTACGCCGATAAAGCCGAGTGTCTTCACTCGTGGCCCCGCGCGAAATCGTTGCGCCCCGATCTGTCCGTGCCGCGTAGCAGGAACAGCGCCCGGTTCGAATAACCATGCGGCGAACCCGCGTCCTCCTTGATCTTGCCACTGTTGTGGTTGTAGAAACTGGTGGCCGGCATGATGCGCAATACCAGGCCCATGCGCCGCCTGGAGGATCGATTTGCGTCCGACCCGTGCACCAGGTAGACGTCGTGTAGCGATATCTGTCCCGGTTCGAGCACGATATTGCGCGCCTGGTCCAGGTCGACCTGGTCATCGTCGATGACCTGTGCCAGGGTATAGTCGTCGCGATGCTCGAAATGATGCGAATAAATCCTGTGCTCCCGGTGCGAACCCGGAATGAACCTCATGCAGCCCTGCTCGGGTGTCGATCCATCGAGCGATATCCAGACGGTCAGCGTTTCCAGCGGTTCGATGGGGTAATAGTCGCCATCCTGGTGCCAGGGCGTGGCCTTGCCGACCCGCGCCGGTTTACCGAATATGGTCATCCCCCAAAGGATAAAATCGGGGCCGATCAATTGTTCGACCATATCGAGAATGTCGGGGATGCGCGCGAACTCGAGCCATTCGGGGTGACCCCTGACGCCGTAGGCGCCGCTTGAATCCAGGTGCGGGCCGAGAATGAAATCGGCCGAAAAACCTTCGCTGTGGCGGTTATCGTCGAGCAGTTTCTGGTACAGCTCACCGATGCGTTTCAGCGTCGAATCGGGAACCCGGTAAACGGACGGAATCACTAATCCGTCACGTCGGTAGGTTTCGATTTCGGTAGCGGTCAAAGGCACCGAGACAGCATATTACAAAGCCGCATCCGGGTACAGACGGTAGTGACGGTGGCCGGTTCGATAAGCCAATCGAGACCCGGGGGCGGTCTTTTTATATACTCGGCCGCAGCGATAAACCCGTGGAGCGACAAGTTGGCAGACAGACTGAAAATGGTAACACAATACCTGCGCGAGCATCCCGAGACTTCCCACCTGGACGTGCTGGTCATCGATCTCTGCGGGAACGCAATCGGCAAGCGCCTGCCGGCAAACGCGATCGAGTCGGTTTTCGCAAAGGGCACACCGGTCTGTGGCGCGATGCAGCTGGTCGACGTGATGGGAAACACCGAGGACCCGATGGGCTATGGATTCTCCGATGGCGATCCCGATGCCTTCGCGCTGCCGATTGCGGGCAGCCTGTGCCCGGTGCCGTGGCTGACAGGGCACAAGAGCCAGGTATTGTGCGAGTTCTCAGGTGCGGGCGACGGCAAGCCGCTCTGGTACGAGCCGCGGCAGGTACTGAAAAAGGTCTTGCAACGGTTTGCGGAACTCAACGTGAGCCCGAGGCTCGCCGTCGAACTCGAGTTTTACCTGATCGACGCGAAACGCGAAGACGGGGGAGCGCCGCTCGCGGCTGCTTCGCCGCGAACCGGGCTTGCCGAAACCGGAGGCCGCGTGCTGTCCCTCGATAAACTGGACGAGTTCGAACCGGTGCTCGGTGCGATCGAAGGCGCCTGCCGGATACAAAATATTCCAACCACGTCGATGATCAGCGAGTACGGTGCAGGACAGTTCGAGGTCAACCTGCAGCACCAGGACGATCCGGTGCTGGCCGCGGATCACGCGGCTTTGTTGCGCCGGGCGGTGCAGGGCGTCAGCCGTGCACGGGGATTCGATGCGACCTTCATGTCGAAGCCCTTCGCCGACCAGTCCGGCAACGGTATGCACATCCACCTGAGCCTGGTCGACGACGACGGCAACAACCTGTTCGATCCCGGATACCCGAAGGGTGACTCGAATTTGCGCCAGGCAGTTGCCGGGCTGCAGGCGACGATGGCCGAGGCGATGGCGATCTTTGCGCCGAATCTGAACGTTTATCGCCGCTTCAAGCCCGACGAATTCGTGCCGGTGACGACCGACTGGGGCGACAATAACCGTTCGGTCGCATTTCGCATTCCGCCGAGCGATGCGGCGAACCGGCGCATAGAGCACCGCGTTTCAGGCGCCGAGGCCAATCCCTATCTGGTCGTCGCCGCGGTTCTTGCCGGCGTGCACTACGGGTTGACGAAAAAGCTCGATCCCGGCGATAAACACTGCGGTAACGCGGGCGCCGAGGCCGATGCGGAACTGCCCTTGAAAATATGGCAGGCGTTGGCGGCGATCCGGGAGTCGCGCATCTTGCCCGACTACCTCGGCAGCGATTACCTGAAAATCTATGCCGACGTGAAGCAGGCGGAATTCGAGGCCTTCATGGACGGGATTCATCCGCGCGAGTATCAGTGGTACCTCTAGCGCTGTTCGCTGGCTGACTGGCACTCCAGGCAAAGGCTGGCAAAGGGTTGCACCTGCAGGCGGGCGAAAGCGATCGGTTCGCCGCATAGCAGACAGTAGCCGTACTCATTATTAACGATACGCAGTAGTCCCGATTCGATTCGTTTTATCAGTATTAGCGCCTGCTGCCGATTCGCGATCGCCATTTGCTGTTGCTGTATCGCGTCGATGCGGGATACTCGGCCAACCGACTGCTGGTCGAGTTCGACCGGCCGGGCGGCGGCTTCGCCTGTGGCCAGCTGGGCCTCGAGCTCGCTCCGTTTCGCCTCGAGCAAGGCCTGCAGGCTATCGATTTGCTGCCCAGTGAGTTTTGGCGCAGGCACGGCTCAGCCGGTTTCTGCCGGCTGCCGGCGATTCGAGTCGATGCCGTAATCGGTGCGGGTAATCCGGTGTTCTCGGGTATGCTTGCGGATGCTGCGGTTCTTCGCGATCGACTCGGGCTTTGCGTAACCTCGCCCGTGGTCCAGGTGCACGCAGCTGCAGCGATAACGTACCTGCCTCGTCCTGATGCCCATGTTCATCAGGCGCTCGCCGAACTCGCGGTCCTGTCCGCCGTACTGCATGCGTTCGTCGAAGCCGTTGGCGTCGATGATGTGTTTTTTCCAGGTCGAGGAACTGTGTCCGTTCCAGGTGGCGCGTGTTATCGTCAACGCGTCGAGTATCGCGCCCAGGACCGGGTGTGCATAGAGTTTCGCGATCTTCGGCGTGAACGGCACGCCGTGGCGCAGTAACCAGCCGGGTCGGGTGCAATTGCCGTTGAGGATATCCTCCCGGGTGATGGCGCGCGAAACCTCCAGCGGCAGCTTGAAATACCCCCCCGACAGCATCGTGTTTGCGGCCGCGAGCTCGACGTGGTTTTTCACGAAATCGGGGTGCGGGATACAGTCGCCGTCGGTAAAAATCAGGTATTCACCGCGACTGGCGACGATCGCCTTGTTCATAATCCTGCATTTCTGAAAACCGTCATCCTCCTGCCAGACGTGCTGGATCGGGATGTCGATTTGCGATTTTATCGACTCGACGACAGCGCGCGTCTCCGGGCCCGAACCGTCGTCGGCGACGATGATTTCGAAATCGCGGTAAGTCTGCGCCGAGAATCCCCACAGGGTTTTTTCCAGCCACTGCGGATGGTTATAGGTCGTGAAAATCACCGATGCAAACATCAATCGAGCTCTGCGTAAATGGATTCGAGTCTGGCGCACTGCCTGCGGA
>Ga0224512_10000626_pt1 | contig 36719 bp, 34 predicted proteins | sample SF_May12_sed_USG_4_FD_169103 | JGI IMG/M metagenome (GOLD analysis project Ga0224512, IMG submission 169103) | Sediment microbial communities from San Francisco Bay, California, United States - SF_May12_sed_USGS_13 | ecosystem: Environmental > Aquatic > Marine > Sediment | place: USA... | reverse complement strand
GAGGTGATCCGGCACCTTCCCAGCGATCACATTGGCCGAGAAGATGTTCCCGGTGGTCGAGTCCTCCCATCCGGGAGCAAACACCGGGATTCCGGCTTCCTTTGCGGCCAACATCCATGAGTTGGCCGGGTCGATCTGGTAGTGCTCCGTGAGCGTCGCATCGTCGAGCACCTCGAACAGAAACTCCGCGGGGGTTCGGCGCGCTCCCGAAGCTGCCGCCGCCGCCCAAGAAGCCACCAACCGCGACTCCAGGTGCCGCATCACGGTCTCCGGAATGCACGTATCGGTCACCCGATTCATGCCCCGGTCATAGAGTGCCTGCTCGTCGGCGGCCGAGAGCTCCCGCCAAGACCGCACGATCTCGTATTCGTCGTGAGCAAGCAGGTTGAACACGTCCTCCTCGAGATTCGCGCCCGTGCATGAGATCGCATGCACGTATCCCGCGCGTATCATGCGCGCGAGCACGATCCCGAATTCACCTGTCGACATCGCTCCGGCCATGGCCACGAGCATCTTGCCCCCCGCGCCCACGTGCTCCTCGTACGCCTTGGCCGCATCGACCGTCTCGCGGGCATTGAAGTGGAGGTAGTGCTTCTCCATGAAGTCGCGGATCGCGCCCAATCTCTTCTCCATCTTTTCGGGTGAGGCGAGTAGTCTAGGGCGAACGCAGGTCGCTGGCGATGCGGCGCGCATCGAGGGTATGATGCCGCCCAGATGTCCAAGACGCATCCCTACCTGGCCACCGACGGGGCTGTCGCCCGCATCGTGCTCGACCGACCCGAGCGGCACAACGCGCTCGAGGCGGAAGACCTCGCGACCTTTCGCGCGCATCTGGCCTCGGTGGAGGCCGACCAGTCGATCCGCGTACTCGTGGTGACGGGGCGCGGCGCCGAGACGTTTTGCTCGGGCGCCTCGCTGGACCAGATCGAATCGGGCGAGATGTCAGGCCAGATCTTCGAGACCCTCACGGAGGATCTCGCTTCCGCACGGATGCCCACCATCTGCGCGCTGAACGGAAGCGCCTATGGCGGTGGCACCGAGATCGCCCTGTGCTGCGACTTTCGCATCGGCGTCGTCGGGAGCCGCATGTCCGTGCCGGCCGCACGACTGGGCATCTGTTACCCCGCTACCGGCCTCCGACGCTATCTGGACGCACTAGGTCCTGCCGTCACGCGCCGCGTCATGCTGGCCGCAGAACAGCTCGACGCCGAGGAGATGCTCACCAGCGGATTCCTGGACCGACTCGTCTCGGCCGAGGAGCTGGGGGCGACGACAGACGAGCTCGCCTTGCACCTAGCGGGCCTTGCGCCTCTGGCCGTGCAGGCAATGAAGCGCATCCTCCGCGCTCTCTCCCTGGGAGCTTTAGACGAGGAAGAAACGAAGGCGCTGGTCATCCGGTGCGACGCATCCGAGGACCTCACAGAGGGCCTCAGGGCCCGCCGCGAAGGCCGGACCGCGGACTTTCGTGGCCGGTAGCGGCGTTCCCGCGCTCAGGGGTGACGCCGAGGACCTCCAAGCCCTGCTGCAAAGCATCGATGGTCGAGGGTACAAGGCCTATAAGGCGATCGCCGGCGCATGGCGATACCCCGACTTCATCATCCACATCGTCCACGTGCAGGGAGATCCCTACGCCGCCCCGACCCGCGTGCGTGTTTTGCTCGAGCCTGGGGTGGCTGTGCTCCCGGTCGGTGCCTTTCGGGGATTGGCGAGGCGCTTGGGCACGGCAGCCCTGCTCGCCCGCGTCTTTGCTGATCATGCCCGTGCCACCTCCACTTCGAAGGGGACCGGGAAGAGCGGGGAGATCGCCATGGAGCACCCCGGCCAGAAGGTGATGCCCCAGACAGCTGTGATGGTGGACGCCGACGGAGGCGTGGAAGCCCGCTTCACCGTCGGGCTGCCGGCCGACGGTCGCCGCGTGAAGGGTCGGGCCGCCGTGGAGCTCATGAACGTGGACGTACCCGCCGTGGTCCGGTCGACACTCTTCGCGGCTGGCCACGACGTCCAGGACCTCGAGCGGCACGCATCTGCGAACGAGGATGCCTCGGCGCTCCGTGATGCCCTCGAACCACTGGGGCTGGTAGCCTTCGTGGCCGAAGGCGCGCGCCTCCCTCGCCGCAGCGGAATCGACGACGAGCCGCTGCCCGAGAACGAGGCGGTACCCTTTCGCGCTCCCGACTCTCTCCGGGTGGAGATCGACCTCCCCAACCGCGGCCGCGTGGCCGGAATGGGCGTCGGGAGCGGCGTGACCCTCATCGTCGGCGGCGGATTCCACGGGAAGAGCACGCTCCTGCGCGGGCTCGAGGCGGGTGTCTATAACCATCGCCCCGGCGACGGCCGCGAGCTCGTCGTCACGAGGAACGACGCCGTGAAGATCCGCGCCGAAGACGGCCGGTCAGTGTCGGGCGTCGACATCTCGGGGTTCATCGACGGACTCCCGTTCGGAAGGGACACGTCGGCCTTTTCGTCTCCCAACGCTTCGGGCTCCACCAGCCAAGCCGCGTCGATCGTCGAGGCACTGGAAGCCGGCTCACGCCTCCTTCTCGTAGACGAGGACACCTCGGCGACGAACTTCATGATCCGGGATCGACGCATGCAGCAGCTGGTGCCAAAGGCGTTCGAGCCCATCACCCCGTTCGTGGATCGAGTCCGCGACCTCCACGACCACTCTGGCGTAAGCTGTGTGCTCGTCATCGGAGGGAGCGGCGACTACCTCGACGTCGCAGACCGAGTAGTGCGTATGGTCGACTACGCCCCTGAGGACGTCACCGATGCTGCGCGTGAGGTCGCGGCGCGCCTCCCGACCGGTCGCGAGCCCGCCCGCTCGGAGCCACCCGTGGCGCCGACGACGCGCGTCCTCGCGCGTAGCACGCTTGATGCCCGCTTGCGCAATCGCGCGAGGTACGTGAAGGTGCCCGACGAGCGCACCCTGCTGTTCGGAAGGGACACCATCGATCTGGTCGCCGTCGAACAGCTTGCCAGCCGCGCGCAGATAAGGGCGATCGGTCAGGCACTCGCCTTCGTCGCGGACCTGCTGCGCGAAGAGGGCCTCGGACTTCCCGAGGCGCTCGACGTCGTCGCTTCCGCAATCACGAAGCAAGGCCTGGATGCGCTGGACGACAGGCTCGTCGGCGACCTAGCCGCCTTTCGGCGCTTCGAGTTCGCGGCAACGTTGAACCGGCTGCGCTCCCTGCGTGTAGAGTAGTTTTCGTCCCAGAATACAGAGGTCCATATGGTTGCTCGACTGCTCAGCGCCTTGACCGGCGCGGTGCTCACTCTTTCCGCCGCACTCCCCCCCCCCGCGCTCGCGCAACAGACCGCGACCGCCCCCGAGATCGTCGCGACGGTCGAAGGCATCACCGAGTATCGGCTCGACAATGGGCTGCGCGTGCTGCTCTTCCCGGATCCGAGCAAGCCGCAGATCACCGTCAACATCACGTATTTGGTCGGCTCCCGGCACGAGGGGTACGGCGAGACCGGAATGGCGCACCTTCTCGAGCATCTCCTCTTCAAGGGCACGCCGACCCACACCGACATCATGCAGGAGCTGACCGAGCGTGGCGCCCAGCCCAACGGGACCACGAGCTACGACCGAACGAACTACTTCGAGATCTTCCCCGCATCGGGCGACAACCTGGAGTGGGCGCTCGACCTCGAGGCCGACCGCATGGTCAACTCCTTCGTGGCCGCGGCGGACCTGGAATCCGAGATGACCGTTGTCCGCAATGAGATGGAGTCGGGCGAGAACAGCCCGTTGGGTATCCTGGTCGAGCGCACCATGTCGACCGCGTACCTCTGGCACAATTACGGGAAGTCCACGATCGGCGCTCGCTCCGACGTGGAGGGGGTGCCCATCGAGCGGCTGCAAACCTTCTACAGGAAGTACTATCAGCCGGACAACGCCATGCTCGTGGTGGCCGGCAACTTCGAGGGTGAGGAAGCTCTCGACCTCATCGCCGAGAAGTTCGGCTCCATCCCACGTCCCGAGCGGACCGGCGACAACATCCTGTATCCGACCTACACGGACGAACCGACTCAGGACGGGGAGCGTACCGTGACGCTCCGCCGGGTGGGCGACGTTCAGTACCTCACGACGCTGTACCACGTCCCGCCCGGAGCACATCCGGACTACGCCGCGGTGGACGTCCTCTCGTTCGTTCTCGGCGACAGTCCGTCAGGCCGGCTCTACCGGGCCCTCGTAGAGACACAACTCGCGACGCAGTCGGCAGCCTTCGCTATGCAGCTCCGTGAGGCGGGCCCCCTTCTGCTCTATGCCATCGTCGACGCCGACAACGACCTCGGCGAGGTGCTGACCGTCGTGAACGAGACGGTGGAGGGCGTCCGCTCCCAGCCGATCACGCCGGCCGAGGTCGAGCGCGCTCGCGCCGCGCTGCTCAACGGCATCAATCAGTCCTTCAACTCGTCCGCTGGGATCGCCCTACAGCTCTCCGAGTGGGCTTCGATGGGCGACTGGCGGCTCCTCTTCCTCCACCGCGACCGGCTCGAAGCCGTCACGGCTGACGATGTGAACCGAGTGGCAGCGGCGTACCTCAAGCCTGACAACCGCACGGTCGGACTCTTCTACCCCACCGCTGATCCGGACAGAGCCGACGTGCCGGACATGCCGGATGTGGCGGCCATGGTCGATGGCTATCAGGGGCGAGCGGCGGTCGCAGAGGGCGAGGCTTTCGACCCGTCGCCGACGAATATCGAGGTGCGTACGCGCCGGTACGCCCTCGACAATGGCATGGCGGTGGCGCTCCTGCCGAAGGAGACGCGGGGTGACCTGGCCATCGTCCGACTGAGGCTGGCGTTCGGGGACGAGCAATCGCTCATGGGCCGGAGCACCGCTGGCGACTTCGCTGGCTCGATGGTCATGAGGGGGACCCAGCAGCGGACGCGCCAGGAGATCCAGGATGAGCTCGACCGACTCCAATCGTCGGGCAGCATCGGGGGAGGGGCGCTTCTCGGGACGGGTCAGTTCCAGACGAATCGAGAGAACGTCGCTGAGTTGATCCGCCTGATGGGCGAGATCGCGCGCGACCCCGCGTTCCCGGAGTCGGAGTTCGACATCCTCAAGGAACAGCGCATTGCATCGATCGACCAGTCGCGCACGGAGCCCCAAGCGATCGCCGGGATGGAGCTTGCCCGTGGCATGACGAACTATCCCCCGGGTCATCCCAACTACGTCGGCACCTTCGACGAGCAGCTCGAGTCGGTTCGAGCCACGACCCTGGAGGATGCACGGGCCTTCTATCGCGACTTCTGGGGACCCCAAAAGGGCAACGTCGTCGTCGTAGGGGACTTTGACGAGGCCGAGGTAAGCGCAGCCATCGCAGAGGCCTTCGGCGACTGGCCGAGCGCGCATCCGTTCGCCCGCGTGGCTTCGCCGTTCTACGATCCCCCCGCTGCGGACATCGTCATCGAGACGCCGGACAAGGCCAACGCCGTTTTCTTCGCGCAGCAGAACCTACGGCTCAGGGACAGCGACCCTGATTACCCGGCGCTGATTCTCGCGGGGTACATGTTGGGTGGTGGCGTTCTCAACTCGAGGCTCGCCCGCAGAATTCGAGTTGAGGAGGGCCTCAGTTACGGCATCGGAGGCGGTATCTCGGGCCATCCTGTCGACCCGCTCGGTCAGTTCTCGGCATCGGCGATCTATGCGCCAGAGAACGTCGATGAGCTCGAGAGCGCCTTCGATGACGTCATCGCGGGAGTCCTCCGCGACGGATTCACAGAGGACGAGCTGCGGACTGCGAAGCAGGGTTGGCTAGAAGGACGGCAACTCGGTCGCGCTCAGGACTCCAGCTTGGCCGCAGCGCTGTCTCAGGGCCTGTATTTCGACCGCACGCTGACGTTCGATGCCGAGCTCGAGGACCGCGTGCGCTCGATGACGCTGCCAGAGGTGAACCGGGTGGTCCGCGCGCGACTCGACCCCTCGAAGATCACGATCGTGAAGGCGGGTGACTTCGCGGGACGCTGAGCCCGCGAGGGGATCAGCCCTTGGGAGGCGTGTAGCCCTTCTCCGTGAGGAGCTCGCGGAGGCGAGCCTCTCGCTCCGACAGGGTCGTCTTGGCGATCTCGCGAGCAAACTCGATTCGATGCACCTCGTTCACCTTGTCTAGAACGGCGATCGGCGCACCGTACCGGAGCAGGATGCGCTTCGCATCGACCGCGACTGCGTCACTTACCTTCGCCTTCTTGGATGCTCGGCTGGTAGCCATGAAACCCCGTTGTGAATAAGGCCGCAAACGATAATAGAAGCTGGCACAGAGGATCCAGGGGTCGGCAGGACCTGGCCCCTAGTGGAGCGTGCCCTGATCCGGCTCCTCGTCGAACGACTCGCGAGCTGCCCCAGGTAGGACGAGGGGGCCGTTCAGGTGGAAACGCGGCACCTCGACCCTGAACTCCTGCCCGTCGGGCCGAGCGAAGGTGTAGTAACCCTCCATATAGCCCACGGACGATCTAAGCACGCAGTAGCTACGATACTCGTGCGATTCGCCGGGCTGCAGGTGTGGCTTTTCACCCACCACGCCCTCCCCGTCGACCAGGGAGTCGCCTGTGGCCGAGTCGTGAATGAGCCAGTGGCGGAACAGGAGCTGCGCTGCTCGGTCGCCCTCGTTGGCCATCTTCACCTGGTAGGAAAACACGAACGTCCCGTCTGACGGAGCGGAATCCGCCAGGGAGAATCGGGGCTGGACCCGCACCCTGATACCGTCTGTGGCTTTTTCGTAGCGCATGGCTGGAGCCAGTAGAATGGTCGTGCTGCCAACCGTGTTACACGCGCCGTTCCCGAAAGTCACAGGAGGGCCCGGGGCCTGGTCCTTCCCGGTGCTAGCTCGCGTCGAATACCACGGTGTGCGTGTTGCCGACGCTCGAGATGATCGCTCCGCCCAGGACCTCGGCGATGGCATTGCTCAGCGCGTCCTCCGTGGCGGTGACCGCCGCCCCGACCATGCGCGTCACGTTGGGATTCCCAGGGAGGCCGAATGCGAGCGTGAGGTTCTCGAAGTCCAGCTCGTACCCATCGCCCTGAAAGGAGAACCCGTCAGGGAGATACGGCACCATGCCGGCCGGAATGGTGCCGGACGGTTCGTTCGGTGGCCAGGCGTTCTGGTCGGCGTTGTAGTCCAACGTGGCCTGGCGCATGGTATTCAGATCACCGAACACCGCAGTAGCGCGGGCGCGGTACGTCACGTTGCGCATGTTGGGGATAGCCAATCCCGCCAAGATCCCGACGATCGAGACCGCGACGAGGAGCTCGATCAGGGAGAATCCCCCCCGCCTGGAGTCCTTCGGTGACATCCGGGTGCCGCTTCGGTTCAAGTGTCTCACCCTCCGATTCTCTCTGACAGGCCAGCTACGTTTGCAGCGCCCCATTCCAGCGGGTCCTGCGTGGATGAGTTGTACACCAGGGTTTCCCCTCCCGCCTCAGCAATGAGGATATAGCCCGCCGTCCCCTGCAGCGTGTAGTCCAGACCACCCTCGGTGAGGCCTGCTTCCTGGAGCGACGCGGGGAGTCGGTCGTTGGTCCGGCGATAGAGCTCGATCTCGTTCATTGCGAACCACATCGCGCTGCCCAGTTTTTCCACCTGCTGCTCGACGGGTGGTGGCGCGATGGGGTTGAGAACGACCCAGTCGGGTGACCAGATCAAGAGGTAGGCGGCAAACACGCCAAGATTCACGCCGACCGGAAGCAGCCACTTCGGCTGCTTCTTGGGGCCCGTCTTCTGGCTCGCCGCCTTATCACGCTCGGCAGCGTGCTTGATGACCGCCGCGACGACATCGGCGGTCTCCTGACCGCTCCCGACGTCCTTCGCGTGAAAGGGTCTGACTTTGTCGTTCTCACTCATGCTGTCATGAGTTGGACGCCTGGTAATGGCGTCGGCCGGGTGCGCCGGTCTCGGCCACGGCGCGGAGGTGATCGAGTCGTGATGGTAATCGCGTCGCCGTCACCAAGATAGGGGACAAGGAGCCCGCCAGTCGACGCCGTCGTTGGGCCACGATAGCTTCGATCGATGAGTGCCGGCACCCTCTCGCGGTCCGTCGAGGATTACCTCAAGGCGATCTACGGTCTCTGTGAGGCTGGAGACGCTGCGTCCACGAGCGCGATCGCCGAGGCGCTCGACATCCAGCCTGCCTCGGTGACCGGAATGATCAAGAGGCTCGCCGAATCGGGCCTCCTGGAGTACCTGCCCTATCGGGGAGTTCGACTCACAGAGCGAGGCGCGCTCGAGGCCCTGAAAGTCCTCCGGCGCCACAGGATCCTGGAGACTTATCTTTGTGAGCGCCTGGGATACGCGTGGGACGACGTGCACGGCGAGGCCGAACGGCTCGAGCATGCGGCGTCGGACTCACTCATCGAGAAGATGGCGGCGGCGCTCGAGTTTCCGCGCCACGACCCCCACGGAGCCCCCATCCCAACGCGGGCCGGCCACATCGAGAGCACGGACCCGGCCACACTGGCAGATGCCCAGCCCGGCGATCGGGTCCGCATCCGCGCGGTACGGGACGAGCACTCCGCCCACCTGCGCTCCATGGCGGCCGAAGGACTCGTCCCCGGGGCGCGCGTGCTCGTGACGGAGACACAGGGAGTCGAGGGCGCCGTGGAGATCAGCCTGGGAGAAGAGGATGAGGAGTCCCGCTCCGTCCAAGACGAGCTAGCCCGGCAGATCTACGTCGTTCCGGACGAACGCTAAGAAGGCGTCACCCGGGACGGGTCCAGGCTCATGAGCAGGGCGGCCCGGCCGTCGTGTCTGTCGAGCTCACGAGCGTAAAGCGTCGCGTCACGGCCGCACCGAAGACTCCTGAACCATCACCGGTCAGGCTTGTCACCCTCACGGTTCCCGACGGATTGAAGCTCCCGCCGCGGACCCAATTGACGAAGTTGCGGTCCACGGCCGTGATCGCGACGTCGGCACTCGCACCCTCAGGTAGCCCACGCTGCAGCCTGACCGCGAGATCTTGATCGAGGCTGAAGCGATCGAAAATGCCGATCTCGCTGGGGAACGTCACGGTCGTATCGCTCTCGGAAATCGAGAGGCCGAGCAAATACAGGGAGTCCGGTGCCTCGATGCCTTCGTCAGCCAGCGCAGCCGGAAGCCCCGTAATGTACGCCTCGCTCAGGTAAGTCCACGCGCCGTCCGAACGCGACCAACGAAGGGGCAGATTCGTATCAGGTGTCACCCTGCAGCCGCTCCCCACGTCCGCTACCAGGAAGTCTCCCGGAATCCGCGTCGAGCCTGCCAATGTCCGGCCGTCGGCCAAAGAGATGTCCAGCCCGAGCGACTCGCCTGGCGTGAAGGACCCTGCGAGGACCAGATCCGCCGCGAAGCAGGACCCTCCTGAGTCTTCTGGCCGAGTCGACACACACTCATCGGGTACGGAAAGCGGTAGCACGGAGGCGACGCCGTCGCCGTCTGTGATGGTCACCAGAGCGTCGTCGAAGCTCTGCGTGCTGGGCTGGGATCCCGCCGCGGTGCCGTGAATGAAGGCCCTTAGCCGGCTCGCGTTCGCCACGTCGGAGACGGTGACGTACACCTCAGCCACGACCACATCGGTGAAGTCGATGAGGGTTACGTCTGTGAGTTCACAACCGCCCAGGACGACGGACATCATCAGGGCCACCGTTACAGCGGCACGACGCCGCATCAGAACGTCGCCTCCAGCCCGAAGGTAGGCAGCAGTGGAAACATCGAGACCCCCGTGCGCAGGGGCGGAGTCGCGTCGTATTCGTAGAAGTAGAAGAGCGGGTTTCGGCGGTTGTAGACGTTCAAGAGGTTGATGTATGGCGTGATCGTCCCCCAGGACTTCACGGAGGTCCGCCTCAGGCTCACGTCCAGCCTGTGATAGATGGGGTAGCGCTCCGCGTTGCGGTCGCCGAGCACCACTCCGTAGGCCCCAACCGCGTCGTCGTCGTCACTCCAATCGAGTCGTCCCTCTCCGACGAAGCGGGGTGAGAAATAGGCGTACGACCCGGTAGCCCGAGTGTACGGAATTCCTGTACCGAAATTCCATCGAAACCCGGCGTCCCATCCCCACACGACGGGCAACTGGACCACCACGTCGAGGTCGACCCTTCGGTCGAAGATCGGAGGATAGGTGACCTCTGGACGTCCCAACGCGAGCGGGTCAGGAAACGTTCGCTCCGCCTTGAGCAGCGAGAGCGCGACCCACCCCGTCAGAGCCCCTGTCTCCTTCCTCAGCAGAAAGTCGGTCCCGTACGAGAGGCCACTCCCACGCAGGAGATCGTCCAGGTCCGTGTTCGGGTCGTCCTGGAGGTTGAGGGTCACGACGCCGTCGAACGACCGGACGTACGCCTCCACCGACCAGAACCAATCGATGTCGCGATAACCCTCCACGCCCACCTGAAGCTGGTTAGAGCGCACTTGGGGAGCGCGGTCCCCCGCCAGCACCCAGATATCGAGCCCGAGCGGGAGCTCCTCGTCCCGGACGGAGTGAAGGAACTGCGTATACCGGCCAGCCGCGACCTTGAACGCAGCGTCTCCCCCGGCGAAGAAGCGCTTCACCGCGAGTCGCGGTGATACCGCTGCGATCCAAGCCCCGGGGTCCGGCCGCCAACCGTCGAAGCGCAGCCCGGCCACAATGAGCCACTCGCGGGGGCGCGACCACCGCGTCTGGACGTAGCTCCCCAGCAGCGATCCGGTCCCGTTACCGTCGCCGAAGACCGTTCCACCCGTAGCGAACCGGTTCCTGTAGGAGAGCCGTTCCAGGCTGGTCCCGAGCTGAACGGAGAGCTGGGCGGTCGGTCGGGTGTCGAAATCTACGCGAAGCTGCCCCTGTTGGATGCGGCTCGTGAACTCAGTGTCGGCGAAGTCGGGAAAGCCCAGACCGGTCCCGTAGCGACTGACGTTCGCCCTGATGTCGAGCGAGCCGCCGCCGGCCCGGGGGCGGGTCCAGCGGAACCCCAGCAGGTCGTTGCCCCAATCCCAGTCGAGCCGAAGCGGAAAGTCAGGGTCATCGACGCTCGTGAGCGCCAGGACGTCCCGACCAGAGTATGCCGTGATTGAGAAACGATCCCCCGAGGGACTCCAGGCCTCCACGAGCGCTTGGAAGTCTGTCAGATGATAGGGAAACTCGAGGAAGGGCTTCGCCAGGACATCGAAGTACGAGCGCCGCGCCGACACGCGGTAGCGGATACTGGACTGACCGAGGGCACTCGCGACCGAACTCGGAACGAGGCCTCCGACCGCCGCGCGACTCGACAGGAGTGATACGCCCGCGTCGACCCTGAAGGGACCCTCGCCCGCGTCGGACTCAATCTCGAGCACCGACGATACGCGGCCCCCGTGCTCTGCTGAGAAGCCACCCGATTGCAGCTCGACCCGGTCGATCAAGTCGACGTTGAATACCGAGAACAGGCCACCCAGGTGAAACGGGCTGAAGATCGGTACGCCGTCGAGGAGAATGAGATTTTGATCCTGTGAACCGCCCCGAACGTGAAACGAAGAGGAGAAGTCCGAGGTGGACACCACCCCGGGAAGCACCTCCACGGCACGAATCGGGTCGGCCTCCGCCACACCCGGTACGGCCCGCAGCTCGGCCCGGTTCAGCTCGCGTACTGTCGCGCCCCCGAGTTCCTCGAACCGCATGCGCTCACGGGTGGCTGCGGCCTCAATCGAAATGCCCTGGAGCTCGATCGCCTGCCTCGCGAGCACCACCTCGAGGTTGATGGTCCCCTCAGGCTCAAGCACGAGCTGCTCCGTGTGCTCGGCGTAACCCAATCCGAACACGCGAAGGGTGTACGTGCCGAGCGAAAGGGAGGAGATCCTGAAAGAACCGAGCGGGTCTGTATCGGTGCCAGCGACGACTGCCGAGTCACGAGCAACCGTAACGAGGACCCCTGACACTGCTGCCCCCTCATCGTCTCGCACGCGGCCCTGGACCGTGGCCTCCTGCGCTACGGCCGGCGCGGCGAAGAAGACGAGCGCGAAGCTCAAGGCGAGATGCCTTCTAGCTACCCCGGATGATCTCAGTCCCTTGCTCCGCTTTCTCTGCGACAGACAGCGTGGCCCGTCGGTGCGTGGCCTCAAGTCCAAGAACTTCACTCTACCGCATCGCGAAAGGAACGTTCAGGCGAGGGCAATCTAGGCTTTCAGTCGAACCAGCGAGTCAGCCGGTCGAGCGCCCCGAGCAGGTCTGGTCGCAACTCGAGCACGGGCCGCATGGGGTCGTCCCGGAGTCGCTTCATCCGACGCGGCATACTAACGATCGTGTGGTCTTCGGTGCGGAGGCGCTTCGTGACCTCCTTCCAGAGGAGCGGTGCCGATACCGGTGCCGCGGGCAAGGGGCGCACTGTGAACGGCGCGGCGAGCAACCGACCATGGCCGTTCTGCACGAAGTCGATGTAGACCTTCCCTTCGCGCCGATCCGGGCTGCGGGCGAGTGTCGCGATCCCGGGCAACTCCGCTGCGGCCACTCTCGCGAGGAGCTGCCCAAGCGTCCTCGATTGCTCATAGGTCAGCTGTCGCCCGAGCGGCACGAGCACGTGGATGCCGGAGGAGCCGCTCGTCTTCGGGAACGAAGGCAGTCCGATCTCGTCGCAGACGTCGTGGAGGCAGCGTGCGATATCGACGACATCGGTGAACGGTGCCTCCTTGGGGTCGAGATCGAGAATGCACCAGTCCGGAAAGGCCAGCGTCTCGATGCGACTCGACCAGATGTGCAGCGGGATGGTACCGAGGTTGATCACATAGAGGAGCGACTCGACGTCTTCGGCTACGAAGTACGACAGCTCACGGTCAGAGCCCTCGCTCCAGACCGTGACGCGTCGAAACCAGTCGGGTGCGTACGGAGGGGCGTCTTTCTGAAAGAACGACTTTCCCTCGATGCCGTCGGGGAAGCGGGTCATCACGAGGGGCCGGTCCTCGAGATAAGGAAGCATCCACTCCGCGACATGCCGGTGATAGTCGATGAGGTCCCCTTTGGTGTAGCCCTCGTTGGGCCAGAAGACCTTGTCGAGGTTCGTGAACGGCACCGTCTTCTCTTCGACGATTTCGACGGGCTCCGTCACCTCCGAGGGCTCGGCGACACTCCCTTCACGAACGCACTCCTCCGGTGGCTTGTCCGTGCGGAACCGTGAGAACGACGGTTGGCGCGCCAGCCCGTGGTCGGTGAACTCTTTGTACTTCACTTCGGCCACGAGCTCGGGGCGAGTGAAGTGATTCCCCTTTCCCTTCGGGACGGGACCCACCGTGCAGGGACACGAATCGACCTCGATGGACTCCAAGGCGGAAAGCACCTCGTCGAGCTCGGCGTCCCGGAAGCCGCTTCCAACGCTTCCTAGGTAGACCAGGTCCTCCCCGTCGTACTGGGCGATGTGTAGGGAGCCGAACCCCGCTCGAGAACCCTTCGCCTCCTTCCAGCCGACCACCACGAAGTCCTCGATTCGGACAGTTCGAACCTTGACCCAGTTCTTGGACCGACCGCCGCGATACGGCGCGTCCGCCTTCTTGCCGACGATGCCCTCGAGGCGCATCCGCTCTACGTGGTCGTACAGCACCTCCCCCTTCTCGACGACGTGGTCCGTGTAACGAATCGGGCCGACCGAGGGGAGGACCACCTTCAGGAGCCCCTTTCGCTCTAACAGAGGCAGGTCACGAAGGTCAAAGCCTTCGAGCGCGAGGAGATCGAACGCGTGATAGACGGCCGGCAGCTCGACGCTGGCGCGAAGCGCGTCATCCTTGTTGAGAATGCGACCCCGCCGCTGTAGCCGCGAGAACGAGGGGAGTCCTTCGGAGTCATTCACGACCACCTCCCCGTCCAACACGAGGCCCTCGTAGGGCAGTCCGCGCACCGCGCGGGCGATCTCAGGAAAAGTCGCGGTGAGGTCGTGACCGGCGCGCGATCGCAGGTGCGGCTCTCCGGAGGTGCGCTCCGCGAGCAGGCGATAGCCGTCGAGCTTCAACTCGAAGATCCATCCCTCGCGGCTGAACGGCTTCTCACGAGAGGAAGCGAGCATCAGGTCCACGTCGTCCGCTCGCACCGAGCTCATCTCTGCGCCCCGCTCGGCCAGCGTCTCCCCCAGCTGCTCGGCGTGAGCATCCGCTTGTGGAAACTCCTCTACGGTGAGCCCCGAGTAGATCGAGTCGTCGGGATAGCCCCCCGTTGACCCCTCCGGGTCCATGTACGCGTCGCGTTCCTTGATGAGGAGCCATGAGTTCTTCGCCTGCTTGGTCTTCACCAGCGTCCAGTTGCCGAGCAGCTTGTGGCCGCGAAGCTCGAACAGGAGCTTTCCCTTCTCGAGGCCCTCGTGGGGGTCTTCCAGTGCAACCCACACGCCTCGATCCCAGACGATCATCGCGCCCGCACCGTATTCCCCGTCGGGAATCACGCCCTCGAACTCAGCGTACTCGAGCGGGTGGTCCTCCGTCTGCATCGCGAGCCGCTTATCGGCCTGATTCGGGGACGGGCCCTTCGGCACTGCCCAGGACAGCAGCACGCCGTCCAGTTCCAGCCGTAGGTCCCAATGCAGACTCCTCGCCGCGTGCTTCTGCACCACGAACGTGCTCCCGCCCGCGACGACGCGCCCGCCGAAAGGCTCGGGCGTACGCGACGCCTTCCGCTTCTCGCGGTAGGCGGCAAGGCGCTCGTCTCGTGTGGGAGTCATGGGACGCTCGGGGCGTGGGGACCGTCCATCACGGGAATGTACGATGCAGGTACGGTAGCAGCCCTCGGCGGAGGGGCTACCTTCGCTTCAACCTGTCGGCCCCACACCACTCGCCTCGAAAATGACCCCACTCAGTCCTGCCGGCGTGTCCGGATCCCTGCGGGCTCGCACGTTCCACGTCATCTTCGACAGCGATCAAGGGTGGGCTCGGGCCTTCGACGTCGGACTCATCCTCGCAATCCTGGTGAGCGTGATTGCCGTCATGCTCGACTCGGTATCGGGCTTCGCGGAGCGCCATGGGACTTGGCTGACCTGGGTTGAGTGGCATTTCACGATCATCTTCACGATCGAATATGCGCTGCGTATATGGTGTGTGCGACCGAGCCGAGCCTACGCGCTCAGCTTCTTCGGCATGATCGACTTGCTCGCCGTGATCCCCACCTACTTGAGCCTGCTCCTGCCCGGCGGCCAGTATCTCGCAGTCATTCGCGTGCTGCGAGTCATGAGGGTCTTCCGGGTCCTGAAGCTCGCTCGATACGTCGGGGAGGCCGGCGTGCTCGGGGCGGCCCTTCGAGCCGCGCGCTACAAGATCGCCGTCTTCGTTGTCGGCGTGATCACGGTGGTGATCGTCGTCGGCTCCTTGATGTACCTGATCGAGGGTGGGGAGTCCGGCTTCACGAGCATTCCCCGGGGGGTCTACTGGGCAATCGTGACGTTGACTACCGTCGGCTACGGCGACATCGCCCCGGACACGCCCATCGGCCAGACGCTCGCCGCCTTCGTGATGATCCTTGGATACGGCATCATCGCGGTGCCAACCGGTATCGTGACCGCGGAGCTGACGCACCAGGCATACCGCAATCCCCGGGGCGGTCGTGAGTGCCCTGGATGCGCCCAGATGGAGCCCGACCGCGCCGCCGCGTTCTGCCGTTGGTGCGGTACGTCGCTGAGCTGAGTCGGCGGACGGCCACCGTCGTCGTCCGGCCGGCGATCGTTGCGCGTCCAAGTCGCTGGAACATATGTTTTCGGCACTATGGCAGCGCGCGCGATTGGCACGTCGACCATTGCCTTCGGGCTGGTCTCCCTCCCCGTGAAGATCTACTCGACGGGCGAGTCGTCTCGTAAGGTCTCCTTCAACATGATCTGGAAGGAGCGGGGCGTCCGCGTCCGTCAGCAGTACATCGACCCGGCGGACGGAGCCGTCGTACCCAAGGAAGAGATCGTAAAGGGGTACGAGTTCGCCAAAGACCAGTACGTGCTCTTCACGCCGGAGGAGCTCGAGGTCGTCGAGGCGCCCAAGTCCGACGAAATCGAGATCGTCAGCTTCGTACCCGCCGACTCGGTGGGGCGACTGTACTTCAACAAGGCCTACTACCTTGGGCCCGACAAGGGCGGCGCCCGAGCGTATCGCCTGTTGGGAGCCGCCCTGCGTCAGACCGACCGCGTCGCCATCGCGAAGCACGCGACGCGGGGCAAGCAGTACATCGTCATGATCCGGCCGCACGACGAGGGGCTCCTCATGGAGCAGCTCTACTACGCCGACGAGATCCGGTCATTCGAGGAAGTGCCCCTCGAGGAAGGCGAGGTCAACGACGCCGAGCTGGCCCTGGCCATCCAGTTGGTCGACCAGGCGGCGTCGGAAGCGTTCGACCCGGCCCAGTTCCAGGACGAGGTCCGCGCGCGGACGCTGGAGCTCATCGAGCAGAAGATCCAGGGCCAGGAGATCACGGCCGCGCCCGTTGAGGAATCCAAGACCAAGATTATCGACCTCATGGCGGCCCTCAAGGCGTCCATCGAAGCCGATGAGGATGAGCGCAAGCCCGCCACTCGTGCCGGGAAGAAGACGAAGGGTGCCGAAAAGCCAGCTGCGACGAAGCGGTCCACGCAAAAGAAAGCCGCGTCGGGCTGACTCTCCCTCGACCCACGAGGCAATGAAGGGCTTCTCGACCCGTGAGGTCGCGGAGGTCCTGGGCATTCCCAACTCCACAATCCTATCCTGGACGCGGAGCGGCCTGCTCACTCCGGAGCGCGGGCCGAAGGGCGCCTACCTCTTTTCGTTCCAGGACATCGTGCTCCTTCGCGCAGCTAAGGAACTGCTGGACTCTGCGGTTCCGGCGCGCCGCGTACGTTCGGCGCTGGAAGCCCTACGCGAACAGCTTCCGGTGGGCCGGCCCCTGAGCGCGGTGCACATCTCGGCGCTGGGCGACCGGGTCCTCGTGCGGGACGAGGGATCCGTCTGGGAGGCGGACTCCGGCCAGCTCACGATGGACTTCGCGGTTGCCGAGGTCGCGAGGCGCGCGGAGCCTCTCGTGCGCCGGGCGATGGCCGTGCAGTCGGAGGGCGTCGCCATGTCGGCCGACGACTGGTACGACACCGCGCTCGATTTGGAAGCGGTGGCTCCCGATCGCGCGATCGATGCGTACAAGGAGGCTCTGACCCGTGAGCCCGATCACGGGGACGCCAATGTGAACCTTGGACGCCTCTTACATGAGCAGGGCGATCTCGCTGGGGCCGAACAGCACTACCGGACTGCGTCGGCCGCCGATCTGGAGGGCGGGCGGGCGCGCTACAACCTCGGCGTTGTGCTAGAGGATCAGGGTCGCTCCGAAGAAGCCGTGGAGGCCTACGAAAACGCCTTGGCGGTCGATGAGGATCTCGCCGCCGCGCACTTCAACTTGTCGCGTCTGTACGAGGCTCTCGGCGAGCAGACGAAGGCGCTGAACCATCTCGCGGCGTACAAGCGGGCCTTGGAACACATGGATCTCGAGCCCTGAAGGGCTACTCCGCCTTCGCCCGCCTCGCCGCCATGACCTTCTCGGCAGGACCCATGTAGCCCAGTTGTTTCAGCTGCGCCCCCAACGCGCCCATGTGGTATCCCTCGTGCCACCCGAAGAAGACCACCTGGTCCCTCAACGACCGCTCTTCGTGAGCGCCGTCCGCGATCCGGGCGAAATCCGCGTCGTTCTTCGACGCCATGACCTCCGCGAAGTCCGCCGCCATGACATCCCAGGCCGCCTGCAGCTCGGCTACCGACGGATAGTCCTTCCCGTCGGTGGCGTCCGCGCTGGCGAAGCGCTCGGCCCACGGGTTGTCGCGTTCCACCCCGAGCAGCTTCATCACGTGAAGCCGGTAGTGGAGCAGATGACCCACAGTCCAGGCGATGGACGGTCCTTCGTCGCCCCGCGCGCGCTTGCGAGCATCCACGTCGGTGAGGTCCTCCAGCACCATCGGAATGAGATAGTCCGTCATCCCGAAGGTGCCCATGAGTGTCTCGGCGGTGTTGCTCATGGCACGCTTACCGAGCCTTCGATGCCGTCTCGGCCTATCAGCTTCTTCACCTGTGGCGCCAAGGCGAGGGCAATGAGGGCGACGACTCCAGTGGTCACTGCGACGGACCTGAAGAGTGCGTCGGGCGCCATCGATTCCAGTCGGCCGCCCACGAGGCCAGCGAAGAGATTTCCGAGCGCCGCGCCCACGAACCAGATGCCCATCATCTGACCGACCCGGTTCTTCGGAGACAGCTTGGTGATCGCCGACAACCCGATTGGGGAGATGCAGAGCTCTCCGACCGTGAATAGGAAGTAGGTCACCACGAGCCAGGCAGGCGAGACGAGGTTGTCGGGTGCTGCGTTCGCGGCGCCCCACGAGAGGACGAAGAAGCCGACCGCGAGACCGGTAAGACCGAGGCCGGCCTTCATGGGAATCGAGGGATCCGCGTTGCGCTTCTCCAGCCAGACCCACAGGGACCCGAAAACCGGAGCCATCAAAATGATCCAGATCGGGTTCACGGACTGCAGCCAAGACGCGGGCCACTCCTGTCCGAGAAACACGCGATCCGTCAGGTCCCGCGCGAAGATGTTCATCGACGTGCCCGCCTGCTCAAAGCCCGACCAGAAGATCGCGATCAAAAGGAAGAGCCAGAAAATGACCCCCATCCGCTTGTTCTCTTCGACGGTGTGTCCGCCGAGGGTCCATATGTAGACGAAGTACAGCGCGACAATGACGAGTACGCTGTACCCCATCACGGTTGCGATCTGGGTCAGCGTAAACGGCAGGACCCCGATCGCAACCAGGTAGCTAAAGCCCGCGACACCGGCCAGGACGGCGAAGAACGAGCCGAAGAACTTACGCGACTTTGCGGCGATTACCTCGGCAGAGTCATCGCTCTGGAGGAGGCCGATGTCCCCCAGGTACTTGGCACCCGCCCGGAACTGGATCAATCCAATGACCATACCCACGCCGGCGGCGCCGAAACCCCAGTGCCAGTTGTTACCCTCGCCGAGGAAGCCGGTGATGAGCGGCCCGAGGAAGGCACCCAGGTTGATGCCCATGTAGAAGACAGAAAAGCCAGCGTCCCGGCGAGCGCCTCCCTCGGGATAGAGCTCACCCACGACGGTGCTGATGTTCGGCTTGAGCAGCCCTGTGCCGAATGTGATCAGGACCATGCCGAGGAAGAACGTCCATGTGTTCGGGACGGCCATCGTGAAGTGACCCGCCGCAATGATCCACCCGCCGACCCAGACGGCCTTCCGTTGTCCCCACAGGTTGTCCGCCACCCAACCGCCCGGAAGCGTCAGGATATAGACGAGGGCCGTGTATAGACCGTAGATGGCACCGGCGGTTGCCACGTCGAGGCCCAAGCCGGGATTCGCGCCGATGGTCTCGGTCGTCATGTAGAGCGTCAGCAGCGCCCTCATGCCGTAGTACGAGAAACGCTCCCACATCTCGGTGGCGAACAGGGTCGCCAACCCGCGAGGATGACCGAAGAACGTCGCCTCGGTTGGTGAACTATTCTGCGCAGTCGCTGTCACGGTCTGGTCGAGCCTCTTGTGTGGGGGCGCCTCACGCTACTGGCCGCTGGTCTGCCAGGAGTAGTTGAGCTGTTCGATCCGCGCCGGGGAACCGGTGAACAAGCCCTCCGGATAGGTCCGGTACTGCGCCATCTCGCGGTAGATCTCGTCGGCCTGGTACAGATTCATGCCCATGCCGGCGAGGTACTGCAGGCGCAGGTTGCGATCCCGGTTGATCTGCGCGTCGGCGAGCCACGGGTCGATCTCTGGCTTCTTCGCGGCGAACGTGGCCATGAGCTGCGCCGCGGAGTAGAAGCCCACCTGGGCAAGCGACTGGACGACGGGGGCAAACTCGGGCGAATTCAGCTTCTCGTCGATCGCGTCGAGGTCGATCGGAGCCGGGTCCACCTGGCCAACCAGAACGACATCGTACCCCTGCCCGTAGGCGAGATTGGCGAAGACCATCCCTTCCGGGAACACCTCCAGGAACGTGGCCACCTCGCTCTTCACGGCCTCGGTCGTGCTCTCGTACAGCTGAACGAAGACGGTGACTACACCGCCGGGGTTCAGGTGCGCACGAGCCTCACGCCAGAACTCCACCGTGTAGAGGGTCGCGGCGCCCTTCACCCACGGGTCGAAGGGGTCCGAGGTTATGGCGTCGAACATCCGGTCCGTCGTGAGGAGATAGTGTCGCGCGTCGTCGATGACGACGGTGGTCTTGGGGTTGTCGACGACCTCGAAGTTGTGCTCGCCGAACTCCCGTGAGACCACCTCCGGCACGAGGGGTTCGATCTCGACGATGGTCAGCGAATCGACCGTGGGGTCTATGCTCACCGCGCCGGCTGTGACACCGGCTCCACACCCGATGACCATAACCGAGCGAGCCTGTGTGGGGAGCAGAGTCGTAAGGTGCCCGAGCATGCGCTGGAGTCTCATGTCCTGCGGCTCGCTCGAAGCCTGCACCTTACCGGCGTTGTGATAGTTGCGGTCACCGTTGCCCAGCTCCGACACCGCCATCGACGAGTTCATTCCCTCGCCCACGAACACGAAGTCGATGTAGCGCGAGCCGAGGTAGGTGGGAGCGTACCGACCGTATCCTACTAGAAGCGCTGGCACGGCTGGAATCGTGCTGCCGAGCACGAGTGCGGCAACGAGCACGACCGCTCCGCGCACCACCCCGCGAGGTGCAAACCGGACGCGACCGCGCTCTTGGTCCCAGACCACGGCGAGCATCAGAAAGGCCGAAAGCGCGGCGAGCGCGACCATCACGCGCTGGGTCGTCTGCGTGCCGACCCAACCGATCAGGACGATCGAGGACAGGAGCGCCCCGAAAATGGCGCCGACGGTGTTTGCCGCATAAACCCTACCCACCAGGCGCCCGGGGTCCTGGCCTTTCTCGGCCACAGCCGCCAAGGCGAGCGGAAAGCTCGCTCCCCACAACGCGGCGGCCGGGAGCGCCGTAAGTACGGCGCGGAAGAAGTCGAACTGGAAGTTGAACCACGGCGTCGCGATCGACGGATTCACGGGCCAGTTGGGCAGAGCCCCCAGCAGCACGTAGGCAGCCCACGCCAGACCGGCCACGACGAGTAGCTGAGCCCATCCAAGTGCTTGGCGGGCATCTCGAACGTAGCGGGCCATGACCGACCCGACGGCGCTGCCAATGCCAATTCCGAAGAGGAACGAGGCAAGAATGAGCGAGAACGTATACGTGGTGCCACCGAAGTTGAGCGACATGAGGCGGGTCCACACCACCTCGGCTCCCAGCGCCGTCGCTCCTGAGAGCCCGATGGTCACGAGCACGAGCGTTGCACCGGGCGCCATCTTCACGGGCTCACCCAAGCGGTCGCTGTCCGTCCGTTCATACGCCGCCGCGCGAGATAGCGCGAAGCCGGCCAGCGCCACCACGAGGTTGAGCGACACCGCAGCGTACGTTGCGATAGCTACGTCGTGCAAACGCAAAAGGTAGAAGCCCGCCAGCAGGCACCCGGCGACCGCACCGAAGGTGTTTCCACCGTAGAAGAAGCCCAGCCATGAAACTCCAGCCGGCGTCGTCTCGACCCAACGGGAGATCGCGGGTAGGGTCGCACCCATCATGATGGTCGGTGGAAGGAGGAAGAGCGCGCAGAACAGCGCCCGGATGGCGATGCCGACCATTCCCGGTCCGCCGATGGACGTGTAGAGCCCACCGACGTGGGGCAGAAGCCAAAGGACCAGTAGCCCGAACACACCGATACCCGCTTCGAGAGCGGCGTAAACGGCGAGTGGATGTCGGCTGGCGGACACGACACGGGACAAACCGATGCTGCCGATGCACATCCCACCCATGAACGTCGCCAGCAACACGCCGAGAGAGATGGCCGACGACCCCACGATCAGCGAGAGGAGCTGGAACCAGACGATCTCGTAGATGAGGGCCGCGCATCCGCTAGCGACGAACAGGAGCACGAGCCACGGCAGGTGGCGCGCGGCCGGAGGAGTCGACACTGGCGTCGTGGTCGCTGCGGAAGTCATGGTCGCCTTTGCGTGATCAGGGATGCGGGCAACACACGTAGCCCCGCTTCCCGTGGGGGCTCGGGTGGACATGCCACCCGGATAGGTTTTCAATTGAGCGCGCACACGCACGCTACGCGAGAGGTCCGATGAGTGAAATCGTCGATTACTTGATGGCGAACCCGATCTTCCTCGCCCCCATCCTATTGATGGTGGCGATGATGGTGTTCGCACTGCTCAAGAAGCTGCTGAAGGTGGCCGCGATCGTCGCGATCGCCGGGGCCATGTACCTCCTCATGGTGGAGTACTTCGGCGGCGGGCTTTCGTAGGAGTCCGCCTCAAGGGCTCACGTTAGACCCCTGGCGGCCGGAGATCGCTGTCCGGAGCGACGTCGACCGGTCTGCTCTACGCCCTCAGAAGGGTAGCAGGCGCGTGATGTTGAAGCCGAAGCGCCACTCGTCGGGCTCGAAGTTCGACCGCGTCCCGGCCAGGTACTGGGTGGGGTTCATGCGCGCCTGGTTCGTGATGAGCAGCTTGAAGTGGTGTCCTCGCGTCTCGAGCTCCACGCCGAACGTTCCCGCGTCGTTCTCCAGGCCGGCCCTCCCTTCGCTCACGATCCATTCCGCCAAGAAGCTCACAGCGTCGCTCATGTAGAGCTGCCCGTTAAGCCCCAGAATGAAGGCGTTGGCAGCCTCGAAGTCACGAATGCGAGGGTTGCGGAGGTAGGTCGGCACGACCCCCACCGCGAGACGGCCCCCGAGCATGGCGTTCAGGATGAGCTGGGCGTAGAACTGGGATTCGTTGTCCGTCGCACCCTCGATCTCGGTTGGCTCGGTGTTCCAAGCGACGCCGGCCATGGCCGCCACCTCCGTCGGAAGCGCGCCGCCGCCCTCGTACAGTCCGACTTTCGCATTGAGCTCGACGTTGTCCTGGAAGTTGCTTCGGAGCACTCCGAGCATCACCGAACCCGACGGCGCGTAGGTGAGCCCGAGCCTGTTCAGAACAGGGCCGTCGAGTCCCCAAAACGCATCTGTACCGTCCGAGATCGCTCGGTCGAAACGGTGGGAGATCTCAAAAAGCCATGCGCCGGATGGAAGCGTCTCGGCAGTCGGAAGGTTCGCGGCTTGGTGAGAGTGGAAGACGGCCTGAGCAAGGGAATCAGAGGGCGCGCAGGCCAGGGCCACTCCCACGCAGACGAAGAGTCGCTTCATGCGGCGGTCCGGTTGGAGAGATGGGCGGAAGAGGGCCGCCCCGAGCACTGGGCTCGGGGCGACAGTCCTCGAGTTACTGAACCGTGATCGAACCGTCCATACCCGGATGGATCGTGCACGTGTAGTTGATCGTCCCCGCCGTCGCCGGGGCGGCCGTCTGGTACGTGCCCGACGTTTGGTTGGCCGACGACGTCACTGGACCGCCCGAGAACGTAACGTTGTGTGGATTGGTCGTGCCGCTCCACGTCCACGTCACCGTGGCGCCGGGTGACACCTGGATCGCGGCCGGACTGAACGAGTTGTTCTGGACCGTAACGGACGTCGTCACCGTGGGCCCGCCACCACCTCCGCCACCGCCGCCGCCGCCGCCACCGCCGCCACCCGGACTCGTTGAGTCACTGCCGCACGCGGTCAGCGCCGCAAAGAGAAACGCGGCCATCACGGGGGTCCCTCGTCTGACATTGGAGCGCTTCATTTCATTCTCCTGTTGAGTGGCGTTGCATGTTCGGTGAACATATCAAGCTTCATGGAATGATACGCCACGCGTCCCTTCGATGCCACTGGGTCCAGCGCAGTGAGGAACGAGCGCACACGTGCTCCAAGGTCGACCGCACGCCCCTCGGGCTCATCGCTCACCACGAGGACCGAGCCGACCTTGATCGCTACGTACTCGAATCGCGCCTTGGCCGCGGCACGAAACACCGACTCGAACTGGTCGACCTTGGTCACCCGACGACACCCTCCCTCGCCAGGAAGCGATAGCACCAGGCCTCGCCTTCCAGAACCGTCTCGCCGCCCTCTCGCTCCACTTTCACCCGAAGCTGGCACACCGGCTTCGATTCGTGGACGCCGAGCACCTCGGCCGACCCGATGATCGTGTCACCTATGAATACCGGAGCCGTGAACTTCCAGTTCTGGCTCAAGAAGACGGTTCCGGGCCCGGGCAGGTCCTCCGCCACCAACGCATGCAAGACGCCTGTCGTCAGGCCTCCCTGGGCGACAAGCCGACCGAAGGGGGTGCGCGCCGCGAAACTCGCGTCGAAGTGCAGCGGGTTGCGGTCGCCAGAGATCTCGGCGTAGGACGCCACGTGCGCCTTCGTAACCGTCAGCGTGCGAGAGGCAGTCTGGCCGACCTCCAGCTCGAGCTTCATGGCTATCTCCCTGTCTTCTTGCCGGCTGCAGTGGACACTCGGCATCTTCGCGGTCGGAGAATCACAGCACCAGCGCCCGCAGCGCGCGCACACCGGTGACCGTCATGGAATGCTTGAAGTCCTACAACCCCGCGACCGGCGACGAGGTGGGCGAGGTGCCCGTCACTGCAGTGAGCGACATCCCCGCCCATGTAGCCCGCGCGCGCGCCGCCCAACCGGCCTGGGAAGCGTTGGGCCTCCAGGGTCGCGCGGACGTGCTCCGGAAGGCGATTCCGATCTTCGCGGACCGAGCCGAACAACACGGCAAGCTCATCACCGCCGAAATGGGAAAGCCCATCAAGGAAGGTATCGGCGAGGCGAAATCGCTCGCCGGTGACCTGACCGACGAGCTCGACGAGATGGTCGAGGCGCTCACGCCGGAAGTCGTCGAGGACAAGAGGGCTCGGTCGACCATCTACCATGACGCACTGGGTGTCGTCGGCGCGATTACCCCGTGGAACTTCCCGATGTCGATGCCCAGCTGGATGCTGGTCCCGTCGCTGGCCGCGGGCAACACGGTCGTGTTCAAGCCATCGGAGGAGACCCCGCTTTGCGGCCAGGCCTACGCCGATGTCCTGAACGAGGTCCTGCCTGACGACGTGCTCATCGTCGTGCACGGAGCGGACGACCAGGGAAAGGCGATCGTGAAATCAGACGTCGACATGATCGCGTTCACCGGCTCACGCGAAGCAGGCAAGCACATCATGCGCGAAGCCAGCGGGTCGCTTAAGCGGCTCGTGTTGGAGCTGGGCGGCAAGGACCCGATGATCGTTCTGGAGGACGCCGACTTGGAAAAGGCTGCCAAGTTCGCGGCGGTCAACTCGTTCCGTAACGCCGGCCAAGTCTGCGTCTCAACGGAACGCATCTTCGTGCTCGAGTCCGTTGCCGACCAATTCGAGAAGGCCCTCGCCGGAATCGCTGGCGCGATGAAGGTCGGCAACGGAGCCGACGGGCCCGACGTCGGTCCGATGGTCAGCCCGCGGCAACGGGACCACGTGTTGGCGCAGGTCGATGCGGCCGTCGCCTCCGGGGCGAAGGTCGTGGCGGGCGGCAGCGGCCACCATGACAACTTCGTGACGCCGACCGTGCTCGTCGGGGTGACCGACGATATGGACATCGCGTCGGCAGAAACCTTCGGGCCAGTAGCCTGCGTGACGCGCGTCTCGTCGGTGGACGAGGCGGTGGAACGTGCGAACCACACCCGCTTCGGTCTCGGGGCTGTCGTTTTCGGTGGAGATGAGCAGAAGACCGACGCAGTGGCACGCCGCCTCACCGCGGGAATGATCGGTGTGAACCGGCCGATCAACGGGGCTGCCGGAACTCCCTGGGTCGGCGCCCGCGAGAGCGGCTTCGGCTTTCACAAGTCCAAGGATGGCCACCGGCAGTTCACGCAGACACGCGTGGTGACCCGCTCCCGCTAGAGGATCAGCGGCCGGCGTCGTTCAGCTGCCTGAGAAACGCCCCGATCTGACGCCGGACGTCCTCCGTGGTCTCCGGTGACACGATGGCCCCGGCGACAACGTGCTGCTCAGGGTCGCCGGAACCATCCACGACGTACCACGTCGTCGACTCCGGTCCGATGCGCGCCATGACGCGCTCGGTCTCGCTTGGATCTACGACCAGGTCATTGGGCGAATACACCACCAGGACCGGAGCGCGCACTGCGCCGCGCGGCAGCGAACGGACCTGCTGGACCAGACCCGCCATAGGCAGGAGCGCTTCCACCGGGTAGCAGGTGGTCCAATGCCTGGCGTGCTGGGAATTGACGGGCTCGAAGCAACGCTCTGCACCAACGACCGTCCGCGCGATGGCCCCACCCCACGGCCACACCAGCAACCCAGCAGCCGGGTCCCGCAGGCCCAAGTTTGGGGACACCAGCACGACCGCGGCGATGCGCTCGCGAGCTTCTTCGCGCGAGGCCGCCCACAGGGCGAGCGTACCACCGGTCGAGGTTCCTACGAGCACGACGCGCTCCCCAATGAACCCGCCGATCGTGACTGCCTCGGCCGCATCGTCGAGCCAGGCTTCGACTGTCGCCTCGCCCATCGCCGGTCCGTCGCGGCCGTGCCCGGCGAGCCTTGCGAAGTAGATGTTGGCTCCGAGGTCTCGCGAGAGCTCCGAGATCAGGGGTTCCACCTCGTGCCGGTCTGCCGAAAACCCGTGCAGATAGACCAGGGCGAACGGCGTGACGGAGGGAGCGTCGGGGTCCAACCACACGACCGACTTCTCGTCGCCGGGGCGGAGGTTTGCCACGTTCGCCTCGCGGCTCTGCAGGTACGAATCGATGTCCACCGGGAGTGTCGGCTCATTCCATCGTTCGTCGACACTGACGCGGGGTCCGAGCGCGAGAACAAGGCCAATCGACGCCGTCACGCCGGCCGTCCCGATCCAGAATCTGTTCACTCGTGGCAACACGGCAGCGGCGGCTCGGGAGGAACGGTCTTACGAGGGTGCTGTAGGATCAGCAATCCACGGTACTCGGCGGTCCTTGATGCGAACAGGGACGCCTCTCTGGCGGGCTTTCAAGATCCCAGCCAGGTTGTCAGCCGCAGCGATCACTTTTCAGCGTATTGGAGCACGATGATGGGACTCTTCCCGATTCGGCGGGGCGCTTTAGTCCTGGCCACCGCTCTGGCCTTCCCCATTGCCGCTCAGGCACAGCACGGAGCCGAGGACGGCGAGTGGAGGGTCTACGGTGGTGACCCGGGGCACACCCGGTACTCCGCCCTCGACCAGATCAACGCGTCGAACGTGGCGGACCTGGAAGTCGCGTGGCGCTGGACGGGTCGCAACTTCGGCCCCAATCCGTTCGCGGCAAACCAGACGACGCCCTTGATGATTGACGGGATGCTGTACGCCACCGTCGGCATGCGCCGCGCAGTGGTCGCGATCGATCCTGCCACGGGTGAGACGATCTGGACGTGGACGATGGACGAGGGAGAGCGACTGAGCGAAGCGCCCCGAGCGAATTCGGGGCGTGGCGTCGCGTACTGGTCCGACGGCGCTGGAGATGACCGTATCTACGTTATCACGCCGGGCTACCACCTCGCTGCGCTGGATGCCCAGACCGGTCATCCCATTCCGGAGTTCGCCGGAACCGGCGTGCTCGACTTGAACTCCCAGCACCGCACGAGAGACGGGATTCCACTGGTCGGTACGATCGGCGCGAGCTCGCCCGCCGCGGTCGTCGGAAACGTTTTGGTCGTCGGGTCCGCCCACCACGTGGGCATGCGGCCGCCCTCGATGGTGAACACTCCTGGCGACGTTCGGGGCTTCGATGCGCGCACGGGTGAATTGCTGTGGACGTTCCACACGATTCCCGAGCCGGGCGAGCCCGGCCACGAGACGTGGCTCGAGGACTCCTGGTCCTACACCGGCAACGCGGCCGTCTGGGCGCAGATCTCCTGGGACGCAGAGGCGGGCATCGTTTACCTCCCGACCGAGGCGGCAACGGGCGACTACTACGGCGGGCACCGTCCGGGCAACAACCTCTACTCGACCGCGGTCGTCGCGCTCAACGCGAACACCGGCGAGATGATCTGGCACTTCCAGACCATCCACCACGACATCTGGGACTGGGACAACCCTTCGGCGCCGATCCTGGCGGACCTCACCATCGACGGCCGCCAGCGCCAGATCGTCACCCAGCTCTCCAAGCAGGGCTTCGCCTTCGTCTTTGATCGCATGACCGGCGAGCCCATCTGGCCCATCGAAGAGCGCCCGGTCCCACAGACGGACGTTCCCGGCGAATGGACGTCCCCCACGCAGCCCATCCCCACGAGGCCGGCTCCGTTCGAGCGCCAAGGCTTCAGCACCGATGACCTGATCGATTTCACGCCCGAGATCTATCAGCGGGCACTCGAGATCGCCGAGGCGTACCGCTGGGGCCCCGTCTACACGCCTCCTTCGGTGCGTGATGGCCCAGATGGAAAGCAGGGGACTCTGGCCCTGCCGGCCTCTACAGGCGGCGTGAACTGGGAGGGCGGCGCGCTCGATCCCGAGACCGGCTACATCTACATCCCATCGGTCACAGCCCCGTCGTTTCTCTCACTCGTCGAGGGCGGGACCAGTTCGGACATGAACTACATCGCCGGCGGTGGGCGGGGGAACCTCGCGCCCGGCGTCCCGATCGTGAAGCCACCGTGGGGCCGCATCACGGCGATCGACCTCAAGACCGGTGATCACGCCTGGATGGTGCCAAACGGACCGACCCCCGACTACGTGGCCGAACGGCTCGAGCTCGACCCGTCCATGATCCCACAGACGGGGAAGGCCGCCCGGGCCAACATCATGGTCACGAGGTCGCTGCTGTTCTCCGGCGAGAGCGACGGTCCCGCGTTCCGCGCTCTCGACAAGGCCACGGGCCGGACGATCGCCGAGATCGAGCTTCCGGGCGCAACCTCCGGGAATCCAATGACCTTCATGCACCAGGGCCGTCAGTACATCGTTGTAGCGGTCAGCGCGCGCGGTGAAGCTTCGGAGCTGGTCGCCCTCACCTTGCCGGGCAACTAGCCTATGGCATGAACGGCCGGGGTGTCCGAGATTGCGAAGCCCCCCCAAATGCGCACTACGGAGCAGATATGCTGGGTAGGAAGCACGCGCAGGGCAGAGAACACGCGATCGGACACCCCGCCCTCACTGATTCGCAGACGGGCCTAGCGAATCGGCTCCACTTCGAGTTGGTGTACTCCTACCTGTTCGCCGCGGGGAACCGGGGTCTCTCGTTCACTGTCATGCTCCTATCGGTCGGTGGGCCCGATGCCGTTCCCGAATCACGACTGAGGTCGCTGGGCGAGCAGATCCAAAGTACGACGCGCGATTCGGACCTCGTGGCCCACGTGGGGCGGGGCCGCTACGTCGTCCTGCTTCTGGGCACGAACCTTCAGGGCGCCAGGATCGCGGCAGACCGTGTCGAGGTCGCCCTTGCCGGGGACGAGGGAGCGCTGAGCATGGGGCTCGCCGTCTATTCGCCGAACATGCAGGACTCGTCGGACCTTCTGGAAGCCGCCGACAAGGCGCTCCTTACGGCTGAAGCTGCAGGCGGCGGGGTAGAATTCGGCTGAGGTCTGTCAGCTAGCAGTCGACCAACCGGATCTGATCAGGCCGGTTCGGTACGATGCACAGGAATTCGAAGGGCTCTCCGCCCTGGTCGGCGTCATAGCTGTGCGGGACTCCTCCAGGTATGAAGACCACGTCGCCGACCTTCACTTGGTGCACCGCATCACCGATACGAACGCTGGCACTTCCTCGCAGCACATACTGCTCGTGCTCCACCTCGTTGGTATGCATGGGCATGCCGCCACCGGGTTCCATGATGAAGCGTCTCATGGCGAAGTTCGGTCCCTCGTCCGGGCCAATGAGTACCTGGCGTTTGGTGGCGGTGCCGGCCTGAACGTCCTCAGTCGGCAGCGAATCGACGTGTCGTACGGACATCTGACGTCTCCGGGCTCTGGTTACTGACCGAGAAAGATGGAGCCGTGTGCCGACCACGCGACAGACCCTCGCCGGCACTGCATCGAGCAACACGCAAAAGACCCGGCAACGCTCGCGCGCCGCCGGGCCGAAGATGAAGCGCCTGTGACCCTCCCGCCAACAGGACCTTCATCTTTTTCATGCTTGGGCCCGCCGAAAGTCCCTGCCCAGAACTTCCGACGGAACCCGATCGGGCCGGCCCGTGCGCGACAGGTGGAGTGCTTAACCCTGCCGATCCGTGCTCGGCCCTGACAAGTGCAAAGCCAAGCTACCGAGCGCGGTTAGGTGCGACCGTAGGGCACGTTCCGGGCCTACGCGTCGGGAAAATCCCTACAGCGCCGTTGAACGGACCTCAGGGTCTGCGGCGAACCGAGACGCGCAAGGGCGGAGCCAAGGTGTAGTGGAAGCGAAGACGATTCTCGCCCTCCACGACGACGTTCTTCATTTTCTGCTTCGTCTTGGGCCAATCATGCCCTTGATCGTTCTCCACGACGAGGAGCTGCCCCTCAGCCAGCGCCCCCTGAAGCTCCTCGAGCTTCGCCTGGAGTCGCTGCAGCAGCACTTGCTCCGTGTGGTCTTGCACGTCTCCCTCCGCCTCCGCCGTCAACTCGTGCGTCACCACGGTCGCGAAGGAGGCGTCGAAGTCGTCGGCGGGGATCGCCTCTTCGCGGTTGCGGCGGAAGGAGATCTCGTTCAAGGCGAGTGAATCGAAGTTCACGTCAACGCTCTGGTACGATGTGCCGTAGCGGCGAAAGATCATCAGGGCCTCGGTGTGTTCGCGGTTCGTTACGACCCAGGGTCGAGGAGTTCTGCCAGCTCTTCCGGCGAAAGCTCGCTCGCGGAACGGGACCCCATGCCTGTGGGTGAGCGGGACTTCCTCCCGCGTGCGGCGGCCGCACGCTTCTCGGTCTGCGGCACGCCCGCGTAGTCGTACTGCGGTAGATGGGTCCGCTCGACGTGTCGGCTCATATGATGCTCTAAGCTCTTGAGCGCGCCGAGGTCCCCTGCCGTGACGAAGGTCACGGCGGTCCCGTGGGCACCGGCGCGACCCGTCCGCCCGATGCGGTGCACGTAGTCCTCGGGGTCGAGCGGCACATCGTAGTTAACCACATGGCTGATGCCCTCGACGTCCAGGCCACGCTGGGCGAGGTCGGTCGCAACCAGAACGCGCACCTTCCCACTCGCGAATCTCTCGAGCGCGCGGGTACGGTGCTTCATTTGCCTGTCGGAGTGCAGCGCGTCGGCAGTAATGCCCTCTCGCTGTAAGCGGCCTTCGAGCACGTCGGCGGCAGCCTTCGTTCGTGTGAAGATCAGAACTTGCTCCCACCCGGGCTGCATGATGAGCTCCAAAAGGAGGTCGGGCTTCTTGTCCGGCTTCACAGAGTAGAAGAGCTCTTCGATGCCCTCGGCAGTCGTGCCCTGGGGCGCCGCCTCGATCCACAGGGCACCTTCCGTGATGCGCAGCGCGAGATCGTGCACGCCATGCGGCATGGTCGCGCTGAACAGCATCGTCTGCCGGTCTTTCGGCATCCCTCTGATGCATTGCTCGATCTGGGGCCTGAAGCCCATGTCGAGCATACGATCTGCTTCATCGAGGACGAGGTAGCGCGTATTGCTCAGGTCCACCCGCTTGGACTGTGCGTGGTCGATGAAGCGGCCCGGAGTCGCCACGATTACCTCGTAGCCTTCCTCCAATGCCTTGATCTGAGGTCCATACCCGACGCCTCCGAAGATCGCCTGCACCTTCACGCTCGTTCCCTTGGCGAGGGCTTCGGTGTCCTCTGCGACCTGCTGCGCAAGCTCGCGTGTCGGGCAGAGCACGAGCACCTGCAAGCCCTGACCGACTCGGATGCGCTCGAGCGCCGGGATCATGAACGCCGCGGTCTTGCCCGTACCCGTCTGCGCGATCCCGACGACGTCAGTGCCCTCGAGTCCCGCGGGGATCGCTTGGGCCTGAATGGGCGTGGGAACGACCCACCCCAACGCCTCGATTGCAGCGAGGCGCTCGGGTGTGAGTTTCAGATCCTTGAAGCCGACTTGTTCCACTGGGCTCGCACTTCGCGATTAAGGCAGGTAGCGCCCGAAGACCCGGGCGGTAGCCGCAAAAGGTAACGGGCTTCCTTGCCAAGGGTGTAGGTGACGGACAACTTGGCCCGCGTCCCAGAAGAGGTCCGCCTTCCGAACCTCCGGGAGCCTCCCCACCTCCACGAATCCGCCTCATGGCCGACGACGCATCCGGGTCTAACAAAACGCGTGTGCTCTTCGTTTGTCTCGGCAATATCTGTCGGTCCCCTCTCGCCGAGGGCGTCTTCCGGAGCCAGGTCGAGGCGGCGGGCCTGACCGACAAGTTCGAGATCGAATCCGCAGGCACCGGGTCATGGCACGTGGGAGAACGCCCCGACGCCCGCGCGGTGATGGTCGCGCGCGAGCACGGGGTCGAGCTCGACAGCAGGGCTCGCCAGGTCCGCGACGAAGACCTACAGGACTTCGACTATCTCGTCGCGATGGACCGAGAGAACCTCCTCAGCTTGCAGCGCATGGCCGATGCCACGGGCGGGGACGCCGAGATCGTCCTCCTGCGAGCGTACGACCCGGATCCGGAGGGAGAGGAGGTACCCGATCCGTATTATGGAGGCGTCGGCGGCTTCGAGGACGTCTATCAGATTGTCACCCGTTCCTGCGAAGGCCTGCTCGTGCGACTGAGGGCCGTCGCGACGCGCTGACCTCGCTTGCTGCTCCCCGAGGAAGTTCGCGGGAACGTCGAGCGTGCGCTGGCCGACCTTGGCCTCGGTCGCCGCATCGAAACGTCCGTCCCGGTGGCGGGGGGATGCATCAACAGCGGCGCGCGAATCGAGACGGACTCCGGCGAGACCCTGTTCCTCAAGTGGAACCCCTCTTCGCCGCCTGGCATGTTCGAAGCGGAAGCGGAGGGGCTCGCTGCGCTAGCTGAAGCGGATGTCCTGCGCGTGCCGACATCCTTCGCGTGGAGCGACGAGGCCACGGCATCATGGCTTCTCATGGAGTTCATCCCCCAGGGGCCGTCGAACCATGAAGCAGAATCCGCTCTGGGAAGGAGCCTCGCCAAGCTCCATGCACACCGCGGGAATGAACGGTTCGGCTGGGCTCGCGACAACTGGATCGGTTCGCTAAGACAACGCAACACGCTCTCTGAGGACTGGGGCGGGTTCTGGCGCGAACACCGCATCGAGCCACAGGTGGCCCAGGCCCGCCGTGCGGAACTCGTTCGGTATGCGGTCTTCGACGTGCTCCTCGACCTGATCCCCGGCGCGCTCAGCGACGTCGAGCGTCCTCAGCTCGTGCACGGCGACCTGTGGAGCGGGAACCGGTTCGTGAGCGACCACGGCGAGCCTGTGCTGATAGACCCCGCCGTCTACCTTGGACACGGCGAAGTAGATCTCGCGATGAGCGAGCTCTTCGGAGGATTCGGCGAGGACTTCTACGACGCCTACGAGGACGTACAGGCGATCCCGAGCGCATACACTGCTTATCGCCGAGATCTCTACCAGCTCTACTACCTGCTAGTCCACGTCAATTTGTTCGGCGGCGCGTACGAAGCCCCTGCGTTGCGGGCAGCGCGGCGGATCGTGAGCGAGGTCGGTTAACGCATCAGGACGGCGAGGCCGCAGCGACCCCGGCGGCGATGCGTGCGAGAGCCTCCTCGAGCACATCGTCCGATGTCGCGAAGCTCATCCGAACCCAGCGGTCGTCGCCAAAGGCTGCCCCGGGCACGAGCGCCACGCCCTGTTCCTCGAGCAGCTTCGAGCACCAAGCGGTTGCGCCCGTCACCTCGTCGTCGAAGAAGCTGTCGACCCGAAAATAGAGGTAGAAGGCACCTACCGGGTCGACGAACTCGACTCCTGGAAGCAACTCGCGCATGCGGGTCGTCACCAGATCACGGCGGCGCTTGAACGCACGTACCATCTCGGCCACCGCGGCATCCGCGGCTTCGACCTGTGTGTACGCTGCGAGTGACGCCACCTGCGATGGAGTCGTGGGATTCGACGTCATCTGACTCTGAAGCGCGGCGAACTTGTTGGAGAGTTCCCTCGGCGCATAAGTGAAGCCGATCCGCCACCCCGTCATCGCGAAGCACTTGGACGCGCCGTCGATGAGTACGTAGGGGCCCAACGCAGACTCGGGCAAATCCAACAGGCCCGGTGCCGCGACGCCCTCGGACCCGTAGTAGATGGACCGATAGATCTCGTCACTCAAGATCCAGACGTCGCGCTCCTTCGCCCACGCGACGATCGCCGCGAGCTCGGCGGACGTGTAGACGGCACCTGTCGGGTTGGATGGGCTGTTCAGGACGACGCCGCGCGTGCGGCCGGTCGAAGCTGCCTCGAGCTCGGCCGGCCCGACCTTGAAGTCGTTCGTTGCGTCCCCTTCCACGACGACGGGCTCCGCACGCGCCAGGGACACCAGAGCCGGGTAGGTCGTCCAGTATGGCGAGAGGATCAAGACTTCGTCGCCCGGGCCGAACAAGGTGAAGATCGCGTTGAAGAGCGCTTGCTTAGCACCCGCTGTCACGACGACGCCTTCCCAATCGATCTCTCGCCCGGCCCGCTCGGCCAAACGCGCCGCGATCGCCTTACGGAGCTGTGGCGTGCCGGCCGGAGGCGTATAACGCGTCGCTCCCGCTTTGATGCCGTCGATGGCCGCGTCGCAGACGAAGCCGGGGGTGTCGAAGTCGGGCTCGCCGGCGCTCAAGTTCAGGATGTCCCGCCCTTCGCTGGCGAGCCGCTTGGCGAGCGAGCTCACCGCCATGGTCGCCGAGGGCTTGAGCGTGCTGACGTTCTCGCTGAGGTGCATCGAATCTCTCCGGTGGTTTCAGGCGGGACGAATATGGCGCCAGGGGGGTCGTCGAGGAAGCGGACTCGAGCGTACCTTCGGACCATGCCGCCTACCAGCATTCGCGTCTATTTCGACTTCGTCGATCCGCTTTCCTACGTCGCATCGCACGCGTTCGAACGTCATGGCGGCGCGCAGGGAGTGGAGTGGATGGGCTTCGAGCTCCGCCCCCCTCCGCTGCCGCTGACGGAGACCGCTGACCCTCTTTGGGCCGAGCGATGGAAGCAGGCGCATGCTTGGGCCAGTGCTCTTCACCTGCCCGTACAAGCACCGCGGCTCGTCCCTTGGACACGGAAGGCCCATGAGCTGCACGTCTTGGCCGGGCAGAAGGGCGTCGCCCGCAAGGTTCGCACGGCCGTGCTGGAGGCCTACTTCGTCCACCGGCTGGACATCGGCCGAGTGGACGTCCTCGTACAGATCGGCGCCTCAGCCGGCCTCGACAGCATCGAGACCAAGGCGGTTCTCGACGTGGACCGCCATGAGGTGGACATCGCCACCTCGCGCGATGAGGCACGTGCCCTCGGTGTGACCGACGTACCAACACTGGCGGTCGACGGCAGACTGTTGGAGGCCTTCCCAGACCCCACTGGCATCGGCACCTTACTGCCCCACTCGTAGCGATCTGACTCACACATCACCGCATTGGCGTTATGGCCGGGTATCAGAGAAAGACGGCGCTCTCGCCCCCCGAGGTGCTCGAGCATGCGGAGCGACTGCTCCCTGAGACCGTGGGCCTCCGCCGTACCAGCCAGACCGCGCACGGTGCAACCTTCGACGGAGAAGAAGGCACGGTCACGCTGTCGACACACAGTCACGGCCCCTATACGAACGTCGTCGCGAACACCGACCGACTCCGCACGTCCCGGCTCGACTACGAAATTCAGCGCTTCTTGAATCGGCTTCCGTACGAGCCCGGCGACGCCGGCGGTCCGGGCTCCGGTGAGCCCACCTGAGCGGCGCCAGCTTGGACTCCTTCGAAGAGCTAGGTGTCGCGCCGGAGCTCGTAGAGGCTCTGGCGGCCGAAGGCATCGAGCGACCCACACCGCTCCAGGAAGACGCAATCCCGCTTTTGCGCCAGGGGAACAACCTGGTCATGACGGCGGGACCCGGAAGCGGCGTGATGGTCTGCTGGGCCCTGCCGCTCTTAGAGCGAGTCGTCGAGGACCTCGACGCCCCGCAGCTCCTGGTGCTTACGTCCACGCCCGAGGTGGCGGACCGGCTCGGCGAGTCATTGGCTCGGCTCGCATCAGCTTCGGGAATCTCCGTTGCTGCCTTGGGATCGCCTTGGAGCCTTCCCGGATACGCCAAAGTCGTCCTGGGCACGCCGGCGGATGTGCTCGCGGCAACCGCTGCGGGTGACGTCTCCCTCACCGACGTGAGCGCGCTGGTGCTGGACCAGGCTCAGGCGATCGAGAGTCTGGTCGGACTCGAAGACGTCGAGCGGGTGATCGACTACCTCGCCCCAGACGCCCAACGCGTCCTCAGTGCACTGCCTCTGACCGATACCGTGTCGGATCTGGTGGAACGCCACGTTCGTCGCACGCTCATCGTGCCTGCGCCGGACGCCGACAAGCCGCCCAAACGAGGGGGCATCCGGTTCCGGATCACCCCCGAGCCTCGGGAGGCAGCCGCGCTGGCGATGTGTGCCGAGCTGCTTCCCGACGACGCTCGACACCTCCTCTTCTTCTGTCGAAGCGACGACCGCGCCGCCGACCTCGGCGACTACCTCACCCTTCACGGCTACATGGCCGGTGCGCCGGGTGATCTGGAGACGCCGGTCTGGCTCGGCGTGGATGCGCTTTCGGCACGGACGGACGTGAAAGGGATCGAAGGCGTCGTGGTCATAAGCTGCGACGTACCGGCCGACCCGGACACACTCGACCGCCGGCACGGCATCGGACCGGGTGGCGTCGTGCTCGTCGTGCCCCGAGAACTCGCACACTTGAAGAGCCTCGGCCGGCAGACTGGATACGAAACCGTCCCGTTTCCGCCACCCGCGGCCGGCCCGCCTACCTCAGTCGTACAGCTCAGGGCGACGCTCGAGCACGCGCTTGAGACCGAGGACAGCGCG
>Ga0224512_10000625_pt1 | contig 36722 bp, 32 predicted proteins | sample SF_May12_sed_USG_4_FD_169103 | JGI IMG/M metagenome (GOLD analysis project Ga0224512, IMG submission 169103) | Sediment microbial communities from San Francisco Bay, California, United States - SF_May12_sed_USGS_13 | ecosystem: Environmental > Aquatic > Marine > Sediment | place: USA... | reverse complement strand
CGTTGTTTTGGGTGGCCCCAGCGTCGTTGTTGTTCGCTTCGGATCTTGGCTCGATGTCGCCGTTCGGCGTCGAGGAGTTCGGGATCGCGGGTGTGGGCGTTCCGCCACCGCAGGTAGCCCCGGATGGCTTTGGTCAGCGCCGGGTGATCGCCGTAGTCGCTGTTGGCCACTACGAACTGGCGAAGCGGCCCGAAGTGGGCCTCGATCGGATTCGCCCATGACGCATAAGTGGGGGTGAACACCAACTCGACGTTGTTGGCTGCGCACCATTCACGGATCATTGGACCCCGGTGATGGTTCAGGTTGTCCAAGATCACATAGATCCATTCACCATCATCGAGACGAGCCCGGATTGCTTTCAACGCCCGGAGGGTCGGCTTCCAGCCCTTGCGGCGTTCGATCCGACCGAACAGGTGGTCCTCGCCGATCGAGTAGCAGGCAAAGAACTGCCGGGACCCGTGCGGCTTGTGGTAGTTGGCCCGCAACCGCTGAGGGCGACCCTTGGGCGCCCACCCGGAGCCGCCCACTGGTTTGATTGTCAACGGCCCGAACTCGTCGAACGCGAACGTCCGGTCTCTGGCGTGTTCCAGACACCACTCGATCCGAGCCAGTTTCTGTTCTTTCAATGGATCCGGCGATTCCTTCCAGGTTTTGGTGCGCTGGAACGTGATCCCCTCAGCGTCCAAGATCTGGCGGAGGCGTTCCCGACCGATCTGGACCCGGCGACCCTTCTTGGTGGCCAGGTAGTCGACCAGCTTGCGGAGCGACCAATGGGTGAACGGGCGACCCAGTTTCTCGGGTCGGGTCTTGGCCGTCTTGACGATGAGCTCACGGTCTTTCGTCGTGATCAGGCGGGGACGGCCACCCGCCCACTGAGGGTCCAACGATCGCATCCCCAAATCGTTGAACCGGTGGATCATCTCCCTTACCCGGTCTGGTGAGGTCTGCACCAACCGGGCGATCGTCGCCACATCGTTACCACCGGCCGAGGCCAGCACCACCATTGCTCGCCGCCAGCGCACGATCGATCGGTCGGACTTACCGCCCCGACGCACGATCCGTTGCAACTCGCGGCCCTCAGCATCGTTCAATCGACGCACACGCACACGTTCTGCCATCCCCACATCAAAACAGGCCCAGCAACCCGAGTGGTGGACGCGACCCTCAAACCACTGTGGTCAGGGCACTAGATGCATCACATCCGCGGATCCCGGGCCCCAGGGGTGCGGCGCGCACACCAGAAACAGACAGATCCGCGCCTACGTGAGTTACACAGTCAATGTGCAAACAAGTGTGCAATCGAAGTGCGATCGTCCATCAGTTCCGGCCAGATCGCAGATTGCCGCTGCAAGACGAAACCCCGCTGCTGGAGCGGGGTTTTCGGGGGTGTGGAGCTAAGGAGAATTGAACTCCTGACCTCTTCCATGCCATGGAAGCGCTCTACCAACTGAGCTATAGCCCCGTGTTTGGTGCGACGGTCAGTTTAGCGCGCCCGTAAGGGATCGCACCCGGATTTAGCTGACAACTCAGCTCTCGGACAGTCGGGTTCGGAGCTCCACCGCGACTTCCGGTCCGACGAGCGCCCGGAGCTCCTCGAACAGCGATTCGACGACCGGTGTGTCGCCCACGAATGCGCTCGGTTCCGCCGATCGATCGGTGCAACACCAGGCAACACAATCGTCGCCCCAGTCGTCGGCTCGCCACGCTCGGAGGTGGCGGACCTCATTGCCATCGACGTCAACCTTCAACGGCAACTGCCAGCAGATCGCCGGCTTCCAGTCGATGGGCGAGTCGCCCTCGTCGACCGCCGCCAGATGCAGCGCACAGCCCGCTCCCCCATCGAAGCCCGGCCGGTTGAGAAAGATGCAGGCGCCATCGATCACCCGGGTCGCCCGCCGATCGCCGGTTAGCACGCCACCCGACGACGCCTGCGCCGCGAACTGGAAGCGGACGGGGTCGAGTGTTAGACCGAGCGCCTCGACTGTGGCCGCCTCCTCGTCGAGCAGTTCAGCGCCGACCGAACAGCATCCCTGCCCCAGCGCCTCGGCCCGTTCCGGCAGGATCCCCTGACAGCCCTCGCCCCAGATGCACCGCCAGTTCGACCGCAGGAAGTCGACGTCAATGTCCCACACCGTGCCGTCGACCGGGTCGACGTACCGTTCAGCGGTTTCCGCTGGGCTGTCAGCATCCGAACGTTCGACCATGTCAACGTCACGGTAGCAGCCCTCGTAACTCCACCTCGTGGGCCGCGTCGGTTCTACGATGCACAGCATGGAGCCCGCCGACGCGGCCGAGATGCGACGCTACAACCCGGCCGAGATCGAGCCACGCTGGCAGCAACGTTGGCGCAACGGCGGGCTGTGTAAGGTCGACAACGACGGCGACGGCCGGGTTCTCCGGTCCCCCATCAGGTTCGGCAGCAACACGATCGCCTACGAACGTCTTGTAGATCGCCACGGGTCCGATGCCGTTCGCCTCGCTATTCTGGCGACCAAGCGGCCGGCCGAGAACCTCGTCATCGAGGACTCCCCGTTGAACGGCTGTGAACGGTTCCTCCATCGCGTCTGGCGGCTGGCCGCCACCGACGAGGCCACGATCGATAGGATCGTCAACACCGTGCGGACCGGTCAGCCGATCGAAGCCGACCGGGCTGTCGAAACCGCAACCCACGTCCTGATCGACCGGGTGACCGGCAACTACGAGGGCGAGGAGTTCAACACCGCGGTGGCGGCGTTCATGGCGTTCACCAACACCCTCCACAGGTACGTCCAGTCCGACGAGGGTCCGCACGGACCGACGCTGGCCTTCGCCGTCGACTCCATGCTGCTGTTGATGGCTCCGGCCGTGCCCCACATCACAGCCGAGCTGTGGGCCATCCGCCACGACGGTGAGCGCATCCATACCAGGTCGTGGCCGAGCGCCGATCCCGACAAGCTGATCGTCTCCCCGGTGACGATGGTGGTTCAGGTCGACGGCCGAGTGCGGGACCGGGTCGAGGTGCCGACGGGGATCACCGCTGCCGACGCCGAGGCGCTGGCGATCGGCTCGAGGCGGGTTCAGGCGCAACTGGGAGGCCGAGAGCCGACAAGGATCATCGTCCTGGCTCCCAGGCTGGTCAACGTCGTGGTCTGAACGGCATCGCTGCCACCGACCGCTGAAATCCGTGCGCTCGACGCCCGGATTTCAGGGCCTATGGCGCACAGAACGGGTCAGGCCGACGGGCGCTCCGCTGCGACATCGAGCCGTGGGACGTCCTTCCAGAGGCGTTCCAGGTCGTAGTAGTCACGCGACTCATCGGTGAAGACGTGCACGACGAAGATACCGAAGTCCATCAGCACCCAGGTCCACGTGTCTCGCCCCTCGATCCGCACGGGCTTGGGACCACCGGCCTTGGTGAGTGCCTCCTCCACCGCCTCGACAATCGCTCGAACCTGGCGGTTGTTGCGACCGGAGGTGATGATGAACCAGTCGGTGATGGCCATGATCTCGCCGACGAAGAAGGCCTCGGTTCGTTGGCCGAGCTTGTCGTCGGCGGCATCGGCGGCGATTCTGACCCAGCGCCGAATCTCCAGGTCGTCAAACAGGTCGTCAGACACGACGTCCTCAACGTCTTCCGACACCGAACGGCCGATGTCATTGGTCTTCTCTGCGTTCAGCTCTCCGCTCCCGGAATCGACAACAGCCTTCGATTCTAGCGTTCCGGAAGCGTCCGGGACCATCGGATATCGGATCTGCCAGGGACCAGGGTCCCTGTCCGGGCGTTCTGGCAGGCCATACAGTGAGGCTATGGACGCCTCGGACGCCATCGCAATGTGGCTGGCCGAGGGCCACATCGACGACGAGCTCGCGGCCCGCCTCCGAGCATCGCTGGCCGAACGGGAGGAACCGGAGCGAGCCAATCGGCTCATCTGGCTCCTCGTGTCGATCGGTGCCGTGTTGATCGGCGGCGGACTGCTGTTGTTCATCGCCAGCCAGTGGGATCAGAGTTCCCCGAGCCGCCGGCTTGCGCTGCTTTTCGGAATCTACCTGATCATCGTGGCCGGGGCCGCCGTCGCCGAGCGACAGCGTCTCGACATCACCGCCCGTGGCCTGTGGTTCCTCTCCTCGATCGCCGTCGGGGTGAACGTCTTTCTCGTCGGTCAGATCTTCAATCTGACCCTCAACTACTGGCAGGGCACCCTGCTGTGGCTGATTGCCACCCTCGTCATGGGGTGGGCGTCGCCCTCGTCGGCCCAGGGCTGGCTGGCCGTACCGCTCGGCCTGCTCACGCTTGGCTGGTTCAGCGTCCCGTCGTCCCGGTTCTTCGACCAGGGGGCGTTCTTGTTCGAACCGGCCGGTCTGCGGCCGTTACTACCACTCGTCGGTCTGGCCCTGGTCGGCGTTGCACTGCTACTCGCACCGACGTCGTTCTCGTGGCTGGCCCGACCCGCGGCGGTCTTCGGCGCCGTTCTGGTGGCGGTTCCGATCACGATCTCGACCTTCCATCCGGAGGCCTTCGGGTGGATCTTCGGGATCGAGCTGAGGCTGTTCCACGTCGTTGTCGGCCTCATCTGCATCGCCCTGGTTGCCCTGGCCTGGTGGAAACAGCCGCTCACACCGCTGGCGATCGGCTTCGCCGTGGTCGCCGTGCTCCTCGTTGCGCTGCTGCCTCAGGTGGAGGGAGAGAGGTTCGATGAGGCGACCGTTTCATGGTTGGCGCCGGCATTCGACGACTCGGAGGCGTTGTTCTTCCTCTACAACGCCGTCATCTTCGGGCTGGCCCTCGCCACGATCGTGGTCGGTCAGCACTACAAGATCCGGGCGCTGGTCAATGTCGGCTTCGCCATGGTCGCCGTGCTCCTGGTCGCCGTCTACATCGGCCGGCTCGCCGGCGCCCTTCCGACGTCGCTCGCCGTCATCCTCGGCGGCGTGCTGCTCGTCGGCGGGGCCATCTTCCTCGAACGAAAACGACGAGCCTTGACCGCCGAGGCTGCACCCTCCATGAGGGAGGTGGACCGGTGAGTCGGCGTCTCGCCATCGCGGTTGCGGTCGCCATCGTCGTCATGCTGATCGCGCTCGTTCCGCCGCTGTGGGTCCGGACGACCGGCACCGACGTTGCCCTTCCACTGGAACCGGTGGACCCGCTCTCGGTGTTCCGGGGCAACTATGTGGATCTGCGTTATGACGTCGATGCGCCGCCGGCCTTTCCCGTCGAGTTCGGTGAGACCGTCTACGTAACGTTCGACGCCGCATCCCGTCCAGCCGCGGTGATCGATGTTTCGGAATCGGTGCCATCACTCGATACCGGTGAGGTCTGCGTGCGGGCGCGCTTCGAGGAGTCCGACAGGTTGGGATTCCCCGAGCTGGAACAGTACTTCGTGACGGCCGACGAGGGTCGCCTGCTGGAACGTGAACTCGACAACATGGTCGGTATCGTCAGGGCCACGGATTCGTGCCGAGCCCTTCTGGTGGCCATCGAGCCCGAGTAGGCGCAGCCTTCGGATTCAGTCGGCGAGACGGAAATCGTTGCCGACCAGCAGGGTTACCGTGTCGCGCTCCTGCTCCGGATCGACGATCGGCTCCACGTTCAGCTCGGCGATGAGATCGTCGAACTGTTCGACGCCTCCGGCCAGGTCGGCCGGCTGGATGAGCTCGGTCGACCCCCCATCGAATTGCATTGCGTTGGCGATCTCCACGACCTCGATGCCGCGGCCGGCGAGCTGAGCCGCGATCGACCGGAGATCGGCGTCGCCACTCCGGTCGACCACCCGGATCTCGAGCCGATTCCCGGACGGGAAGGCCACGACGTCGCGCAGGAGTTCTTCAGCCGCAGCGCCGTCGATCACTGGGGCGTCGGGAGAATCAACGGCAGTTGGCAGCTCGACGATCTGCCCGGCTGCACCAACGGCTCGTATCGCCGACACCACGGGATGATCGGAGGCCGGCGGGTACTCGATCATCGCCGACCAGAACTGGCGGCGTCGGGGCATGACCGACGACAACGATCCGCCGTCGACCGGCCGGCCGAGAAACACCGCGGCGCCGGCCCCATCGACGGCCACCGGTCCCACGGCGAATGCCAGCTCGTCGGGCCCGTCATCGGCTTCGCCGGTTACATCGGCGGTCCTGGCGGTCGGAACCGGGTCCGGGTTGTCGAGGTCGTAGGTCGTGCCGGACAGAACCCTCGTCCAGACCGTTTCGTCGATCGTATGGATCGATGCCAGGTCGACGTTGAGGAGAGCCTCCAGCACAGAGCCTGCATCGGCCGCCGCCACGTCGGACAGCCGCGTCGGCGATGTGTCCAACTCGTCCGACCCTGCCGTCTGGGTGGCGGGGATCGACAGGTCTCCGGGTATCAACACGATGGTGCCACCGACCGGGCCCCGGTCGGCCCCCGATTCATCCTCCGATTCATCGTCGTCGGCGGGCACCTGACCGGCAGGCACGATGAGCGTTGCTCCACTGACTTCGCCGTCGACGACTTCGACGACGGCCGTGAGCGGCGTGGCGGAAACGAGCGCCGACCAACCGGGTTCCTCGATGGTCGGGCCCTCGACGAATGTGCCCGTATTCGACGACAGTAACGTGTGGTAGCCGCGGATCAGGATGAACGGGATGGCCATCGCCAGCACGAGTTCGAACGCGGCAAACACGAGCAAACGGGTTGTGGCGCGCTGATCAGGCGCAGTGATACGGGCGGCGGGCCATCTCACGGACCCCCACGATAGAGGCCCCACGACTCGATGTGCTCTATAACAGGGTTGGGGGTGAGAAACCGGATCGAGCGGTTCTGGGAGACCCGCCGGCGGAGCCCGGTGCCGGATATGTTCACGGCCGGAATCTCCACCAGCTCCCAGCTCCATCCCGTCGGCGGCTGGAAGTCGGCCCCCGGACGGTTCACGACGACGATGTCGGCTTGCGTTTTCAGCTTTTCGACGTTGTGCCAGGTGTCCAAACCGGCTGCGGCATCAGCTCCGACGATGATTCGCCACTCGGTTTTCGGGTGTTTTTCGGCCAACGCGTCTAAAGTAACAGAAGTGTAACTTGGCCCGCCGAGCCGCAGCTCGATGTCGGAAACGGCCAGCCCATCGGCGTCTCCAACGGCGTCTCGGGTCATGGTCAACCGCTTTTCCGCCGCTGTGATGGCTCGGATGCCAACCTTCTGCCAGGGCTCATTAGCAGGCACCAGGAGCACTCTGTCGAGGTCAAGCGCTCTCAGCACCTGATCTGCGACGATGAGATGACCAAGATGTGGCGGATCAAATGTGCCGCCGAGAATACCGATGCGCTCCCCGGTGTTAGTACCCATGAGAGATGTTTGCGTAGCGCGATTGAGCTAAAAATACACTCAATGTGACGTTTGTCACTTAACAGGAGCTCCGATTCGTACTAAAACAGATATTCGGGCGTCAACGCTCTAGACCCGCCCGGCCCAAAATCAGCACGGATACTTCAAACCGAACCGAAGCCGGAACCCGAGCGTATCAGCCCCCAGCAGGATTGTTGATTCCTGTTGACTCTCCCCGACCAAACTTCAAGTTGATAAAGAAGCACGCGCCATGAGTGATTCAGTAGGACAGTATTTAAACGAGATCGGCCTGGTTCCCCTCCTGACGGCGGACGAGGAACGTGAGTTGAGCCAGATCATCGAGAAGGGCCGAGACGCCCAGGAATTGATCGATGCCGGTGACAACTCCGCCGCCAACCGACGCGCCGTCCGAGCGGCCGCCCGAGCCAAGGACCGGTTCATCCGGGCCAACCTTCGCCTGGTGGTGAGCGTTGCCCGCCGCTACCCCCTCCCCCCCTCCATGGAGCTCCTGGATCTCATCCAGGAAGGCAACCTCGGTCTCGAGCACGCAGTCGACAAGTTCGACTGGCGCAAGGGATTCAAGTTCTCCACCTATGCCACGTTCTGGATTCGGCAGGCCATCGGTCGTGCCCTCGACCAGAAGGCCAGCCTGGTCCGCCTCCCCGGCGACCGCTCCGCCAGCCTCCGTGCCGCCCTGCGCCAGGTATCGGGCGACGGCGACGAGCTCGATGACGAGCACGCACGCCTCCACCGTCTGACCACCCCGACCTCCCTCGACCGGACCATCGGCGACGACGAGTCCAACGAGCTGGTCGACCTCCTCCCCGACTCAAACCCCGGCCCTGAGGTCGAGGTGATGGCCCGGGCCGAGGAAACGATGGTCACCGGCCTCCTCGAGGTCCTCGACCCCCGAGCCAAGTACGCCGTGGAGCAGCGATTCGGTCTCAACGACGGCCGCAAGCGCAGCTACCGCGAGGTCGGCGAGGAACTTGGTGTGACGGCCGAAGCCGCCCGTCGTCTGGTGAAGCGAGCGGTCAGCGCCGTTCGTGATCAGGCCGGCGATGTGATGAGCGACTTCGACGCCGCCTGAGAACCTTCCGATCCACATCGATCAGCAGTGGGAGCCGCCCGACGAGGCGGCTCCCACTCGTTTTTGCCGGCAGACGACGACGGTGACCGGCGACAGTGACATTTGTCGAAAATCGATTGCGATGGACTGATCGCGCAGCGAGACTGAACCCGTGACTTGGACACCCGAATCCTGGCGGCAGAAGCCGGCTGCACAACAGCCAAGCTGGCCCGACACCACCGAGTTGGAGCGAGTCGAGAAGGAGCTGGCCTCGGTGCCACCCCTCGTCTTCGCCGGCGAGGCCCGGGAGCTGCAGTCGTATCTGGGTCGGGTGGCCGAAGGCAAGGCCTTTCTCCTGCAGGCCGGCGACTGCGCCGAGTCGTTCGACGGTTTCAACGCCGTCGCCATCCGGGAGAAGCTCCGGGTCATCCTGCAGATGGCCGTGATCCTCACCTACTCCTCGGGCGTACCGGCGATCAAGGTCGGCCGAATCGCCGGGCAGTTCGCGAAACCCCGCTCCCGCCCCACGGAGACGATCGACGGCACCGAGCTGCCGTCGTTCCTCGGGCACATGGTCAACGACATGCCGTTCTCCGAGACCGACCGACGCCCGGCACCCGAGCGTCTGCTTCGCGCCTACAACCAGTCGGCGTCGACCCTCAACCTCCTCCGGGCCTTCACCAAGGGAGGTTTCGCCGACCTGCACCGAGTTCAGGCCTGGAATCAGGAGTTTGTGTCGAGCTCGAACGAGGGTCGGCGCTACATGAATCTGGCGTCGGAGATCACCCGGGCCCTCCAGTTCATGGAGGCCGCCGGTATCTCCTCCAGCCACCCAGAGATCCACGAAGCGGAGTTCTTCACCAGTCATGAGGCGTTGATCCTCCAATACGAGGAAGCCCTCACCCGGCTCGATTCGCTGACCGGCGAGTTCTACGACTGTTCCGCCCACATGCTCTGGATCGGTGAACGGACCCGCCAGCTCGACGGCGCCCACGTCGAGTTCCTTCGGGGGGTCAAGAATCCGGTCGGCTGCAAGATCGGGCCGACCGTCGAACCAGGAGAAATTCTTCAACTGTGCGAGCTCCTCAACCCGGAGCGGATCCCGGGCCGACTCACCTTCATCACCCGCATGGGTGCGCAGACCCTCGGCCAGAACCTTCCGCCTCTGCTCGAGGCGGTCAAGGACGCCGACCATCCGGTCGTCTGGACCTGCGACCCCATGCACGGCAACACGTTCACCTCGGAATCGGGCCACAAGACCCGCCACTTCGACGACGTGATGGCCGAAGTGAAGGCGTTCTTCAGCGCTCACCGCCAGGTCGGAACATGGCCCGGCGGTATCCACATCGAGTTGACCGGTGAGGACGTGACCGAATGCCTCGGGGGCGGTGAAGAGGTCCAGCCGAAGGATCTCGGTCGTCGCTACGAGACGATGTGCGACCCGCGGTTGAACGGCCGCCAATCTCTGGACCTGGCATTCCAGGTCGCCGAACTCATGGGCGGCTGAGCCGCGCTCAAAACGTCGCCAGGATCAGAACGATCAGGATCACGAGAGCCACGGCGACCACCGTGGGCGCGATCCACGACGGCCGATCGAGGTCCGCCTCCTCCGCCAGCTCACGTAGGTGATCGACCGACCGGGCGGCGGCGCCCTGCTCGGCCGGTTCCCCGGCCGCCTGGACGGACTCCCCCTCGACCTGCTTGTCGTCGACCTCGACTCGATCGTCTTCATCGAGCGCAGCGGCAACATCCTCGACTTCCTCGACATCCTCGACTTCCTCGACTTCCTCCGTCTCCGCAGCGGAGTCGACGTCCGAAGTTCCAGCGTCGGTGCTGTCGACCTCCTCGGCGGGCATCGGTTCATCGATCCGGTTGAAATCGTCGGTGGTGACGGCGCCGGTGTCCAGGTTGAGTTCGGCCGCGATGGCCTGCCAGACCACCTCGGGTGGCGTCACCAGCTGGAGACTGGGCGGCCCCTCGGTCATGATGTCGATGAGTCCGGCGTCGTCACCGTCGAGTCGGCTCTCGGCCAGATCCGCCTTGAGCTGATCGGTCCCTCGACGCAGGTTGGCTCGAATGGTGGCAACCGGTTGATCGAGCCTGCGGGCCAGTGAGTCGGCGTCGGACTCATCGAGGCCGGCCAGCACGACCTGGCGGCGCAGCTCCTCCATCCGGTGGAGCGAATCAGCGACGACGAGTCGGTCGACCGCCCCTTCGGCCTCGGGCGAGGCTTTCGAAACCCGGGCCCTTGCGCGGCGAACCAGCCAGTTGCGGACCGTTCCCAGCGACGGGTTGAAGTTCAGGCGGTCACGCCAGGCTTCGGCGAAAACCTGCTGGGTCAGTCGGTCGGCGGCGGCACCAACCAGCTCTTGGCTGATCGTATGGATGAACGCCCCGTGCTGCCGATACAAATCCGGCACCACCGAGACGTCGCCCACGACCAACCCGTCTTCAATTGTTGTGGGCACACCATGAGACTAAACCAACGGCTACCGAACCGGGAACATCAGAGTGAATTTCCCCGGTCACCTCACTGCGAGGGGCGGGAGCGACGTCAAACGAGGTTGTCGACGAACCGCTCGAGCTGTCGCAGGTTCCTGACCTCGAACACACCATCGCAGTAGGTGGCGTACTCGCCGACGATCGAATCTCCGGTGTTCCAGTAGGCCTTCGGTTCGGGGTTCAGCCAGAACAGCTTCCGGGCCTTACGCTGGATCTCCTTCGTGATCCAATTCTGGGAGGCGTGATAGTTGTTGCGCGCGTCACCCAGGATCATCACCGTGGTCTTGGGGCCGACGTCGTTCCCGTAGCGGTCCCAGAACACCTCGAGGGCGTGGCCGTAGTCGGAATGACCGTCGACCCAGATCACATCAGCCTCGGTGTTGACCCGATGAACCGCCTCGGTTATGTCGTCGACACCTTCGAAAAAGGACGTCACCTCGTCGAGCCCGTCGATGAACACAAAGGAACGGACCCGGCTGAACTGACTGGAGATGGCGTAGACCAGGTGAAGCGTGAAACGGGCGAAGGCCGCAACGGAACCGGAGATGTCGGCGATCACGAAGATCTCCGGCTTGGCCGGTTTGGGATGCCGGAACTTGGGTTCGACGGGCACTCCGCCGTAGCTGAGCGAATGGCGGACGGTATTGCGGAAGTCGAGCGCGCCGCGTCGCTTGTGGCGTCGCTTGCGCGCCAGCCGAACCGCCAGCTTGCGGGTCAGCGGGTAGATGGCCCGCCGGAGCATGACCATTTCCTCCCTGCTGGCATGCATGAAGTCGACGTCTTCCGGCAACGGCTTTCGCAGCGTCTTGGCCATGGCCTCGGCACCGCGGTCGGCCACCAACCGACGGCGGATCTCCGCCTCGATTTCTTTGCGCAGCTTGTCGATGCGGTCCTCGTACTCGTCCTTCTCTAGGCGCTCCTGAAGCGACGTCAGCTGCTGATCGGCATCCGAGCGACGTTGCTCCATCAGCCGGTCGAGTACGGAGTCGAGATCGAGATTGCGAAGGGTGCGATACAGATAATAGGTGCCGCCAACGGGCCGGCCCGGCTCCATACCGGCATAGCGTTTCACCGCCTGGCGGGCGATGGCCCGCATCAGCGCGTCGTCACCCTGGCGCAGCGCCTGGTAGAGCAGCTCGGCCAGTTCCTCGGGACTCAGCCCGTCGCCACCGCCCTGCCCGCCTTCGCCCTGCGGCTGTTCACCGGGATCGAAGTCGACATCGTCGTCGAACTCAACGGCGTCCCCGTCGAGCGCGTACTCGGGGCCTCGGAGCGAGAAGTACACCTCGAACAGGGTCTCGAAGGTACTCCAGTGGGCGTCGTTCTTGACCAGCGTGGCCGCCAACGCGTATTTGAAGGCCACCCGGTCTTCGATGTCGATGTGTTGCACCGCCTCGGCGGCGTCGATGTTCTCCGAGAGCGAGACCGGCAACCCGGCGTTGCGCAGCTCCACCACGAATCCTTCGAGCAGGTCGAAGAGCGGTCCGGCCGGGGGGCTGGCGGCTGCTTTGGTGGAGGTCACTGGGGCTCCAGCGTCAGGAGGCCTGGGAGGCCTCGAAGTGGGCGGCCGAGTTGGCGGTGAAGTCCTTGATGGCCTTCTCGATGTCGGACCGGTACTTGAGCAGCAGGTGGACGGTGTCGACCGCGTCGGACTCGTCGATGTTCTCGATGCCGAGCAGCACCAGGGTGCGAGCCCAGTCGAGGGTTTCCGAAATCGACGGGTGCTTCTTCAACTCGAGCTGACGGATGGAACGGACGATCCGGGCGACCTGGTCGGCCAGGTTCTCGGAGATCTCCGGCACCTTGGTGAGAACGATCTCCTTTTCCCGTTCCAGCGACGGGTAATCGAGGTGCAGAAACAGGCATCGACGCTTGAGCGCCTCGGACAGCTCACGGGTGTTGTTCGACGTGAGGAAGACAAGCGGAATCTGCTTGGCTTCGATCGTGCCGAGTTCCGGGATGGAGACCTGGTAGTCCGACAGAATCTCGAGCAGGAGCGCCTCGGTTTCGAGCTCGACACGGTCGACCTCGTCGATCAGGAGCACCACCGGATCATCGGCGGTGATGGCCTCGAGCAGCGGGCGGGGTAGAAGGAATTCGTCGGAGAAGATGTCGTCCTGGATCTCGGTCCATTCGGCGTCGCCTTCGGACGACTCGACCTGAATCCGCAGCAACTGCTTCTTGTAGTTCCACTCGTAGAGAGCCTTGGCCTCGTCGAGGCCCTCGTAGCACTGGAGGCGAATCAGCCGGGCGCCACTCATCTCGGCGATCGACTTGGCCAGCTGCGTCTTTCCCGTGCCGGCCGGGCCCTCGATGAGAACCGGCTTCTCCAATCGATCGGCCAGGAAGGCAACACCTGCGATCGAGTCGTCGGCCAGATAGTCGACGCTCCGCAGCCCTTCCCGAACGACATCGATGGAGTCAAAACGATGAGTCATACCAGAACACGGTACAAGACCGGTTGATTAGACCGTCAAATTATTTCGGCGCAGGGAACGCCGTGGATCGAGACGACGTTTGGTGCGGGCTAAGCTGCTCGGGAGTGTGGAGCGTTACCCACACATTGCGCAGTACCACGTACAGAACGTTCGACGATTTCGAAGCAGCCGGATGGACAGAGGACTCACCAAAGCGGTCGAGCGGTTTTCCCGCCTCATAGGCCAGGCACTGAGGCAGGCCGCGAGCGGCACGACTGTCGACGCCGAGAAACTGGGCCGCGACAGCATCGTCGAGGCCTTCAACCTCACGGCGGCCTTCATAGACGTGGACGACCGGCACACCGACGACGAACTCTGGGCGATGGTTGCCGCGTTCGCCCACCACGATCTTCTGCCCGGCATGGTCACACCCGACTCCATTCGTCGAAACGACCTGGTCGAGGGCAAGCGGTCGTGGTTGGCGAAGCCGTCCGATCTGTTCGAAACCCTCCGTCAGGTCGACCTCAAACGAGGCACGTCGCTGGCCCGGCTCTACTACGACGAGGCGATGACCCTGGCCCACACGGTCGTGTCGCTCGATCAGTATCCGTCCGATGACGAGCTGCGGTCACTGGTCGAGTTCCAGCGCCTGCTGCTGGCTGCACTGCCGGGCGAACGATCGAAGGCTCCGACCACGGCGACCGAGGGCGAACCGTCGACGAAGGCGGCCGAAGGCGCTCCCGGAGACGAGGCCGCCGAGCCCGACGCGCCGGTCGAGCCGCCCGAACCGTTGGAGGATGTGCTGGCCGAACTGGACGACCTGATCGGGTTGGAGGAGGTCAAGGAGGAGGTGCGTCTCCTCTCGGCCCTGCTTCGTATCCAGAAGCTGCGTCAGGAACGAAACCTCCCGGTCGTCGACTCCAACAATCACCTGATTTTCAGCGGCAACCCCGGCACCGGCAAGACCACCGTCGGGCGCCTCTTGGCCCGCATCTACCGATCGCTCGGTGTCGTGGAGAAGGGCCAACTGGTCGAGGTCGACCGGGCCGGGCTGGTGGCCGGTTTCGTCGGCCAGACCGCCACGAAGGTCACCGAGGTGTTCGACAGGGCCGACGGCGGCGTGCTCCTCATCGACGAGGCCTACTCGCTCACCCGAGGGGGCGAGAAGGATTTCGGCCGGGAGGCCATCGACGCCGTGGTGAAAAACGTCGAAGACCGCCGGGATTCCATGGTCGTGATCCTGGCCGGGTACCCGAAGGAGATGGCGGATCTGGTCGCCACCAACCCCGGTTTCCAGAGCCGGTTTCCCAAGACGATCTACTTCCCCGACTACTCGAATGACGAGCTGGTGGCGATCCTCCTGCTGATCGCCGGCAACGGAACCTACGATCTGACCGACGAGGCCAAGGAGGCGGCGATGGTCTGGTTCGCGGCCCACGAACGCGGACACGGTTTCGGCAACGGCCGCCTGGCCCGCAACCTGTTCGAGGCGGCCGTGTCCCGTCACGCTCAGCGCCTGGTCGATGTCGACGAACCCTCCGACGAGCAGCTGACGACGCTCGAGGCGGCCGACATCGCCGCCGTTCCCACCGAAGCCGATCGGGAGGCCCGCCAGTCGGGCGAACACCGCGGGTTCCACGAACCATCGAATCAGGCTGCACTTTCAGGCGATATCGAGACACCGGGCGATGGCGACGGCCCCGGGGGCGACACGGCGGCGTGAGCCAGGAGACGTCAACCAGCGGGTCGAACCTCGTCGCCGCTGGGATCTTTCTCTCCCGTATCGCCGGCATCGTCCGCACCGTGGTGATCGGGGTCGTTCTCGGCTCCGGCGCCGCCGCCGACTCGTTCAGCTTCGCCATGCGGGTTCCGAACCTCCTGCAGAACCTTCTCGGCGAGGGTTCGCTGTCGGCCTCCTTCATTCCGGTCTACGCCCGGCTGGTCGAGGAAGGCGACGAGAAGCGGGCCAGTGCGCTGGCCGGCGCCGTGCTGTCCATCCTCGCTCTGGTGACGGCCACCATCGTCTTGATCGTGGTCCTGGCCGCTCGACCACTTGTCTGGCTGTTCACCGATTGGGAGTCGGATCCGGCCCGGTACGAGCTCACAATCGAGCTGTTCCGCATCACCACGGTCGGCATCGGGTTCCTCGTGATCTCGGCCTGGTGCCTGGGGGTGCTCAACAGCCACCGAAGCTTCTTCCTCTCCTACGCCGCCCCGGTTCTCTGGAACCTGGCTCAGATCATCGCCCTCGTCGTGGCTGCAGCGGCCGCTCTGTCGGTCGCCGACGGCGCCTTGCTCCTGGCGTGGGCGGTCGTCATCGGCGGACTGCTCCAGGTCGCCATCCAGCTTCCCCGGGTGCGAGGCTACGTGCCGTCGCTACGACCGACGCTCCGGCGTAGCCGTCTGGTCAACGACGTCATCCGACGATTCCTGCCGGCGGTGGGCGCCCGGGGCGTCGTGCAGGTTTCGAGCTTCGTCGACACGTTCTTTCTGACACTCCTCGTCGGCGGCGCAGCCTCCTTCTACTTGTACGCCCTCCCGCTCTACGTCACGCCGATCTCGCTCTTCGGTTTCAGCGTGGCCGCCGCCGAACTGGCGGAGATGTCACGGCGGTCTCAACAACTCAATGCGCTGGCCGCCCGGATCACTCCAGCGCTGCGGAAAACGGTGGTCCCGGCCGGGTTCATCACTGCCGCCTACCTGGCCGCAGGGCCGACCTGGACCGACGCGCTCTACGGCTGGATCTCCCGACTGCTCGGCCGCGGTCTGACCGATCCGGCCGGCATCCTCGTCATCGGCTATCTCCTCATGGCGATGGCCCTCGGCCTTCCCGCCGCCATCACCGCCCGGGTCACCCAGAACACGCTCTACAGCCTCGGTGACGTCAGGGGACCCGCCCGTATCGCGCTGGTCCGGGTGATCGTCAGCGTCGCCACAAGCTATCTCTTGATGTTGCAGCTGGACTGGTTGACGTTCGAGGCGACGTCGATCGTCGAGTTCGGCGCCTTTCCCCACTGGCCACTCTGGGAGCAGGTCCCGGAGTCGCGACGTGCACTTGCCGGCGTGACACCCCATCTTGGTGTCGTCGGCATCGGACTCGGATCGTCGATCGCATCATGGGTCGAATGGACGCTGCTCCGCGTTCGGCTTCGCAGCCGTCTCGGCAGCACAGGGGCCGGCGCCGTCTCGTCGAATTGGGGTCTCAACGTGTTCGTGGCAGCGATGGGCGCCGGAGCCGCCATGTTCATGACGACCCTGACGCCACTCCCCGCCCCCGTCGACGCGGTCCTGACCGCCCTGGTCGGGCTCGGTGTGTACGGATCATTGCTCTGGATTCAGGGGATCAGGCCCTCGTAAGTACTACGATCGTTGACATGATTAAGTTGATCCGTCGTTGGTGGAACTACATGGCTGCCAAGCTGTCCGGCGATTTCGAGGCCCGAGCCGATCCGAAGATCCAGCTCGAGCAGGCGATTCAGGAAGCGCAGAATCAGCACCGTCAGCTCAAGGAGCAGGCGGCCAACGTCATCGCCCACCAGAAGCAGACCGAAATCAAACTCAATCGGGTGATGGAGGACTACGAGAAGGTCGGTGCGAACGCCCGTCAGGCCGTGATGATGGCCGACGACGCCCAGAAACGGGGCGATCAGGAAAAGATGATGCAGTACACGCAGACCGCCGAGTCGTTCGCGAACCGCATGATCGCACTGGAGCGTGAGGTCGAGGATCTCAAGTCGCTCCACCTCCAGGCCTCGCAGGCGTCCGACCAGGCCAAGCAGGCCGTCAATCAGAACTCGGCCATGCTGCAGAAGAAGCTGGCCGAGCGTCAGAAGCTGCTGTCCCAACTCGATCAGGCCAAGATGCAGGAACAGCTCAACTCGGCCATGTCGTCGCTCACCGAGCAGGTCGGCCAGGACGTCCCGTCGTTCGAGGAGGTTCGCGACAAGGTCGAGCAACGCTACGCCAAGGCCAAAGGCGCAGCCGAACTGCAGGAGCACTCCGTCGAAGGGCGCATGCTCGAGGTCGAGCAGGCTTCACTGAACGTGGAAGCCCAGAGCCGGCTCAGCGAGATTCGGGCGCAGCTCGGGCTCGAGGAGGCTCCAGTGGCGGCCGAGGTGCCGCTCGAACAGGCCCAGCCCGAGCCGCAAGCACAAGCCGCCGAGGGCGAGGCGTAACCACCACTCCCGCCTGGATGACGCCGGCAGGCTTCATCCTGATCGTGGACGGAGCGGAATTTCCACGAGGCGAAACTCAACGCAACCCGTTCCGGTGTCGATGATCGATTATGACACTGCTCCCATCGCGCGCTCGGTCATCACCGAATCCCGGTGCTGAAGAGTGCGACGTCGAGGGATATCCAGACAGCGGGCCCCGCTACCGGCTGAGTGCCGTCGTGCTAGTCCTCGCCCTCATCCCACTGCTCGCTGCGGGGGTTCTCGTCCTGCTCGAGGCGAATCGCGCCCGCGCCGAGAAGAGCGATGTCGAAGTGGTTGCCGAATATGTCACCCGCCTGGTCCTGCTCACCGATCTCCGGATCTCGCTGCTCGACGAGCGGAACCTGCGTATTGCGGCGCAATCGCTCAACGCGGTCCGGCCCGACTCGTCCGCGATCGGCGCGACCGACATCGAGGAGGAGCTGGCCGTGTCCAGGGAACGGGTCGACCACCTCGTCGCCACCCTCCAGCTGCCCGATATCGCGGATCAGGTCGAGAGGGTGCGGAGCAGCCCGGATCCGGCGACGACCGACACGATTGGGGCGTACGGCACTGTCGAATCGTTGGTGGCAGGCGAGAGCGACCTCGTCATGAACCGGCTCATAACCAACGGTGGTGACGTCAAGAACGGCGGCCGTTTGATCACCGCCATCCGAATCCTCGAAGCGACAACGACGGCCCGTCAGGCTCTCTCGGCCGAGATGAACCACCTCTACACTCTCCAGTCCACAGGGCAGAGCGCGCTGGGTGACAAACTCGACGGGCTCATTATCGAGCAGAGCACCCGACGACGGGCTCTCGATGACATCCAACGGATCGGACCGGCGGGATCGTCGGTCGCTTCCACGCTCGAGATCATGCATCGTTCACCCGATATCGAGATCTACGAGAACTCGACGGCCCAACTGCTGGTGGTCGCCTTCGACACTGACGGCGTGCCAGGATCGCAGGAGGCGGTCGTTGAGCTGGCGAACGACACCCTACGAGTCACGTCGGCCACCACCGATTTGTACCTGGGGCTGGTCAACAGCGCAGGCGTCGATGCGCTCAACGCCAGCGCCTCGCTGCAGGCGGATGCGGTGCGCCGCGATCAGCGAGCGCTCAGCCTGCTGACCATTCTGATCCTCAGCACCACGCTGTTGGCCTGGTTCGCCTACCGATCGCTGCTGGCCCCCATCTCCAATCTCGCGTTACGAGCTCAGCAGGTTCGTGACGGTCACACGGATGCCGATCCGGTGCCCTCAACCGGCCCGGTCGAGGTTCGCCAGGCCATTTCAGCCATCAACGAGGCGGCCGATCAGTTGAAACTGGCCGAGCGGCAGGCGACGGCTCTGGCCTCCGGCGATCTCGGGCATTCGTCGTTGGGTCAACCCATTCTGGGCGCACTGGGTGCGTCGCTTCAGCAGGCGGTGCGAACGTTGGCGTCCTCCCTGGCCGAACGGGAGGCGTTCCGGCGCCGTATGACCTACGAGGCAACGCACGACGGTCTGACCCAGCTCGCCAATCGGCGGGCCGCCATGGCCCGGCTGGAACAGGGGTTGGCTCGAACCGAGCGGACCGGTACCACTCTGGCCGTGCTGCTGTTCGACCTCGACTGGTTCAAGGACATCAACGACCATCGAGGCCACCCGGCCGGGGATCTGGTCCTTCAGATCATCGCTCGCCGGTTGTCGGCAAATGCTCGAGCGGGCGATCATGTCGGCCGCCTCGGTGGCGACGAGTTCGTCGTGATCGCCGAGCCGGTCGAGGACGCCGAAGGGGCATTCGACCTGGCCGAGCGGATCAGCGAGGTGATCCAGCAGCCGATGGTCATCGACGGAGCGTCGTTGACCGTCGGCGTCAGCGTCGGCATCGCGTTGAGCGCAGGTACCGGCGTCGATGCGGTCGACCTGCTGCACGATGCGGATCTGGCCGTCGATCAGGTCAAACAACAAGGCAAGGGTGGGATCGAGTTCTGCACGACCGAACTCCGGGCGTCGATGGCGGCAAAGGCCGACTTCGACCAGGCCATCAGGAAGGCGATCGCCGACGACGAGTTCGTCCTCCACTACCAGCCCCTCATCGATCCCCGATCCGGTCGCTGTAAAGGTGTCGAATCGCTGATCCGCTGGGAGCGGCCGGGAATCGGTCTCGAACCTCCTGCGGCATTCATTCCGGATGCCGAGGAGAGCGACCTGATCATGGAGATCGACAACTGGGTGCTGAGGGCCGCCGCCGAACAGCTCGTCAAGTGGGAGGCCGCCCGTATCAACGACGGATTTACGATCGGAGTCAACATCTCGGGCCGTCACCTGAATTCTCCGTCGTTCGTGCAGGAGGTGCTCCAACCGTTCCACGAGTACGGCATCGATCCCGGGAGGCTCGTGATCGAAATCACCGAGAGCTCGCTGCTCGACGACCTTCCGTCCGCCGCAGGCAAGCTGACGATGCTGCAGTCCAAGGGCGTCAAGGTCGCCATCGACGACTTCGGAACCGGTTTCACCTCGCTGGCCCACCTCAAGAGCCTCCCGATGGACATACTAAAGATCGACCGCTCCTTCACCAAGGACGAATCATCGACATCGCTCGTCAAACTGATTGTCGACATCGGACATCTTCTCGGTGTTGCGGTGGTGGCCGAGGGAATCGAGACCGACGACCAAGCCGACCGGCTGGCCAGAACCGGAGCCGATTTACTGCAGGGGTATCTCTTCGGGCGGCCGGCCCCGGCATCGGAGTCGATCTGGCTCGGCCTGGCGGGCCCGGCGCCGGCCGCAATCCGGCAATCCTGAGCGCCGAGGCCGAGTCAGGACGGTAGCATCACCAGGTCGTCGCGGTGAATGACCTCCTCGGGGAGGTCCGACGGAAACACATCGCTGGTCGAACCTGCGTGCGCACCGATCTGCTGGCTGTCCCAGCGGGTCAAGCCCTTGGCGAAAAGATTGCCCCGCTCGTCGAACACCTCGACGGCGGCGTCGGCCGGGAACTCGCCGTCGGCCTTTATGATGCCGGCCGCCAGCAGTGACCGGCGCTCGTTCTCGATGGCTCGGCGGGCACCACCGTCGACGATGATACGACCTGATGCCGGCAGCGCGAACGCGATCCACAGCTTGCGGGCCGGGAGCCGTTGTTTGTGGGCTCGGAACACCGTCCCGACTCCCGGTTCCCCGGAAACGGCATCGAGCAGCACGTTGGGGCGATCCGACTGGGCGATCGTCGTCTCGACACCCGACCAGGCCGCGATCTTCGCGGCCGCCAACTTCGATGCCATGCCGCCCCGGCCCAGCGAACTACCGGGACCGCCTACGACCCGCTCCAGGTGCTGGTCGATCTCGATTACCTCCTCGATCAGTGATGCGTTCTCGTCGTGACGAGGATCGGCGGTGAAGACGCCGGCGGTGTCGGTGAGAAGCACCAGCCGGTCGGCGTCGATCAGATGAGCCACGAGTGCCGCCAAACGGTCGTTGTCGCCGAAGCGAATCTCGTCGTCGGCGACGGCGTCGTTCTCGTTGATCACGGGTACCACACCAGCCTCGAGCAGCGCCTGAAGCGTGCCCCGGCTCTTCAGATACCGGTTGCGGTACCACATGTCGGTCGGCGCCAGCAGCACCTGACCGGCGGTCAGACCATTCGACGCCAAGTGGCCCTTGTAGGTGGCCATGAGCGCGATCTGGCCAACGGCGGAGGCCGCACGAAGCTTCTCGGCCTCCTTCGGACGGTTCGCGGCGTTGTAGCCCAGCGGAGCCAGACCGGCGCTCACCGCGGCGCTCGTCACCACTACGGTCTTGTGGCCCAGACTGTTGAGTTCGGCCACCTCAGCGCAGATCTTGGCCACGGCTCGGTGTTCGATCTCGCCGGTCACGGTCGTGAGGGAGGACGATCCGATCTTGGCTACTACTTTCACATGTCCTCTTCGTATTCGAAAGCGAACTCTCCGATCCGAACTTCGTCGCCGTTTCGGAGGCCTGCTCGTTTCAACGCTTTGTCGACACCTAGCTTTTTCAACCGATTCCGAGCGTAGTCGAGGGCGCCCACGTCCGTCAGGTCCGACAGGGCGACCGCCCGTTCCGCTGCCCGGCCGACGATGCGCCAGGCACCGTCGTCGTCACGAACCAGCTCCACGCCGACGGCCTCCGGACGGTGGATGACGAATCCCTCCCGTTGGGGCTCAGCGGCTCTGGCCTCCTGCACCAGTTCCAGCAGACGCCATTTGAATTGGTCGATGCCCTGGTTCGTGGCCGACGATATGACCATGTCGACGGGCGCGTCACGGCCCCAGTCATCGGCCGTCAACACGTCGGCCTTCGAGCCGACCACGATGCTCGGCCGTTCCAGAAGCGAAGGCTGATAGTTGCCAAGTTCCTTGTGGAGGACCTCCAGCTGTTCGGCCGGGCTGGCACCGTCGATCGAGCTGAGGTCGAGGAGATAGACGAGCACCCTGGCTCGTTCGATGTGGCGGAGGAATCGGTCGCCGAGACCGGCGCCCTCGCTCGCCCCCTCGATGAGACCGGGCAAATCGGCGACCACGAACTCGGATTCACCGACGACCACAACACCGAGATTCGGTTCGAGGGTGGTGAACGGGTAGTCGGCGATCTTGGGTTTGGCGCGGGAGATGACCGAGATCAACGTGCTCTTGCCTGCGGACGGAAAGCCGACGAGTGCCACGTCGGCCATCAGCTTCAGTTCGAGCCGGTACCACGTGTCGGAACACACCTCGCCCTGTTCGGCGAACTTCGGCGCTCGACGGCGGTTCGACAGGAACCGTGCATTGCCCCGGCCACCGCGACCGCCGGGACCGGCCAACCATCGATCACCGTGGCTGACGAGATCGGCGAGGATTTCACCGGTCTCGTGGTCCTTCACCGTGGTCCCCTCGGGAACCGGCACGATCAGGTCTTTGCCCCGCTTGCCATGCCTTTTGGCGCCTTGGCCGTGAGTTCCGCTCTCGGCTATCCGGTGCGGGTAGTCACGAAAGGCCAGCAGCGACGAGACGTTGCGGTCGGCGACCAGCCAGACATCACCACCGTTGCCGCCGTCACCACCGTCGGGTCCGCCGTAAGCGACGTGAGCCTCCCGCCGAAACGAGACGCAGCCCGCGCCACCGTCACCACCGCGGACCGACAGGTTGCATTCGTCTACGAAGTTCGACATCGGGCCACCTCCCTGATCAGTCGGCACCCGACGCCGTCGGGGCGACCCGAAGCGACCGGAATCGACGAATCCGGCTGCGGGACCGCCTGCGGCCGAACGGTATCAGTCGGCGACGACGTCGACGAGTCGCCGGCCCTTGCGGAAACCGAACTTGACTCGACCTGGAGCGGTGGCGAACAGGGTGTCGTCGCCGCCCTTGGCCACGTTGTGGCCGGGATGAAACTTGGTGCCGCGCTGGCGAACGATGATGGAACCGGCGGTCAGCGCCTGGCCATCGTAGGCCTTGACGCCCAGCCGTTTGCTTTGAGAATCACGGCCGTTCCGTGTGGAACCGCCTCCCTTGGTCTTCGACATGGTCTCTCAGCCCTTCGTGATGCCCGTGATTTCGATCGTGGCGTAGGTCTGGCGGTGACCGTAGCGACGTCGATTGTTGGTCTTGGACTTGTAGGTGAATCCGTCGATCTTCGGCCCCTTCGTCTCTTCGACGATCCGGGCGGAAACCGACGCAGCCTTGAGCTGGTCGGGGGTGGCCAGGACCTGGTCACCGTCCACGAGCATCACCGGCCGCAGCTCGATGTCCGAGCCGACTTCACCGACTCGCTCGACCTGGATTCGCTGGCCCTCTTCTATCCGGTACTGCTTGCCACCGGTGGCTACGATTGCGTACATAACGGAACAATGCTACCGGGATGGGGCTAGGTTTCTTGCACGATCGGCAAGATTTCGATGCCTCGGCCGTCGCAATGCGGGCATTCCACCGACAGCGACTCGAGGAGACCCTCACCGATTCGTTTTCTGGTCATCTCGGCCAGCCCGAGGGCTGAGATGTCGAACACCTGGGTTCGGGTCTTGTCTCGGCTGAGCGCCCGGCGGAAGACCCGCATGACCTCGTCGCGGTTCTTCTTCGATTCCATGTCGACGAAATCGATGACGATGATACCGCCGATGTCGCGCAGCCTCAGTTGCTGGGCGATGGTCTCGGCCGCTTCCAGGTTGTTCTCGAAGACGGTGTCCTCGAGACTGGATGTGCCCACGTTCTTGCCGGTGTTGACATCGATGACGGTCAGCGCCTCGGTCGACTCGATGATCAACGATCCGCCCGACGGCAACCACACCTTCTTGTCGAGGGCCTTGTGCAGCTGCTCGTGCACGTGGAACCGTTCGAACACCGGCAAACGCTCGGCCTCGGGATCGTAGTGCTCGACGCGGTCGGCCAGGGCGGGCGTGATGGCCGAGACATAGTCGGAGACCTCCCTGTAGAGGTCCTGGTCGTCGAGGACGACACCGCGGTACTCCTTGTTGAACTCCTCCCGGATGACCCGGGTCGACATGTCAGGCTCCTGGTAAAGCAACGCCGGCGCCTTGGACCGGGCGGCCAGGGTCTCGATCTGTTTCCACTGGTCCAGGAGACCGGTGATGTCCCGCTCGATCTCGGCCGCGGTCACGTTCTCCGCGGCAGTGCGCACAATTAGACCGTGCTCCCGGGGGCGGACCTTGTCGAGAATCTGCCGCAACCGCTTGCGCTCGTTGTCGGGAAGGCGCTTCGAAATACCGTAGGTGGAGCTGTTGGGAACCAGGACGACAAACCGGCCGGGCAGCGACACCTCGGTCGTGAGACGGGCGCCCTTGTGGGCGATCGGATTCTTGGTGACCTGACAGAGGATCGACTGGCGGGCCTTGAGCATCTGTTCGATCTTCGGCTGGGAGGCGCTCGACCCGTCGAAGTCGTCCTTGTCGTACTGGACGTCACCCCGGTAGATCACGGCGTTCTTCGGCGTGCCTATGTCGACGAACGCCGCCTCCATACCGGGTAGCACGTTCTGAACTCGTCCGAGGTAGATGTTGCCGTGGATCTGAAAGACGTCGTCGGTCGGCCGGGACACGTAGTACTCGATCAGCGAGCGACCCTCGAGGACGGCGATATGGGTGGCGTCGACTTTTTTCGAGACCACCATCAGATAGCGGCCGACCGGTCGGCCCTTGCGAGACCGCCCACGACGACGCTGCAGTGTCTCCTCGTCGAGGTCCAGATCCCCAGCGGGGATGACGTGACCGACGGGTTCGGGCTTGGACGGCCGCCCGCGGTTGCGGCCCCTCCCCCGGCGGCGGGATCGACCGGAGCCCGAACCTGATGACGAGCTGCCGTCGGATTGGCCCTTTTGAACGCTGGATCGCCGGTTGTTCTGCGCTCCACTGCCATCGTTGCCGTCGCCATCGCGCTGGGAACGACTTCCGGAACCTTGATTGGTGGGGCCGTCTCCACCACCAGACTTGCGGCGGCGACGCCGACGGCGGGAATCGCCGCCCCCGGCGGTGCCGCCACCCGGCGATCCGGTGGATGCCGGGGCCGGGCGGGAATCGCCGATCTTTGGTTTTGGTGTCGACGGCGCAGTGGCTGCGGTTTTGGGAGAGCCGGAGGACGATTCCTTTACCGGCTCGCTGGTTGGGCGGTCAACGGGAGCCTGACTGCTCTCGGACGCTTCGGACATGTACGAACATCCCTTCTCATGAGGCACGTCTCAATTCGTGCCTGGTCGACGCGTCAGGTCTACTCACCGGTTCGCTCCGGATCCCGTCGACTTCAATCCATTGATGTGTTCGTCGAACTCGTCCCTCGATGAGACCTCCGTCCGGTTCGGGCGAATCGGGTCCGGCGGCCAGGCGGCCGAGAACCTCGATCAGTTCCGATGGACGTAGTGAAGTGCTCTCGTTGGACAGTTCGACTTCCAATTCTGTGCCGTGTGGTGGCAAGCCGTCTCTTGTCGGCGTTTCCCTGGCGGGAGTGCCCCTGGTGGGGCCGGCCACTCGAAGTGCGAGGATGGCCGGGCGGACGTCGGCGACGGCGGTCTTCCCCTTGCGGACCCGCTCCAGGAGCAGTTCCGGGGCATCCAGGGCGAGGGCCACTGCGGCCGTCACCCTGTCCGTCGGCACACCGAGAACCTCGATGCGCCAGGTGCAACTCGTGATTACCTGTTGTAGGGAGACCGCGCCCTGTTCCAACACCACGACTGCTTCGACGGTCAGGCCGTCGGGTAGGGCGTCGGTCAAGGCTGCGGCAAGGGACTCGACGTCGGGCATTTCGGTGACCTCGACATCGAGGTATTCGGCGTTCGACTCGTGACCGACACTGAGGGCCAGCCCGAAGCTGAGCTTCGGGCGCGGTGAGAACCCTTCGGAGTAGGCCATGGGGAGTCGAACAATTCGCATGGCCCGCTCGAAGAGGCGGGCCACATCTCGATGGCTGACAAAACGAATCTTGCCTGCCTTGGTGAATCGGATCCGGAGGCGGAGACGGGGTGGCGGACTCATGCCGACACCTCGGCGTGTTCGCCGATCCGGTTCTCGTTTCGATCTTCGGGGGCCGGACCGGGGCGAGACGGCAGCACGGTGACCGGCACCGCTCCCCCGGTGGTCAGATCCTGACCGGTGCCCTGGCTGCCACCGGCCGGCGGCGTGGCCGAGGCGACAACGTGCTCGATGCCGTAGCCGGTGCAGGCCCCGCAGTCATAGCACGGGGTCCAGCGGCAGTCCTCGAGGCCGACCTCGGCCAGGGCGTCCTGCCAGTCCTGCCACAGGAAGTCCTTGTGCAGTCCGGCCCACAGGTGATCCCAGGGCAGTACCTCGCCCTCGGTGCGATGGCGGTAGACGAAATCCTCGACACGCAGGCCGTTATCGGCCATGGCGGTGGTCCACCGTTCGATGTCGAAATGTTCGGACCATTCCTGGAACACGCCGCCGTTGCGCCACACCTGCTCGATGACCGGACCAAGGCGACGGTCGCCCCGGCTGGCGATCCCCTCGGCCAGGGTCGCCCTCGGATCATGCCATTTGAGCTGCACACCTCGCATTCTGCGGGTGGCGTCACGCAGCAGGTTGATCTTGCGCTGCAGCTCCTCGGCCGTGTTCTGGCCGAACCACTGGAACGGGGTGAATGGCTTGGGCACGAAACCGCCGACCGACACGGTGACGCTAGCCCGGTTGTTGTGCTTCTTTCCGATGGCGACACAGTTCTTGGCCAGCTCGGCGATGCCGGCCGTGTCCTCGTCCGTTTCCGACGGGAGCCCGATCAGGAAGTAGAGCTTGACCCGCTTCCAACCCTGGGAGAAGGCGGCGTCGACCGCCTGGTAGAGGTCCTCCTCACGGATCAGCTTGTTGATGATCTGACGCATCCGCCACGTGCCCGCTTCGGGGGCGAAGGTGAGACCACCACGCTTGGCCCGCTGCAGCTGGGCGGCGATGCCGACACCGAAGGCGTCGACCCGAAGTGACGGCAGTGAAACCGACACCGGTCCGCAGCCGGCCGCGTCGCCGTCGTTCATCAGGTCGGTGACGACCTCTTCGACATTGCTGAAGTCGGCCGTGGACAGCGAGGTGAGCGTCACCTCGTCATAGCCGGTGCGCCGCAGCCCCTCCCCGACCATGGTCCGAACCTGATCGGCCGGACGTTCACGCACCGGGCGGGTGATCATGCCGGCCTGACAGAAGCGGCAACCGCGGGTGCAACCGCGGAACACCTCGACGTTCAACCGATCGTGCACGACCTCTGTGAGCGGAACGAGCTGTTCCTTCGGGTACGGCCAGTCGGCCAGGTCGGCCACCGTCCGCTTCTCGATGAGCGTCGGCAGGCCCTCGACCAGAGGCTTGACGGCGGCCACTGTCGGGCCGTCGTAGGTCATCTCGTAGAGCGAGGGAACGTACACGGATTCGATCCGGGCCAGGTCCAGCAGCAGCGCTCGACGGTCGGCGAACTTGGCGGCCGGTCGCTCGGCCGTCGACGCCAGGTGGCGAACCATCACCTCGGTGATCTCGCCGACGACCTCCTCGCCGTCACCCAGCACGACGACGTCGACGAAGTCGGCGAGCGGCTCCGGGTTGTAGGTGCAGTGTCCGCCGACCATGATCAGCGGATCCCGTTCGGTGCGGTCGCGGCTGTGAATCGGCACGCCGGCCAGATCGATGCAGTTGAGCAGGTTCGTGTAGGTCAGCTCGGCCGAGAGATTGAAGGCGATGGCATCGAACTCGCCGGCCGGCGTGTGATGTTCGACGGAAAAGAGCGGCAGCTTCTCCTGACGCATGAGTTCCTCGAGGTCGACCCAGGGGGCGTACGACCGATCGGCACGGGCGTCGGGCCGCTCGTTGACGATCTCGTAGAGGATCTGCAGACCTTGGTTCGGCAGCCCGACTTCGTAGGTGTCGGGGTAGGTGAAACACCAACTGACCAACTCAGGGTCAGGAAACGTGGCCTTCGCGCCGTCTTCGCAACCGATATAGCGGGCTGGTTTCTGGACCCTCGGAAGGAGCGGCTCCAATTGTGGCCAAACGGACGTCATGGAGAGCAGAACACGTACATTCCGGCGGGGCATTTCAAACCAGGTATGGAGTTTCGACCGGCCGGCAGAGAACAAGAACTTCTTCTGTAACCCTATCGCAGTGTGTCCGCCCTTCGGGCGGACACCACGAGTTTCGCTCTGCGAAACTCGGTGACTCAGTGGACGCCTTGCGGCGGTTGCTGCGAGTTTGGGCCAAGCCCAAACTCGGTGTGCAGATCTCATCCCTTCGGGCGGAAACCACGAGTTTCGCTCTGCGAACCCGGTGACTCAGTCGACGCCGAGAGTGGCCCGGGTGTCTAGGCGAGAGCGGGGAAGAAGATGGCGATCTCGCGAGCGGCCGACTCGGCGGAATCCGAGCCGTGAACGAGATTCTCGGTCATGACGGTGCCGAGATCACCGCGAATCGTCCCGGGAGGAGCCTCGGCCGGGTTGGTCGGGCCCATCATCGTGCGGACGATGGCGTAGGTGTCATCCGGGCCCTCCACGACCGCCAAGAAAGCCGGGCTTCGGCTCATGAACGACACCAGTTCGCCATAGAACGGCTTCTCGGTGTGTTCGGCGTAATGGCGGGCCAGCGTGTCCTCGTCGAGCTGTCTGAGCTCCGCCGCCACCAGTTTCAGACCCTTGCGCTCGAAGCGGTCGAGGATCTGGCCGACACAGCCCCGCTCGACGGCATCGGGCTTGCAGATGATGAAAGTTCGATTCACGAATGGGGAGGCTACCGCTCGCCGGGACGCTCCCCACCGTGGAGCCATGGTCCGTTCGATCCATCTGGGCCGATGGACCCCGGTCTCCGAGATCGGTGGGCAAAAGCCCACGTTCTTTCAAGTACCCCCCCATCAGGGTCGATTTCGTTCACATGAACGCACGGCCAGAGCCAAGACGGGAACGGGGCGCGACCCTGGTGGAATACGCCCTCGTCTTTTCCCTCATCGTCCTCGGCTCCCTCTTTGCCATCGAGGAACTGACCGACACCTCGGGCAGCTATCTGTCCTCCACTGGAAACGACATCGGTACCCCTCGGGAACACATCGAAGACATGAGCGACGATCTCCCCGACCCACCGGTGTGGATCACCAACCCATGAGGATCGCCCTCCAGCCACGGACGGGCGTCCAAATCGACCGCCCGGTCGACAGGCGCCGTGAACGCGGTGCGGCGCTGGTCGAAGCCTCCTTGGTGACCGGGCTGTTTCTGATACTGGTCTTCTTCATCTTCGAGATGGGCTTCCTGTTCCGCGACTCGTTGACCACGAGCAACGCCAGCCGAGAGGCGGCCCGAGCAGCCAGCACGCTGGGCCGAGACCCCGATGCCGATTTCTACACGATTCGCACCGCCGAACACGGCCTCGAGGCCATCGGACTGCAGTCGCTGGACGTCCTCGTCGTCTTCAAGGCCAGCGGCCCGGGCGACACCGTCCCGACGGCCTGTCTGTCCGCGTCGCAAGCCGGACTGTGCAACCGCTACACCGCAATCGACTTCTTCGCCGAGAAGGAGGACACCGCCGGCAACCCGACCGGAAAGTTCGGGTGCGGCACCCTCGACCTCTACTGGTGCCCGACGACACGGGAAGCGCAAGCCTCGGTCGGACCCGACTACGTCGGCGTCTACGTCAGGACGAAACACGGCTACCTCACCGGAATGTTCGGCGCTCAAACCGATCTCGAGGCCACGACGATTCTTCGTATAGAACCGGATCAACGATGACAATCTCACCCTCAGGCTTGTCACGCAGGATCACCGGCCGCCGCTATCGACGGCTCGCGACCGGCGGTACCAACCGGTCACTGCGGGAGCGGGGCGCCGCCCTGGTCGAGTTCTCGCTTGTGACCCTCCTGCTCCTCACCCTCGGCATGGGCACCTACGAGATGGGGATGGCATGGAACGACGCACAGCTTGTGACCCAGGCCGCTCGGTCGGGCGCCCGGGTGGCGGCCCAGCTCGGCTCGGACACCCAGAGCGATCAACGGGTGCTCGAGGCGATCGACGCCGCCCTTGACGACGTCGACGCCGGGCTCGTGAGGATCGTGATCTACGATGCCGGCGCCCCCGACGGTTCGATGACCAGCAGCTGTGAGAGCGCCAATCACCCGGGCAGAAGCGGCCGGTGTTCGGTCTACCACCTCACCCACCTGACCGCCTTCAGCCAGGGATCCTGGGATCCGGTATCCCGCAACGACGAACTCACCAACGCCGACTATGTCGGTGTTACCATCGAGATCGACCGGCCACTGATGACCGGCTTTTTCGGAGCCAATCCCCTCCGGATGAGCGACACGGCCATTATGCGCATCGAGCCACGGTTCGGACCCTGAAGGTAGCGTCCGCCTACCGCCCGCCTCCGGGAGCCGTCTGAGAGCGCGCTTCGATCAGCGCCTCCCGAACCTCGGCGACCACGTAGAGGCTGCCGGTGACCAGGATCAAATCCTCTTCGGACGAGACGGCGGTGGCCCGGCTGAGCGCCTCCACCGGTGAGGCGATCACCTCGGTCGGCAGGCCGAGGGCCTCGGCCTCTGCAGCGATCAGATCCGCCGGTACGGCCCTGGTGGAGTCGGGTTGGGTGCAGATGACGAGATCGAAGTCGGCGGCGTCGAACGCCTCCAACATCTCGGTCACACCTTTCCCCTGGAGGATGCCGACGATGAGGACGCGGGAACCGGTCCGGGCGAACTCTCGGCTGAGGGTGGCGGTGACGGCGGCCGCCCCGTGCGGGTTGTGGGCGCCGTCGAGGATCAGGGTCGGGTTGTGGGCCAAAACCTCGAATCGGGCCGGCAGCTCGACGGCCGCCAGCGCGTTCTCGATGACCTCCCGTTCTACCGGTCGGTCGAAGAATGCTTCGAGGGCGGCGACGGCGGTGGCTGTGTTGGCCCCCTGATGGGCGCCGTGGAACGGGATGTAGAGCCCGTCGTAGGTGGCGCCGGGGGTTCGCAGGTCGATGACCCGACCGCCGACCGCCAGCTCGTTCGATTCGATCTCGAACTCGGCGCCGGCCTCCCAGATCGTGGCTGTCGGTTGCTCCGCCTCGAAGATCGGCCGCAGTTCAGCCATCGGCGAACCGAGGATGACATGGGAGTCGGGTTTGATGATGCCGGCCTTCTCCCGGGCCACCTCCTGCTGCCAGCCGGGACCGCCGGTGGTGTGGTCCTTGCCAACGTTGGTGATCACCGCAACGTCGGATTGGACGACGTTGGTGGCGTCGAACCGGCCGAGCAAACCAACCTCGACGACCGCAACGTCGACCGCCTGCTCGGCGAAGTGTACGAATGCGGCCGCGGTCAGCAGCTCGAATCGGCTCGGGTTGTGCTCCAGGAGCGGCTCGACGTCGGCCAGAAGGCCGATGATGCGGGCGAAATCGTCGTCGGAGATGTCGGTGCCATCCCAGACGATCCGTTCGTTGATGCGGGACAGGTTCGGGCTGGTGTACAAACCCACGGAGAGTCCGAGGTCCCCCAAAGCAGCAGCCATGATGCGAGCCGTCGAGCCCTTGCCGTTGGTGCCCGTGAGATGGATCGAGCGGTAGGCCTCGTGAGGCCTGCCCAGGGCGTCCATGAGTTCCAGCATCGGGGCCAGCGAGAGCCCGTCGACCTGACCGGCTGTCGGCATCGACGGAGGTGGATCGAGCGCACTGGTGAAGCGGGAGGCTCGGCCCCCCTCCAGGTTGGTGTGCTCGTCGAGGTAGGCCAGTGCGCCCTTGTAGTCCAACAGATGTCCCGACTGTTCGAATCGCCTTGTTGTGATCGCCGAGTCCAGGTCCAGCGGGTGCGGACCTGAGCCGATCAGGATGCGGCTCGACGCTCGGCGCGCTCGTCGTCGGCCCGTGGCATCAGGGTCGGGTTGACCCGCTCAAGCACGACCTGCGAGTCGATGACACAGCGCCCGACATCCTCCCGGCTCGGGATGTCGTACATCACATCGAGCAGGACCTCCTCCATGATGGCCCGCAGCCCTCGGGCGCCCGTACCACGCAGGAGGGCCTGCTCGGCGATCGCCTCGAGTGCCGACTCTTCGAACTCGAGCTCGACGTCTTCCATCTCGAAGAACTTCTGGAACTGCTTGGTGAGCGCGTTTTTGGGTTCGACCAGGATCTGTACCAGCGCATCCTGGGTGAGGCTGGTGACCGTGCCGACCACGGGCAGGCGACCAACGAACTCGGGAATCAAACCGAACTTGAGCAGATCCTCGGGTTTGACCTCGGCATAGAAGTCGTCGACCACGAGCTTTGCTTTGTCCTCACGGGTCACCTCGGTGCTGAAGCCGACCGACCGTGTGCCGAGGCGGCTCTCGATGATCTTGTCGATGCCGGCGAACGCACCGCCGCAGATGAAGAGGATGTTGGCGGTGTCGATCTGGATGAAATCCTGATGCGGGTGTTTGCGGCCACCCTGTGGCGGGACGGAGGCGACGGTTCCCTCGAGGATCTTCAGCAGCGCCTGCTGCACGCCCTCGCCCGACACGTCACGGGTGATCGACGGATTCTCGCTCTTGCGGGCGATCTTGTCGATCTCGTCGATGTAGATGATGCCGGTTTCGGCTCGCTTCACGTCGAAGTCGGCGGCCTGAATCAACTTGAGCAGGATGTTCTCGACGTCCTCACCCACGTAACCGGCCTCGGTCAGCGCCGTGGCATCGGCGATGGCGAACGGCACGTTGAGCATCCGGGCCAGCGTCTGAGCCAGGAGGGTCTTGCCGCAGCCCGTGGGGCCCATGAGCAGGATGTTGGATTTGGCCAGCTCGACCTCGGTGGCCGGACCCGATCCGTACTGGATCCGCTTGTAGTGGTTGTAGACGGCGACCGAGAGGATCTTCTTGGCGGTGTCCTGGCCAACGATGTAGTTGTCGAGGAACTCGCAGATCTCGCGCGGTTTGAGCAGCTCATCGAAGTTCAGCTCGGTACCTTCGGCCAGCTCCTCCTCGATGATCTCGTTGCAGAGGTCGATGCACTCGTCACAGATGTAGACGCCGGGGCCGGCGATCAACTTCTTGACCTGCTTCTGGGATTTTCCGCAGAACGAGCACTTGAGGAGCTCGCTACCTTCACCGAACTTGGCCACTGGATCCCCCTAGGACTCGACAGCCCTGATGGGCCCCGACGAGTCGACGGCGTTCCGCTCCGCGATTACCTCATCTATGATGCCGTATTCCTTGGCCTCTTGCGCAGTCATCACGAAATCGCGGTCGGTGTCCTTGGCGATCCGCTCGTGCGATTGACCGGTGTGGTAGACGAGGATGTCCTCCATACGCTGCTTGAGTCGCTCGATTTCCTTGGCGGCGATCTCGAGATCGGACACCTGACCCTGGGCCCCGGTGTAGGGCTGGTGGAGCAGGATGCGGGCGTTGGGCAGGGCCAGACGCTTGCCCGGAGCGCCACCGGCGAGCAGGATGGCTGCGGCCGAGGCGGCTTGGCCGAAGCAGATCGTGACCACGTCGGGTTTGATGTAGGTCATCGTGTCGTAGATGGCGAACATCCCCGTGACGTCGCCGCCGGGTGAGTTGATGTAAAGGCTGATGTCGCGGTCGGGGTTCTCCGACTCGAGGTGCAGCAGCTTGGCACAGACCAGGTTGGCCACTTCCTCCACGATCGGGGTGCCGAGAAAGATGATGTTGTCTTTCAGCAAGCTCGAGAACAGGTCTCGGGTAACGGGACCGCGTGGCGTGTCCTCGGTGATGTAGGGGACGGAGTAGGTCACTCTTCTTCTCTCGTTCTTCTGAACTTACTCTTCTTCTTGGTCATCGGATTCGTCCTCTGGAAGTTCTAGCGCATCGGCGGGGATGAGTTGGCCATCCTCGTCGATCACCTTGGTTTTGGTGATGAGCCAGTCCAGAGTCTTGCTCTTGAGCAGGTCGGCCCGCACCTGCGGGAGATGACCGTGCTCGATGAATTCGGCCTTCAGTTCGTCGGCCGAGCGGTCAAATTGGGTGGCCGCCTTCTCGAGCTCGGTGTCGATCTCGTCGTCGGAGACGGTGATCGCCTCCTGGATGGCGATGGCGCGTAGCGCCAGATCGAGCTTGGCCGACGACCGGGCGGCCTCGGTCAGCTCTGCGGTCATCGACTGGGGGTCCTGACCGCTGTACTCGAGGTACTGTTCGAAGGTGAGGCCCTGGGCCTGCAGCCGCATGCCGATGTCCTGGATACGGTTTTCGACCTCACCGGACACCATGGCCTCGGGAACGGACTCGTCATCGACCAGTCCGGAAATCGCCTCGGCGATCTTGTTGCGGCGGGCGGCCTGACCCTGGTAGATGCGGGACTGCTGCATCCGGGCCCGGTAGTCGTCGCGCAGGTCGGCCAGGGTGGCGAACTCGGATTTCTCGGCAACCCATTCATCGGTGGCCTCGGGCAGGACACTCTCCTGCACCGCGTTGACCTTGATGGTGAAGTGGAGGGGCTCCTCCTCGTCGGTGTCGTCGTCGTCCTCGTCGGTGCCGGTGTCGGGGTATTCGGCGGTGAAGTCGAGCTCGTCGCCGGCCGACGCGCCGACAAGCTGCTCGTCGATCTCGGGGATCCCGGTGGCGCCGGAGCCGACCTCGTAGGAGTAGTCGTCGGCCGTCATCCCGGGGACGGGATCACCGTGATGGGTGGCGGCGATGTCGATCGACACCCGATCGCCCTCGGCGGCAGGACGCTCAACGGTTTCGAGCTCCGAGAACTGACCTCGGAGACGGTCGACGGCCTCGTCGACGTCTTCCTCGGTGACATCGATGCGTGGTATCTCGACCTCGAGGCCTTCGTAGCCCTTGACTTCGATCGACGGTCGAATCTCGACCACGGCATCGAAGGTGACTCCGCCCGAGTCCATACCCTCGGTGATGTCGATCTCCGGCGGGGCGATGACATCGACCTCGTGCTCGATCACGGCCTTGGAGTAGTAGTCGGGCAGCGAGTGCCGGAAGGCCTCCTCGCGGGCGTAACCCTGACCGATTCGGGCCTCAAGCACCTTGCGGGGCGCCTTGCCGGGGCGGAAGCCGGGGAGACGAACATCTTTGGCCAGCCGACGGAAGGCGGCGTCGAGTTCCTTGTCGAACTCCGCTTCCTCTACTTCGACGACGACCTTGACCTTGTTGCCCTCGAGGGGCTCAACCGTGGATCTCACGTCATGAAGTGTAGCCACCGGCACTGACGTCCCGGCGGGGATTCGACCGCACGCGCCGACGGTCCGCCGCCTGTCGCCACTGGAGTATCGTGGCCTCATGAGCCCGGACGGAGCCACGGCACGTCGAGTGACACGACTGCTGGGATTGGGCGGTCTTCTTGTGGTGGCCTTGATCGCGGTCTGGATCGGCGCATCGATGCTCGTCTACTCGCCGACCTATGTCGGCAGAGTCCTCGAGATGCGGGAGTCGAGCCAGAGCGACTACCTGCACAACTTTCCGACACGGACACTCGACGCCTCGACCAACCCCTACGTCTACGAGGTGGCGCTCGAGCCCGACGCCGAAGCCCGTTTGCAGACGGTTTTCGGAACCGGCGATCTGCAGGACTTCATGGAATCGACCGGGACTCAGGCACTGATCGTCATCAAAGACGACGCTGTCGTTGTCGAGCGGTGCGCAAACGAGGCGCAACGTGACACCATGCTCACCTCGTTCTCCGTGGCCAAGTCGTTCGACTCGGCCCTCGTGGGTATCGCCATCGACGAGGGCTTCATCGGTGGCGTCGAGGATCCGATCACCGAGTACCTGCCGGAGCTGGCGGACGAGGAAACCCCGGGTTCGGCGATCAGCATCGCCGACCTCCTGTCGATGTCGTCGGGGCTCGAGTACTCCGAGATGCGGTGGGCGTTGTTCAACGGGGATGACCCGATCACGACCTTTCACCCCGACCAGCGGGAGGTTGCACTGGAGGCGGCGACCCGGGTCGTCGACCCTCCCGGCCGGTACTTCCTCTACAACAAGTACCACCCGCAGCTGTTGGGAATGATCCTCGAGCGCACGACGGGTTCGACCGTCACCGAGTACATGCAAACCCGACTGTGGGAGCCGATCGGCATGCAGTACGACGGTCAGTGGACGCTCGACAGTGAGACCAGCGGGTTCGAGAAGATGGAAGCCGGTCTCAACGCCCGGGCGATCGACTTCGCCAAGCTCGGGTCGCTCTACCTCGGCGGCGGGGAATGGAATGGATCGCAGGTGGTGCCCGCCGAGTGGGTGGAGGCATCGGTGTCGTTCGACCCCGAGCGGGACCAGGCGAGCCACTACCGCGACGATTTCGGTCGGTGGATCCATCAGGACGGAGGCGGCTGGTACGGCTACTTCTGGTACGGGCGCGCCCGCGACGGGTCCGAACCCGACTTCTTCGCCGAGGGTGACCATGGTCAGTTCGTCTACGTGTCGCCGTCGGCGGACACCGTGATCGTGCGGATGGGCACCGAGTTCGGCCTGTCGGGTGCGGAGTGGATCGACGCTTTCTACTCCTACTGCGGATCCTAGGTCCACCCGCCCATGGCCTCCGTCGGTTTACGGAACGTACTGTTCTTCCATCGCGGTGATTCGGCCGTCGTCGACGGTGAGCCAGACCCCCGGGGCGAAGTCACGGCCCGGTTGCTCGGCCAGCCAGGCCGAATAGCCGACGGTCTCGACGCTGGCCGGGTCACCCGGATTGGGAAGCCACGCCACCTCGGTCGACGGGTCGACCTCGAGTGTCCGCAGCTGCTCGTTGTCGTTGCGGATGTAGTAGTCGTTCGGCGGTGGGCTCTCCTCGCCGTCCTCGGAGGCTGCCTCTTCCGCCGCCCTTCCCGTGAACCAGCAGGCCAGGCCGCAGCCCAGTGTGCC
>Ga0224512_10000624_pt1 | contig 36753 bp, 27 predicted proteins | sample SF_May12_sed_USG_4_FD_169103 | JGI IMG/M metagenome (GOLD analysis project Ga0224512, IMG submission 169103) | Sediment microbial communities from San Francisco Bay, California, United States - SF_May12_sed_USGS_13 | ecosystem: Environmental > Aquatic > Marine > Sediment | place: USA... | reverse complement strand
TGGGGCGGAGGGCAGAAGCTAGTTCCTAGTTTCCAGTTCCCAGTTCCCAGTTCCCAGTTCGGCAGAATGGTATGTCTTCACTGGCTACTGGCTACTGGCTACTGGCTACTGGCTACTGGGGATACGTCAGGACATTCCTAACGGTTTGTAGGGGGTCTAGTTCCGCCGGGACATGCCTTACACGTGGTGTAGGAGGCTGTGGTCTGCGGGTTGGTGGTAGGGGTCGACGATCGGGTGGTTGATGGGGTAGTCGTATCGTTTGGCGGGTTCGCCTTTGTGGCGGATTTCGAGGCGTTGGTCGGCGGTGGTGATGGTGGCTGTGACGAGTCCACCGGTGGGGATGGTGTCGCCGGTGGGCCAGTCGACGTGGGCGATGCGGATGGTTCGGTGTTCGGTGACATGGCGTAGGAAGGTGACGCGTCCGGTGGCAAGAGGGATGTGGAGGTTGCCTTTGGAGTCGAGGTGGTCGGTGATGGTGATGGGTGGTGGCCAACGCAGTGTGTTGGCATGGTTGGCGATGAAGTCGGCGGGGTAGCGGGTTCCGCACACCGCGGGATCTAGGACGGGTCTTCGGGTGTTGAGCCAGTCGACGGCCCGGTTCGACCCGGCTCTGAGGGCGTCGAGGCTGCCGAAGTGTTGGACCCAGATGGTCTTGCGTTGCCATTGGTTGTTGACGGCTTCGGCGTGGTTGGTCCACCCAACGACGCCCGGTGGTGAGATGAGGGCTTCGACACCGAAGTAGAGACACGCCCGGATCCAGGTGGTGAACGGGTTGTTGGGATGTGTTGTTGATGAAAAGGCGTTGTCGATCCCCATTGCCAAGGGGATTGACAGGGTCGGCCATGCTGTTTCGAGTAGGAGGGTCACCGCGTTGATCATGCTGCGGTTGAGGTATTGGCCTGCGGCGATGCCGTGGGAACCGACGTCTGAGATCTGGAGCGAGTTGAATCTGATGCCGCCTTCGAGCCAGCGGTCTTGGACCCAGTCGGCTTGCTGCCACACCCCTGGGGTTGTCACAACCGGCAGCGGTAGCTTGACCCCTGATCGCTCTAGTCGGGTCTTGGAACGGGTGACGCCAGCTGCGTTCAGGATTCGTTCGATTGTCCGCAGCGACGGGACCGGTGTAAACCGTTCGTGTTCGAGTTCGGCGAGGATGGTCAACGCCCCGATGTTCGCTACCGGGTTTCTGTCGAGCCGCCGGCGGATCTCGAGAACCTTGGCGATGACATCGGGCGGGGTTTTCGACGGCTGGGTCTTCGGAGCCCTCGACCGGTCAACGAGGCCATCATCGCCGTCGGCACGGTGACGGTTCCGCCACTCATACACCCACCACCTCGACCGGCCGACACGGCGGGCAACCTCGGCGACGGGCACCCCATCGTCGACCAGGCGCATCGCTTCACGCCGACGCTCCACCTCAGACTCGAACCCAAACCCAGCAGCCACGAAGACCTCCCACACGACTGGGAGGATTCTCCAAGTGTTAGGGATGCCCTGGCGGAAACCTGTCAGGGATGTCCTGGCGGTTCTCCCCTAGTACCTAGTACCTAGTACTGGATACTGGATACTTCTTCTACGTTCCCTCTTTCCAGCTCGCCAGGTACTCCACCTGCTCCTCGGTGAGCACTTCGAGGCCGCAGCCTAGGTGCTCGAGCTTGATTCTGGCTACCTCTTGATCCAGCTCACCGGGGAGGGTGTAAACGCCGGGTTCAAGACTCTCGGCCCGCTTGACGAGCCATTCGGCCGCCAGAGCCTGGTCGGAGAAGGACATGTCCATGACGTCGGCCGGATGCCCTTCCGCCGCACTCAGGTTGACCAACCGGCCCTCAGCGGCCACCAGCAATCTGCGCCCGTCGCTCATCACGAACTCCTCCAGGTTCTGTCGCACCGGCCGGCGCTCAACAGCCTTGGCTTCCAGCGCCGGAAGATCGAGCTCGACATCGAAGTGACCGGCATTGGCGAGGATGGCCCCGTCCTTCATCCGATCGAAGTGCCGATCCCGGAGCACGTGTTTGTTGCCGGTCACGGTCACAAAAATATCGCCGACCGAGGCGGCGTCGTCGGCGGTGAGGACCTGATAGCCGTCCATGGCCGCCTCCAAGGCGCGGACGGCGTCAACTTCAACAACCACCACTTTGGCACCCATCCCATCTGCCCGGTCGGCGACCCCCCGACCGCAGTCTCCGTAGCCGACGACAACCAATGTAGACCCTGCCAGGAGAACATTCGAAGCTCTGAGGATGCCATCCACCGATGACTGGCCCGTGCCGTAACGGTTGTCAAAAAGGTGCTTGGTGGCACTGTCGTTGACCGCTACCACGGGCAGCCGAAGAGTTCCGTCGCCGGCCATGGCACGCAAACGGATCACGCCCGTTGTCGTTTCTTCGGTCGAACCGATCGGCTCCAGGTCGGTGCGCTCAGTGTGCAGCACAGTCACGAGGTCTGCGCCGTCGTCCATCGTGATGTCCGGCTTCGTATCGAGGACTGCGTGGATGTGCTGGTAGTAACGCTCGTTGTCCTCCCCCCGTACGGCAAAAACGGGGATGCCCTCTCCGACCAGGGCCGCGGCAACGTCGTCCTGAGTAGACAGCGGGTTTGAGGCGCACAAGACCACATCCGCCCCACCGTCGCGAAGCGTCAGCATCAGGTTGGCGGTCTCGGCCGTGACATGGAGGCAGGCGGCCACCCGCCGACCGGCCAGCGGTCGCTCCGCTCGGAATCGTTCCCGAATCGTCCCCAGCACGGGCATACGGCGGCCGGCCCATGCCACCCGTCGGGTACCCGTTTCGGCCAACTCCGGGTCCGCGATGTCGTACTCCATGATCACTCCTCGTTGAGTAAGACTTTGAGATTCTCGATGACTTCGACCGGCACCGGGTCGATCCCCTCCTGCTCTGCAAGATAGACCGAAACGAGGTCACCGATCAATGCCAGGCCGGCGATGCGGGCGAGACGGGACTCCCCTTGCGACCACACCTCCCCGACCACCGGAACGCTTCCTGAAATCAAGCTGGTGGTGAGACTGAACCGGCGGCGCACCTGGGGATGTTCGTCCCGGTCACGGAGAAGAACGATCCCCACCGACCGGCGAGTGAGAGTCTCCAAAGCCGACCAACTTACGATTTCATTGTGATCGAGCTCCGGAAGCAACGACCAAAAGGCCGGTCTCTTGCCGTTCTCGTTGATCTGCGTCTTCCATCGCTGTGCTACCGGAGCCGTCAGGCCATTCGACCCGTAGATGAGAGAGATACGGCCCGAAAGGCCGTCCGCCAGATCCATGGCCAATTGTCCGCCTGGACCGGCCGGGCCATCGCCCCACAGCTCGCCGACGACATCGGCCGCCTCACCGAGGGCACTGGTTTGATCCTCGGCGAGACCCGCCGACTCGAGCAATCGCAGCACTCCACCGGTCAGATAGCCGAGCGCCGCCCGGGGTTGTAGCCCGGTCGGTATCCGCACGATTGGCAGATGCCGCTGATCGGCTAGGTCGGTGAGGGCGCCGGCCCCCGCTACTACCGCCACCGGCAAGTCAAGTGCCAACGCCTCGTCGACCGCCGACCGTGTCTCCTCCGTGTTCCCTGAATACGAAACGGCGATCACTAATGGCCGAACGCCGGCCGCCCACCCCGGAAGGGAGTAACCCTTGTTCACAGCAATGAGGGCCGACGGGATCGCGGCAGCTGCCATATCACCCGAAATGGCAGAACCCCCCATCCCACAAATCAGAACGGTATCTGCCTGAGGTGTCGGAGGCACGATGAGATCAGCCGCCCAGCGATACTGACTGCTCAGTCCAGAAATCATCTCCCACATCGGGCTCATGCGTCGTCACGCTTGGTTGCTTGTTCGACGAGCATGATGGGAATGCCGTCTCGCACTGGATACCGCAGGCTGCAACGGGTGCAGACCAGTTCAGGATCCTCCTGTCGCAGATCACCCTTGCAAGCCGGGCATACCAGGATGTCCATCAACTCCTGTGGAATCATCAGGTGGCCTTCACGATCGAACGAACCCGGTCGACGAGCTCGGCAACTGCCACGCCGTCGGCCGCTTCGACGTTGAGCCGAAGCACCGGCTCGGTGTTCGACGGTCGAAGGTTGAACCAGCGGTCGTCCCATTCGATGGTGAGACCATCGGTTCGGTCCTGCCGGGCGTTGGTAAATCCGGCGGCTATCAACGCGAGAGCTCGCGTCTGGTCGTCTACGAAAAGGTTGATCTCGCCCGAAGCGGCATATGGCTCGAATTGCCTCCGTAGCTCCGAGAGAGGCCGACCGTCTTCTGTTAGGACCTGCAGCAAGATCAGCATGGCCAGCATCCCGGAGTCGGCCCGGAAATTGTCACGGAAGTAGTAGTGGCCGGAATGCTCCCCTCCAAAGGCCGCACCGGACTCCGCCATCACCTGTTTGATATATGAGTGCCCCACCCTGGTCCGAATCGGCGTACCACCGGCAGCGCGCACGCTTTCGGGCACTGCCCGACTGGTGATCAAGTTGTGGACGATGGTCGCTCCCGGCTCTCTGCGCAGAAACCAGGCAGCGATGATGGCCGTCGTTGTGCTGCCCGAAAGCGGCAGACGTTGGTCATCGACGAAGAAGGCCCGGTCGGCATCTCCGTCAAAGGCCACTCCCAGATCAGGCCGCTCACGTTCCATGAGTGCGAGCAAATCGCGCAGATTCTCGGGCTTGAGTGGATCCGCCGGATGGTTTGGAAACGTCCCATCCGGTTCGAGATAGAGCCCGGAGAGGCGAGCCGGCAGGCGATCGAACACCGAGGGCAGTACGACCCCTGCCATACCATTCCCGCCATCGACGGCCACGGTGAGAGGACCGATTCGCTCTGGATCGACGATACCGAAGAGATGCTCGATGTAACCGGGGAGAGGATCGAATGGCGTGATCGCTCCATTCGTTTCAGCGTCTGGTAATCCGACTTCGGCGGTCGCGCGGATTTCGTCCAGTCCAGTATCGGCGCCGACCGGAGCGGCTCCTTCCCGGCACAACTTGATTCCGTTCCATTCCGGGGGGTTGTGTGATGCCGTGATCATGGCTCCAGGAGCATCCAGAGTTCCCGACACGTAATACACAGTGTCCGTTGCGACCTGCCCGATATCGAGTACGTCAACGCCCTGCGAGGCCACTCCAGCCATGAAAGCTCCGGAGATAGCGGGGGTCGACAACCGGCAGTCATAGCCAACCGCGATGCGGCCGGCACCGGCGAACCGGGCAAACGCCGCACCGATACGATACGCCGCGTCCTCGTCAAGATCGCCCGTGTCGGTCCGCCCGCGTATGTCGTAAGCCTTGAAGATCTTCTGCAGGTCGCCCATTCCTCATCCTTGCTACCGGGTGCCGGACCGCATTGTACGGAAAGAAAACGGCCATAGGTACACGGGATGGGCCACCCCTACACTCCACGGCACACATGACGACTTCTGCCACGTTCGGGTCTGTTTCTGTCGTGCTCCCTGCCTACCGTCTGGGTGAGCACATCGCGGCCAACATGAAGACGGTTGCGAACGTACTGCCCGGCGCCCAGCTGGTCGTGGTCGACGACGGCAGCGACGACAGCACCTACGAGCAGGCGAAACAATCTGCCACTCTGCTGCCCCGTGCACTGGTACTCAGGCACGAGCACAATCGAGGCAAGGGGGCGGCCCTCCAGACGGGCGCGCAAGCCGCCGAAGGATCGACCGTGGTCTTCCTCGACGGCGACCTCGATCTCCCGCCAGCCCAGATCCCGAGCCTTTTGGAGCTCTTCGCTGAGGTCGACGCCGACGTGCTTGTCGGGGCGAAACAGACCGATATGGGAGACGGACGCTACCCATGGAAGAGGCGCGCATTGAGCCGTCTTTTTGCGACCATATCCCGAATCCTCTTTCGTCTGCCCGTCGATGAGACACAGACGGGGCTGAAGATCTTCAAACGCACCGTTCTCGAGCAAGTTTTCGCCGAGCAAAGGGTGTTTGGCTACGCTTTTGATTTGGAGCTATTGGTCAGAGCCCACCGGGCAGGCTTCCAAATCGCCGAAACACCCGTCGAACTTCGAATTGGAGCTTCATCCGCGCCGCTGCAACTCGCCACCCTGTGGGAGATGGGGAGAGATACGTTGCGGATCTTTCTGTGGTCCCGCCGGCACCGAAGCTAGACCTTCCCACCTTCCCTCGCTTCACCGAGCGCTTTCTTGAAAACAAGATCTCGGTAGGAGGCGAATTTGGGAATCAGGATAATGGCGGTTGCCACGAGCGAGGCGAGGTTGATCTGCAACGCCGTGCTTGTCCCGAAGACCTTCTCGGCGAGTTCCACCATTCCGACCGTGGCACCCCAGGCAGCCAGATTGACGACGTAGAAGACCACTGTTTCCCTCAGCGAGCCTCTTCCCTCCTTGATCTGGAAGGTCCATCGGCGATTGAGGACATACGACAATGCCGTTGCCAGCACGAAGGCCCAAGTGACCGACCAGAAAGCCGAAAGACCAACCAGTGAGAAGAGAACGTTCAAGAGCACGAAATAGACGATCGTGTTCAATCCGCCGATCAATCCAAGCCGCAGGAACTGACCCATCGCCTCGCGGGTAACCAGCGAACGGAGGTAGGACCTCATGCTCTGGACCTCCGCCACGCGTACAGACCTGTGGACGCCACGAACAAGAGACCGCCAATACTGAGCGCCATCCCAAGTTGTTCGGCCCAGGTGGAACGGAACTCAAGGGAAACATCCTCCTCAGTCGGCACCACCACCATCAAGGCCGGCGCAGCCCGAAATGGGCCTTCGGCTCCTTCCGCCTTCCAGTTGGGGAAGTAGCTGACCTTGATCAAGTGAGGAATACCCACGGCCGTCGTCCGAAAGGTTATCTCATGGTTATCGACAACGACGTCACTGACCACACCACCACCTTCGATCGGTCGCCTGCCAAGCCCGTCGAGGTCTTCGCCGACCCGTGGCCAATCGTCAGGACCTTCCTCGACAAGCCACTCATCGAGTTCCCCGGCCCGGCCGTACCAGTCGAGGGCAGCCTCATCAAAGGATCCCCCTTCGAGCACTGCCGGTAGGTACGCGGCAACCTCGACCATCGAAGAAGGAGGAAGTTCGTAGATCGAGAAAGGTGGCGAAACACCCACCTGGCGGAGATCGGCGCGCGAGTCCGCTGCCTGCTGTGCCTCCTCCGTGTAGGTCACGTAATAGCGAACGTCGTACAACGCAAGATGCTCGAGACCCCGATCAAAGTCGAACGTGTGATAGTCGAGCCCCGGAACGGGGCGTGAGGGAGACAGGCTCATCTCGGCCTGATTGAGGAAGTGAAAGGGGGTGGTGAGCGAGGACTCGAAGAACAATCCCTCCATCGAAGGATGCGAACCTTCGGTCCAATAGGGGAGAAGCATCAATGCCATCGGAGTGCCGTACTTGTTCTGATCCTTGCTGTATTCCCACTGAACGCGGCCCGGCGGGAGGTCACTCATGGCGACCATCAAGGCCTCGTATTCGGGCCAGGGCTCCTTGCCCTCGTAGCCCGAATAGTTCCAACGAGCCCACCCCGGAATGAAGCTCAAGCCTGCCAGCCCAACGGCAAGGAACACCACAACGCCAAACAACGGTGCGGCGACCCGCACATCGACAAGCGCGGGGCCGGCCAGCGTTGCCAGCCAGGCCACCAGCCCGACCCCGAGCGTAACCCATCCGGCCCTCCCCCCGAGCGAGATCTCGGGGATCGCCAGGAAGGCAACCACGACGAGTACTCCGATGAGACCTCGTACCCACCACACCGACCCCTGCTCCGGGAGCCGGCGGGAAAGATATCTGAGCCCATGCCCGACGGCCAGGCCTGCGAACACGAATACGCCAAAGTAGAAGAAGGGGAGAAACCGTCCGTTCCAGAGTTTGTCCTGCACCTGATGCACGCTCTCGGGCAGGAACTCAGGAATCAACAAAACCAGCCAGTAGTAGATCACCGGCAGTACGGCCAACACGACGAAAGGAACCACCCGCGGCGTTCGACGGATGGACCAAACCAATCCGAACAGCGCGGGGATGAGAAGCCACCAAAGCTCCACCGGCAAGACGTTTTTCCAATCTCGCAAAGGCACCCAGGCCATGTCGGCCGAGTAGCCGACCCGGGCGAGCAGCGGAACAGCCCAGAAGCCGGCGATCGAAAACCCGATCACCCAGGTAGTCAGGACCGGTTTTGCTCCCCTCTTCCACACAAGGATCGGAAGCGAGGCAAGGATGATGGCCAGGGTGGTGATCAAGTGGGTCAATGCCGTCAGGGCCAGCACCAAGCCGGCCAGGGCCAACAGTTTTCTCTCATCTCGGACGATTTTGATCAGCAATCCGAGGTACACGAGAGCGAGCGCGAACGACCACGAAAAAGAGAACTCGCCGGCCAAGGTTGACGGGATGTTTCCGCCGTAGATCGAGAAGCTCTCCATGAAAACGAACGAGCCGCCGGCGGCGGCGGCTACCAGCGAGGTCGGGCGAGCAAAGTTCATCGCCCGGACCAGAAAGTAGGTGGCGGCCGGGAGGGCCAGGAGTCCGACGATGGTCACGAGCTTGAAAGCGACTCCGTAAGGCAGGATGACGTCCAGCAGAACGGTGACGAGGGCAGAAAGGGGGAAGTAAAAGTAGAAGATCGGGAATCCGCCGAACCAGCTGTCACTCCAGCCGAGGATCCGACCCTCCGGCAGGAGGGTGTCGCGCAGGTAGGCGGGCACGAGAACATGAGCGCCCATATCCCCACCTGAAGGGGTGTTGGCAGTGAAGATAAGGACCGGGTTCAAGACGATGAACACAACCATCATCACAAACCCGATACCTACCGGAACCACCCAGTGTGGCAGACGGTCGGCAGATTCCCGAAGCAGGGGTTCCTTGGTGGAGGATTCCATGAGCCGGCAGTGACGCTCAGGCGTCAGCTGTTCTGTTTGCGGGCCAGATTGAGCACTTCCGACAGGGACACCGGTTTTCCGTCCCTGTCCCACCACTTCTCTTCGCACTTATGGCACGAATAGAAATGAACCTCGGTCTCATCGGGGAGTTTCTGTTGGATCTGTATCACGTCACGCGCGTCACATTTCGGACAATGCATGACACCCCTTCGCGCTAGGTCGAGCGTCAGCATAACGAACCCGACGACCTAGAACGAGAACCAAGCAACCCGCGGCCAAGCCGTAGCACGTCTCAGCTGGAAGCTGGCCGCGACGCGGTCTGGAAGCCGGCTGCCGGCTACTCCTCAAGGAGTTTGCCGATGTAGCGGCTTCTGCGTTTTCCGTCCTCGCGCCAGTAGGCATACCAATATGGACCGTGTGGGCAGGTCGTGCATGCCGATTTGCCACATTTGACCCACTGGCGCCGGAGACTGACCTCTGATTCAGAGCCGGGACTCAGAGCCCCGGAACCTTCCAGGCGCGCTCGAGCCAGGATCAGGAGACGTCGCAGTTGGTGTTCATCGAGTTCTCTTACCGCCTCGATGAGATCCCGGTCGAGCGACATGTCGTCAAGAGTCCGCTGAGTAAGGCCGTTGCGCAGATCGGCGGCCGGCGCCAAGCACCAGGCCGCAGGTGTCGTTTGTACTGGCGAAGTACTGGCGGAACCGAGAACGCCGAACTTGATGATGAGGGGTAGTCGAGATGCGTGACATGTTTCGCTCAACGGTCTCCTAGGCGACCTCGAGCGGAGCGAACAAGCGAGTGGTGTTGCGGTGATCGGTCAAAGTCCACCCCAACGGCGGAGTCATCCGATTGGCATGAAGGGCACAAAATGGATGGCCTTCGCCAGGGCCGACCGGGGTCACGAGATCGTCAAGCCATACTGCCCGGTCGTCGTAATTGAAGGACAAGACGGCAGCACCGGGACCGCCACAGCGAATGCAAGTTTGAATCATGGTTTGAACTTAGATGGAGTTGAGGGCCAGAACAAGGATTTGACGCATCCATGGACCCCGGCTCCGCGCAGTGCCCACCCAATCCGATGCACCGTCATGTGGCCTTGATCGACGCCTATCGGAGCCCCCCGGCCGTCGATCACCACCACTACAGGCACCTTGTCGATTCCTGCAGGACCGAAGCGACCCAGTGTCAACCGAACTCCGAGGCGCCCAATGCCGTAGGCAGCCCGGAGCGCGGTGACGGCAAGAGCACTCGCCACCGCTCCGACAATGACCAACGCCCGGGTGATCTCATTCACCGACTGGAATCCCCGACGCGTAGGCGGTCGCCAACTCGGTCTCAGCGCTCCATGCTGCGGAGAAAAGTCCGGTCGACTCTGCTATCACACCGGAAACGCCGATCTGATCCAGCGGCACTCGCCTCACGGTACCGGCCGGAAGGGCAACCTTGCTGGGCAGATCAACGGTGCCGCCTGCGTCGAGCAACTGGTAGGTCACCGTTATCGAATCGGCCCCGGTATTCAGAAACCAAAGCGAGGACTGCGCCGAGCTGTTGGCACCGGCGCCCGGCAGCATCCATTGCCGGGCCGTCAAGGGCGCGCCCGATGTCGCGGCCACCTGCCCCTCGCCTTCACCCACGACCACAGCCGACACAGGACCGTCCGCTCTCAATCGAACGGCATAGGCGCCGTCGGCCAGGCCGGCCACCGAGATCCGATCATGGCCTTCGGCCGGAACGAGCCCTTCGACCGCACTTTCCACCGGTCCATCGGCGGTGAATACGTCGAGCGTATAGGTAACCTCGAGCGGCCCCGCGTTGGCGATGGCGAGGAAGGGCTGAAGCTCACCGACCGCCACAAGCGGGAACTCCCACACCTCGCTACGCCCGACATCCGTCCAAATGGCTTGATCCGTACCGTTGGTTTGCACCATTGCCGGGATGATCCGGCCCTGCTCGGTCCGCACCGTTACCGACAATCGTTGCCGGAAAGGAAGGACGTCCCCTAGGGCCAAAGTCCGCCAGGACCTTCCGGGGATGGAAACTCGTTCCAGGTCTGGAACAGGTTCGAAGCCTTCCTCGCTGATCGCTTCTACCGTTACCAGCGCGTCCTCAGGAAACGGATTGAAAAGCTGCAGATCGAGGGGGCGGTCCTGCACCGTTGTTCCGCCCGGCAGCACCCACACCTTGCTGGCGCTGGAAGGACACAGATCTCCGGCCAGTGACCCTTCTCCTTCGGCGATCACGCCGGCCGCCGCCGGGGAGTCGCTAAATTCGACCACCGCGGGAGAGACTCCCAGACTGAGAATGGTCGAAAGCGGAATGGCACTGGCGCCCGGGCCGGGAAGGGACTCGGGGTATGTCTCCCGTATCTCGCCGGCGACCGGAAAGGTGAGTTGTACCTCAACGTCGCTGAGTGTGACGATGCTCATGAGAGTTTCGCGGGTGTCGTCGGCAATTGCCCAGGCGCAGTTCGAGAAGTTGCTGGCCACCACCGGTCCAGCGGTGGCGGTCGTGACCGGCAGCTCGACCGTCACCGGCTCGGGAGCGGGGGCGAGCCACACCGCCACCGCCAGGACGCCGATGAGCACGGCCACGAGGGCTCTTCTCATAACGCCTTCCGATCGAATCCGACGATCCCAAGGGCTGCCAGAACGGCCAAGACCCCGGCCGCCGCCAAGGCCCAATTGCGGTTGGGTTCATCTCCGCCAAAGGTGATTCTTCCATTCGATGGAACTACCTCGTTAGCCCAACCGGAGGCCATCCAATCTTCACCCCATCTCCGGTCCTGGTTCTCGGCCACATAGACCGGTCCGAGGGCGGTACCGGCCCCTACGTAGTCGGGACGTTCCCACGTCCAGGGGATTCCGTCGGCTCCGACCGCTCTCGCCCCAAATACTTCACTCTCGAAAGTCGTGTAGTCGAGACCCGGGAGCTGGCGGAGGTCGAGTTGGGACTCGAGAGCTACCTCGAGGGGGTTGGGCCCGGTGAAGACGATCCACCGAATGCCGAAGGAAGCCAACGATTGTCCGGGCCGTAACTCCAAACCGGCGCCTATTCGTTCGAGAACCTCTTCGAGAGCGACGTCGCCCTGGCGAGGTGCCCCTAGCCAAGCCTCGGGGAATATGGGTCCTGTCCCCGACACAACCCTGTATGAGAAACCTGTTCCGGCCCGCGACTCACCGGGAAGCTCGCCTGCTGCGCCCACCATCAGGATCCGATCAGCACCGTGGTCCAGGGACCGGGCAGCTGCGAATTCGAGTTGAGACCCGAAGCGATCCTCAGGGAGCCCGAGCCGGCCCGACGGAAGAAGCAACACCACCCCGGCTGCAACGATCAGACCGCCCAGCGCTGCTCCCCGGCCTCCGATCACCCGCCACAGGCGTGCGTCACTGAAGCGAGCGGACAGATCGATCGCCGCGCCAACCACAATGGCCGTGCCGACGGCAGCGGCGACATAACCGGCGACGGTCGGCTCGCGTCCTACCCCTAGTCCTGCCGTCCGAGCCAACCAGGATCCGCCGACAGCCAGGGTACCGCCCCAACCAATGAAGCCAACGGTGCGCCGATCACCTGCCATCAAGCCAAACACGGTTGCCACCGCAAAGCCGGCGATAGCCCACAGCGAAGGGTTGAAATACAACGACTCGCCGTGGCTCAGCAATTGATCGACCGAAATCCGGTACAACCAGGGGAAGAGCAGGGAAACCGCCAGAATGGTCACGGGAACAGCACGGGCCACCGCCGACCATGGAGCGCCTTCGGCGACGAGGACCCGGACAATCACCGCCGCCAGCGGAAGAAGCACCGCGACGGGGGCAAAGGCCGCCAGAGCACCGGTAGCCAGCGCCGCCCGGGCAAGGTAACCGATCTTCTCCCGCAAAACTACCGGCCAAGGCGCAACCACCGACTCCACCGCCCACGGTGCCAGACCGATCGCAATCATGCCGGGCCAATCGCCTGAGCCGGCCAGGGCACGGGTGGCAGGGCCGCCCGCGAGGGCCAGCGCTGCGGCGTACCGGGCCAGCGGGCCCATCTCCATCCTGCGAAGCAGCCGAACGGTACCTACCAAACCGACGCCGACCGCGCCGACCGAGAGCAGGATCTCGGCGAGGTTGGCGTGAGATACCAGGAGCAGCTGAACGAGAGCGGTTGCCCCAATCGAAGGATGCAAGGGGGCCGGGCTCCCCAAACCGGACGTGTTCCACCCACCCGCATAGGAGCGAAGGGTTGCCCAGGCCGAATCAGGAAGCGGCAGCGCCAGCCCGGCGGCCGGAAGACCGTCGGCGACGATCTCTCGGCCGGCGATGAGCAGGAACACCAACGCAGTCAACACGGCGTAGAAGCCCGGCTCGTGCCAGAAGGCACGCCTCCGTTCGATGATTCCGGACAAACGCCCCGCCAGCTGGTCCTCCAAGAGGACTTTCGAGGAGAAGCGATCTGAAAGCTCCCGAATCAACGCAGAACCCCGCACTTGATACCGGAAGAGTTCCTCGTCACCAGCCATCCGCGAACGATGCAAGCGGCGGCGCCCCGCCAGGGTCGACGGCAAGTGATAGAGGTTCCACCCCCAACCCAACACCAGATCGACGAGCGCACGCTTGCGGCCCAGGAACGTCATCGCGAACGAGTACAGCAAACCAATCACGGCGCTGAGAGGCACGGTCCACCCCAATGTGACCGGGCTGTACACCTTCAGCAGCGCCCGAAAACGCCCCGCCTCCTCCCGCCACAAGGGAGTCTTCTCGGAACACAAGCTGGCGTGCAGCACTTCAGAGGAGGGAACCACCACCACCCGTCCCCCTGCCGCGCGCGCCCGATAGGACAAGTCGATTCCGGCCGCCTGCGGGGCCAGCAGCGGATCGGTACCACCCAGGCCTTTGAAGAGGTCTTTACGAATAAGCGTCGAGGCCCCGAAGACAAACGCGACATCCCGCACAACGTCGTACTGCTCCTGGTCCATCTCCTCCGAATCGAGCCCGGAGTAGGGCACCAGAAACACATCAGTTGCGGCCCCGACGGATTCCAACATGCCAGGATGGTCGGTCCGAAGAAGCTTGGAACCTGCCACCGAAGCTTCGACGCGTTGCGCGCCTTCGACGAGCGCAGCCAGCGCGTCCTTGCGGGGTGATGCGTCGTCATGAACCAGCCACACATGGGTGGCGGCCGCAGGCAACCCGGCGATCAACCCTTGCATATCGGAAACCCAGCTGATGGCTCTCCTTCGGGCAACCTTCTGAGCCGGCTCCCCGCCTCCGACGACGGTGGTGTACGCAGTCTCGTAGGATTGACGTGCCAGAGCATCGAGGGCCGCTTCTAGCTGCGACTCGTTGCGCACCATGACCGCCGCCGCGATCACCGCAGAGGTAGCGGGCGCGACCGTAGCCTTGGATTGGTCGGGGATCGACATGAGGGTGCCATTGTGGAGCGCAAACGGCGACACTGCAATCCGCAGACCGTCGGAGAGGGCGATCGGAGATGGAAAGGACTGACGTGAAAAAAGTTGCACTGCTATCAGGAGGTGTTGGCGGAGCCCGTTTGGCGAGGGGTCTGGCAGCTCTAGACGATGTTGCCCTCACCGTTGTGGTCAACGTGGGTGACGACGAGGTCGTCTATGGACTCCATGTGTCTCCCGATCTCGATACCGTCCTGTACACCCTGGCCGGTGTCGAAGGCCCTGAAGGATGGGGCCTCACCGCCGACACGTTCACCGTCTTGAAACGCTTGTCGCTCTTTGGGACGGATACCCGTTTCCGAATCGGAGACCGAGATCTGGCCACCAACCTGTACCGCACCCAAGAACTGCTGGCCGGCGCGACCCTCTCCGACATCACGGCTCGCACTGCCGCGGCGCTCGGCGCCCCGGGTACGGTTCTGCCGGCTACCGAGCACAGTTTGCGGACAATGATCGAAACAGCCGAAGGAGAATGGCTGTCATTCCAGGAGTACTTCGTGATGCGCAGACACGAAGACGAGGTAACCGATCTACGCTTTGACGGGGCCGCGACGGCGAAACCATCCCCAGGTGTTCTGGCGGCGATCGAGGAGGCCGAGGCGGTCATCATCGGACCATCCAACCCGCCGCTCTCAATCTGGCCCATCCTGGCCATCGAGGAGATCGCCTCTGCGATCGAATCAGCCGATCGGGTCATAGCCGTCAGCCCGCTGTTCGGCGGCCGGGCGCTCAAAGGGCCCGCCGATCGGGTGATGACCTCGCTCGGGCTTCCCGGCGGCAACGCAGGCGTTGTGGCCGCGTATGGTGGCTTGCTGAACGACCTGGTCATCGATACGGGCGATGCGAACGACCGAGCGCGACTCGCCGACCTTGGTGTCAAGATCCACGTGGGCGACACCAGGATTGCCGACCCGACCGCCGCCCGGTCGTTCGCAGACTGGTTGGTCGATCTGCTGTGACGGTGCAGATCACCCCGATCACCGGCATCGGCGACATCGGACCCGGCGACGACCTCGCCGCGATCATGCTGTCTGCGCTGAACAGCGCCGAATTCGTTCTTCGCGACGGAGACGTGCTGGTGGTTACGCACAAAGCAGTCTCAAAGGCAGAAAACGCCATCGTCCGATTTGACGATGATGAAGATGAACGCCGACGAATCATCGACGACGAAGCAGCTGCAACTCTTCGGCGGCGGGGAGACCTGGTCATCACCGAGACGCGCCATGGGTATATCTGTGCGAACGCCGGGGTCGATCGGTCCAATATGCCCGAGGGCTTTCTGGCCCTGCTTCCTCGCGACCCGGATCGGTCGGCAAACGGTTTGCGAACCAGAATCCGACAGGCGACCGGAGCCGAGATCGCAGTCGTGATCACCGACACCTTCGGACGCCCATGGCGGCGCGGCCTGACGGACGTGGCCATCGGGGTGGCAGGCATGCCTGCGCTGGTCGACTACCGAGGAACCACGGACACGTTCGGACGAACGCTCAACGTGACCGAGGTGGCCATCGTCGATGAAGTAGCCGCAGCAGCAGACCTCGTGATGGGGAAGGCAAAGGGGGTTCCGCTCGCCGTGGTCCGGGGCCTGGAATATCCAACCGGCGAGGGTCGGGCGACGGACTTGGTCCGTCCGGCAGACGAGGACATGTTCAGATGAACGTACCTTGTATCTCGTATTGCCTACTGTGTGTCCAAGTACAAAGTACAAAGTACAAAAGCCAGAAACGAGCTTCTAGCGACTTCTTCGAAACCACTCGACCGTCAGCGCCAGGCCTTTCTCGAGGCTGGTCCAAGGTTGCCAATGCAGCGCATGCAGGGCTGCACTCGGATCGAGCACCGATCGGGCAAGCTCTCCCGGGCGAGGATCGGCAAAGACCGGCAATTCCCTGAATCCCACCTCCTCGGCGATCGCCCCGAAGAGTCGGTTTACAGTCGTCTCGCGGCCCGTTCCGATGTTGAGAAACCTACCGCCGCCAATTCCCGCGGCCCGGATGAAGGCATCAACCACGTCGTCCACAAAGACGTAGTCCCTGGTCTGTTGCCCGTCCCCGTAGATAACCGGACGTTTCTTGTCGAGCATGAGCCGTGTGAAGATAGCGACAACCCCGGCTTCGCCGTATGGATCCTGGCGCGGCCCATACACGTTGGAGAGACCCAGGGCTACGTAATCGATGCCGTGGGTCGCTTCATAGAAACGCAAGTAATCCTCGACGACCTTCTTGGAGATCCCATAGGGGGCTGCAGGACGCCTCGCGTAGCTCTCCTTGGCAGGCAGTTTGACATGCTCGCCGTAGATCGCTCCCCCGGTTGATGCAAAAAGGACCCGCTCAACACCGACCCGTCGCGCCGCCTCGAGTAGATTGATCGTGCCGAGAATGTTGACCCCGGCGTCGAAGAGTGGATCCGCTACAGATCTCACGACAGAGGTTTGCGCGGCAAGATGGAACAGCACGTCGGGAGCGAAGTGCTCGACCGCTTTACCGAACTCCTCATCGAGGATATCGAGTTGGTGGAACTTGATCCGACCTCGAGCACGCGCCTCGGCCAGATTGTCCAGGTGACCGACAGAGAGATCGTCAACGACGAGCACGTCCCAGCCTTCATCCATCAAACGGCCGGAGAGGTGAGAACCAATGAACCCTGCGCCGCCCGTGACGAGGGCTCGGCCATTCATTTGCGAATGCTCTTGGCCCGCACGAAGCGGTACTTCACGAGAGCCCCCATGGCGGGGAATCCGTCCCGCCAGGAGATCTTCTTTCCTTCGTCGACCTCTCGGCCGGTGTATCGAACCGGAACTTCGTAGATCCTGACGCCGGACCGCAGCAACTTCGCCGTTATCTCGGGTTCGATGTCGAAACGATTCGACGTGAGGTGCAACGACCTGATGAGGTCCCCCTCGATGAGCTTGGAGCAGGTCTCCATATCCGAGAGGGTTGTGTTGTAGAGAACATTGGTGAGCAGGGTCAGAAACCGGTTGCCGACCCAATGCCAGAACATCATGTTGCGCCGCTCACCGGTGAAACGCGAGCCGTACACAGCCCTAGCTTCACCTTCGAGGGCGGGGCGCAGCAACGCCGGCCAATCCCTCGGGTCGTATTCGAGATCGGCGTCGTACACCACGACGAAGTCACCCGTCGATTCCTGGAATCCGCGCCGGAGGGCCGCACCCTTGCCCATGTTGGTCGGATGCTGGATGACTTTCACTGTTGAGTCGGCAAGTCGCTTGATGATCTCGCTCGTTCCATCTGTTGAGCCGTCATCGATGACCAGTATCTCCCGATCGACGGGGAGATCGACGGTTCTGGCCCGGCGAATCGCCTCTCCGATTGTGCGCCTTTCGTTGTAAACGGGAATCAGAATCGAGAGTTTTGCCGTTTCAGTCACTTGTGGTCCACTCCACTTCTTTCACCACAGCCTACGGGGGCGATGACCCGTTGGCGATGTCAACGACCGACGCCGTGATATTCCATGCCCAAACGACGAACCGCATCAGGATCGAGGATGTTGCGCGCATCCACAATCACCGACCCGGCCATTGCGTCGCGCACCCTGCGAAGATCCACCACCTGGAACTCTGGCCACTCGGTCGCAATGAGGAGCACGTCAGCCCCTTTCGCTGCGTCGAGGGGATCCGCGGCAAGCTCCACGCCGGCGAGGTCGACCGTCGCCTCGGGGTCAAACGCCCGGATCCGCGCACCGCGGCCCGCCAGCATGCGAGCCAATTCCGCCGCCGGCGAGTCCCGGGTGTCATCCGTCCCTGCCTTGAAGGCCAGGCCCCACAGGCCGACAGCAGCGCCCTCAATTCCGTCCGGTAAGGCGGAAACCACCTTGTCGACGATGCGTTGCCGTTGTTCATCATTCACTTCGATGACGCCTTTGAGCAGAGCGAAGTCGTAGTTGGCTGCTTCTGCGATGGCGACCAGGGCATGCGTGTCTTTGGGAAAGCAAGAGCCTCCGAAGCCGGGGCCGGGGCTGAGGAAATGGTGCCCGATCCTCCGGTCGTAGCCCATGCCTAACAAAACGTCACGCACGTCGGCACCGACCGCCTCTGCCAGATTGGCCATCGCATTGGCGAAAGTGATCCGAGTGGCCAGATAGGCGTTCGAACCGTATTTGACCATCTCGGAGCTGATCGGATCGGTGACGACCACCGGGGCATCGAGATCGCGATACAACTCCATCATGCGTTCGGCGGCGCGCTGACTGGTGGTTCCTATCACGATGCGGTCGGGATGAAAGAAGTCGGACACTGCGCTTCCCTCCCGCAGGAACTCTGGATTGCTCAAGACGGTCACGCCCGGATTCCGCTCATCGAAGAACTGTTGGTACTTGGCTACCGAGCCGACCGGAACGGTCGACTTGAAGACGACCAGGGTATCACCAGCCAGCTTGGGGGCAATCTCATCGAGCACTGCGGAAACTATCGACATGTTGGCTGCACCATTGTCGCCCTGGGGAGTGGGAACGGCGACAAACACCACCTCGGCAGCGCCGACAACGGCTTCGTTCGATGCTTCAAACGACAATAAACCGGTGGCAAGCCCTTCTCCGAGAATGGACTCCAGCCCGGGCTCAAAGATAGGCGAGGTGCCGACCTCGAGCAGCTCGAGTTTCTCTGGGTTGTTCTCCCCGACCCGGACCCGGTGACCGAGCGAGGCGAGGCCGGCTGCGTGCACCAGACCAACGTATCCGGCGCCAATAACGGCTACTTCCATGTATCCACCTCCAGAATAGGTATCGACGGCCGGCAGTCGATCCTGAGCTTTCCGTCCGGAGACCGCCGAATAATGTACAGGGCACTATCCGACTGCCTCCTATTGGGCGTCGGCGCCGACAATAACAATCACATCCACGCCCTCAGGCACCGTTCCGGGTCGAATCTCTCCAAAGCCCAGCTCGTCCGCAACGAGGGTGGCGAAGGCAACGCGATTAGGTCCGGCCAGCAGCACCGTCGTTGTGAAGCTGTCCGACTCGGCGTCACCAATGTCGACAACCACGAAACGGGCATCGGAAAGCTCGCCCGCCCATCGGGCCGCAGCCCCCGGGATGCCGTTTCCATTCAGGATCTGCACCCTGACCGGGCCCTGGGCGGCAACCCCGACCGGCTCACCGCTCAAAAAGGCCGCCAGGACTGCCCCGGCTGCCGGCTCTTCGGGAAGCTGATACGAGCTGCCATCGATGGTGTGGGTCACCGAGGGCAGCGTGACTGACTCGATGTCGGCCGCGTTGAGGGACCGCATCGACCAGACGAGGTCGATCAGCGAGTCCTGGTCGAGGGCGGCATCGACGGTGAGAAAAGTGCCCAATGCCTCGATCAGAGTCCCTGCTTCGGTAATGGCTGAGGGGTGCTTGGCTTCAGTAATGATCGCCAGGATCAATTGCTGCTGCCGTTGGGTCCGTCCGATGTCGTTGGCATCGACAGAGATCCAGCTGCCGTTCTGCAACTGCTGGTAGGTGCGAGAGCGGGCGTAGGCCAGCGCCATCGCCCCGTTGAGACGCTGCCGACCGGCCTGAACCGCGAGACCCGATTTGACGTCGCGAGCCGGGAAAGGGAAATCGAGGGTGACACCCCCGAGCGCCTCAACCAGGCTGGCAAACCCATAGAAGTCGACCTCGGCGTAGTGGTGGATTGGGATACCCGTGTACTCGGTCACGGTTTGCACGGTCAGAGACCCTCCACCAAAGGCATAGGCGGCATTGATCTTGTTGGTTCCGTGACCGTCTATTTCGACCCGTAGATCACGAGGCAAGCTGAGAACCCGCATGAGGCCGTCGTCGGGAAGCAGTTGCACGATCATGATCACATCGGCTCGCGCGCCGTCGAACGCCCCGAAACTCCCCTCCAGATCGGGGGGCAAGTTCTCTCGCGAGTCACTACCGATGAGCAGGAAATTGAGGGGATCTTGGTGAGAAGCCGGCCTCTGCGACAATGCCGCCACCACTTCAGAGTCTTTCCGCAGTTCGTCGTCGATCTTCCCCGCATAGAAACGCAACGCGAAGTAGCCACCAAAAACCACCAGATTGGCCAGTACCAACGCGGTGACCAGGATGCGCTTCAGCCACTTGTGCGAGCGCACCGGCGGTGCCGGCGGGGCGAGAGGGGGGGTATCGATCATCAGCACGAGATTAGTAGTCGCTTCGGAGCATCCTTAATGCTGGGAACCGCGTTCTGTCGGTCCGTTCGCGTCCCGCACGCCGCACAGACGGCAGACGCCATCCAAACCCCCTGGCGACGTCCTCCGCCATTGACTCGGCCCACGGTGGTCAGCCGAGTCGTTCGATCTGTGGAGCGGGGAGCGCCTGAGCAAAGAACTCGATGAGCCGACGATATGCGTCGGCGGCCGCGGCCGCATCGTACTCGGCAGCGCCGTCGTCCAAGAACCCTCCCGCCACGCCCTGGTAGACAACAAACGACCCGTGCGGGATGCGCCCATCATCCACGCTCGGCCCGCGGAGTGACTCATCGTCTGCTCCGTAGAGGCCGAGAACGGGCGCGCTCAGCCGCGATAAAGCGTTTGCCACCGGACCGTCTTGGTCGAGAGGGGTCGAAACAAGAGCCACCGCCCCTATCTCGGGGTGATCCGTGGCGTAGATCAAGCCGGGACCACCCCCTGCCCCCAGACCAACGATACCGAGCTGATGTTGGATCGCCCACGTCACCTCGCTGCTCATCAAGAACTCATAGGTCTCGTCAACGAAGACAACGGCATCCCCGCCGGCAACCTCGAGACCAAGAGCAACCGTTGCCAGTCCGTGCCGGGCCAGGCGCCGGCAGACATCCTTGTGATGGGACGTCAACCCGGTCCAGGGAAGGACCAGCACTGCCGGGAACCTTCCCGCCTGGTCGGGGCGAGCCAGGTACCCCGGGGCATGTCCACTCCCCACAGGTATCTCGTAACTCCCGTAGAGGATGGGGTACGTACCCTCGTGAGCAAGCACGCTCACCGATTCTGCTCCGGTCTCATGATGGTGAAGCGTAGTCAAGAGACCGTTGAAGAATGCCTGTCACAAATCAACGACTAGAGACCCGGATCGAACCTACCCGACTTCCCACACTTCGCCGGAGGAGAGCGTGATGCGACCGGTTGCGGTCTCCACCACCAGTCTCCCTTCTTCATCGACGTCGATCGCTCTACCGGCCCCACCCGGACTCCAGCGGATGGCTCGGCCGATGGTTCCGCATGCCCGTCGGTACTCCGCGCGACCCCACTCCCCCGGACCACGATCGATTCGAGCCAGCAAGTCGTCACACCACCCGGAGGCCAGTTCGAGAGCATTGTCGGGACCCGGGTCGGTTTCGAAGAGACTCCCGAATCCAGCCGGGGGGTCCGGCCACCAAAGATTGACTCCCAGTCCTATCACTACGAGGTCCCCTGAAGCTTCGAGCAATAACCCGGCGACCTTGGCATCATCTCGCAGCAAATCGTTTGGCCATTTGCAGCCGATGTCTTCGCCGAGGACCGCCCGGCCGGCGAGGGCGGCGACCAGCGAGAGGCACCCGAACTGTGCGGCTTTCCAGCCTCGCGGCCGTATCGCCAGCGAAGCGGCCATCGCCCGCGGGGCGGTCTCCCATCGGCGACCCCCTCGCCCCCGGCCGGCCGACTGGCGGGCGGCGACTACCAGTACCGGAGCATCATCGGCGCGAGCGACCGCCTCATCTTGAGTAGATGGGATATCCTCCAGCACAATCGAAACGTATGGTGTAGCCATCCAACGGTCCCATGAGTCAAACGTGCGACCAATATATCCCGGGGTGAGGGTGGGAACGGAAGAACGAATCGAAGAGTTGCGCAGGTTGCGCGATGAAGCCCTGCATGCCGGCAGCCAACGGGCGGTCGACCGTCAACACGAGCAGGGCAAGCTCACTGCCCGCGAACGCCTTGAATTGCTCCTGGACAAGGGGTCCTTTCAAGAGATCGACATGCTGGTCCGCCACAAGGCGATCGGCTTCGGCATCGAGGACAAGAGACCTGCCGGAGATGCGGTGGTAACCGGTTGGGGCACGATCGAGGGAAGGACGGTCTTCGTTTTTGCCGAGGACTTCACCGTGTTTGGCGGCAGCCTGGGCAGAGCGGTCAGCGACAAGATCTGCAAAGTGATCGACACGGCGCTGAGCGTCGGAGCTCCACTCATCGGTCTCAAGGACTCGGGTGGGGCGCGCATCCAGGAAGGAGTGGCTTCGCTGGATGGGTATGGGCGCATATTCGAACGGAACGTGCGAGCTTCAGGCGTGATCCCGCAAATCTCTGTGATCATGGGCCCGTGCGCCGGTGGTGCGGTCTATTCACCGGCTATCACCGACTTTGTGTATCAGGTCGATGGATCCAGCCACCTCTTCATAACCGGTCCCGATGTGATCAAGACCGTCACCGGCGAAGAGGTGACCTTCGAGGAACTGGGCGGCGCCCTCACCCACTCCGGAACGTCAGGCGTAACCCATTTCGTGGCGTCCGATGGAACCTCTGCTCTTGAAGAGGTGCGGTATCTCGTGTCGTACCTACCCCAGAACAACATGGAGGTCCCGCCCTACTTCACCCCCGTCGACGTGCCCGACCGCATGGATGATGATCTCGACTCGATCATTCCCGACTCGGCCAACCAGCCCTACGACATGGTCAAACTCGTCGAACACGTGGTGGACGACAGCGACTTCTATCAGGTCCACGAGAACTGGGCCAAGAACATCGTGGTGGGATTCGCCCGGCTCGACGGGTACACGGTCGGAGTGGTTGGCAACCAGCCGGCAGCTCTGGCCGGGACCCTCGACATCAACGCATCCGAAAAGGGAGCCCGTTTCGTTCGCTTCTGTGACGCTTTCAATATCCCACTCGTGGTCTTTGTCGATGTCCCGGGCTTTCTCCCCGGCGTAGGACAGGAACACGGCGGGATCATTCGCCACGGCGCCAAGCTGCTGTACGCCTTCAGCGAGGCAACCGTCCCGCGGTTGTCGGTAATCACCCGCAAGGCCTACGGAGGAGCGTATGTGGTCATGAACTCGCGAGGCATTCGGGCCGACGGCGTTTTCGCGTGGCCTTCCGCCGAGATCGCCGTGATGGGAGCCCAGGGAGCCGTCAACGTCATTTTTCGACGGGACATCGCCGATGCGCATGATCCTGAGCAGCGCCGGGCCGAGCTGATCTCTGAGTACGAGGAGCGCTTCAACAACCCGTATCGTGCCGCCGAGCTCGGGCTGGTCGACGAAGTGATCGAACCTCGCCAGACCCGACCCAAGCTGATCCGATCCCTCGAAATGCTGCGCAACAAACGAGAGAGCCTTCCGCCCAAGAAGCACGGGAACATACCTCTGTGAGAACGGACCGTCACCCCCACGTTCGAAGAGCTTCCTAGCATGCCGGATATGCGTTCCCTCCTGATCGCGAATCGCGGCGAGATCGCGGTTCGCATCATCCGGTCGGCCCAGGAAATGGGTTTGCGCACCGTTGCGGTGTACTCCGAGCTAGATCGGGATGCCCTGCACGTCGATCTCGCCGACGAGGCTTGGAATATCGGGCCCGCCCCCGCCGCCGGCTCGTATCTGAATATGGACCGCATCATTGCTGTGGCCCGCGAGGCAAAAGCGGACGCGATCCACCCCGGTTACGGGTTTCTGGCTGAAAACGCGACGTTTGCGCAGAGGGTCATCGAGGCGGGCATTATCTGGGTGGGACCACCGCCCGACGCCATCGCGACGATGGGTGACAAGATCGCCTCCCGGAAGGCGGCCGCGGGAGCCAAGGTCGATAGCGTCCCGGGAACACTCGAACCACTCGCCTCGGTTGACGACGCCCGCGCCGCCGCAGCGGAATTCGGTTACCCGGTGGCTATCAAGGCAGCTCATGGGGGTGGCGGCAAGGGATTGCGCGTGGCCAACGGCGAGGACGAACTCGAGGCCGCATTCGAAGGCGCCCGCCGGGAGGCCGATGCCTACTTCGGCAATCCCGAGGTGTACGTCGAGAAATACCTCGAGTTCCCCCGCCACATCGAGGCCCAGATCCTGTGTGACGATCATGGGCATGCCCTCTTTCTCGGAGAGCGGGACTGCTCGGTGCAACGCCGGCATCAGAAGTTGATCGAGGAAACCCCTTCGCCTGGTCTGGACGAAAAGACCCGAGCCAGGCTAGGCAAGGCAGCCATCGCCGTTGCCAAAGCATGCGGCTACCGGAACGCCGGGACGGTCGAGTTTCTGATGGAGCGCAGTGGCAACTTCTATTTCCTCGAGATGAACACGCGTCTTCAGGTGGAACACACCGTCACCGAGATGGTGACCGGTATCGATATCGTCCAAGAGCAGTTGAAGATCGCCCAGGGGCAACCGCTCACCATCGACCGGGTCAAGACGGCCGGGCATGCCATCGAGTTTCGCATCAACGCAGAAGATCCGGCTCGCGATTTCCTGCCAAACCCCGGGCGGGTGGCCGAGTACCGGGAACCGGGCGGTTTCGGGGTACGGGTCGACAGTTGGATAAGGCCCGGCACGAAGATCAGCCAGTATTATGACAACCTGATGGCCAAGCTGGTCGTGTGGGGACCAACCCGCGCCGACGCCATCAACCGGGCTCGTCGAGCGCTCGGTGAGTTTCGAATCCGCGGGGTGGCGACGACGATTCCTGCCCATATTCGGGTCCTCGAACACCCGAGCTTCATCGCAGCCACTCATCACACCCGCTGGGCGGAGGACGAGCTCGATTTCACCGGGATCGTCCGACCAACGGCGCCGGCTCTCCCCGAAGACGAAGCTATGGCTCAGCGAGAGATCACGGTTGAGATCGGCGGCCGCCGCTATCTCGTCACCTACTGGATGCCCGAACTCCAACCGGCCAGTTCGGGGCGAAGGGCGGCACCCCGCCGCAAACCACCGAAGTTATCCGCGCCGGTTGGGAACAACTCCGGCGAGGCGGGAGTGGTCACGGCCCCCATGCAAGGCACCATCGTGAAAGTGAACACCGCGGCCGGGCACAGCATCAACGTCGGGGAACCGATCTGTGTTCTGGAAGCGATGAAGATGGAGAACGAAGTGCGCAGCCCGGTCGAGGGCGAGGTGGTCGACCTGCGGGTTCGTCCCGGCGACACCGTCTCCAGCGGCCAGGTAATCGCCATCATTCGGTGAGGCTACGAGCCACGAGCGGTGAGCAACGAGCCACGGCCCTGGTCAGAAAGCGGCGTCGCTCAGACTCTCCGAGAGCGAAGGGTGCACCATCAACGTCTCAACCAAGGTGTCGATCTTGAGGCGCCCTTGTACGGCCAGGGCGAGGATGCCGATCAGCTCCGAAGCCCGGTGGCCGACGATTGTCCCGCCGAGGACGGTATGAGTGGCAGGATCGCTGATGACCTTCACAAATCCTCGGGTAGCCCCGTGGATGATGCTGCGGGGGTTGGCCGCAAACGGCACCTTCGTAATCCGAACCTTGCGACCCTCGGATGCCGCTTCCGCCTCTTCCAAACCGACCGAGGCGATTTCCGGATCGGTGAAGATGGCTTGTGCAACTTTGGAATAATCGAGGGGTTTGACCTGCCTGCCGAGGGCATGCCGGGCGATCTTGCGCCCCTGCATTGAGGCGACAGAGGACAGGGGCATCTGACCGGTGACATCGCCTGCCGCATAGATGTGCGGCGCCGACGTTCGCTGGAACGCATCGACCGTCACGTAACCACCCCGCGTCTCGACGCCGGCCTCGGCCAGTCCGATACCCTCCGTGAGCGGCACCGAACCGATGGCCAGCAGCGCATGACTCCCCTCAACCCGACGGCCATCCTCCGCCGCGACCAGGACACCACCTTCCGTGCGCGTGGCAGCGACCGCCCGGGCACCCTTGAGAAGCGCCACCCCGCGCTCGAGGAAATCGGCCTCGAGGGTGGCGGCAACCTCGGGGTCGCGGTGCGGAAGCACTTGCTGCCGACTGACCAGCAGGCTCACCTGGGAGCCGAGACTCGCAAAAATGTGGACGAACTCAACCCCGGTCACGCCCGAACCAACGATGACCAGATGCGAGGGCACCTCGGACAGGTGATAGGCGTGCCGGGTTGTGATGATCCTCTCTCCGTCGATCGTGCACCAGTCGGGGATTCTCGGCGCGGAGCCCGTCGCCACCAGAGCCAGATCGAAGGACACCGCCAGTTCCCCACTCTCGGTTTCCAGGATGGCCTCATGGGGCCCGGTGAAGCGCCCCAAACCGTGCACCAATTCGACGCCCTGGGAATTCAGCATCGACAAGATCCCGCGGGACAGATCCTCAGAGATCGTCGTCACGCGTTGCGAGAGCCGCCCGATGTCGATCGACGCCGGACCGGGGACAATTCCCAACTTGGATGCGTTGACGACGGCTTCCATCCGAACCGACGTCGCCGCCATCGTCTTCGAGGGAATACAGTCCCACAGGTGAGCAGCCCCCCCGACGATTGAAGACTCGACGAGGGTGACCCGGGCCCCGAGAGCGGCGGCGATCGTCGCCGCCGTGTTCCCGGCTGGACCTCCCCCGATAATCAAGAACCTGACCCGATCGTCTTCGGTCATCTCGAACTACCCTGATAAACCCCGAAGATGGCCCGCAACACGTCCGAGACCTCGCCCAGGGTCGCTGACGCCATCAGCGCTTCCTTCATCGGGTACAGCAGGTTGATATCTCGATGAGCTGCGTTACGCACCTCATCGAGCGCTCCAGCAACCACCTCCTCGTCTCTTCCGGCACGTACCCGGCGAACTGCTTCGATTTGCCTGTATTCGACCGCAGGATCGACGGATAGAACGGGTATCTGGTCACCGGCGTCATCGACAAACCTGTTGACGCCGACGATCACAGACTCGCCGTTCTCGATGCGACGGGCCGCGGCATACGCCGCCTCCTCGATCTCCCCCTGCTGGAAACGTGCTTCGATTGCCGCGGAGGCTCCACCCAGCTCATCGATCTTCCGGATCAACTCGGTTGCCTTGGCTTCCACCTGATCGGTGAGGTGCTCAATGAAGTACGAACCGGCCAGTGGATCGACGGTGTCCGTGATCCCCGATTCATGAGCGATGATCTGCTGGGTCCGGAGCGCGATCCTGGCCGACTGATCGGTTGGCAGACCGAGCGCCTCGTCGAAGGCGTTGGTGTGGAGTGACTGGGTACCGCCCAGGGTGGCGGCGAGTCCCTGCAGCGCCGTGCGCACGATGTTGTTTTCGGGTTGCTGGGCGGTCAACGTGCTGCCGGCCGTCTGGGTGTGAAACCGCATCATCCACGACTTCGGATCCAGGGCTCCAACCCGATCCTTCATCAACCGGGCCCACATTCGGCGGGCCGCCCGGTATTTGGCAACTTCCTCGAACAGGTGGTTGTGCGCGTTCCAGAAAAAGGAAAGGCGGGGAGCGAAGTCATCCACGGCCAAACCAGCCGCAACCGCGGCTTCGACGTAGGCGAGGCCGTTGGCGAGCGTAAAGGCAACTTCCTGAGCAGCGGTCGATCCCGCTTCCCGGATGTGATATCCGCTGATGGAGATCGTGTTCCAGGCAGGCAGCTCACGAGCACAGTAGGAAAAAAGGTCCGTGACCAGCCGCATCGAGGGCCGGGGAGGATAGATATAGGTGCCGCGGGCGATGTACTCCTTGAGGATATCGTTTTGGACTGTGCCCCGAATCTGGTTGGCAGGGACGGCGCGCTCCTCGGCGACGATCTGATACAGCAGCAGCAGGATGGCCGCGGTGGAGTTGATAGTCATCGAGGTGCTGACCTCCCCGAGCGGGATCTCCGAGAACAATCGGCGCATGTCTTCGATGCTGTCGATAGCCACCCCGACCTTGCCCACTTCGCCGGACGCCATCGGATGGTCCGAGTCCATTCCCATCTGAGTGGGGAGATCGAAAGCCACCGAGAGGCCGGTTTGACCGGCTGCCAGGAGCGAGCGAAATCGGGCGTTGGTTGCCTCAGCCGTCCCGTAGCCCGCGTATTGGCGCATCGTCCAAAGACGCCCCCGATACATGGTCGGGTAGGGACCGCGCGTGAAGGGATGCCGTCCGGGAGCTCCGACCTCTGGCGGGGCCTGATCTACCCCGTAAGCAACCTCGATTTCGATTCCGCTCGAGGTCATCCGCGGTTCTCGATGCGATGAGTCTTCGCTATTCATGGGTATCCTATGAGACGCCGAAGGGGATGCTACCGGCAACTTTCCCGACTCCCCCTTCGTTAGGTAGTCCGAAGATGTCAAATGCACCCATCCACGAGCTTGAACGGCGCGATGTTCGCAGACGATGGTTTGTCGCGCTCGCCACACTGCTCAGCATTGCATTGCTGTCTTCCACGTGGATCGGTCTTTTCTCGTTCTTCGGAACCAACTCGGCCTACGGCGCGTTCACCGATCTCGAGAGAAAGTACATCCCGGACGTAGACGATCTCCTGCTGGACCTCCCAGACCTCTCTCAAGTCTCCCGCATCTTCACCCTCGACGACGTGGTCCTGGCGGAACTGCACGACGGTAAGAACAGCGAGCCGGTTCGCTACGAGGAACTGCCCGACATAGTGATCAAAGCGGTATTGGCCGCCGAAGATGCCGAGTTCTTCGAACACGAGGGTGTCGACTTCGCCGCTATCGGTGGAGCGGCAGTCGACAACTTGCGCGGGGTGACCCGCGGAGGATCAACGATCACCCAACAGGTCGTGAAACAGAACTTCGTCGGCGACGAGATCACGCTGCAACGCAAGATCCAGGAGGCCATGGTGGCGGTTGAGCTCGAACGCCGCTACAGCAAAGAGCAGATTCTCGAGTTCTATGTGAACTCCGTCTACTACGGGTGGAGCGCCTTCGGGGTCAAGACGGCGGCCCGCGAATACTTCGACAAGGACCTGGAACAGCTCACAATTGCCGAAGCGGCCACACTCTTCGTACCCATTCGAAATCCCTCCACCTACGATCCGCGGCGCCAGCCGGAAAGGGTCCTCGACCGCCGCAACGACGTGATCGACACGATGGTGGCCCACGAGATGATCACTCCCGCCCAGGGGGAACGGGCCAAGGAAGAGCCATATGTGATCCAGCCGCACCCCGTATTCCAGGGACCAGCCGACCACGTGGTTGCCGAGGTGCGGCGGGCGCTGCTCAACGATGCTGAATTCTCTTTCCTGGGCGCAACCAACGAGGAACGCAAGAAGGCGATATTTGGCTGTCCCTCCGACGAAGTGACCTGCGCCGGCGGCGGCGGGCTCAAGGTATATGTGACGATCGACCTGGATCTCCAAAACAAGGCAAACGAGATCCTCAACACCTGGTTACCGATCGCCGACCCGAGCGCCCTCAGCGACGACCAGCTGGCCGCCTGCATCCAGCGTTACAACAACGCGCAGATTCCGGTGCCGGAACCGAGCGATCTGCGGTGCGCCCCGACGGGAGCCATCGCCACGGTCGACAATGTGACCGGCGCCATCAAGGTGATGGCATCCGGTCTGCCCTTTGATGTCGAACAGTTCGACCTGGCGATCCAGGGGAAACGAAATCCGGGGTCTTCGTTCAAGCCGTTTGCACTCACCGCCTATCTCGAGTCGGGCGGATCGCTCAACTCCTTCTGGGATGGAACCAGCCCCAAGGCAATCGACTGTCCGTTCTGCAACCCCGATCCGTGGGTGGTTCACAACGCCGGTGGTGGTGGCGGCGGCATGTCGCTCTTCTCGGGGACCCAGAACTCGGTGAATGTCGTGTACGCACAAGTCTCCAGGGAAGTGGGACCGGAACGGATCATCGACGTCGCCCACCGCATGGGCATCAAGTCGGAACTACCTGCGGTCTATTCATTGGTCCTCGGCGCCGGGGCGGTGAGCCCCCTTGAGATGGCTTCGGCGTACTCCAATTTCGCGACCAACGGCCTCCACGCAGACGCTTACTTGATCGAGCGGATCGAGAACACAGCGGGCGAGTTGGTCTACTCCCGCGACGTGGAACGGCTCCAGGTGGTTGATGCGGCGATCATGGCCGCGGCTCGCCGTCCACTCACCCAGGTGGTGGCTGCCGGTACCGCCACCCGGGCTCGCATCGGCCGACCGCAGGGCGGCAAGACCGGAACGCATCAGAACTACAACGAAGCATGGTTCGTCGGGTTCGTGCCCGAGTACTCGACCGCGGTGTGGGCCGGTTATCCCGATTTCCAGGCCCCTCTCCGCAACTTGACGATCAACGGGAACTTCTACAGCCGGGTGTTTGGCGGCACGGTGCCGGCCCCCATCTGGGCCGAATTCATGACCTACATGCTGGCAGACACACCGGTGAGTGACTTCCCGCAAGATCCACCCGGGGTCGACCAGTACTACGTCACGCCGAGTACTGAAGTGCCGCTGGTCGTCGGCCTCATGAAGAATTCAGCCGCAAACGCCATCTACAATGCCCACCTGCGACCCAACGTCGTTGAGGTCGGCTCGATCGAGGAACAGGGGGTCGTGCTGACCCAGGATCCGGAAGAAGGTTCGAGCGCAGCCCACGGCCAGGTCGTGACGATCGAGGTCTCGTCGGGCATCCCTGCCGAAGCACCCTTCGTTGGACTCCGCAACCTGACGGTCGACCAGGCGGTAGTCGCCCTCGCCACCTTTGAGGAGCAATACGGTGTTGCCGTCGAGTTTCGGGTTAGTTTCCGCGACGTGACCGACCCGGGCCTGGTGGGCCGGATCATTGAAACCATTCCGGGGGCCGGCGCCATGGTCACCAGCGGCCAGTCCGTCCTCTTCGTCGTGGGAAAACCCGCCGGCGGCTGAACCTACCTAGTGCCTCGAAGCTCTCCCTAAGCAAAGCTTTCGCGACCTCCGATCAAACCTATTGATGTCAAATGGGCTTACTTGATATCAATAGGTTATGCGATCCGCACCACCAGGGGACGAACGCGACCATCGTCCTCCCGTCGCGATCACCGCCGCACCCTCCCCCGGTGGTGCGGGTCGCCGATCGGTGCAACGCCGGACCACCATCACTCCTTGCCTCACCGAAGCTGCCGGACCGATAGGTTTCCCGGTCGAACATTCCTATGTGCGGCGCTTTTGGACCGCCGCATTGGGACCGGGGGCGGTTGCCGACCTGTTGCGACTGATCGTGGCCGCCCGGGGCGGTCGGTCACTCCCCCACCCTGAATACCTGCACCTCCTCACCGGCGCCGGACTCGTCCTGCATGCCGGCGGCAAGGTTTGGGTTAGCTCCTCCGTACCACCCCTGGGCACCGCTCAGTTGCGACGCATGCCACCGGCCATGAGGATCGCACACGCACGAGCAGTCGAGGCCTACTTCGGCAAGACGCCGCGTCCCCAGTAGTGGGGACGGGCCGCGGAACTCGTTCGATTCCCCGCCGGGACGCTGGAGTTCTATCAGGGTCCCGTGGCACTGCAATCCGGCTCTCGCGCTACGCTTGCCCATCTCGGCCGAGACGAGAACCTGTGCACATCAATTACAAGAAATGGATCACCGGGATACGGGAAGAGATCCAAGAGATCTCGGTTGTGGAGTTGGCCGCTCACCCGGGCGTTTCACCGATCATCATCGACGTGCGCGAACCTGAAGAATACGAACAGGGCTCGATTCCGGGTGCACTCCTCATCCCGCGCGGTCAGCTGGAAGGCGCCATCGGCGACCGGGTCGCCGACCCTCAGACCGAAATCGTTCTCTATTGTGCCGTCGGAGAGCGGTCGGCACTGGCTGCCCATTCGCTTGGACTTCTCGGCTACCGGAATGTGGTATCCCTTGCCGAGGGTTTTGAAGGCTGGAAACACGCCGGTCAACCGTGGAGGGTTCCGGACGTTCTTCCGGCCGATCAGCGAGCCCGGTACAGCCGCCACCTCCTGCTGCCCGAGGTGGGCGATGACGGCCAGCGCCGACTCCTTGCCTCGAAGGTGGTAGTGGTCGGCGCCGGCGGACTGGGATCGCCGGCCGCCATCTACCTCGCCGCGGCCGGCATCGGCACGCTCGGTATCGTCGACTTTGACGTGGTGGACGCTACGAATCTGCAGCGGCAAATCCTCCACAACTCCGAGCGTTTGGGGCGCCGAAAGGTCGATTCGGCTCGCCAGACCCTGGCCGCCCTCAACCCGGACGTCGATGTCGTCGCCATCGCGAAGCAGCTGACTGCCGACAATGTGCTGAATATCCTCGATGGCTACGACGTGATCGTTGACGGCTCCGACAACTTCCCGACCCGTTATCTGGTCAACGACGCTTCTTTGCATCTGAAAAAGCCGGTCGTGCACGGGTCGGTATTCAGGTTTGAAGGCCAGGCGAGTGTGTTCTCGCCGTATGCGGGCCCCTGCTACCGGTGCCTGTTCCCGGAGCCGCCCCCACCCGAGCTGGCACCGTCTTGTGCCGAGGCGGGGGTGCTGGGTGTGGTGCCCGGCATCATCGGCTCGATCCAGGCGGTCGAAACCATCAAGCTTCTCCTGGGAATCGGCGCGCCCCTGGTCGGCAAGCTGTTGACCTACGACGCTCTCGACCAGGATTTTCGCCTCTTGCGTTTCCGCCGTGACCCCGATTGCCCGGCGTGTGCCGATGAAGGGCGCCTCCCCACCATCGTCGATTACGACCCGTTGTGCGTCCCGGCTGAACGGTAAGATCTGCCGGTCACCTCCGGCTGCTCAGAAGCCGACGACCGTCCGCACGAGGTCGAGCGCCTCGGCCATGAACGAAGCCATCAGATCCCGAGCCATGGGCAGATCCGGCGAGTACTGACCGCTCAGCGTGGTGACACCGAGCTGGCGTAGCTGGTTGATCGCTTTCTGAGCCTCGGCCGACAAATGACCGATGTCGGTGAAGCCTTGATTCGAGCCGTCGGGCAACGGCACACCGTCGGCCGCCAACATCCGCGTGATGAACAGCGCCATCTGCCAGCGCGGCACCTCTGCGCCCGGTGTATACGTGGTCGTCGAGGTGCCCTTCGTGATACCCAGCTGGCGGAGTTGATTGATGGCGAGACCGGCCTCTGCGCTCACTCCTCTCAGGTCATTGAAGCCCTGCGGTGCCCCGGTCGGCAGCTCATATCCGGAGGCGCTGTGAAGTCGGGTCAGGTAGAGGGCCATCTGCCAGCGGGGTACGGCGGCGCTCGGGCAGTAGAGATCGACCTCACAACCCTTGGTGATTCCGGCTTGATAGATAGTCACGATGTCTTGCTCGTAAATGGAACCCTCATCGTCCTTGAAGGGTGGCAAGAAAGACACTTCGACCGAAACGTCGAAGTACGAAGAGCGCAATCCGAGCGTGCTCTTGACCGAGCGCCCGGTTCGGGTGAGCGTGACCTGGCTCCCGTTGAGGAGACCTTGGATGACCACCTCAGCGGCGCTCCCCGATTCGTTGCGCGCGGTGACGGTGATCGACGACAGCGAGCTCAACCCGTAGGCGGCCGCGACATCGACCCCGGTCAGGTCCTTGGTCCATGCCGCATAGGGATTGAAAGGGTCCTGCGACCAGGGATCCGGAACGCTGACCAGGTAGGGAATCAGGGATGTATGCCCCAACCCCGAGACGTTGCTCTCGGTCTTTCCACCAGACGACGACGAGTAGTAGGCGGTGATAATGGTCTGCTCCGGCGCGGCTGGATGCGTAACCACCAGGCCGGCGGTGGAGGCAACCGCTTGCACCCACCGATTGCCGTCCAAGCCGGACTCTTTCGACCAGCCAACATAATTTTGGTCGACGACGGTGGAGAAGAGCTGGCACCAGCATTGAGCCTGGCGGCCCGCGGCGAGCCCGGCTTCCGGCCCCCAGCGCAAGGCTTGCCGCACGCCATACGTTCGGGCGGCGATGGCCTGCGCTTCGAGAGCCTCAACCGGCCACGACGACGGCACCTCACCGATTCCGTAGACGTAATCCTCCAGGCCCATTTCCAGCATCACATGGAAGGCGGCCGGACCGTTGGGTCGCATGCGCAGGGTGCCCCGGGCGTAGGTCCGGCCCGTGTCGGGGAAGAATACCCGGGTGTTGGGCTGATCCAACCAGGTGATGCTGGCTCGACAGGTACCCGGGTTGCCGACGGCCACGCCCTCCTTGAAGAACCGGCATGCGCCGTTGCCGAGCGTCCGGAACTCCCAGTTCTCTCCGGCCCCCGCATACTGCGTCCCGTTCAAGGGTGGCGCGCACTCGCCTTCGCCGTCACCGGACTTGCAGAGGCCCGCCTGGCCGTTCTGGACCTGAAACCGAAGAGACGTCTGATCTTGAGCAAGTCCGATCCACAGTGGATCCGGGTCGGTCTGCATGAAGCCCTCGGCGCCGAGCGCCTGGGCGAGCGGCTTTACCGTCGCTCCCGAGTAGTAGTACGTGAGGATCTGTTCGGCGGTCATCCCGGCCGTTGCCATCGCGTTGGCGCCGTACTGGCTCATTCCGACACCGTGGCCCCAGCCGCTTCCTTCGAAATGGACCAGGAGACCCTGGGCGGCGACCGCCGGGGACCCCGGCGGAATCAGGGTGAGCACCAGCGCGGCAGCGATGGAAAAAGCGACTCGTCTCATCCCGAAGCTCCTTGGGCGACTCGGATGCTGGTCAACGATCTAGCTAGGAATGAGGCCATCTGATCTCGCGGCAGTTCGAGGGACGGATAATACTCGACGTCTTGAATCGTTATGTTCATTTGGCGCAACTGGTTGATCGCCGTCTGCTGCTCGACGCTGAGATTGGCGACATCGTTGAATCCCTGACCGGAACCGTCCGGGAGCACTACCCCGGCCTGGTTCAACAACCTGGTCAAGAAGAGGGCCATTTGCCAGCGGGTCACGGTACCGGCCGGGTCGAAACTGGTAGCCGTCTTTCCACGGGTAATCCCCAACTGGGCGAGCTGATTGATGGCCGTCTGCTGCTCGAGCGACAGATCGCTGATGTCCTGAAAACCGCGGTCCGTGCCATCTGGAAGCACATAGCCGGCGGCGGTGTGGAGCCGGGTCAGGAAGAGGGCCATTTGCCAGCGGGTCACCGTGCCAGACGGGCAGTACAGGTCGGGTGCACAACCCCGGGTGATGCCGGCTTCGAAGATGCGCACGATGTCCGGTTCGTGTCCGGATCCTTCGTCGTCGCGGAACGGTGGGGTATAGCCGAGCTGGAAATCGAAGACTGCGGGTCGCGGCGTCACCGCACCGGAGAGCGGGAACCCGCTCACGGTCACGCGGTAGCGGCCGATGGGAAGCGGAGCGCCGGCCAGGGTGCCGTCCCAATCGACGTTCCCGCCGGCGCCGGAACCCGACGTCCGGAAGACCTCACCACCCGTTGGGTCACCGATCGTCAACGTCCAGTCCATCGGCTCCGTGAAAGCAATGGAGAAGTCGACAGGTTGGTATCCAATCGATGGATTACCGTCGATCGGGTCCTGGCTCGGCCAACCACCGTAAATCTTCGGACCGCCCTCCGCGGCGATCCCGCTCCTGAACCAATCGAGCAGCGCATAGCAGGCTCCCCCCGGGCAACTGGTCACGGAGGCGTCTCGATGGCCGGCCACCGTCGGTAACTGGACGATTGTGTCTTCCGGGTATTTGGTCGATCCGAGGGACTCGACGGTGACGGTGCCCAGGGGATCGACATGGTGCACATCGAGTTTCCAGGCCGCCAGGCGAAGAAGCGCGCCTTGGGCGGCGTCGGTCGGTGCCGACGCCGTATGGTCGCCGATGAAAGCGATGCCGGTGGAGTAGCTGTTGAATCCGCCGGTGTGGGCCCCCACAACGCCCGCGTCGATCCCGCCGCCCCGACCCTCGTAGATGGTTCCGTATTTGTCGACGAGGAAGTTGTACCCGATATCCGACCATTCCCGCACGTTGACGTGATAGCTGCAGATGGCGTAGACGAGATCTTTGCCGTCGTTCGGTCCGTAACCGTTTGAGTTGGTTCCGTGGTCGGTGTGGTGGATGAACAGCAGCTCAACCCGGTCGGCATAGTCAGGCTCCGGCGCGAGACCGGCGAGGCAGGCGTCACCTCCCCATTCTGCTCTCGAAACCATGGCCGGCTGGTCGGGCTGGGCGACGGCGGGTGATCGGCGGCCGATGGCGATCCGGCTGAAGAACAACTTCACTTTCTCCCAGCCGCTGAGGTTGCGACCGGCCGTCTCGACATATTCGGCGTGCAGGTCGATCCCCGGACCATCGACTTTGTACTGGATGAAGTGGGACTCGCCCACCCAGACCGGGTCTGTGCCGTCGCGCGCCAAAGCGTCTTCACGGCCGCCCGGATCGGGTCCATGATCGGGGTCTCCATGAAGTTCGACCCACGGACCCCAATCGGACCCGTTGTCACTGGCGCGGATCCAGGCGCCCTCGGGAGCACCACTGCCCTCCCACGACAGACCGGCCGCCGTCGCGTCGATCTCGAGTGGGGCGCTGACCCAGACACCCGAACCCGCAGGCACCTCGAGCGGCAGCGAGCCGGCCGCGGCGGGCGGGGGTACGGTGGTCAAGGACACGCTGGGAGCAATGAGGAACGCGGCCGCCAGGGCCGGGCCGGTTAGCAGCCGCCAAGACATACG
>Ga0224512_10000623_pt1 | contig 36769 bp, 30 predicted proteins | sample SF_May12_sed_USG_4_FD_169103 | JGI IMG/M metagenome (GOLD analysis project Ga0224512, IMG submission 169103) | Sediment microbial communities from San Francisco Bay, California, United States - SF_May12_sed_USGS_13 | ecosystem: Environmental > Aquatic > Marine > Sediment | place: USA... | reverse complement strand
CACGGCGCGTCGCTCGAAGGCATCGAGGGCCACATAGAGTTCCGCGAGGTCTCGTTTACCTACCCGGGCACGCAGCGGCCCGTGTTGCGGAGCGCCTCGTTCACCGTAGAGCCCGGGCAAACGGTGGCCGTGGTCGGTCCGACGGGGTCGGGGAAGAGCACCCTCATCGCCCTGCTCGCAAGGCTCTACGATCCGAGCGAGGGCGAGATCCTCTTAGACGGGATGCCGCTCACATCGATCGAGCCTTCGGAGCTCCGATCGCGTATCGGAGTGGTGCCTCAAGATTCGTTTCTCTTCTCCGATACCATCGCTGGCAATATCGCGCTCGGCCTCGATGAGCCACCAACAACCACCGACGGCGCACCGCGACCCGCCGTGCGACGAGCGGCCGAGATCGCCCAACTGCATGAGCAGATCCTCGGCTTTCCCAAGCAGTACGACACCATGCTCGGCGAGCGTGGCATCAACCTATCTGGCGGGCAGAAGCAGCGCGCGACGCTGGCTCGCGCGCTCGCGCGCGAGCCGCTCGTCCTCGTCCTCGACGACGCGCTCAGTGCTGTCGACACACACACGGAAGCCGCGATCCTGGCGGACCTGCGCTCGGCCCTGCGCGCATGTACGTCGTTCATCATCAGCCACCGGGTCTCGGCAGTGATGCACGCCGATCAGATCCTCGTCTTGGAAGACGGCGAGATCGTGGAGCGAGGACGGCACGCGCAACTCATCTCGGCGGGTGGAACCTATGCTCGGCTGCTCCGTCGACAGATGCTCGAGGAAGGGTTGGAGGTCGCAGTCTAGCCGGTGCGAAGTCGAGATCGTGGTCCTCGGGTTCGACGCTAGCTGACAAAAAGACCATCCGGGCGGGCCGCTGGATGGGCCCGCCCAGATGGGGTCGCACGAAACGTGGCTAGGGTAAGCGCTTAGGGACGAATGCCGATGGCAGCTAGGCCGGCGCGGACTGCCTGAGCATCCTGTGCGCCCGTGGCCCCACTCGACGACATGGCGCCCACGATCTGCCCACCCATGCTGATCGGGTAGCCCCCCTCGAAGGTCACGCCGTTGGGCACTTCCGCGACACGCCCGGCAGCTAACGCCTGGCCGTAGTCACCCGTCGCCATGCCACTCGCCAGTGCGGTCATGACCTTCCGTGTCGCGATCTCGTGCGTGCGCGGGCTCGCGCCCTGCATGCGCCTCACGTAGATCGGCACGCCATCGGCGTCCGCGATAAGGATCGTGAGATTCCAGCCGTTGCTTTGCGCTTCGGCCTGGGCGGCGTTCATCGCGGTTTGCGCCTGCTCGAACGTGATGCCCTGCTGGGCGGCGGCCGGCGCCGCAACGAGTGCAAAGGACAGGAGGGACAGGAGGGTTCTGACAGATAGGACGGACTTCATCGATTTCTCTCGGCTTGGGTCATGAGTCGGATCGTGGGTGGGCGCACCCGGGGCGCTCCCTAAGTCAGGACACCCGATCGGCGGCGGACGTTCCGGACGATGTCGCCCGCCCCGTCGCCGCCGTATTCTCCATCGGACCCCTCGAGAGCAGGAAAGACTCCCGTGAAGCCCTCTCAAGTGACCCGACACCTTGCCTGCGTTCTCGGCATGATCCTGTTGAACGCCAGCCTCCTTGGTGCGCAGGACCTCGTGGCCGACCCCGAGGGCTTCATCATTGCCAGCCCGGCCGACCTCGTGCCGCCGGATGGCGGACGGCGGACCACGGTCTTGGGCGATCCGAATGAGCCTGGCATGTACGTCATTCGGCTCACGTTCGAGCCCGGGCAAGGAAGCCGTCCACACTACCACAGCCAGGCTCGTTACATCACGGTGATCGAGGGAACGTGGTGGGTGTCGTCGGGCGCGCGCGCCGACGTGTACGACCCAGACAGCATGCGGGCGGTCGAGGCCGGCGGCTTCCTATTCCAGCCGCCGGACGGGCACCACTACGACATGGCCAAAGACGAGCCCGTGACCGTGCAGATCATGGGGCTCGGGCCGGTGCAGACCACGTCCATCCCACAGGACTCGAACTAGCACCACCAGCACCAGTGGTACGGTGGACGGTAGTACGTGATCAGCCGGCCGCACACGATGACGCCAACCCAACAGGCCAACGAGACGGCCGCGGCGACCTTCGCCGAGCGCGGGGCGTGAGCGTCGCCCCGGCTCGTTCTGACCTTCGCGAAAACGAAGCGGTAGAAGAACAGCACGTTCAGTCCAGCTACCGCCATGAGCGAGAGCTTGATCTGAAAGGCCGGGTTGAAGAGGTACTGGTCGGGCGCGCTCGTCACGAAGAGGAAGCCAGTCGTGCCGTTGAGCACGTATCCACCGACACCCCAGGGGATCATGCGGTGCAGCGCGCCCATCGGAATGCCCCTCGCCACCCCGAGAATCCGTAGGTCGAAGAGGCCCACGGCGCCGATCAACATCGACAGACCGAGGAAATGAAGAGACTCGACGGTCGGCCATCCCCACGCCGAATTCATGAGCGCGTGGATGCCGGCTCGGCGACCGATCTCGAAGAGGGCGTCTGTCATGGCTTCAGTATGGGTCCGTCGCCATCAGCACGTTGTACGTGTAGGCGAGAAACCGTCCCGCGGTGATCGTGGCGATCCAAAGGGCGACGGACAGCGCGGCCAGACCCCTCGTTCCTCCCGGTAGGGGCCCTACGTCGTACTTCGAATCCCTGAGGAGCGCCTTGGACAGCACGCCCCCGACGAGCAGAGCTGCGGAGGCCGCGAGCAACTTCCCGTAGAACACGGGATTGGTGAGTGCCTTCGCTGGATACGCGACCAGCAGCAGCGCACCCGAAATGATGACAACGGCCAACGCACCCGACGCGACGGGCCGGAAGCGGCGGAAGAGTGAAAGGGGTACGCCCGGGGCGACTCCCAGGATGCGGAGGTCGGTCGCGACATGCACGCCGACTAGGAATCCCATACCGAGGGCGTGAAGAATCAGGCTACCGAAGAAGGCGACGCCCGATTCGCGCATCCAGATGCTGAAGCCTGTGCTCTCGAGCCAGGCGAGGTATTCCATGGCGCTTCAGATAGTGCTTGGACCCGGGGGGCGCCATCGCAACGGGACTCCAGCTAACTCTTGGGCCCGGCGTCTGACGGGGTAGATTCGAGAACACCGCGAAGTGTAGATGCGAGGAGTGGAACAGATGGGTGATGTGTTACCGGAGCTCACCGACCGGCTCAGGGACTTCATTGGGTCGCAGTCCGTCTTCTTCGTGGCGAGCGCTCCACTCGCCGCGGACGGACACGTGAATCTCTCCCCGAAGGGACTCGACACGTTTCGCATTCTGGACGACAAGCGGGTCGCGTACCTCGACCTCACGGGAAGCGGCAACGAGACCTCCGCCCACATGAGCGACAACGGCCGGATCACCTTGATGTTTTGCGCGTTCGATGGGCCTCCGACGATCCTCAGACTGTTCGGCCGCGGTCGGGTCGTCTTACCGGACACGCCCGAGTGGGAAGAGTTGATTCCGTCCTTCGAGGAGATGCTAGGAGCGCGCCAGCTCATCGTCGCGGAGATTCACCGCATCCAGAAGTCGTGTGGGTACGCGGTGCCGCGGCTCGGAGGCGCTGAGGAGAGGGACCAACTGACACGCTGGGCGGAAGCCAAGGGAGAGGATGGGCTCCACGCTTACCGCCTCGAGAAGAACACGCGCAGCATCGACGGCATCGCAGTGGAAGTCGCCGGCTCACCTCAGACCGACTAGCGCGGAGGATCTCGATGCGTCGATCGATTCGAATCTGCGTTCTCACGGGGATCGCTCTGGGCGGTGCCCTCCTCATGCCGATCGATGGGGCAGGCTCCCAGCTCCAGGACCAGACGCAGGTCGTGCCAACCAATGACCTGCCGAATCCGTATGCTCGCATGGAGCCTTGGGGAGCCGTGCCCACCGGGCCGTACGCACAGCGCACCGCATTCATCGGCGCGGAAGAAGGGCCGGACGGCAATATCTATTTGCTGAATCGCTGCGTCGCCAACTCGTGCGCCGGCAGGCCCGAGTCCCCGGTACTGAAGTTCGATCCCTCAGGGCGACTCTTGGGCAGCTGGGGAGCGGGGATGTTTTCGTTCCCGCACGGTTTCGCGACGGATGCTGAGGGCAACGTTTGGGCCTCCGACCAGCGCGGCCACCAGGTCTTCAAATGGTCGCCAAACGGCCGGCTTCTCATGACGATCGGAGAGCGAGGCGAGGGGGGTGATCCCCCTCAGCGACTCAATGAGCCGACTGACGTGGCCATCGCACCGAACGGCGACATCTTCATCACCGAGGGGCACAGCTTCGCCGCCGGGGTGAACCGGGTCTCGAAGTTCCGCGCTGACGGCACATTCCTCATGTCGTTCGGCACGACCGGTTCAGGGCCGGGTCAGTTCAACGTCCCACACACGGTCGCGCTGGACTCCCGTGGCCGCGTCTTCGTGGGAGATCGCGGCAACAATCGCATACAACTGTTCGACCAGGAGGGGCGATTCCTCGAGGTTTGGTACCAGTTCGGTCGCCCCAGCGGCATTGCGATCACGCCGGACGATCGGATCTACGTCGCGGACTCGGAGTCGTACGGCACCGACAATCCGGGGTGGAAGAAGGGCATCAGAGTGGGCAGCGCGCGCGACGGGTCGGTGGAGTATCTCATCGAAGACATCGAGTCCACGGCGATGGAGCACAGCGGAGCCGAGGGCGTCGGCGTGGATGCCAGAGGCAACGTCTACGGTGCCGTGGTGCGGAGGCGAATGCTCGAGCGCCATGAACCCGTGGCTGATCCGAACCGAGGCGTGGCGAACGCAGAGGCCGCCGCAGTCGATGCGCACGTGGGACACACAGCCACATCATTCGGCCAAACGCCCGGCAGTAGAGGGCTCGTTGCGACCGCGACGACAGACGCCGGCACTGGCGTGCTCCACGCGAACTTCGCGGCAGGTGATCTCAGCGACCTGGGCTCGATGCAAGGACACGCAGCTCACGTCCTCCATACGCTGATGCCGGAACCAGGAGTGTCGGGGCCGGGCACCGGCTACGGATTGCTGCGCACGCTTGGAGAAATCGGTCTGCATGTCGACCTGGCTGCCCGCGTCCCGGAGGCTTCAGCGAGCCTCCGGACGCACGTCCAGCACATCAGGGCGATCACCCGTAGCGTGGCCCGCAGGACCGCCGCAGCCGCGGCGGTCGCGCGCGACCTGCAGGAAGCGACCTCCATACGAGTAGCGGCACCGCTCGTGGCCCGATTGCGCCTCCTGATGTACCAAATCGCCGAAGGCGGGGACCAGGACGGATCAGGCGACCTATCCCTGGAGGCGGAAGCCGGCCTCCAACAGCTCGAGGCGCACGTCTATCTGATGCTCGAGGGCGAAGGGCTACCTCGGATCATCCAGTAGATCGTTGTGGCCGGCCCTGCTATCAGGGAGCCGGACTCCTCAGGACCACGTCGGCCAGGCCGGCGGGAGTCTGCGTCTTCAGCTGAATCAGGCGCGGACGAATCATCTCCATGTCGTGCCGACATACGCCGGCCTTCTCGATGAGCTCGATCTCGCACACGTTGCAGCGGACGCATTCCTTGAAGTCGATTTCCGGGCCCTCGATTGCGCCGGTCGGGCATTTCTGCTCGCACACCTTGCAATAGTCACACTGCTCGACGCGTCGGATGCGGTTGATCGAGAAGATGGATCCGACCGCAAGGGCCGCACCGAGCGGGCAGGCGTACCGGCAGTAAAAGCGCGGCACGACAGCGGACGCCAAGAGAATCGCGCCGGCGATGGTCCACAGGAGCGCGGTCGAGCCGGCGGTGAACACGGTTCCGAACGGCTCGAACCACTGGTAGAGGCTCGCCTCGCTGCCGGCGAGCGCCGGCACCACGATGATCGCCAGAATACCGTACTTCGCCTTGAGCGCGACGCGGTGGACGTTCTTTGGAAGGGCGCGCTGAAACCTCTTGGGCACGACCGCGTCGATGAAGTCCTGCAGCGCACCGAACGGACAGAGATACCCGCAGAAGACCCTGCCCCAGAACAGAACGGTCAGCAGCGTGAAGGCTACCATCAACAGCAGCGGTAGGTCACCCAAGATGACCGACGGTCCGACCCAGATCGTGGCCGTGATGTGCGAGACAGAGAGGAAGCCGCCGTCCACATAGCCCAGCACCGCGAGCGTGGTCGCTAACGAGACCCACCGGATGGCCGTGCGCTTTGTGAAGAAGGCGAGCGTCGCCAACGCGAGCGTGAGCGCGATCCATCCGACGCGAGTCCAGGATGCATCATAAAGCGTGCGCTCGATCCAGGATGGCTCCTGCTCGTCCACGAGGTCGAGCAGGTTGAGCTGCGCGAGTGTGGCCCTGACTTCGGGCGGGGGTGCGGCCGCCACGGTAGCGGCTGTGGGCTGGTTCGCGGGACTCGCTGCCGGTTCAGCCGAGGTCGCTACGTTCACGGACGCAGGCTCTGCGGCAGCAGCGCTGGTGGCGGTCGCCCGGACCGTAGGCGCCGCGGCTCCCACCGAAGGCGCGGCGGCAGCGACCATAGCCGCCTTCGCTCTTTGCGACGTGTAGGCGACGGAGTAAGAACCGACGCCGGGCCCAGCGTCGAAACTGAACGTCATGGGCCGCGCGATGTCCACGTCGTCGTCGTCGAGCATGATCACGCCAACCAGCGACGTCTCCCCCTGGAGCATGCCCTCCCACGGAGCGCCCAACATCGCGACGTCCTCGGAGGCGATAGCCAGGGTCCGCCCATCTTGCTGGATGGACCATCCCTGCTCGGTCTCGAGGCGCGGTCGCAACCCGTCGACCACGTAGAGCATCAGGTGGTCCGCTGCGCCCCGTTCCTCGACGGCGCGTAGCGCGTATCCGTAGAGGTCGCCGACGAGGTATTCCGCGAGCTCTGCGGACTCGAGGTGGAGGACCGACACGCCGAGAGGTGTATCCCGGTCCGGGTCGGTCACCTCGAAGCGCTCTGCCACGCCCATCGCCCGCATCTCGAACCAGGACAGAGAAGTCACGTTCTCGATCGGCCCTGGCGGAGGCTCGGGCACCCTCATGTACTCCGCCGCAACCTGACGCGCCGCCTGCCGAATGCTTCGCGTCATCGCTCTCACGCTGATCGTCACGCGAGACATTCCGTCGATGTCTTCGCGAACCCGGAAGGCGTCACCCACCGACTTGCCAGCGAACTGCTCCTGGAAGCCCGGCGTGCGGAGGAAATCCCCACGAGTCCTCATGTATGTCTCGTGATAGTCCGTCACACGAACGCCCGTGAGCGTCCCGTCCTCTGTCATTCCCACGACCGTCTCGATGGGGCCGGAATACCCGTAGACCTCAGGGGGCAGGTCGGAGGTCAGGAAGACCAGGCCGAGTAGTTCGTCCCCCCGGTAGGCGCGTCGTACGGGCGGCGTTCCTGTGGCGTCCTCGAAGCGTTCGGCTCCAGGCACAATCTCCCGGAGGTACGACATCCGTACGCGATCGACGCCCTGCGCTTCAGCGGGGACGGCAAACAGCGAAAGCGCCAGGAGACCCAGGAGGGCCGTGCCAAGACGGTGAGGCATCCGCATACTCGGTAGGAGTCGCGCGAGCTTACGTGTGTGGGGGGCGCGCCGCAATCACTCCCGTGTCGCTAAAGAAGCAGCCAACTCGGCGTGAACTGGAAGAGCCAGCCGCTGAGGACGGTGAGCTGGCCCGTGAGTAGGAGGAGGCCGAGCAGGATCAGCAGTACGCCCGACGCGATCTCCACCACCCCCATCCAGCGGCGAAAGCGCTTGAAAGCAACGAGAAACCGGTCGAGCGCGAGCGAAGCCAGGAGGAACGGGATCGCCAGGCCCAGTGAGTACATGCTCAGTAGGCCGACGGCACCCCACATGGTCTCCTGCGTAGCGCCCAGCGTCAGTAGCGCTCCGAGCGTGGGACCCAGACACGGAGTCCAGCCCGCGCCGAACGCGAACCCGACGCCCACTGTGCCGATGTAGCCAGCCGGCTTCTCGGCGAGGTGGACCCGCTTTTCCCGAAGGAGCGGCGTGAGGCGAAAGACGCCCGTGAGGTGCAGGCCCAGGATGATGATGATGACACCACCGATCCTGGCGATCCAAACCTCCCAGTACCGCACGAACTGGCCGAGAAACGAAGCAGCGGCACCGGAGAGGATGAAGATGGCGCTGAAACCCAACACGAAGAGAACCGAATGGATCAGGGTCGCCCTGCGGTTCACCCCTTTTTCGAGGTCCTCCAGGCTCATGCCGGTCACGAAGGTGAGGTAGCTCGGCACCAGCGGCAGCACGCAGGGGGAAAGGAACGACAAGATGCCCGCTAGGAACGCGATTCCGACTCCGACTTCTACTCCGTTCATCTGCGGTCTTCTCTTCTTCGGGTCTCGCGGCGGACAGCCGCTTTGTCGTCCGACCTCGCCCTTCTCGCCTGCATGAACGCCCTCACCCCCGTGGTGAGTCCGAGCCAGCCAGCCAGAATCACCACGCCCCACCCTACCACCGCGGGCACCAGCGCCGCGAGTAAAGCGACCACCAACAGGACGACAGACACGAGGCCGAGCACAGTCCGGTCCTCGCGCCCCAGCAGGCGATTGCCCGCCAGCGCGCTCCCGAGTGCCTCGCGGGCGCGAACAATCGACGCCAGCGTGAGTCGACCCGGTGACTGGCCAAGGGTCCTGATGTTCTGCTCGATCCGACTCGGAAGCGACCCCGCGGGATCGAGCGGCTCGGTCGACATGCCCTCTCGGGTAGCCATCGCGCCGGCCCGGACCACGGTCCTGCCCGGCAGCACGATCTCCACCGAAGACGCCAAGTCGGCCATGAAGAGTCCGGTCAGCTGCCTGCCGAGCCCCGTGTCGAGAACTCCCACGTCGAGCTCCCAGTTCCCCATGAGGCTCGCGCTGTTGAGGTTGCTCGACCCCACACGGCACCACACGCCATCGACGACGGACGTCTTCGCGTGCATCATCGCGCCCTGCCACTCGAAGATCCGGACGCCCGCCTCGAGCAGGAAGCGATAGCCTCCCCGCGACATGCTGCCGACGATCGGCCAGTTGTTGTGCGCCGGCACGAGGATGCGAACGTCGACGCCCTGTTGCGCCGCGGCCGCCAGGGCTTCGGACAACGGACGCGGAGCGACGAAATATGCGTCGGTAATCCAGATGGACTCGACCGCGCGGCTCGCCGTCAGGTGGAGCGTACGATAGACGCGGGCACGGCCAGGCTCCCCCTCGATGAGCCAAATAGGCGTGCCGCCCTCGCCTGAGTCCGGAGCCATCGCCCCCGCCAGCGAGAGGGGCTCGTCGATCTGACCCCAGATGCGTTCGAACGCGAGCGCGGCAGCCCGCGCTGCCGGTCCCCTGATCTCCACGCCGGTATCGCGCCAGGGGGCGGTGGTGGGCGTCCCGGCCCACGCGACCCCCACGCAGAGTCCGCCCACGTATGCGATCTCCCCATCGACCACGACGAGCTTCCGATGATCTCGCTGAACCGCGCCGAAGGGGTCCCCGAGCCGAATGGCCGGCGGATTGAAGGCTCTGAGGTGCACCCCGGCCTTCCTGAAGGGGCGCCAGTACGCACGGGGCGTGGCCCAGCATCCGAGCCAATCGTAGATCAGATAAACGGGGACGCCCTGTCGTGCCTTGGCAATGAGCGCCTCGCGGAACTCCCGGCCCACCACGTCGTCACGCAGCAGGTAGTTCTCGAAGTACACGAACTCCTTCGCCCCATGGATCGCGTCGAGCCAGGCCGAGAAGGTGTTCGAGCCGTCGAACTGCAGCCGAATCTCGTTCCCGCAGATCGTTGGAGCGCCAGCCGCTCGCTCGATCTCGAACCAAGACCACCTCTCGGTCGGCCGGCGCCGGTCGTTCTGGGGCAGCCGGGCCTGTGCGGCCGCAGTGCCGGCGGAATCGATCACGGGCTTCTGCGGTCAGTCAGGAAGTTGGTCATGTCGGTCACTCCGAGCGGAGGGCCTCCATTGGATCCACCCGCGTCGCGCGTCGCGCGGGGACGTATGCGGCGGACACCGCTACGACCGCCAGCACCGCGGCCACCGCGACGAACGTGCCGACATCGGTCGTCGTGACGCCAAAGAGCAGATCCGACAAGAATCGGGAAAGAAAGGCCGCCGCGACGACGCCCACCACGACCGCCACAGCCGCGAGCGCGACGCCCTCCATGAGGACCATCCCGAGCACCTGGCCCTGTCGAGCCCCGAGGGCCATGCGTACGCCGAATTCACGCGTGCGTTGGCTGACGGTGAAGGCGAGGACGCCCAGCACGCCAATCGAGGCGATGAGCAATGCCAAGGTGGCGAAGGAAGAGAAGAGGGCTGCGTTGAGGCGCTCCGGCGCGATGTCGTCTGCCCGCAACTCGGCCAAGGTGGTCACGTTGTCCACGGGACGGTCCGACTCCATGCCCTGGACAATCTCGGTGACGCGCCTGGCGAGCGGTCCAGCAGCACCCGTCGAGCGTACGATGATCGCCGGGCCACCGGCGGACTGATGCGCTGGACGGTAGATCGTGTGCGCTCCGGCAACCGCAAGTCCGTACTCGCGGGTGTCTGCTGCGACACCAACGATCCGAGCGTAGTCACCCCAACTCCCGTTCTGCTGCTGCTGGGACATCCGCCGATTGATGGGGTCATCGGCACCGAACAGGTCGCGCGCCATTCCCTCGTTGATCATCACGACCGGCTCAGTCGCACGGTCGTCGGTCGACGTGAACGCGCGACCGGCAACCACGGGAATCCCGACCGCTTGGAAGTAGTCGGGCGACACGGAGTTCACCGAGCCCATCGGCGAGACGAGGCCGTCGTCCGAGAAACCTTCCACGCGGATCATGCGCTGCGTCAGGGTGGTCGGCTCGAACGGCGCGCGCGACGCATAGGCCGCAGAGCGCACGCCCGGAAAGTGGCGAATCTCATCCATCACCTGATCCATGAGCAGCAGGTTCTCGGGCTGGTTCGTGCCCCCGGTATTGGGTGCCTGCATGGTGATGACGCTTTCGTAGTCGAAGCCGACGTCCACCTGCGTCAGATTCACCAAACTCTGGACGAGGAGACCTGCCCCGATGAGCAAGGTGAACGAGAGCGCGAGCTGACCTACGACCAAGATCCGCTGCAAGTGCTTCCGCGGCAGGCCCACCCCTCCCCTCGCACCGCCGGCTGCCGACGCCGCGTTCCCCAGACCCTGCACGCCGGGGAGCGAGGGCGCCCAGGCAAGAAGCAAAGCGACCGCGATGGCGATGCCCGCAGTGAACAAGAGTACGGTGAGATCGATGCGAATTTCGCCGGTGCGGACCGTGAAGCGATTGGTGTACTGGACGAGCAGGTCGAGTCCGACGCCCGCCAATACCAGTCCGAGGCCGGCTCCGCCCAGCGCGAGCACCAAGTTCTCGGTGAGCAGCTCCTTCCGAAGGCGTCCGCGGCCAGCGCCGATCGCGGCGCGCACAGCCAACTCGCGCTCGCGCCGGATGATGCGTGTCAGCGTGAGATTCGCGACGTTGGCGCACGCCAGCAGCAGCACGAGGCCGACGGTGCCCATCAGAACGAGCAGGGTCGTGCGTGCGCCCTTGGTCAGTTCATCCTGCCACCCTGCCGAACTGATCGAGTAGCCGAGGTGGCGCGGGTAGGCCTCGGGGTAGGCCTCGTGCGCCGCCGCATTGAGCCCGCTGAGCTCCGCCTGCGCGGCCGACAGGTTCTGACCCGGTCGCAGGCGCGCGAACACGTCGGTCATGCGGTGCGTGCGCGCGTCCTGCATAGTGGCGCTCTGGTAGTGGTCGTTCGTCGCGTAGTTGACGAAGAAGTCCTGCGTTCGGGTGCCTGTGTAGTGTGTGCCGGGTGCGAGCACGCCGACGATGCGCGTGACCGTGGGCTCCGAAAACGCGTACAGTCGCAACGTCCTGCCCAGCACCCCTTCGTCGGAGCCGAACACCCGGGTCCAGTAGTCATGTGTGAGCACCATGACGGGCTCGGCCCCGTCCCCGTCGTCCTGCGGACCCAGGACCCGTCCGATCGCCGGAGTGAGCGCCAGGACCTCGAAGTAGTTCGACGTCACGAGCCCCCCCACAGCCCGGTGCGGGTCTTCCTCGGTGACGACGGTGAACGTCCAGTCTCCGTACTCGACGAACTGATCGAGCGTGCGTGACTGATCGCGGTAGTCCTGTACTTCTTGGAAGGAGAAGCGCGCGTTCTCGACGCCGGTGCTCAGCGCAGGCTGCCTCACATAGAGGATTCGGTCTGCATCCGGATACGGAAGCGGCGCGAGCAGAACCCCGTTGATGACGCTGAAGATGGCCGTGTTGAGGCCGATTCCTAAGCCGAGCGTCAAGATGAAGGCCGATGTGTACCCAGGCGCACGGGCGAGACTACGGAGGGTGTGCCTGAGGTTCACGACTTAAGCGGCGACGTCACACCGTTTCGATCGGGCACATCAGTCCCTCGATCGGCAACTCCACTCCCGCGTCGTGACATTCCTTGCACAGACCGTAGATCTCCAAGCGCCTCCGCACGGGCTGAAAGCCGTGCTCTTGCCGGACCCGATTCTCGACACGGTACAACTCGTTGCTCTCGAACTCGGTCACCTTTCCGCATTCGAGGCAGATCAGGTGCTCGTGCACCGGGTGGTCGGAGAGGCGATGCTCATACCTCTTGAAGCCCTCTCCGAAGTCACGCTCGGCGACGAGTCGGCTTCTCACCAAGAGGTCGAGGGTCCGGTAGATCGTCGCCTTGCCGATGCGCTCGTCGCGCTCCCGAAGTTCGCCCTCGATCTCGTCTACGGATCGATGTCCCTCCGACGTGAACACTACGTCGGCGACGGCCTCTCTCTGCTGAGTCACGGGCAAACCGAGGTCGCGCAGATATCGGCCGAACAGCCTGATGTACGGCGTTACGTCACGGTCCGTCTGCACTGGCGCTCACCCTGTGTAGCAGCTCTTCATCGAACTCCTCCATCAACTCCTCGTACTTCTCGGGCGAGCCCCCGATCACGATCTCGCGCGGCTCCCCCTGCGCGTCGCCCACCCGTTTGACGACGCCCTGCATTACCCCGGCGAAGCGGTCGGGTGGCGCCTGCCCTTCCTGCGTGAAGGAAGGCTCCACACTGACGCCCTTCCCGGTGTGCTCCGCCGTGTAGGACACGGTGATCAAGCTTCGACGCTCCTCACCCTCCAGAAACTTACTGACCGCGACCAATCCCTGCTCGCGACGGCCTCGCCGCGAGGGTGGGAAGATCCACAGTCGGTCCAAGCATTCAACACCAAGCTGTTGCCGCAATCGAATCAAGACGCGCGGAAGGGCCTCCGGTACGCCGGGGTCGGTCGAACGCTCCGGTGCCTCGCCTTTCGTCACTCAACCTCTCCGTCTAGCCTCGCCCGCGCCACCGCTTGGCGTGCGGCGGCGAGGACGGTTTCGACCGCGCTTTCCATTGGACCCGCTATGACCGCGCCTGAAGCCTTTACGTGCCCACCGCCGCTGAATCTTCGGGCCAACACGTTGACGTCCACGGGGCCGTTCGACCGAAACGACATTTTCACCTCACCCGATTTGATCGGGCGGAACAGGATTCCTACCTGCGTGCCTTCGATGGAGCGCGGTATGTCCACGATTCCCTCGAGGTCGTTGGCCGTCGCTCCGACTTCGTCGTACGCGGCACCGGGGATTGCCATCCAAGTGATGCCGAACTCGGCGTCGTGCTCCAATGTTTTGAGCGCGTACTGTAGGAGTCTGTACTTCCGCAGCGGCGCCCATCCGTACACTCGCTCGTACGCTGCTTCCGAGCTCACTCCCAGCCGGATCATCTCGGCAGCGATCTCGTGACACTCCGGCGTGGTGTTTTCGAAGCGAAAGCCGCCGGTGTCGGTCAACAACCCGACGTAGATCCCCTGCGCCATGTAATGGTTCCAGGGACCGTCGGCGGCGGTGATCACGTCGCACACCAGCTCCGCCGCCGCGCACGCGAGAGGGTCCCGCAGCGATATCCCACCGATGGGCTGATCCCCAGGGGGATGATGGTCGATCACGACGGTGGGGAGCTCCCGGATGGCATCCTGCATTCTCCCGATGCGGGGCACTTCCCCGGTATCGACCACGACCGCGAGATCGGCGGTGGTACAGAGCTCTCGGGCCCGCTTCGAGCCGGCGGTGACGATCCAGTCCTCGTTTTCCATGAGAAAACGCAGAGGGTCGGGAAAGCCGGTGGGGTTGATGATCCAGGCCTCGGCCCCGTTCGCTCTCAGCCAAGAGGCGAGTGCGGCTTCAGAGCCCGCCCCGTCTCCGTCGGCGTTGAGGTGGGTCGTCAACACCGCGCGTCGAGCGGCCAGAAGAGCACTTCTGGCCTTTTTGACCGCGGCCGCCCGATGTGCGGGCGTCCGGTAACCCACGCCGACTCCTGACCCTGGAGGATGGAGGTCTTGTCCGATGTCGAAAGCTATTGGACGCGGGGGGGGCACCGCTACTGGGGGGTGCCCCTCAGGATCAGCCCCCAGGGCCGCTCTTCCGAGCCTTGGCCCACGTGGAAGCCAAGTGCACCCATCTGGGGGCCGTTGTGCCTCCAATCCGACTGGGGCCTTGCAGCGCGAGTCGAAGGGCATCGGCGGTGTTGGCGTGGGCAGGCAATTCGACGAACGCGTTTCCGACTTCGCCTAATGTGTGCGCGTCCGAACCCGCCCCGACTGACTTCCCGTGCTCCGCGGCCAGCTCCACGGCGCGGGCGTTGTGAGACGGCGTGTGCAGCCGAGCGTTGAAGCCCTCGATGACGTCGCAGAGGGGCGCCAACTCACCGGCGAGGCGCCCTCCTCCTCCCTTCCCCCCTGCAAACGGATGAGGGAGATACGGGATGCCGCCCTGGTCACGAATCCGCTGGATCGTATCGCGCGCGGACGTGCCCTTCGGAATCTCCTCGGTGAGGTACAGACCGATGACGTCGACCCCCTCCGCGGTCTTGACCTCCTCACCTGGTATCACGCTGTCGGGGTACCTGCTCGCCATTTCCGCCGCGACGGCCAAGCGGTTGTGGTCCGTTATTGCGATGCGGGCGTAGCCGAGCGACCGGGCTCTGGCGAGGACCGCTTCCGGGTCGGACAGACAGTCCCACGACCCGTGCGTATGCAAGTGCAGATCGACACGGATCAACTCTTTCCCCCCTCGCTGGCCCGCTAGCGCGCGGAGCTGCTGCAACGCCGTTTGGGCTGTGGCCTCGAGTTGCTGGAGGGTTCCCGAGTTGTCGATGACGATGTCGGCCGCCGACCGCTTCCCGGCCGAGTCCATCTGCGCGGCCATGATTCTGTTCGCTTCCTCGTTCTGAAGACCGCGGTCGCGCTGGAGCCGCTCCAAACGAAGCGCGGGCGAAGCGTCCACGAGGACGGTGACATCGAAGTCCGCCTGGGCACCGGTCTCGAACAGCAGCGGGATCTCCGACACCACAAGCGTCGCACCCTCGGCCCGCATTTCCTCGACCCAGTCGGCCCGCAAGGCCCGGATGCGCGGGTGGAGCAAGCCCTCGAGCGTCCGGCGTCGCTCCTCGTCGGCGAACACCAACTCCCGCAACCCCGCTCTATCGAGCGAACCGTCAGGCGCGAGCACGGACTCTCCGAACGCCGCCCGTACATCCTGCAGCCCTGGCGTCCCCGGCAGAACCGCCTGCCGGGCCAGCTCATCCGCGCTGATGACCGGCACGCCCGCATTCGCCCAAAGCGCGGCCACGGTCGACTTCCCCGAGCCAACGTTCCCGGTGAGGGCGACGTTCAGCACTGGCCCGCGCCGGGATCGCTCACGATGCGGTCGAGAGCCACGAGGAGACCGGGCCGTAGGCGTACACAATGGCGAGGTACTTCCCGGTCAATCCGATCGAACTGAACAGGAAGGCGCGCCGAGCGCTGTAGCGAGTCATTCCTGCAACCAGGAGCATGTTGGGTGACGACAGGGGCATCAGATTGAAGAGCAGAATCGCCCAACCTCCCCACCGATCGATGTTGCCCTTAAAGCGAGCATACCGTTTCTCACCGATCACCTTGTGGAGCGACCCCTCCTTCACCGCGCGACCGATGCTGTAGTCGATCACCTGTGCGGCGAGGGCAGTCGCCACGGCCACAAACACCAACGTCAGCGCGGCATGCCCCTCGCCTTGGTAGATCGGCACGAGCGCTTCGACGGGCATCAGCAGGAAGAACAGGTACCCCGCGAAATGGACCAGGGCGAAGGACGTGATGCCCGGGCTCTGACCTGCGTAGAGCGCCCGTCCGAGCGTGTAGGACACGAGAAAGATCGCGATGACGGCCGTCAGCAAGACGCCGAAGACCCGCGTCTTCGTCACAAGTCTCGCGGCGTCGAGACGCGAAAGTCGTCCTCGGTACCTCTGATGCGATCAGGTCCGTACGAGAGGGTCCACACCGAATCCTGGGAAGCCTCTAGCTGGTAGGTCGAGCCCCACGGGTCGGTGCGGGATTCGTTGGACACGTATCGATACTGGAGCCAGCTGATCCACCCTGCGCCGATCGGAAGCCCACCTGTGAGGCGCTCGTGGTCCACCGCGTTGCGACCCACGGCGGCCATCTCCTCCTGGGTGCTCCAGCGCATGACCGGGAGCACGATGGGCTCGGCGACATCCAGGAGCATCGCCCGCGTCTCCGGGAAGTAGAACCACGTCACCGTGGCCAGAATCAGGAGGAGCAGAAGCCTAGACATGCGCCCCTGAACCGCGTCTCCGCATTTCACGTCTCATTCGGGACGTCCACACCAGATAGCGCTCGAGCTCTGCAGGCGAGGGAACGGCATCTGCGTCGCCGAACGCAGTCTCCATGCGCCAGCGCATATACGCGCGGGATGGCAGAGGGAGGAACGGGGGCCTCGAGTACCAGTGTCGCGCCCGAAAAGCCCACGCGGCCCCCAACAGATGAGGGATCAACCACGGCCGCCGAAGCGCCAACGCTAGAGTGCGAGCGTACAGACTGCGGACCTCACGGATGCGGCGCCTATCGCCGGGGTGCAAAGCTGCAAAAGGAAGAAGAATCTAGGAAAGGCGCACTGAGTCCACAACGATCACCGCGCCAGCGGCGACGCGTGGATCGTGCTCGGGGATATAGACTTGCGTCGATCTCGCAGAGTGAACGCGTTCGCTCGGGACGCCCCATGACGCACGGCGATATACATTTGTTTTGCGATCTACCTCCGGTGAACCTCGGCAACACGGAGCCCGATGCCCAATCGACTGCATCTGGAGTCGAGCCCCTACCTCCGCCAACACGCGGACAACCCTGTCGACTGGTACCCCTGGGGCGAGGAAGCCCTCGGTGCATCCCGGAAGCTGGACCGCCCGGTCTTGCTCTCGATCGGGTACTCGTCGTGCCACTGGTGCCACGTGATGGAGCGCGAGTCGTTCGAGGACGAGGCGGTGGCCTCCGTGATGAACGAGCTCTTCGTCAACATCAAGGTGGACCGCGAGGAACGCCCCGATATCGACCAGGTGTACATGAAGGCCGTCCAAGCGATGACCGGCGGGGGCGGATGGCCAATGACCGTCTTCCTGACTCCGGACGGCCAGCCCTTCTACGGCGGGACGTACTTCCCTCCCGAGCCCCGCCATGGGATGCCATCCTTCACGCAGGTGCTGAACGCGGCCTCCGAGGCGTATCGGAAGCGAAGAGGTCAGGTAACCGAGAGCGCCAATCGACTTGTCGAAGCGCTCTCGCGCGTGGGCGAGCGGAGCACTTCCGACGGCGCTACGGAAGGGCTGCTCGAAGGTGCGTACCGGATGCTGGCCAACCAATACGACGCGGTGCATGGAGGGTTTGGCAGGGCCCCAAAGTTCCCCCAGCCGGTCACCCTCGAGGTCCTGCTGCGGCATCACCTGCGAAACGGTCAGCCCGCAGCAATCGATATGCTGGTGCACACGCTCCGTCGTATGGCCGCAGGAGGCCTGAGGGATCACCTCGCGGGCGGGTTCCACCGGTATTCGGTCGACGCGCGCTGGCTCGTGCCGCACTTCGAGAAAATGCTGTACGACAATGCGCTCCTTGTCCGGGCCTACCTGCACGCATACCTGGCCACGGGGCACGCCGACCTGCGCGCGGTAGCCGAGCAGACCCTCGACTACCTGGCCGAGGACATGCTGCCCGGACCGGGCGGCTTCTCGTGCGCTCGCGATGCCGACTCGGAAGGCGAGGAGGGAGTCTTCTACATCTGGCGTCCAGACGAGATCGAGAGGCTCCTGGAGCCGGACGACGCGAAGCTGTTCATGCGCCTGTACGACGTGACTCCAACCGGAAACTTCGAAGGGCATAGCATCCTTCACCTGCCCCACGATCTGGACGTCGTCGCCCGCGCGGAGGGCCTGTCGGCAGAGCTCGTCGAGGAGCGCATGGAGCGGGCGCGGAGTGTGCTGCTGAAGGCGAGAGGTCAGCGGGTTGCACCGTTTCGGGACGACAAGGTGCTCGTGGCGTGGAACGCGATGGCGGTACGGGCGTTCGCCGAGACCGGAGCGTCGCTCGGCCGTTGGGACTACGTCGACGTCGCGGTCAAAGTGGCGGACTTCCTGTGGACCGACCTTAGACCCGAGGGCCGGCTGCTGCACACGTGGATGGACGGACATGCCAAGATCGGAGCGTTCTTGGATGACCACGCCGCCCTAGGCAACGCGCTGCTGTCACTCCACGGAGCGACGCTCGAGGGACGGTGGCTGCCACCCGTGCGGTGGTTGTGCGACGAGATCCTCACACGTTTTTGGGACGAATCAATCGGGACGGTCTTCGATACGCCCTCCGACGGAGAGGCGCTCGTGTTGCGCCCGCGGGACGCCATGGACAATGCCACGCCCTCCGGGACGTCGTTGGCCGCGGAGTTGCTCGCACGTGCCGGACACATCTTCGACGACGATCGCTATCGCGATGCCTCGGCGCGCATCGTCGACTACGAGGCCGGCGCGGTGTCGCGCTACGGGGCTGCCTATGGACGCATGCTCTCCGTCATCGATCGCCAACTGGCGGAGCCGGTGGAGATCGCGATCTTGGGCCGTGCCGACGACGATGCGACGCGTGCACTTATCCAAGCGGCCCACGGAAGATTTCTCCGAAGCGTCTGCATCGCGGGTCGGCTCGCCGGAGAATCGATCGAGGGCGTACCGCTTCTCGAAAACCGAGACTTCGTCGATGGACGGCCGGCCGCGTATGTTTGCCGTGGATACGCCTGCAGACTGCCCGTGACAGGGCCTGAGGAGGTGGATGCGGAACTAGATCGTGCGCTTTCTGAGTAACCCCTTCGCCCCTCCCCGCCTCGCCGTACCTTTACGGGTCGTGCGAGCAGGCCCCACCTTGGAGTGACATGGCGACACGCGAACAAGAGATCCTCGCGGCCAGGGATCTAGCCGGGCTCACCGAAGAGCAACTGCGGCGCTTCTACGCCACCATGGTGACCTCGCGTCATATCGACGACCGCGAGATCAGCCTGAAAAGGCAAAACAACACCTTTTTCCAGATCGCGAGCGCGGGGCACGAGGCGGTGGGAGTGGCGGTCGCCGAGCACTGCAAGCCCGGACACGATTGGTTCTTCCCGTACTATCGGGATCGCTCGATGGCCCTAGCCCTGGGCCAGACGCCTCTCGACCACTTTCTCCAAGCTGTGGGCGCGGAGGCGGACGGAGCCTCGGGCGGACGTCAGATGCCGTCACACTGGGGCAATCCAGAGCTCAACATCCCCACCGGCTCCTCGCCGACAGGCACGCAGTTCTTACAGGCCGTAGGCACCGCCGAGGGCGGCACGAAGATCGCCGCCATCCCCGGGCTCCGTGAGCGCATCGAGCGCTTCGAGGACGACGAAATCGTGGTGGTGTGTACCGGCGAAGGAGCCACCTCGGAGGGCGAGTTCTGGGAGTCGCTCAATAGCGCCTGTACGCTCGGCCTCCCGGTGGTGTACGTCGTGCAGGACAACAGCTACGCCATCAGCGTGCCGGTCGAGGTCCAGACAGCCGGCGGAAGTATCTCCAATCTCGTGTCGGGCTTCCCGGGCCTGCACATCGTCGGGTGCGACGGTACGGACCTCGTGGACATGTACCGGGCCGCGGGAGAAGCCGTCGGGTACACCCGCACCCGCAGACGCCCCTCGCTGATCCACGCGCACTGCACGCGACCGTACTCGCACTCGATGTCTGACGATGAGCGCGCATACCGGGCTGCGGATGAAATCGAGGCCCAGGTGGCGCGGGACCCGCTGACGCGTGCCCGAGCGCTCCTCATCGAAGTGGGCGTGGCAACGGCGGAGGAATTGGACGTACTCGACGCCGAGATCGCTGCCGAGGTAGTGGCGGCCTCCGACGAGGCCCTCGGGTCTCCTCAACCGCCCCCGGACAGCGGGCTCCTTCACCTGTATTGCGAAGACGTCGACCCGACCGCGCCTGACTTCGACACGGAGGATTCCCCCGCGTACGACGACGACCGGCTCCTGACGATGGTCGATCTTCTCAACTCGTGCATGAAGTCGGAAATGCGTCGGGACCCGAGGATCGTCATTTTCGGTCAGGACATCGCAGACGCCTCCCGTGAGGAAGCGCTGAGCCAGGTCAAAGGCAAGGGTGGGGTCTTCAAGGTGACCCACGGACTTCAGCGAGAGTTCGGGTCCGACCGGGTCTACAACTCGCCTCTGGCTGAAGCCACCATCGTGGGACGAGCCCTGGGAATGGCGCTTCGCGGACTCAAGCCGATCGTCGAGATTCAGTTCTTCGACTACATCTGGCCGGCCATGATGCAGATAAGAAACGAGTTGGCCACGTTTCGCTTCAGATCGAATGGCGTTTTCGCGGCCCCGGTCGTGATTCGCGCCGCGTACGGCGGATACCTCCGCGGTGGAGCGATCTATCACTCGCAGACCGGGGAGTCGATTTTCGCCCACTGCCCAGGGCTGCGCGTCTGCATGCCTTCCACCGCCGAGGACGCCAACGGACTACTCCGGACGGCCATCCGCTGCGAAGACCCCGTGCTCTTCCTGGAGCACAAGCACCTCTACCGTCAGGTCCACAACAAGGGTCGCGATCCGGGGCCGAACTTCATGATTCCGTTCGGCAAGGCGAAGGTGTGCCGGACGGGATCCGACGTCACCATCGTGACGTGTGGCGCGCTAGTAAAACGCAGCCTCGACGCCGCGAGGATCGTCGCAGCCGAACACGACATCGACGTGGAGGTCATCGATCTGCGCACCATCTCCCCGCTCGACATGGACCGTATTTACACGTCGGTGAAGAAGACGAGCCGCGTCGTCATCGTGCACGAAGACAGCCTGTCGTGGGGCGTAGGAGCGGAAATCGCGGCTCGCATCGCCGACGATCTATTCGAATGGCTCGACGCCCCGGTGCGGCGCGTCGCGTCCCTCGACACGTGGGTCGCCTATGCGCCTCGTGTGGAGGACGCCACGCTGCCGCAGACCGCGGATGTCGTGAATGCGGTGGTGGAGCTGGCGGCGTACTGAAGAAGCCTACAGGCGAAACCCGATCGTCGCGGACACATACCGACGATTCCCGGGGCTCGCGGTGCCCACGTTCACGAGACGGACTTCGGCGAACCCTCCGTAGCTGAGTGCCCCGATGTCCACGCCGAAGGCGCCGTGGATGCCCGTGTCGCTCTCTGTCTCGGCTCCTGGTGCGTCGGTGCCCGTTCGATAGGCCCCCAAGCCGCCCAAGATGTACGGCGACAGACCGATACCTGGGAACGTAAACACCAGGCTCAGGGCGCCAGACAGGATGTCGGCGGAGGGGTTCGCACCCTGCTGACCGAACGAGTGATGGGCCCCGTCGGCGCGAATGCCCACCGGGAGCGCGCCGATCCCGAGCTGCAGACCTGCTGACGCGTGCCAACCGACGTCGGCCACGCCGTTCAGGTCCGACATCGGGTTGGTCACTCCGACGCCCCCGAGGATGCGGACCTGGGCCTCCAAGACAGCCGGCAACAGCAGAACCGCAAAGATCGCGATGAGCGCGGTTTTTCGCATGGTCATTCCTGGAAGGGCGCGTGCCAAAAGACCCGGCGGGCCTGGCTGCATGGAAGTCTCCGTCCGGAAAGAATTACCTACCCCCACCCTCCGCAAGGGGAGGCTACCTCTGGGGGGGCACCCGATAGCGTAGGCAGGAGGCCACGTTTCGGGATCTCCTCGGGTCACGCGGGGGTGGTTCAGATTTTGCTTACAAATAGGGAGTGTGGTCGGTACTTTCCGACGACACCGTCGTCCCCGTTCGGTAGGTGGCTCGAACGGGGCCCCCAACGAGGTGAGTGCGATGAGACACTGCAAACGAACGCTCCTGATTTTGACGGTCACCGCGACGGCCGGTTGTTACGACCAGGTCATCGTGCCCGACTTCGAGACGGACGGTCGCATCGCGATCACCAATGACGAGGCCACCCTGGACGCCCGCGTGTCCTATCCGCACGAGAACGTCCCGATCGCCCCGACGCCCATGGCTGCGGGCGGGATGGCGATGGCTCCGGCCAGGGCTCCCTCCTCGATCGACCTCACGTTGCTCGCCGAGGTACTCCCGCCCACGGTAGGCCCTTCGGTCGTTCAGGCGACGTCAGTTTGGGCCACCTCCGACAACAAGGCGGTCGTGAGCTACAACCAGGTGGGAGCCGTGGCGCTCGGGGCTCTGGACTACTTCATCCAGCTCGGCAACAAGACGCCCAAGCTGAAGTCCTCGCTCACGTTCCTGGACTCCGACGTCAACTCGGTCTTCACGGACGGGACTTCCGTCTTCTCCGCCGTGGCAACTTCGGACCTCGCCTTCGCGACGCCGGCCGTTCTGGAGAAAGTCACGCTGAGCGGCTCGAACTTCTCCCTCGCCGGGAACGTGCGCGTGGATATCGAGAGCTTCGCCGCCACGAGCACGATGAGCACAGGCAGTTATGTGTATGCGACGTCCGGAGACGGTGGTGGCGTTTATGCCTTCGACGCCGGCAGCCTTGCCCTCGTCGGCCAGTATCCGCTCGATGACGCGCGCTGGGTTGCCTGGGACCAGCCCAATGGGCGCATCGTCGTATTGCAGGGTACTCCTGGGCGCCTCGCGGTCTTCGAAGAGGGTTCGTTCCCGGGTGGGTCGATGACCCTACTCAATACCTGGCTCGTCACGGGCGTCGACGTGCCCGAATCGAAGTCGACGGTCCAGGTCGCTGGGAGCAAGGCCTTCGTCGCGGCGGGACCGGACGGCGTCCAGGTGGTCTGCCTGGATGACGGCCAGACCGTCGGGTCCGTGCCGCGCCCCGATCCGGGTTCGCTCGGGCTCCCGTCGTCAGTAGTCGTCACCAATGCCGTAACCGTTCAGGGCGACCTCATGTTCATCTCGAACGGTGAGGCGGGCGTCTACGCTGCCGCCGCCCCACAGTCGTTCGAAACGTCTGCGTGCACGGCACCCCAATCGATCTCGACGCTGGGGCGGCTACAGTTCGGCAACCTGCAGTCTGCCAACCACGTGGTCTATCGGAACGACATGCTCTTCGTCGCGGCGGGCCTGGGTGGCCTCAAGGTCGTCGAGGTCGACCTGAATTAAGCGCCCACGAGCCCAGCGTCAGAACACCCAGCTCGAGCCGAGCACGACAGTTGTATAGCGATAGTTGGCAGCCGTAGACGCGAAGCTGACCAGGCCTGCCGAGGAGTATCCGAAGGCCAGCGACACCTCGCGACCCGGCCCCAGGCGGTAGGCGGCCCGCGCGTTGGAGCGCACGGTGGCTCCCCAAGAACCGTCGCTACGCACCTTCTCCGCTCCAGGGGCCAGCTCGACGAGCAGCGTCCACGGCCCAGGGCGGTAGAGCCAGTAGCCGGTGAGCTCGCCGATGCCGTAGAAGTCCGGGTCGAAGTAGCCATCGTCGAGATTCTTCTCGAAAGAGAAGCCTCGTACGCTCGCACCGACCGAGAAGAATCGACCCACACGGCGCGACGTCGAGAGCGCGCCCGATCGTCGCCCATTGGCCTCTGTTCCATTGTACTCGCCCACCCCGAGCGACCCGTCGACGCGCCACTCGGGGTTCGGAGTCCAGTGCCCGGTGAGCACGACGTCGGTGCTGCGCGCACCGATCTCGGCGAGCACAGCCGTCTCGTTCAGACCGATCGACGTGACTTCGATCGCGCCGACGAAGGGGTAGCGCTCTGGGCTGCTCACCCCGGCACGGTACTCAAAGAGCGACGGACTCGCTGTACCGTCCGTGACACTTCCTCCGAGGCCCGCTGATAAACGCCAGCCCGGCTCGAGCTGGTACGACCCCCGAACCGCCCCGCCGCGTGCCTTCCTCAGGAAGATCCCCTGCTTCAGGTCTTTGAAATACCCCTCCCCCCACACGTCCAGTCTCGGGGTCGGGTGCCAGCTTCCTGCCAGGCGGGTCGTGATCATCCGGTTTCCGTCCGAGTCGTCTTCGTACACGACGGTCGGCCGGACGACCGGCGCGAGTGTGAGATTCACCGACCTCAGCTGATCGAGAACCTCGGCATTCGTGGGCGCCAGGCCGGCCGCGGTTTCGAGTGCGCCTTTGGCCGCGGCGGTACGGCCTTGCCAGCGAAACAGTTGCCCGAGGCCAGCCCAGGCTTCGGCGTTGGCGGGGTTCTCGGAAACGGCCTGTTGCGCCACCCGTTCACCTTCGACGAGGCGTCCGGCCCAGCCGAGTGTTCGCCCCTTGCCGATGAGCGCCTGCAGGTTCGCAGGTTCGCTGGCGAGGATCCTGTCGTACTCAGCAACAGACTCGTCGAAGTTCCTCCCGTACGCCAAGGTGCGAGCGAGGCCGAGCCGAGCCGCCAGGTCGTCCGGGTCACGTGCCAGAAGCGCGTCGTACGCAGCCCGCGACGCCTCGAAACGCGACGACCAGGCGAGCGCCTGCGCCCGCTGTCGTCCAGCAGAGCGATTCTGCGGAGAGATGGAAATGAGCTCGTCGTAGCTGGCCAAGGCTTCCTCGACGTCTCCGGCCCACGACTGAAAGAGCGCCAGGGCCTCCAATGCGTCCGGATGGTCGGGATCGACCGCGAGAATCTCCAAGGCTTCGTTCCGGGCCTGGGCGATGTCACCTGACCAGGCGTGCACCCGTGCCCGCGCCAGGCGCGCGTCGAGGTGCCCTGGGTTGCGCTGGACGAGACCGTTGAGCAGATCCAAGGACGACCGATAGTCACCCTGCCAGGCCCGTACGAGTCCGACCCGGAGGGTCGCCACCTCGTCGTTCGGATTGCTGGCCAGCCGATCCAGGTACAGTTCCAGCGCCCGGGCCGTGTTGCCCTCCACCCAAGCCTCGGCTGCCGGATCAGGATCGCCGCCCACGCCAGGCGCAGAAATTCTTCCGAGGTACTCCAGGGCGGTCGGATGGTCTGGAACCAGCTGCGCGACCCGGCTGAAGTACGCCTCGACCGCATCGAGATCTCCCAGCCGCCAGCTGGCCAGACCCAGCCCGGTCAGAGCGTCCACGTTGTTGGGCTGGACCCCGATCACGGTCCCGAACGCCGAGAGCGCAGCTTGTGTGTCCCCTTCCCGAAGGTCGACGTAGCCGACGCCTGTTCTCGCGTACTGGTCGTCGGGACACGTAGAGAGCGCCGCGCGGAAGCGCGCTCGAGCCCCGGCCATGTTGTTGGCGGAGTAGGCCTCCCACCCCGCCTCGGCGTCGGGACCCGAAGCCCTGGGGCAATCGACCTGTGCGGCTGTCGGCGTCGAGAAGAGCGCGGTTACGAGGATGTGGAAGGCGAGCGTTCGGGTCCGTGACGCAAGCTTCATCCAGCCTCTCCGACAGTCGGGTGGGCGCAGGCTACGTCCGGAGTATACAAGCCCAGCCGCGCGGCGTTAAAGCTGTTCGTAATCTGCGTCCTCCCGGGACGCGCGAACGGTAGGCAAGATCAACCTCACCGCACGACGGTAACGCACATAGTTCCAGCCCCAGTTGAGCAGCACGAGCGCGCGGTTGCGAAAGCCGATGAGCCACGAGATGTGAATGCCCAGCCAGAGGAACCAGGCCGTCCATCCCTTGAGCGCGAACCCGAAGACGTGGGCCACCGCGGCGTTTCGCCCAATGACCGCGAGCATGCCGGGGTCGCGGTAGGTGAACGGAGCCATCGGTCGGCCTCCGGCATTTGCTCGAACGTTGGCGGCCACACGCCGCCCTTGTTGGATGGCGACCTGCGCTACCTGAGGCAACGCTCTGCCCTCGCCATCCTCGAGGTACGCCAGGTCACCGATCACGAAGACCTCGGATCGCTCCTCGAGATGCAGAAAGGGCGTCACCGGCACCCGCCCCGCGGGTCCGACCGGGAGTCCCCATGCCGCGGCGCGCGGTTCTCCGCGGACTCCGGCTGTCCAGACGACGGTTTCGGTGGGGAGGATCTCACCTCCGCTCAACCGAACGGCGTCCTTCTCCACGACGCCGACCGCGGTCCCGAGCCTCACCCCGACGCGTCGTTTCGTTAGCCGCTCACCGGCATACCGCCCCAGCTGTTCCGGCATACCGCCCAAAAGCGCCCCAGATGCTTCCACGAGTTCGATGCGCACCTCGTCGCGATCGACACCCGGAAAGTCCTCCAGGAGCGGGCCGAAGATCAGCTCCGAAAGCGCGCCCGCGTACTCGACCCCTGTCGGGCCGCCTCCCACAACCACGAACGTGAGCAATCGCTGGCGGCGTGCGGGGTCCGCCGTGGAGGCAGCCTCAAAGCGCGTCAGCACGTGGTGTCGAAGTGGAACCGCGTCCGCCATCCATCGCAGCGGGAACGCGTACTCGGCGGCGCCCGGGACGCCGAAGAAATTCGGTTCGCTGCCCAGCGCCAGGACGAGGTAGTCGTAGTCGAGGGGGCCGGTGTCGGTCAGAACCGCACGCCGGTCCAGGTCCAGACCGGTCATCGCGGCCATGCGAACGTCGACGTTACGAGCGCGCCGAAAGATCGACCGAACGGGGTGCGCGATGTCCGTCGGGACCAGCTCCGCCGCGGCCACCTGATACAGGAGCGGGAAGAACGTGTGGTAGTTGTTTCGGTCGACGAGCGTGACCCGAACCGGCCGGTTCACCAGACCCCGTGCGGCCCACAGCCCTCCGAAACCGGCCCCGACGATGACGACGTGCGGAGGCTCCACGGCGACTGCTAGACGACCGGGAGCCCTGGCTCGACGTCCCTGGCCCAGGCGATCATGCCGCCCTGCAGATTGGACACAGGATCGAAGCCTGCATCGATCATGACGAGAGCAGCCTGCAAGCTGCGCGGACCCGTGCGACAATACACAACCACCGGGCGGTCTTCCGGAATCTCCCCCAGCCGATCAGCAAGCTCGCCCAAAGGGATCAGGCGGGCGCCTCGCATCGCCAGGCTACTCACGGCCCACTCCCATGGCTCGCGGACGTCGAGTAGGAAGGGAGGAGCGTCGGACTCGAGCTGCTGCGCAACCGTCGCCGCGTCGACCTCGGGCACAGCCCGTGCGTCGTGCGCCGACTCCCCGCCTGAGACGGGGGCGACGCCACAGAAGACGTCGTAGTCGATGAGCTCAGTTTGTGTCGGGCTGTCTCCACATACCGGGCAGTCGGGGTTGCGGCGCAGCTTCACCTCGCGCCACTCCATGCCCAGGGCGTCAAAGATCAGCAGGCGACCGACCAAGGAGTCTCCCTGGCCCAGGAGCAGCTTGATCGTTTCCAGCGCCTGCAACGAGCCGATGATGCCGGGCAGCACCCCCAAAACACCACCTTCGGCGCAGTTGGGCACGAGCCCGGGCGGCGGTGGCTCTCGAAACAGGCAGCGGTAGCACGGCCCCCCCTTCGTGGCGAAGACCGAGGCCTGGCCCTCCCACCGGAAGACGGAGCCGTAGACGTTGGGCTTGCCGAGCAAGACGCACGCATCGTTGACCAGATAGCGGGTGGGGAAGTTGTCTGTCCCGTCCACGACCACGTCATAGTCCGCGAGTATGCCCAACGCGTTCGCAGACGAGAGTTGGCTCTCGTGCTTCACGACCCGCACGTGCGGGTTGATGTCGCGAAGGCGGTCCTCGGCGCTGTCGAGCTTCGAACGGCCCACGTCCTTGGTGCCGTGAAGGATCTGACGTTGGAGATTGCTCTCGTCTACGACATCGAAGTCGACGATGCCGAGCGTGCCAACGCCTGCGGCCGCGAGATACAGCGCCAACGGGGACCCCAGGCCACCAGCGCCGACGCATAGGACGCGTCCGGCCTTCAGCCGCTTCTGCCCCTCGATCCCCACCTGGGGGAGCGCCAGGTGCCGGGCGTAGCGATAGAGCTCCGCGCGGCTCAGCTCCGACTCACTCATGCCCGGTTGCACCCGGCCGATCGAGCGGTGTTCCCGGCTCAGCCGCGCTATCCGCCCAGGGCGAGTCCGCCCTCGGCCACGAGCTGGAACAGCGCGGCGTCCTCGCGTAGGCGTTGCCCGACCTCGTTCGGGCGACCATTCGACTCCGCCGCGTCCGCCAGTTGAAGCGCCATCGCGTAATACTGAAGCGGGATGTTCAACGTCGAGCGGTCTTGCCAAATGGGGCGGTCCCGGATGCTCCGGAAGTCGTACACTTCTTCGTAGAGCCTCAGCGTGTGATCGAGATCGAACCACACCGCACCGTACGGCTCGCTCCCTCTCCCCCACCCGGCCGGCACGGGGCCGTCCAGACTCCGAGGGACGAGTTGAACGGCCAAGCCGCTGCGAACACCCCACGGATCGAGGCCCAACTCGCTCAGCATGCCGCCGGCCGCAGCGAAGTAGATGGGGCGCTCTCCGATGGAGTCGAAGATGAGCCGGAGCGCCAACTGGTGACCCCGGTTCAAAACCGTTTCGGCAGGATAGGTGACCGCCAAGCCTGGAAACGGAACGGTGAGGGCCTCCCCCAAACGGGCGTTGCCCACGGCGTCCATCTGCTCACCCGTCATTGTGGTGATCGAGGACGCCGGGAGGGCGCGCTCCTCGTACAGCCCCGGTACGACAGCGTCAAAGGGCCGCTGGTTTTCCGGACGTGTGAGCGCTTCGAGCTGCTTGGGGTACCATGTCGTGAACAGATACTGGCCGACGATGACGGTGACGTCCTTCCGGATGCCCTCCACTTCCTGCAGGTACCAGAGGGGGAATGTGTCGTTGTCGCCATTAGTGAACAGCACGGCGTACGGCTCCACGCTCATCAACAGGTCGTACGCCCAGCTCCTCGCGGCATAGTCGCCGGCCCGGCTCGCCCACCCCCAGTTGAGGATCAACGGGAACAGCACCATCGCCAGAATGGGCGATACTGCTGCGTACCGCCTGGGCCCCTTCGCGAAGCCCGCTAGGCTGTGCCAGAGCCATCCCAGCCCGGTCCCCGCGAGGCAGCCCCACACCAAGAAGCCCGCCACGAAGAAGTAGTCTCGCTCTCTGACCTCGTGTAGCGTCGGCTCCAGGATCTCGGGCGAGAGCGAGTAGCCGTGTTTGAAGTTGAGATAGACCACCAGCGCGAGCGTGAGCGTGCCGGTCAGCACCGCAAGGTAGGAGAAAAGGGCCACACCCGATCGCCAGGCCGCCCACAGCCCCAGCGCACCCAGACCCAGGAAGAGGAGCGTGAACGGGAGCCGCGCGGTCCCGGGCGTTTCAACCGGATCGATCCCACGCGACCACTGCCAGTCGAAATACTGCCAGTACATCTGGAACTGGGCTCCGATGGGAGCATTCCGCTGGGTGATCGGCGGGGTCTGGTACTGCACCCGCGCGAGCACGTCGGCGAGCGGCTGGCACCGCGGCAGCCGTTGGCTAACGACGTCCGGAAGCGCGCTCGCATAGACCGCAGCGGCCGCGCCACCGAACGACTCGCACGTCGGGTCACCCTCGTTGATGACGGGGTCGAGCGACGCGCGCAGCGGCAGGACGAAATTGAACGACAGTCCGAGAGCGACGAGCGCCGCTGCCCTCCCGATGAACGCGGGCCGAAGGAGCCGCATGGGCCCCGACAGGAGGACCAGGACGACCAGCCCCGGCAGCGGCAGGACCGACATCATGTGATTCGTCGAGCCCAGAGCGAGCAGGAACACGACCCACAGCAGATACCGCGAGGAGCCCGGCTGGTTGCGACGGTCGTGCCAGAGCAACGCGAGCCAGCTCACGGCCGCGATGATCAGCATGCTGAGCGTGTAGACCTTCTCGTTCACGTTCGACTGGTGCCAGACCGTGAATGCCGTTGCGCCGGGGATGACCGCGAAGAATGCTGCCAGGCGGGCGAACCGGCCCTCTTCCATAAAGGACGACAGCATCCTGTGGGCGATCAGGTACATGAAGCCCGACGCTGCGGCGCTGGTCGTTGCGGCGAGGAGGTTGATCCGCACGGCCACAGGTAGTCCCAACGGCGCGAGCAAGAGGCTCCACGCCTTCCCTACGAAGACGAAGAGAGGGTTTCCGGGAGGATGCGGGATGCCGACGATGTGCGCCGTCGCGATGTATTCACTGGTGTCCCAGAACGCAGTCGTCGGGGCCAGCGTGATGACGTAGAGAGCCCACACCAGGAGGGCGCAGAGAAGCGCGGGTCCATAAGGCGGGTCTACTTCTACATCCGGCGGGAATGAAGCGTCTCGCGTCATGTGCCGAGGCTTCAGCCGGCCGGGGACAGCCCCCGAGCTGTCGTCCTCACTACGGCATCTTTGTCGTCGCGGGCTTGGGTGACGAGGTCACGCGCGTGCGGCGTTCCGATCTCGTGCAAGGCTAGGTAGGCAGCCACGCGGACCTCCGTTGGCGGCTTCGAGAATAGGGTCGTCACGGCTCGCTTCTCGATTGCCTGCACCGCCCCTGGGTCCCCCAGCTTCCCGAGCCCCTGCAGCAGCGAGACCAAGGCCGCCGGATCGCTCTCACCATCGAGCAGCTCGAGGATCGGCTTCAAGGCTCGTTCGATCCCGAGCTCACCCGCCGTAACAGCAGCGGCTGCCCGAACCTTCGAGTCGGAGTCTTCAAGAGAGGCCATGACGAGCTGCCTGGTGTCCTCTCCCCCGAGCTTCGCGAGCGACGCGAGCGCCTCGCACCGGACCCGAGCGTCGGTGTTCGCGAGCGCGCTCGTCACCAGCTCGACCGCCCTGTCGCCCCCCATCTCACCGAGCAGCGCCAAGGCATTCCGGACGAGAAAGCGGTTGTCGTCCTCGACCATCGCCTCGATGACCGGCCGGCTCGTCTCGCCCATCGCGAGCAATCCGTCATAGTACGTCCGCCGAGCCCGGGCGTCGTTGGAGTCGGTGAGCGCGCCGCGGAAGGCCTTGGCCATGACCATACCAAGGCGCTCGGACAGGATCACGTAGGCGGCGCGCTTCTCGTGGTCTTCTTCGTGGCCCATCCGCTGGACGAGTCGGCTCGCGACAGCTGGATTGATGACCTCCTGAGCCAGCGCGACGGCGTCTGGATCCGGGGCCGCACCCCCGAGGTTCACGAGCCGCTCCACCGCGTCGGCCAACGGGTCGAGCGCTAGCCGCTCTTGCAGCTTTGCGGACATCGCTCGGGCATCGTCGGCCGCACCCGGCGCTCCTGAAAGGAACGACTCGATGGCACCCTGCAAGCCTGCCCCGTCGGCTTCGTGACCGACGTCCACGGGAGACTGAGCCGCAGCGGGCTGAGCCGCCGTAGCCAGATCCACACTCGGTACGGACTCCTCCAGCGCCAAGTCTGGGCCGTCCCAAGCGACCTCTTCGGAAGCCTCGCCCTCCGCAAACGTCAACGCCGGTGTCGGGTCCTGTTCGGCTGGAAGCTCCTCGTAGGACTCGAGCGAATCAAACGGATCCGGCTCCATTTCGTCGGCGACCGGCAGGGGCTCGACGGACGGGAGCGGCTGAGAGAACAGCGCATCGATCGATCGCGCGAGTCCGCCGAGTTCTCTCTTCGCATCTGATTCAGGCATGGTACCGGGGGGAATCCTGTTTCGCGGTGGGCCCGTTCGAGTGCCCCAATGTAGGGCGCTCGTCCGTTCGGAGGGAGGTACGCCCGGCGGACCTACTCGGAGACGATGGGAAGGCCCGCCGCGGCTAGCGCCGACATCCCCCCTCGAACGCTGCGGACATCCTCGAAGCCGGTGGCCTGGAGTAAACTCGCCGCCACCGCGGAACGCTTCCCGGCCTGGCAATAGAGAATGATGGGTCGATCCCTCGGCAGCTCGCCAACACCCAGTTGCAGCGTTCCGAGGTATGCGTGTCGAGCACCCGGTACGTGACCGCTGCGCCAGTCCGCTGACCCACGAACGTCGACGAGCACGGCCCCCTCTTCGGTCCGGGCACGTTGTGTGTCCTCCCAGCCTACCTCGACCATGGCCTGGAGCGGGCCGCGCGACGCTGCCCAATCGACGAGCGCGGCGGGGTCGAAGAACCCCCCGACGTCATCGAGCCCGATGAACGCCAAGTCGCGTGCGGCATCGACCGCGTCCCGCTGGTCACGTGCAACGAAAAACACTGGACGGTCGTAGGGCAGGAGCGTCCCACACAGGCCCGGGAAGTCAGGCCCCAGTGGAATGCTGAGCGTCCTTGGGAAATGGCCCTCAGCGAAGTCCGTCGCGGGACGCACATCGACGACGACACCTTCACCGTCGAGAACGGAGGCCACGTTCGCTGCGTCCAGCCGCTGGGGCGCCGGGAAGCGATCCAAGACCGGCGGGCCGTCGCGGTTCAGCTCCTTCATCTTCGCGAAGTAAGCGGGGGGCTCCGGTTGATCCTCCAGGACCTTCCTGACGAAATCCGACTCGGTTTCGCTCTTGAACGCCCAGTTGACGAGCAGCTCGTAGCCGAGCGTGGACGTCGGCACCGCACCGAGCGACTTGCCACAAGCTGACCCGGCCCCGTGTCCGGGAAGGATCTGGAGATGCCCCGGCAATTCGCGCAGCTTCTGCAGGGAACGAAAGAGATCTCGAGCACTCGCTTCCATGGTGCCGCTGAGTCCCGCAGCTGTCTCGAGGAGGTCCGGCCGCCCCACGTCACCCACGAAAACGAAGTCCCCGGTGATGACGCCCATGGGATGGACCGAAGTAGCCCCATCGGTGATCAGAAAGGAGAGGTGCTCAGGCGTGTGCCCCGGGGTATGCAACACCTCGAGCCGTATCTTCCCGAGCCCGATGACGTCGCCCTCGTGGAGGAGCGTCGCGCCCTCGCCCTCCGCGAAGCGATACTGCCAGGTCTCGTCCCCCTCGCCGCTGAGCAAGAGCTGCGCACCGGTTCGTCTCGCCAGTTGCAGCGAGCCCGAGAGGTAGTCGGCGTGGATATGCGTCTCCGATACGTACCGGATCAGCATTCCTTCTTCCTCAGCGGCGCGCACGTACAGCTGTGCGTCCCGGTGCGGGTCGATGACGACGGCCTCCCTCGTCGCGTGGCAGCCAATCATGTAGCTGGCCTGTGCCAATCCGTCGTAGTAGAACCGTCTGAGGAGCACGTGTCCTTGCTCGAATCGAGGGTCGCCTGCCCGGCCCGCAGGGCCGTAAGGTAGCGCACGTGGCCGCTATTTTCTTGACCCGCGGAGCCCCGTCCCGTCATTTTCCCGCCCCTGCAGGTCACTCAGGAGAGCCACGATGCCCGTATTCTCACGCGTCCGCGACGGCGTGCTGATTTTGACCGTAGACGGCGACTACACGGCGAACGAGCTTCGCAGAGTCGGCTTCTCCGCCCTTGAAGCGGACGACGCGCCACCCAAGGTGCCCGTGGTATTGGACCTCAGCGGGGCCGCCGGCCTAGCCAGCAAGTCTCCCGCTGAACTCGCCACTACCGGAGCCATTTTCGGGGCCTATCGGGACCGCCTGACTGGCATTGCGGTCGTGGCATCCTCCGCGGTGAGCGACTTGTTTGATGCCGATAGTGCCTTTGCGAGCGAAGCGGGGGTGCGCGTCGCGGTGTGCTCTTCCCATGCGGACGCTCGGGAATGGCTCGAGGGTGGCCGCTGATCGACTGGGAACCCTAGTCGGTGGCGCTGACCCCGTAGTCGCGCTTGAGACACTCGCGATGCCAGATCTCGTGGCCCACGATGAGCCATGGGAAGGTCCGCACCGTGAAGTCGCGGCCTGACGCGACTCCCTTTCGTGCACCGGACTCCGGACCCATGCTCGCGAACAGGTGCACGTTGGCGCGGCGAAGCGCCCCCCATTCCGCGGCCAGATCGTCCAAGGACCGTTGGTCCGCGTTGGAGTGCTTGGCCCACCCGTCCGGGTCCATGCCTGGCAGCTTGACCCCGTCCGCCCGGGCCATGTTCATGGCACGAAACGCGAACATGCGCTCGACGTCGATCAGGTGGCCGATGACCTCGCGGATACTCCACTTGTCCGGCGCGTACCGGTATGTCTCCTGGTCGGCCGGCACGGCCTGTAACAGAGCGAGCGTCTCGCCGAGCTGTGTCGACAGCGTATCGACGATATCCCCTTCCGGGACGAGCTCGACGTAGCGGACGTAGTAGTCGTCGTATTCGTCCAAGCCAGGCCGGGGCAGGGCGCTCATCGGGCGGACACCGGGACGCCGTCCAACTCTTGGATCGTGGCGGTAGAGGGAGAGCGCTCTCGCCGTAGACGACGCGACACGGCCTCGGCCTGGCGCATCACACGCAGGACGTTCTGCCCCGCCAGCTTGGTGAGGTCGTCCTCGCTCCACCCGCGGCGCGCCAGCTCGGTGAAGAGGGCCGGAAACGTCGACACGTCCTCGAGGCCCGTAGGCACCAGCTCGATGCCATCGAAGTCCGACCCAATGCCGACGTGGTCGATGCCGGCGAGGGCAGCCACGTGCTCGATATGGTCCGCCACGTCGGACAGTGTTGCCTCGTCCCGGGGCGAGATGAACGGCGGATAGAACATCACCATGACAACACCTCCGTTGTCGGGCAGACGCCGTAGCACCTGGTCCGGGACGTTCCTCGAGTGCTCGTTCACGCCGCGAGCGCCGGCATGCGACCAGATTACAGGCGCCTCGGCGACGTCGAGCGCATCGTTCATCGTCTCGGGCGATGTATGCGCCAGGTCCACGAGCATGCCCAGGCGGTTCATCTCGCGCACGACTTCCCTGCCGAACTCGGTCAAGCCGCCGTGCAGGTGCTCGCCTGAGCCCGCGTCGGCCCAATCCAGCGTGCCGTTGTGCGTCAGCGTCATGTAGCGAACGCCCATGTCATAGTAGGCGCGCAGCGCGCCGAGGGAGTTCTCGATGGCGTGGCCGCCCTCGATCCCCAGCATCGACGCGATCCGCCCAGAGGCGAACACCCGCTCGACGTCGGACGCGTCGAGCGCGAGCTCGAACACGTCCGGATACTTGGCGATGAACTGCAGCGCGATGTCGAGTTGCTCGAGCTGCATCTTGGCCGCCCCGGTCTCGACCGACTCGTAGGGGATGTAGACCGACCAGAACTGGCCACCCACCATACCGGCGCGGAGGCGGTCGATGTCCGTGTGGAACGGCGTGCGACCGCGGAGGTCATGCTCCGGTGCCTCCACGTCGAGCGGGGCCAAGGAACTCTCCCGGATCGCCCAGGGCAGGTCGTTGTGTCCGTCTATGAGCGGCGAAGTCGCGAGCACGCGGCGAGCGAGCGCTTCAGGGGTCTCCGCCTGAGCATCAACGCCGACTGGCACCGCAAGCGACAGGGACAGCGCAATCCACGCGCACCGCGACGTCCTGCTCATCCCACGTGCGCCAGGTCGGGCCATCTCCGCCGCTCGTAGGCGTCGATGTCGTCCAGATTCTGGAGCGTAAGCCCGATTCGATCGAGTCCGCCCAAGAGGCACTTCTTCCGGAAGGCGTCGATTTCGAAGCGAGCCACGACGCGTAAGGCGTCGGAGACAGTTTGCGCCGCAAGGTCCACGGTCAGCTCCAGGGGCGCGTCCTTCTCAGCCCTGCCGAGGAGGGCCTTGATGTCCGCAACGGGCAGCTCCAGCGCCGCGATTCCATTCTGATCGGCGTTCTCGCGGAAGATGTCCGCGAAGCTCGGGGCAAGCACGACGCGAAACCCGAAGTCCCGCAACGCCCAGGCCGCGTGCTCCCGCGAGGACCCGCACCCGAAGTTGTCGCGGGCCAGAAGGATCGAGGCCCGAGTGAAGGGCTCCCGGTTCAGTATGAAGCCTGGGATCGGCGTGCCATCCGCTTCGGCACGCCAGTCCCAGAAGAGGAACTTGCCGTACCCGGTCCGTTCGACGCGCTTCAGGAACTGCTTCGGGATGATCTGGTCCGTGTCGACGTCCGCCCGGTCGAGCGGTGCAACGACGCCGGTGTGCGACGTGAACGGCTCCATCAGGCCCCCAGCGTCCGCGGATCGGTGAAGCGGCCCGTGACCGCGGCGGCCGCGGCCATCGCCGGGCTGACGAGGTGGGTCCGCCCTCCCCGTCCCTGCCGCCCCTCGAAGTTGCGGTTCGATGTCGATGCGCAGCGCTCGCCCGGCGCCAGCGTGTCCGGATTCATACCGAGGCACATCGAGCAGCCGGCTTCCCGCCATTCGAAACCGGCGTCGCGAAAGACGCGGTCCAAGCCCTCCGACTCGGCCTCTCGTTTCACCGAAGCCGAGCCCGGAACGACCATGGCGTGCACACCCGCGTGTACCTTGCGGCCCTCGAGGAAGCGCGCAGCCTCGCGCAGGTCACTGAGCCGACCGTTCGTACACGAGCCGATGAAGACCCGGTCGATGCGAATCTCCCCGATGTGCGTCCCCGGCTTCAGGTCCATGTACTCGAGTGCACGGGTCGCCCCTTCGCGCGCTGCGGGGTCCGTAAAGCTCTGCGGATCCGGCACCGTGCCAGAAATCGGGAGGACCATGCCAGGGTTGGTGCCCCACGTCACCTGAGGCTCGAGCGAGTTCACGTCCACAATGACGGTGCGGTCGAAGGTCGCCCCCGAGTCGGTCGCCAGGCCGCGCCACTCTGCGACCAACGCGTCGTACTCCTCCGGCGAGGGG
>Ga0224512_10000622_pt1 | contig 36820 bp, 37 predicted proteins | sample SF_May12_sed_USG_4_FD_169103 | JGI IMG/M metagenome (GOLD analysis project Ga0224512, IMG submission 169103) | Sediment microbial communities from San Francisco Bay, California, United States - SF_May12_sed_USGS_13 | ecosystem: Environmental > Aquatic > Marine > Sediment | place: USA... | reverse complement strand
AAGGCGCCCCTGCCGATCCGGAAGAAGAGAGAGCGGCGGAGCCCACCGAGAAGCCGAAGAGCGGCGGAGGCGCGCGCAAGCGCAGCCAGCCGCGCAAGCGGGCCGCTCGCCGCGAGAGCGAGCCGCTCAAGGTGGAGGTGATGGAGCCTCCCAAGCTGGAGGTTCTTGAGCACGAGCTCGTCCTCGTCGCTCAACCAGAAAGGAGCTCCGTGCACAACGACGAAAGCCGCCTCGCCGTTTTCTGCGACCTCGAGAACGTCGCGCTGGGCGTGCGCGACTCGGACATCAAGAAGTTCGAGCTCAGCCTGGTGCTCGAGCGCCTGCTCGAAAAAGGCAAGATCATCGTGAAGAAGGCGTACTGCGACTGGGAGCGCTACTCCGAGTTCAAGCGCCCCTTCCACGAAGCGGCGGTCGAGATGGTCGACATTCCGCAGAAGTACTACTCGGGCAAGAACAGCGCCGACATCAAGATGGTCGTGGACGCGATGGAGATGTGCTACTCCAAGGACCACGTGGACACCTTCGTGATCCTGTCGGGCGACAGCGATTTCTCGCCGCTCGTCTCGAAGCTCCGCGAGGCGAACAAGCAGGTCATCGGCGTCGGCGTGAAGAACTCCTCCTCCGCCCTGCTCGTCGACAACTGCGACGAGTTCCTGTTCTACGAGGACATCTGGCGCGAGTCGAAGAAGGCTCCCGGCGTCGCCGGCGCCAACAAGAAGCAGGCCGAGGCTTTCAATCTGATGATCGACGCGATCAAGGCGCTGATGCGAGAGAACAAGGACGTCCTGTGGGGCTCCATGGTCAAGCAGACGATGAAGCGCAAGCGCCCTTCCTTCAACGAGGGCTACCACGGGTACTCCACTTTTTCGGAGCTTCTCGAGGACGCCGAGCGCCACAAGATCGTCCGCCTCAAGCGCGACCAGCGTTCGGGCTCCTACGTCATCACGGGGTTCTCCGGGGTCGGTTGAACCCAAGCCGGAGCCGCGCGGCGCGGCGGTAAATCGCCGTGTTTGTGCTATGTTGGAGGGCGCTCCAGGCGTATAGAGGGCCGTGAATGTCGAGCACGTATCTGGAGGTCTACGAAGAGGAGTTCGAGCGCCTGGCCGAGGCCCTGCGCCGGCTGCGCTACGCCGCCAACGCGGAAGCGGTCTTCCTGATCGACAAAAACGGTCAACAGATCGCGGCGGCCGGCGAGGTGGAGAACTTCGACTCGACCTCGCTGGCGTCACTCACCGCCGGCAACGTGGCGGCCACGGACGGACTCGCGAAACTGATCGGCGAGCGGGAGTTCTCCGTCCTCTTCCACGAGGGAGAGCGTGATCACATCCACATCTCCCTGGTGGCCGAGCGTGCCATCCTGCTGGTGATCTTCAACGAGCGCTCTTCCCTGGGCCTGGTGCGGCTCAGGGTGCGCAGGGCGAACGACGAGCTGGAGCAGATCTTCCGCGACGTCACTCGGAAGCACGAGGCCGAGAGCGGCGAGAAATCGCCGGGCAGTCCGTTCTGGGAGATCACCGACGAGGACATCGACAGTCTTTTCAACGAGTGACGGACAGCTCGCCAGGGACGGGACGCCGGAGTCGCTGAGACCCGGGGCCCGGAGTCGGTCCCGCGATCCGTTTTCGGTCCAGCGATGACGTTCATCAACTACGCAGCCAAGGAGATCAACTGCAAGATCGTCTACTACGGCCCGGGGCTGGGCGGGAAGACGACGAACCTGCAGCACATCTACACGAAGACCGCGCCCGACCGGAAGGGCAAGCTCATCTCCCTGGCGACCGAGACCGACCGCACCCTGTTCTTCGACTTCCTGCCTCTCGACCTGGGGACGATTCGTGGATTCACGACTCGATTCCATCTCTACACCGTGCCAGGTCAGGTCTTCTACGACGCGAGCCGCAAGCTCATCCTCAAGGGCGTCGACGGCGTCATCTTCGTCGCCGACAGTCAGACCGAGCGGATGGAGGCCAATATCGAGTCGATCCGCAACCTCGAGGACAACCTCGAGGAGTACGGCTTCAAGCTCTGGAGCCTGCCGTACGCGCTGCAGTTCAACAAGCGGGACCTGGCCAACATCATGCCGCCGGACGAGATGTACCGGATGCTCAACTACAAGCGCGAGCCGACGTTCGAGGCCGTCGCCACCTCCGGCCGCGGGGTCTTCGAGACGCTCAAGTCCGTCGCCAAGCAGATCCTCGTCGACCTGCGAAGGAAGTAGCCCCGGGCGGGCCGTGGGCGGCCGGCGAGATCTCGGCCCGAAGCCGGAGTAAGCTCTGAACCATGTGTGGGATCGTCGGCTACGTCGGTGAGCGCGAGGTGGTGCCCCTCCTCGTCGACGGCCTGCGGCGTCTCGAGTACCGGGGCTACGATTCCGCGGGTCTGGCGGTCGTGGACCGCGGCCGTCTCGGCACCGTGCGGGCGGCCGGCAAGCTCGACCGCCTGGTCGAGAAGCTCGACGGTGGAGCTCCGGCGGGCGCGTTCGGTCTCGGGCATACCCGGTGGGCCACGCATGGGGCGCCGATCGTGCGCAACGCGCACCCCATGGTCGACTCCCGGGGCCGGGTCGCCCTGATCCACAACGGCATCGTCGAGAACTTCCTCGCGATCAAGCGCCGGCTCCTTGCCGAGGGCTGGCAGTTCGTCTCGGACACCGACACCGAGGTGATCGCCAATCTCGTCAGCTCCTACCTCGAGGACGATCTGCGCGACGCGGTCGCGAGAGCCGTCGCCGAGATCGAGGGCCTCTTCGCCCTGGCGGTCGTGTCCACGATCGCGTCGGCGGACCGGCAGATCGTGGCGGCCAGGCAGGGCCCGCCGCTGGTGCTCGGCCGCGGCGACGGCGAGATGTTCCTGGCGTCCGACCCCGCCGCCTTGCTGGCCCACACCCGCGACGTGACGTTTCTCGAGAACGGGGACGTGGCCCGCATGACCACCGCGGGCATCGAGATCTGGGACAAGACCGGCGCCCTGGTCGAACGCCCGGTCACGCGCCTCACCTGGGATCCCATTCAAGCGGAGAAGGGCGGTTACCGGCACTTCATGCTCAAGGAGATCCACGAGCAGCCGCAGGCCGTCCAGGACACCTTCGCCGGGCGGGTGGATTTCGAGACGGGGGCGATCGACTTCGGCGACCTCGCGCTCGCGCCGGAGGCCGCCGACCGCCTGGTGGGCATGGACATCCTGGCCTGCGGCACCTCCTGGCACGCCGGCCTCGTGGGCAAGTTCTACATCGAGGAGCTCGCGCGGCTGCCGGTCGCGGTCGACTACGGCAGCGAGTACCGCTATCGCGACCCGCTCATCGACGAGCGCCATCTGGCGCTCGGAATCTCGCAGTCCGGCGAGACGGCGGACACCCTGTCGGCCATGGAGGCCGCCAGGGAGCGCGGCGCGGCGCTCTTTGCGATCTGCAACGTGGCCGGCTCGCAGGCCTCGCGCATCAGCCAGGGGGTGCTGTACACCCACGCCGGACCCGAGATCGGCGTCGCCTCCACGAAGGCCTTCACGACTCAGCTGACGGCCCTCTATCTGCTGGCGCTGTACCTGCGCCAGCAGCGCGGGCTGGGAGTCTCGCGGTCGAGGATCGCCGATCTCGCGCACCTGCCTTCGGCCCTCGACGAGGTGCTACAGCTCGAAAGCCGCGTCGAGGCTCTGGCCCACGAGTATTGGCGGGCGGACGACTTCCTGTACCTGGGCCGGGGGCTCAACCATCCGGTGGCGCTCGAGGGAGCGCTCAAGCTCAAGGAGATCTCCTACATCCACGCCGAGGGGTATCCGGCCGGGGAGATGAAGCACGGGCCCATCGCTCTGATCGACGAGTCCCTCCCGGTCGTGGCGCTGGCGACCGGGGATCGGGTGTACGAGAAGATGCGCTCGAACATGCAGGAGGCCAAGGCCCGCGGCGGGCGGATCCTGGCCTTGACGGACCGCCGGCCGGACGAGCTCGAAGGCCTGGCGGACGACGTGATCCAGGTCCCCCGCGTGTCGGAGCTCCTGCAGCCGATCGTCAACACGGTGCCTCTGCAGCTCTTTGCCTACCACGTGGCGGTGCTGCGAGGCTGCGACGTCGATCAGCCCCGAAACCTGGCGAAGAGCGTCACGGTCGAATAGCGGCGGCCCCGGCGCCGGCAGAACCAGGCGCTTCGGCGACGGCGCGCTCTACGGCTGCCAGTTGTAGCCCATCTTGAGGAACACGGTGTTCCCGGTCTCGGTCAGTCCCGAGCGCTCCACGTCGAGTCGTTCGCTCGAGTAGCCCAGGAAGAGCACCGTCTGGGGGGTCACCGTGTACGACAGGAGAAGCTGTCCGAAGATCTCTTCGCGGCTGGCGTCGACCTCGCCCTCGTAGAGCGCCGGGTCCCGGGTCAAGTCCGTGCGCTGGGTGATGAGCCGCAGGAACGTGCGGCGGTCGAACTGGTAGACCAGCCGCAGCTCCGTCAGGTCGGCGGTGAACAGACGCCCCGCGTCGATGTCGAACCGGCGGTGGGTGTGGGACAGGTTGGCGCGCAGGTGACGCCCCGGGCGCCAGTCCACGTACGGCTCGATGGCGACCTCGTCCCCGGCGCGTACGCCGGCGACGTCGATGGCGTCGCCGAGCGCGAGATCGAGACCGATCTCGAGGTCGCCCCGCGGCTGGATGGACGCCGAGCTCCAGCCGAAGCGCTGGTCGAAGGCCACTCCCCTGAAGACGCGGTCGCGCGTCCCGCCGCCGAAGTAGCAGGCCAGCTGCTTGTGGCCGACGAAACCGGCGTAGAACTCCCACTCCTCTTCCAGGAGCGCGCCGTCATGGGACTCCGTGCGGTCCCAATCCCCACCGATCTCGATGCTGGTGTACCACCGGTCGTCGTCGCCGAACCATTCGTAGCCGCCGCCGGCGACCGCTCTCCGATAGCCGACCTGCGGCATGAACCCGAGATCGGCGCGGAAGTCGTCGCCGATGTCGGTGACCGAGCCGTTGAGGTTCCAGCTGCGGCGGCTGTGCCGGTAGCTGGCCGTCAGGGCGCTGCCCTCGAGCACGCCGGCCGGAAGTCCGTGGGTCTCGCGCACCGCGTCGGGATACTCGGTCCTCGAGTGCAGCCACTGGACGTCGAGGTAGTCGTTCGGCGTCAGGCGAAGGCGGAGGTCGGCTCCCGCCGTCCGGCTGCCATAGTCCCCGGACCGGCGGTCGGTAACCAGGACTCCAAAGGTGGACGACTCGGTGAGGTCCCGCCGGTAGCGCAGGACGGCGGCGGTGGATTCCCGGTCCAGCGAATCCAGGGCCGACGACTCCGGCCCCGGCAGCAGCAGGGTCGTGATCGCGTCGCGCGCCACGGAGATGCCGACCGCGTGCCTGCCCTCCTTTCCCGTCAGCTTGAGGCCCCAGTCCGGGTCGGCCACGCTGCGGGTGTAGACGGCTCTCAGCTGGGTGCTGAAGTAGTCGGAGCCCTCGAGAAAGAAGGGACGCCGCTCGGGGAAGAAGAGGGCGAACGAGGTGTTGATGTCGAGCTGGGCGACGTCGGCCTCGACCTGCGAGAAGTCCGGGTTCAGAGCCGAGGCCAGCGTGAAGTTGGGCGTGACGCCCCAGTTGACGGTGAGCCCCGGCTCGACGTCGGGGTCGGCGGCGGCGAGCGGCCCGTCGGGGAAGTCCTCGCGAGTCGCGGTGCGCAGGCTCGTGATCGTCGGCGTGATCTCGAGATTGTGTCCCGGGTCGATGTTCTCGAAGCCGACGAGCAGGGCGTGCTGGCAGGTGCGGCAGCGGTCGTTGCGGTCGAGGGGCACGAGCGCGATGCGGCGGTAGGCGTCCCGGGTCTGGTAGCGCCGGAAGTTGAACCCCCAGGTCTGCCTCCCGGTGGTGCGCGGGAAACGGAGAGACGAGAAGGGGATTGCCGCCTCGACCTCGAACCCGAAGTCGGTGAGCCGTCCCGCCGAGTCCCAGACGGCGTCCCAGGTCGAGTCCGACGCGCCGGTGGCCTCGATGTACAGCCGGTCGTTCTGCACCCCCAGCGGATTGACGTCGAGAACGAAGGCCGTGTTGTGGTCGTTGAACGTGTCGATGGCGAGCCCGATCGTGTCGTCGTCGAGCGCCTGGTCGCGGCCCGTGTAGCGGGCGCGAATGCGGTGGGGCTCCGGATCGTACGCGGTGCAGCTGTAGTAGAGGTGGGTGTGCGAGAAGATCATCCGGCAGCTGGTTCGCACGGGGGGCTCGACGTTCTCTCCGGGCTCCGTCTCGTAGGCGAGCTCGAGCTCCAGCGCCTCTTCCCAGGCGGCGTCGTCCAGCCTGCCGTCGATCACGATATGGCCGGCCGTGTTCGGGATCTGGAAGATCTGTGCGGCGCGCGCGGGGGTGTCGAATGCCGGACCGATCGCGATCAGTCCGAGAATGGAGAGGAGCCTCATGGAGGGCGGGCGTCCGCGAGAGGGCACCAGAGTATACGCCCAGGTGAAGATCGGGATAAGCCCGGGGCACGCCGGCGGGCGCCGGGTTGCGCGGCTTTGGCGCTTGGGCGACACTTCGGCCCGTGAAGACGGCGGCCACGAGGCTCGAGATGGACCTCAACGAGGAGCAGCGGGAGGCCGTGACCCACGGCGAGGGGGCGCAGCTAGTCCTGGCCGGAGCCGGCTCGGGCAAGACCCGGGTCATCACCCATCGGGTCGCGTGGCTGGTGCGGGAGGTGGGGATCGACCCCAGCGCCATCGTCGCGGTCACCTTCACGAACAAGGCGGCGGGCGAGATGCGGGAGCGGGTGGAGCGGCTGCTCGCGCTGCGGCCGCTGCCCACGTTCGTCGGCACCTTCCACCGCTTCTCGCTGGTGCTGCTCAGGCGCTGGGGAGATCGCGTCGGCGTCCGCCCGGGGTTCGCCATCTTCGACGCCGACGACCAGCTGGCGCTGGTCAAGAAGGCCCTGGCCGCCGAGAACATGGCGGAAAGCTCCTTCCGGCCGCGGGCGGTGCTCGGCACCATCAGCGCCGCCAAGAACCGCCTCCTGGGGCCGGCCGAGTACGAGCGGGAGGCGAGCAACTTCTTCGAGCGCAAGGTCGCCGACGTCTACCGCGCCTACCAGCAGGCCCTCGTCAAGTCCTCGGCCGTCGACTTCGACGACATGCTGCGCCTCTCCGTCAAGCTGCTCGACGGCAATCCCGATCTGCTCGCGCGGCTCCGCGACCGCGTCCACTACCTCCTCGTCGACGAGTTCCAGGACACCAACCACGCCCAGATGCGGCTGGTGCACCAGATCGTCGGCTCGTCCGGCAACCTGACGGCGGTGGGCGACGAGGACCAGGGGATCTACCGCTGGCGCGGCGCCGACCTCGACAACGTGCTCGAGTTCGACAGCTACTTCCCCGGGGCGACGGTGCGCAAGCTGGAGCGCAACTACCGCTCCACCCAGAACATCCTGTCGGCGTCCGGCGCGCTCGTGGCGCACAACGAGCGCCGCCGCCCCAAGCAGCTGTGGACGGACGTCGGCGCCGGAGCGCCCATCGAGCTCTACCGGGCGCGCGACGACCAGGACGAGGCGCGCTGGGTGGTGAGCTCGCTCGACGATCTGCGCGACGAGTATCCGCTCTCGGAGATGGGGATCCTCGTGCGCACCAACGCGCAGACCCGCGCCTTCGAGGAGGCCCTCCTGCGGCGCGAGATCCCCTACGTGCTCGTCGGCGGAACGCGCTTCTACGAGCGGGCGGAGATCAAGGACCTGATCGCTTACCTGCGGGTCGTGCGCAACCCGCGCGACAACTACTCGCTGCTGCGGATCCTGAACCGTCCGCCGCGCGGCATCGGCAAGGGCACCCGGCAGCAGCTCGAGACCGCCGCCGCCGAGTTCGGCGGCTCGCTGTGGGAGGCGCTCCGGCAGACGGACTTCTCGAGCTTCCCGGCGCGCAGCGCCAAGGCCCTCGAGCGGTTCCGGGATCTCGTCCAGGGCCTGCGGCAGGCCGGCGAGGAGCTGCCGCTGCCGGCGCTGCTCGACCGGCTGCTCGCCGAGAGCCGCTATGCCAGGCAGTTCGAAGGCGACGACCCGGAGTCCCAGGCCCGGCTCGAGAACATCGAGGAGTTCCTGACGGCGGCCCAGGAGTACACCGAGGAGGCCGCCGCGCGCGGCGAAGAGGACGACACGACGGCGTTCCTCGACCACGTTGCGCTCGTCGCCGACATCGACACCTGGGAGGCCGCCCGCGGCGTGTCGCTGATGACGCTGCACGCCGCCAAGGGGCTCGAGTTCGCGGTGGTCGTCGTCGGCGGGCTCGAGGAGGGCGTTCTGCCCCATTTCAACGCCGGCGCCTCGCAGGACGATCTCGAGGAGGAGCGCCGGCTGCTCTACGTGGGCATGACGCGGGCCAAGGAGCGGCTGCTGCTGACGACCTGCCGCCGCCGCCGCGTGGCCGGCCGCTACCAGGACCAGATCGAGTCGCCCTTCGTCGCCGAGATCCCCGCCGAAGCGCTCACGGTGTCGCAGAGCCCGGAGCTTTTCGCCGACCGCAAGACGGCGGGCGTCTACCGGTTCTTCGACCGCGACGTCTCGCACATCCCGACCCTCGCGCCGGAGGCCCTCGCCGGCCCCCCCGGCACCGTCCAGCGCGGCAGCCGCGTGCGCCACCCGACGCTCGGCGAAGGCGTCGTGCTCGAGGTCGAGGGCGGCACCACGACCGGCAAGCTCACCGTCTACTTCGACCTCGTCGGCAAGCGCCGCCTCGCCGCCCGCTACGCCAACCTCGAGCTGCTCTAGGGTCCGGCGACGAAATCGCCGCGCAGGATCGCGTACAGGTAGTTGTCGACCCGGCGGCCGCGGAGGACGAAGTAGCCGCGCAGCAGACCCTCCCGGCGGAAGCCGATCGCCTCGAGCACCTTGCGCGAGCCGACGTTGGCGACCGCGCAGCGCGCCTCGATGCGCTCGAGCGAGGTTCTCCCGAAGACCTCGGCGAGCAGCCGGCGCAGGGCGAGCGGGGCGATTCCGCGCCGCTGGAACGGGGTCGAAAGCGCGTAGCCGATCTCGGCCAGGCCGTGCTCCCAGTTGGTGGGGACGAGCGTGATCCAGCCCGCCGGCTGGCCGCGGTGCTCGACGATCCACTGGAACTTCTCGCCCCGGCCGCGGAAGAGATCGCGGTGGTTGTTGCCGGCGAGCTCGGCGCGCAGCCGGGGCAGGGTGACGGGGCCCAGGGGCTGGTAGCGGCCCACGCTCGGCTCCTGCCGCCAGAACGCGAGCAGCTCGGCGTCGCCTTCGCGCGCCGGGCGCAGGGTGACGGGCTGGGGGGCGGCGGCGACCTCGCGAGGCTGCATGGTGGCCCTAGCTTAGCGCCGCGTGGCGGAGCCCGCCGCGAGCCGGGCCGGGCGCCGCCACGGTGCCCGCCGCCCTCCGAGCAGCGTGAGCAGGAAGATGTACCAGTAGCCGTGCAGGAAGAGGTAGAGGAAGGGCAGCGACGACCACATCCCGAGCATCCAGGCGAGGACGATCGAGAGCGTGAAGTAGGCCGCGAAGAGCCCCTCGACGAGAACCGCGAGGTTGGGCCGGACGCGGTAGCGCTTGCGGCGCCAGCGGTCGCCGCTGGCCTCGATGCGGTACTTCGGCGTGCGCTCGAAGACGCCGCCGGCCTGGTAGAGCCCCTCGACGGCGGCGCGGGCGTTGTTGACCGCCAGCCCGATGCCGAGGCCCATCACGGCCGGCATGTAGCGCAGGGCGCCGCGGCCGCCGCCCGTCGCCGCCCGCTGGCTGACGAGGTAGTAGAGCAGCACGGCGATCGTGGCGCCGAAGAACAGGGGAAGGTCGACGAAGAGGATGGTCTGCGGCTCGATGTCGCGCCGCAGCAGCATGGACGGGAACACCAGCAGCGACAGCAGCACCATCAGCGGGTAGGCGCTGTTGTTCGTGAGATGGACGAAAGCCTCGAGCTTCGTCGTCCACGGCAGGTCCGAGCGCAGGATCCGCGCGAGCAGCTTGCGGGCGGTCTGGATCGAGCCCTTGGCCCAGCGGAACTGCTGGCGCTTGAAGGCGTTGACGTCGACCGGCAGCTCGGCGGGGGCCGTCACCTCCGGGACGAAGAGGAAGCGCCATCCCGCCAGCTGGGCGCGGTAGGAGAGGTCGAGGTCCTCGGTGAGGGTGTCGTGCTCCCAGCCCCCGGCGTCGAGGATCGCCTGCCGTCGCCAGAGGCCGGCGGTGCCGTTGAAGTTGAAGAAGTTGCCGCTCCGGTTGCGGGCCTGATGCTCGATGAGGAAGTGGGCGTCGAGCAGGATCGCCTGGGCCCGGGTCAGCAGGGAGTAGTCGCGGTTGACGTGCTCCCAGCGCGCCTGGACGACGCCCAGCGCGCGATCCTCGAAGTACGGCACCGTCCGGCGCAGGAAGTCCGGGGGCGGCACGAAGTCGGCGTCGAAGACGGCGACGAGCTCGCCCCGCGCGGCGGCGCAGCCCGCCGCGAGTGCCCCCGCCTTGTAGCCGGTCCGCTCCGCGCGCTGCAGGTGGGTCACGTCGTACCCCAGGGCGCGGTAGCGGCGCACCGCCACCGCGACCCGCTCGCGGGTGTCGTCGGTCGAGTCGTCGAGGACCTGGATCTCGAGGCGGTCGCGCGGGTAGTCGAAGCGGCACACCGCGTCGATCAGCCGCGTCGCCACGTAGCGCTCGTTGTAGACCGGCAGCTGGACGGTGACGAGGGGCCACTCGGCGGGATCTTCCGGGCGGCGGGGGCCGCGGCGCCGGGTGCGGTAGTAGGCCGCCAGCAGGACCAGCCGGTGCAGGCCGTAGAAGGCGAGGACCGCGAGGACCAGATAGTAGAGTGCGAGCACCGGGCCGCCGAAGGACGTCAGCATTGTCGCCACGATCTCGCTACCTCGCTTCGCTGGTCCGATCGCCGGTCACCCCGGCCGCGGCGCTCGTGGGGGTGCATGTCCTGCTTCTCGCGTCGCACGATCTGGCGGTCGATCTCGGCTTCACGCTCGGGCTCCTCGGGGCTGGTTTCGGCGCTCTGGCGTGGGCGGTGTTCGGAGTCCGGCGCGCGCCGCTCGGGCGGGCCGGCCTGCTCTCTCTGGCTGTGATTCTGCGTCTTCTCCTGCTGCCGCTGCCACCGACGTTGTCCGACGACGTCTTGCGCTACGTATGGGACGGCAAGGTGCTTTCGGCCGGGGCCAACCCCTACGGCCTCGCTCCGCAGGCCGAGCAGCTGGAAGGCCTGCGCGACGAGCGCTGGCGCGTCATGCCGCACCGCGACGTCGAAGCCGTCTACCCGCCTCTCGCCCTGACGCTGTTCAGTATAGCCGCTCGCTTTCCCCGCCCCGTCCTGGCGTGGAAGATCCTCGTGACGGCCCTCGAGCTGGCGGGCTGCGCCCTGCTGGCGAGCCTCGCCGCGCGGCGCGGCCTCGACATGCGGCGCGTCGCGCTCTATGCCTGGAATCCCCTGGTGACGTTGGAGGTGGCCGGCATGGGGCACGTCGACGCCGTCGGCGTCGCGCTCGTGATCGCCACCGTCTGGGCTCTCGACGCCCGCCGCGCCTGGGCGCCCGTGGCAGCCGCCGGCGCGGTGCTGGCGAAGCTCGTGCCGCTGCCGGCGATCCCGCTGTGGGCGCGCCGCGCGCCGCGCCCCGCCCGCTTCGCGGTCGTGTCCGCCGCCGTCGTGGCGGCGGGGCTCGCTCCCGTGCTGTGGGCGACGGGCGGCGTTCCCCCCGGGTGGATTCGCTTCGGCGTGTCCTGGGAGTTCAACGGGCCGCTCTACGAGCCGCTCTGGCGCCTCGTCGCGGCGCTCCGCCTGGACGAGGCCGTCAAGCTCGGCCTCGACCGGCTCAAGCTGTGGACGGACGCGCACGAGCTCTGGAATCGCTTCTACCCCTACGTCTATCCCCGGCTGCTCGCCAAGGGAATGCTCGCCGCGCTGCTCGCCTGGATGCTGTGGCGGCTCTGGAAGGACCGGCAGGCCGACGCGACGGCGACGACCGGCAGGACCTTCGCGGCGCTCGTGCTGTGCTCGGCCACCGTCTACCCCTGGTATCTTCTCTGGGTGCTGCCCTGGGCAGCGCTCGCTCGCCAGCCGGCGTGGCTGGCTCTCACCGGGCTCGTCCTCCTGTCGTACCTGCCGCAGTTCGGCGAGGTGCCGCTCGTGCCCTGGGTCCACGCGGCGATCTGGCTGCCGTTCGCCGTGCTGCTATGGCGCCACCCCACATGGTCTACCGCCTGACGATCGGCTACCGCGGGACCCGCTACGCCGGCTGGCAGCGCCAGAGCAACGCCCTGGCGGTGCAGCAGGTGCTCGAAGAGGCGCTGGCCGGGGTGCTCGGGCACGCCATCCGGCTCGTGGGTGCCGGTCGCACCGATGCCGGCGTTCATGCCCGTGGACAGGTCGCGCACTTCGAGTCCGGGCGCTCCTTTCCGTGCCGTGGTCTCGTCCACGCCACCAACCGCGCCCTTCCGCCGGACATACGGGTGGTCGCGGCCTGCCGGATTGCCGACGGCTTCCACGCGCGGCGCCACGCGCGGTCGAAGGAGTACCGGTACCGGCTCGTGCGGGCGGCGGTCCTCTCCCCGCTCGACGCCCTCTTCGCCGTTCGCGTGCCGGCGGCGATCGACGTCGCGGCGATGCGGGCGGCGGCGGCGGCGCTCGTCGGGCGCCACGACTACTCGGCCTTCGCGCTGGCCGGCGGCAGCCACCGCTCGCCCGTCCGCACGATCCTGGCGGCGCGCTGGGTGGAGCGCGGAGAGCAGCTGGTCTTCGAAGTCGAGGGCGACGGCTTCCTGCGGGGGATGGTGCGCGGCCTGGTCGGGACCCTCCTCGAGGTGGGCCGCGGGCGTCGGTCGCCGGCCGGGCTCGCGGCGCTGCTCGCGGGGCGGCCTCGTGCCGAGGCCGGCCCGACCGCCCCGGCAAGGGGACTCGAGCTGCACCACGTGAGCTATCCCGACCGCTGGCGTCCGCTGCCCGATTGATAGGCGGCGCGAGGCGCGTACAATAGGCGTCCTCGATGATCGACGTGAGCCGATTGGCAGAGGCGGGTTCGCCGGAAGAGCTTCTCGTGAGGCGCTTGGATCTCGAGCGCCTGCCCCGGCACGTCGCGATCATCATGGACGGCAACGGCCGCTGGGCCCGGGCGCGGGGACTGCCGCGCGTCCACGGGCATCGGGCGGGGGTCGAGGCCGTTCGCGACACGGTCGAGGCCGCGGCACGGCTCGAGCTCGACGTCCTGACCCTCTACGCGTTCTCGGTGGAGAACTGGAAGCGTCCCCGCTACGAGGTCTGGGCGCTCATGAACCTGCTCAAGGAGTATCTGCGACGCGAGCTGCCGACCCTGATCGAGAACGGCATCCGCTTTTCGCCGCTCGGCCGCTGGCGCGAGCTCGACCCGTCGGTGGTCGCGGCCCTCGAGACGGCCCTGGACGCGACCCGCGACTGCAGCGGCATGCAGCTCAACATCGCCGTGAACTACTCGGGGCGCTGCGAGATCGTCGACGCCTGCCGGCAGATCGTGTCCGACTGGGCGAGCGGCAAGGGGACCGACATCGACGAGGAGACGATGGGCCGCTACCTCTACACGGCGGGCCAGGCGGATCCCGATCTGATGATCCGCACCTCCGGCGAGTCGCGGATCAGCAACTTCATGCTCTGGCAGTGCGCCTACTCGGAGTTCGATTTCGTCGACACGCTGTGGCCCGACTTCCGGCGCCGCCACCTCTACGAAGCGATCCTCGACTACCAGCGGCGCGAGCGCCGTTACGGAGCAGTGAGCGATCCGTCCCGGGACCGCGAGTCCGAGGCCAGTGCGCGGGCGGAGCGGGCGTCCGAGGTCGACTAGCCAGCGGGGTGGCGAGCCGATGAAGCGCCTGATCACGGCCGCCGTCGGGGCGCCGCTCGCGCTCTGGGCGCTGTTCCGGCTGCCCACCGGGCTCTTCTTCGCGCTGGCGGCCGTCCTGTTCTGCTTCCCCGCCTGGGAGTTCTCGCGGATCCAGGGCCGCTGGGCCCCCGCCGCCCCCCTGTGGCTGGTGGTTCCCTTGGTGCCCCTCACCGCCGTGGCGCTCGCCCCCGGGGTCGTCGTGGGACAGCCGCTCGACGGCGCGCGGGTGCTCGCCGGCCTGCTCTCGCTGGGCGCCGCGGTCGCGGTCCTCCTGGCCCGCACCCCCGTCGAGCAGGCGGCGCCGGCGATGGGGGCGCTGGCGTTCGGGGCTCTGTACCTCGGTCTGCCGCTGGCGGCGCTCGCCAACCTCCAGGCCCGCGCTCCCTGGTGGCTGTTCCTGCTGCTCGCCGTCGTGTGGATCGGAGACAGCGCCGCCTTCTACGTCGGGACCCGCTTCGGGCGACGCCGGCTGGCGCCCGTCGTCAGTCCGAAGAAGAGCTGGGAGGGCGGGCTCGCCGCGGTGGTGGCGAGCGCGGTCGTCGCGGCGGTGTGGACCGCCTGGCGCGACGCGTCCTTCGACTGGTCGCTGCTCGCTCTCGCCGCCGCGACCTCGGTCGCCGCCCAGCTCGGGGACCTCGTGGAGTCGCTGCTGAAACGCGGGGCTGGCGTGAAGGACTCCGGAAACCTCCTGCCGGGGCACGGCGGCTTTCTCGACCGGCTGGACGCCCTGCTCTTCGCCGCCCCCGTGTGGTGGCTCCTCCTGGCGATCACGGGACGGTTGGCGGGAGGGGAGTCCTGATGCTCGCCCTGGCGCTGCTCGGCTCGACCGGGTCGATCGGCCGCAGCACGGTGGAGGTCGTCCGCCATCACCCCGAGCGCCTGCGCGTCGCGACGCTCGCCGCGTTCGGATCCGATCTCGACGCGCTCGAGGCCCAGGCGCGGGAGCTGCGGCCCGAGCTCGTCGCCGTGCACGACCGAGAGCGGGCCCGTGAGCTGGCGCGGCGCCTTCCCGGCCTCGAGATCGCGGGCGGCGCCGAGGGAGTGACGGCGGCGGCCACCCATCCCTCCGTGGGCCGCGTGGTGGCCGCGATGGTGGGTGCCGCCGGGCTGGCGCCGGCCTACGCCGCCCTCGACGCCGGCAAGGACGTGGCGCTCGCCAACAAGGAGGCCCTCGTCGTCGCGGGCCCGGTCCTGACCCAGCTCGCCCGCGAGCGGGGAGCCCGAATCGTCCCCATCGACAGCGAGCACGTAGCGCTGCACCAGGCGCTGCGCTGCGGCGCGGCCAGCGAGGTCAGGCGCCTGGTCCTCACCGCCTCCGGAGGTCCGTTCCGGGAGCGCGAGCTCGAGTCGTGGGATCGGATCACGCCGCGGGAGGCCCTGGCCCATCCGACCTGGAGCATGGGCCGCAAGATCAGCATCGACTCCGCGACCCTGATGAACAAGGGGCTCGAGCTGATCGAGGCCCGCCACCTGTTCGGCGTGCCGCCGGAGGCGATCGACGTCGTGGTGCATCCGCAGTCCCAGGTCCATTCGCTCGTCGAGTACGCGGACGGCTCCTGGATCGCCCAGCTGTCCGTCAACGACATGGTCTTTGCCGTCCAGTACGCGCTCTCGTTCCCGGAGCGCTGGGCCAACGACTTCCCGCGGCTCGACCCGGGGACGATGGGCAGCCTCGACTTCGAGCCGCTCGACGAAGGGCGCTTCCGGTCCGTCGGCCTGGCCCGGCGGGCGGCGGCGGCGGGCGGCAGCGCCCCGGCGGTGCTCAACGCCGCCAACGAGATCGCCGTTCACGCGTTCCTCGAAGAGCGGCTGCGCTTCCCGCAGATCGTGGACACGGTCGAGGCGGTGCTCGACTCCCACCGGGTGACGCCCGTGGCGAGCCTCGAGGACGCGCTAGACTGGGACGCCTGGGGCCGGCGTCGGGCCGGCGAGCTGATGGCGGGCGGGCGATGATCGCGCCCTCCGGCACGGCCCTTGCACCCGGTCCCGACTTCGAAGGCCACTTGTCACCCCGCCGCCTCCGCCGGCAGCTTCCAGAGAGCGCTTCATGATCGACCTTCTCACCAACACCGCCGCCTTCATCTTCGCCCTCGGGGTCATCATCTTCGTCCACGAGGCCGGCCACCTGTTGATGGGCAAGGCCTTCGGCATGCGCGTCCTCGCCTTCTCCCTCGGGTTCGGCAAGCGCATCTTCGGCTTCCGCCGCGGCGAGACGGACTACCGGGTGTCGCTCGTGCCTCTCGGCGGTTTCGTGAGCTTCGGCGGCGAGGAGCCGGGCGAGGAGAGCGAGGACCCGCGAGACTTCCACAACAAGCCACGCTGGCAGCGCATCCTGGTCTTCCTGGCCGGTCCGGCGATGAACGTCGCTCTGGCGATCGTGCTGATCGCGTTCGTCTTCATGGTCGGCGTGGAGGTTTCGACGCTCCCCGGCGTGCCGGCGGCGGTCGGCACGGTGTTTCCCGATTCGCCGGCCGCCAGCGCCGGCCTCGAGCCGGGCGACAAGGTCGTCGCCGTCGACGGCGAGGCGGTCGACGATTGGGAAGCGGTCGAGTTCGCGATCAGGACGTCGCCGGAGAAGGACGTGACGCTCACCGTTCGCCGCGGCGAGCGGGAGCTCGAAGTCGTCGTGCGCCCGCTCAAGGTCCCGCGTTACGGATGGGGGGACGCCGGAGTCCTGCCGAAGATCCTGCCGACGATCTCGGACGTCGGCGCCGGCTCGCCGGCCGAGGCTGCCGGCTTCCTGCCCGGCGATCTGGTGCGCGGCGTGGACGGCCGCGGCATCGCGAGCATGGCCGACCTCATCCGCTACATCGAGGAGCGGGCGGGCCAGACGATCGCGATCGAGATCCTGCGCGACGATCTCGTGCGGACCCTCGACGTCGTGCCCGCCGAGACGGACGGCAAGGGGCGGATCGGCGTCGCCCTGTCGTACTTCCAGCGCTTCCCGCCGGGCGAGGCCTTCGTGCAGAGCCTGCGCTTCAACTGGCAGATCACGCGGCGGACGTTCGACGTCCTCGGCAAGATCGTCACCGGCCAGATGGCGGCCAAGAGCGCTCTCTCCGGGCCGATCGAGATCGCCCGGATGAGCGGCGCGGCGGCGCGGGCGAGCTTCGTCACCCTGCTGCAGTTGATGGGGCTCATCAGCATCTCGATCGCGATTCTCAACCTGCTCCCGATCCCGGTTCTCGACGGCGGTCAGATCACCGTCCTGGCGATCGAGACCTTGCGGCGCAAGGACCTCACCCACAAGCTCAAGGAGCGCATCCAGCAGGTCGGTTTCGTGCTCATCCTGATGTTGATGGGACTGGTGCTATATTTCGACGTCGTGAAGAGCATCCCGGCCGGCTTCTTCGCGGGCTCCTGAGCCTGGCGAGGGAGCCGCGAGGCCGCGTACCGGGAGAAAGCCGCGGAGAGGAGAAGGCATGGCACCGTCCAGCGCGCCGACGATCGGCGACGAGGCTCCCAACTTCGACCTGACGTCGACGGAGGACGTCCTTCTGATGCTGCGCGACGAGTGCGTGCGCACGGCGATGGTGCTCTACTTCTTCCACGACACGCGAGGCGACAGGGTGCGCGACGATCTGCTTGCCCTGGCCCGCCGCTGGCAGGAGCTCTCGGACGCCGACGCCCGCGTCCTGGGCGTCTCCAGGGCCGAGCTGCCCGCGCTCAAGGAGCTGCAGAAGGAGCTCCACCTCCCCTTCCCGCTGCTTCACGACGACCGCGGCTTCGCCGCCGCCTACGGTCTCGAGGAGGCCGCGGAAGGCGAGGTCCCCGAAGGCGAGGCCCCGGCGCCGGTCCTCGCGGCCGTCGACCGCTACCAGATCCTCGTCCTGCTGCGGCCGGCGGTGGCATCGGTCGACGCCGCCATGCCGGAAGTGATGGCGGCGCTCAAGGGCCTTCCGTCGCCGACCGCGAGCCTGCCGCGCAAGGTCGTGAACCGGATCGTGGATCTCTGGGTCAACTGACGGGACGGGTCGCCGCCCGCGTCGCGCCCCCTGCCGGCCTGCTAGACTGCCGTCCGATGAGCGGACGCCTTCTGCGGTTTGCCGGCTGGACGGCCTATGCGGCGGGCCTCCTGTTCGTCTTCGGCACGGGAGGCTATTTCGCCTTCAGCATCTTCGTGCGCAGCGGCGGCACGGAGGTGCCCGATCTCGTCGGTCTGCGCTTCGAACAGGTCGCCGACGCGGCTGCCGAGCACGGACTGGGCTTCCGCCGGCGCGAAGGAAGCGAGCGCTACGACGACTTGGTTCCGGCCGGCCACGTGCTGCGGCAGGTGCCGCCGGCCGGCACGCTCGCCAAGCGGGGCGCCACGATCGACCTGATCATGTCGCTCGGCCCGCAGCTGATCACGGTTCCCGACGTCCGCGGCAAGGCGCTCCAGGCGGCGCAGGTGACGCTCGCGGCGGCCGGACTGGCCGTCGGCCGGACGGCGGGCGTGCACACCGTGCAGGACCCGCAGGGAACGGTCCACGAGCAGTTCCCGCCGCCCGGCGAGCGGGTCGGCCGCGCCAGTGCCGTGGATCTGTATCTCGCCACTTCGAGCCGCGCCGGCACCTTCCTCATGCCCGATCTCGTCTATCGCGATTACGAGGCCATCCGGCGCTATTTCGAGGCTCGCGACATCCGGCTCGGCAGCGTCAAGTTCGAGCCCTACGACAGCCTCGCTCCCGGCATCGTCCTGCGCCAGTTTCCCCTCCCGGGCCATCCGCTGCGCCGCCAGGACGTCATCTCCCTGGTGGTGACGAGCCCGGCGGCGACGACCTGAGATGAGGATCGCGCCCTCGATCCTCGCTGCCGATTTGGCAGACCTGGCGTCAGCCCTGACGGTCTGCGAACGGGGCGGGGCGGACCTCGTGCACCTCGACGTGATGGACGGCCATTTCGTGCCGAACCTCACCTTCGGGGCGCCCGTGGTGCAGGCGCTCGCCCGCCGCAGCGCTTTGCCCCTCGACGTCCACCTGATGGTCTCGAATCCGGAAGCCCTTTTGAACGAGTATCTTGCGGCGTCACCGGCGATGGTCTCCGTGCACTGGGAGGCGACCGTCCACCTCGATCGCGTGCTCGCCGAGATCCGCGCCGGGGGCGCCGAGGCCGGCGTCGTGCTCAATCCCGCGACTCCGGTGGACGTGCTGGCAGACGTCTTGCCTGTAGTGGATTTCGTGCTGCTGATGGCGGTCAATCCCGGGTTCGCCGGCCAGCCTTTCCTGCCCTGGGTGCTGGACAAGGCGAGGCGGCTGCGGATCATGATCGAGGAGCGCGGTCTGGGGACCGTCGTCGAGCTCGACGGCGGCATCGGCTGCGCCAACGTCGGCCTGGCGGCCGCCGCCGGGGTCGACATCGCGGTGGCCGGGTCCGCCGTCTTCGCGGCGGCCGACCCCGTCGCGGCGATCGGCGAGCTGCGCGCCCGAGCCGCGGAGCAGGCCGCTTGACGCCCTTGCGACAGCGCCGTGGCCGGCCGTTCGTCGGGTCGCTCCCGGGCGCCCTCGTCTGCCTCGTCTGGCTGGGGTGCGGCGGCGTGGCCGAGGACCCGATTCTCCGCCTGTCCTCGGAGGAGGCCTTCAACATCGGCAAGCAGCTGATGGAAGAGGGCAAGTACGACCGCGCTCGCGAGCACTTCGCGCACGCCTTCCAGACCGCGCCCAACTCCGAGTTCGGGCGCGACGCCCTCCTGCTGCAGGCCGACGCCTACTTCCTGTGGGGCGGCGAGACGAATCTCATCCGGGCGGAGAGCAAGTACCGCGATTTCAACAACCGCTATCCGACGAGCGATCGCGGCGCCTACGTGCAGTACCAGATCGCCAGGAGTCTGGCCGATCGCCGCCGCAAGCCGGATCGCGACCAGACCGAGACGGCGAAGGCCATCGAGGCGTTCGAGGAGCTCCTGGCGCTCTATCCGACGAGCGAGTACGCCGTGGAGGCGCAGTCGGGAATCGAGGAGCTGCGCGTCGATCTGGCGCAGCACGAGTACCTCGTGGCGCGGTACCAGTTCCGGCGCGGGCTGCTGGGGGCGACGATCAACCGGCTCACCTATCTGCTGGAGAACTACCCGAGCTACCCGGACGCCGACCAGGCGCTGTGCACCCTGGCGCTCTCCTACCACCGCTTGCGGCAGGACGACAAGGCCGCGGAGACGTTCGCCCGGCTGCGCGCCGAGCACCCGGACAGCGAGTTCTGCACGAAGATCCCCGAGCCCCTGAAGCCGTTGCGCAGGTCCGGCCGCAAAGCGGCAAGCGAGACCCGGGACGAGCCCGCCGAGCCCGACGAAGCCGACGAGGCCGACGGGGCCGACGGTGCCGACGGGGCCAGCCAGCCCGACGGGAGCGCGGGCCGGACCGGCGGGCGGACGGCGGCCGAGGGGAGGGGTCGATGAGTCGCTGGGCGCCGCTCGCGGCTGCCGTCGGCCTCGTGGGCTGCTCGGCGATCGCCCGCGGGCCGGACGCCACCGCGGCCCGGCCCGCCGCCGTGGAGCGCCGGGCCGCCACCGATCCGCAGCTGGTCGAGCTGCGGCGGCAGGCGGCGAGAGCCGAGGCGGAGATCCGGCTGCTGCGGCAGCAGCTCGCCGCGCTGCAGGTGGAGGTCGAGCGCCTGGCGGCCGAGCCGGTGGCGCGAGCGGTCGAGCCCGCCCGGCCCGCCGCGCCGGCTCCGCCCGAAGCCGGCGGCTGGTTCGAGACGACCGAGCTCGAGCCGGTGCGCGTGCCGCCGCCGGCGGAGGCCGTGGAGCCCGAGGTGGTCACGCCGCCGCCGGCGATGCCGCCTCCGCCGATGCCGGCGGGGACGGCCGCCGTGCCACCTGCCGGCCAGGCGATCTACGACCGGGGATACACGCTGTATCACCAAGGCCGCTACCTCGACGCGGAGAGCAGCTTCCAGCGTTTCCTCCAGGCCTACGCCGACACCGAGCTGGCGGACAACGCCCAGTTCTGGATCGGGGAGAGCCGATTCGCGCGCGACGACTTCATGGGAGCCTTGCTCGCCTTCCAGGAGGTGCTGGACCGCCATCCGGGCGGCAACAAGCTCGCGGACGCGCTGTTGAAGGTGGGCGATTGCCTGGTCAGGCTCGACAATCTGGAGGGCGCGCGCCAGCGCTACGAAGAAGTGACGCGTCGTTTCCCCGGGTCGGCGGCCGCGGCCATGGCCGAAGAGCGTCTGGGGCTGCCGCCCGGGTGAGCCCGGCCGGAGATCGCAAGAGTTCAAGCAGTACTTGAGGAAAGACGCCGTAAAGCACGACTTCGCAAGGGTTAGCTCCTCGCTTGCGTCGCCGCTTCGGCTGTAGTACCTTCGCGACCATGAAGCGTCGTGGACTGTTGCTTGCCGCACTCGCTGGAGCCGTGCTCGCGGCGTCGGGGGTCGACGCTCACGAGCCGCCGCGCACCCTCCACCAGGTCGGGGATCACTGGACGGCCTGGGATCCGCCATCGAGCTTCGAGGAGGGCGCGGAGCTGTACGCGATCGTACGCGGCGACACGCTCTGGGACCTGGCCGCCCGCTTCTACGGCGACCCCTACCTCTGGCCGCAGCTCTGGGAGCGCAACCAGTACATCCGGGACGCGCACTGGATCTACCCGGGCGATCCGCTGGTCGTCGGCTTCGAGGTGCGGCCGCTCGAGGCGTTGGCGGACCTCCAGGACGCGGAGGAGGAGGAGGAGGGCGACGGCCTCGATCGCTCGCTCGGCGCGCCGCAAGCGCTCGGCTCCGAGTCCGATCTCTACTGCTCCGGCTACATCGCCGCCGCGGACCGCGGGTTTCCGTACCGCATCCTCGGCTCGGAGTTCCAGTACCTCGGCCCGACGCTGAACTGGTCGCGGGTCGATCGCCGGCGCGGCGACGCGCTGACGGCTCCCACGGCCAAGGTGGGGCTGACGATGGGCGACATCATCTATCTCGACGGCGGCGAGCAGGGCGGGCTCGAGCCGGGCTCGCTCTACACCGCGACCCGGGCGGGGAAGATGGTGAGCCATCCCGTCACCGGCGAGGTGATGGGCCGCTTCTACCGCTTTCTGGGGCGGGTCAGGGTGCTCTCGGTCCAGGAAACGTCCGCGATCGGCGAGGTCGAGTCGAGCTGCGGTCCGATGGAGATCGGCGACGTGCTCGAGCCCTTCGAGCCGCAGCCGATTCCTCTGCGTCGGCGCAGCCCCCTGCGCGGGGTCAACGATCCGGTCTCGAGGGCGGCGCTTGCTTCCGCGCCGGCCATCGTCTACACGGAAGACGAGGTCGTCTCGCTGGGCCAGCACAGCGTCGTCTTCATCGACCGCGGCCCCGGCGACGACATGACGCCGGGCGATTTCTACACCATCTACCGGCTGGGTCCCGAAGGCCTGCCGCCGATGGTCCTCGGCGAGCTGGCAGTGCTCGCCGTCCACGAGCGCTCGGCCGTGGCGCGGATTCTCGAAGCACGCTACACGGTCTACGTAGGCGACCTGCTGGATCCGAAGTAGCGCTCGGCGCTACCCGTCGCGCAGTCCGGGGACGGCCCGCCGCGGCGCCTCGGCGGCCCCGATTCGTCGCTTGCGCGGTGTGGTATGGTCGGCGTCTCCTGGGGCTGCGAGGACGCGGGCATTGAGCAAGAACCTGAACGGTGTTCTCCGCGCGCTCGTCGACGAGCTGGTGGACAAGGGCGTGACTTTGGGTCAGGCCCGGCGGGAGTTCGAGCGCCAGTTCATCGTCGCCGCCCTGCGCTCGCACCAGGGCAACTTCAGCGGCTCCGCGAAGAGTCTCGGGATCCACCGCAACACGCTGCGCAACAAGGTCGGTGACCTGGGAATCGACGCCACCGACTACGCCGCGCGCCGCCGCCGGCCCTCCAAGAGCACCTGACGCGCCCGGAAGCCCGGGTCGGCTCGACGGCGGCCGGGACGGGGCCGCAGGCGGCCGTCAGGGCCGTCGGGGGGAGCCGAGGGCGGCGCGCTGTGGTATCATCCCGGCTCTGAGACCGGTTCCGGTCGTCTCCCCTATCCTCTTGCAGTCTGCGATCCGAGGGCACCCTTGGAGGCACCCATGAAGAAATCACCGGACAGCCGTGTGTCGCAAGTCGCTCTCGCCACCGTGCTGTTCCTGCTCGTGGCCTTCGATTCGCCGCCCACGACCCCGTCGATTCCGGAGGACCGGCCGGCGCCGCCGACCTTGGAGGAGCTCGAGGCCCTGACGGATCTCTCGGAGTGGGTGCTGGGCGGCTCCTCGGCGCCGAGCTTCCATGCCTTCAGCGAGCGGACGCTCACCGCCGCCGAGGACCGGCCGATGGGCTTCGAGCTCTTTCGCGGCTACCACGGAGGCGAAGCCAGGAGGGCTCTCGTGGCCCGGATGCCCTTCGGCGCGCTGATCGCGGCCAAGGCCGAGCGTTACGGAGTGGACCCCCTGCTCCTCGCGGCCATGATCCGGGCCGAGTCCAGCTTCGATCCGGACGCCGTGTCGATCGTCGGGGCCGTCGGGCTGATGCAGATCATGCCCGACACCGCAGAGCTCTACTCGGAGGGCGATCCGCTGGACCCGGTGGTCAACGTCGACATCGGAACCCGCTACATCCGCGCGCTGCTGCGGCAGTTCGACGGCGATCTGCCGCTCGCCCTGGCGGCCTACAACGCCGGCCCGGGCAACGTGCTGAAGCACCAGGGCGTGCCGCCGTTTCGCGAGACGAGGACCTACGTCGATCGCGTCATGGGGCGCTACGTCGACTACCACCAGCGGATCTGGCGGGAGTCGCAGGACGCCGGCGGTCTCCTCTAGACCGCCTCGCCGCCGCCCCGCGGCCCGACGGTCCGGCTAGTCCTTGTCGTCCGGATCGGCGTCTTCGTCCGAGCCCTTGAGGCCGCGCCGGAAGTTCTTGATGCCCTCTCCGAGGCCGCGCCCGAGCTGCGGCAGCTTCGAGGCTCCAAACAGCACGATGACGATGAGGAAGATGATCAGCAGTTCTTGGAATCCGAGCGACATCGACTGGGCCTCCGAGAAGTCAGTGTAGCAGAGCGGCGGCCGTCGCAACCGGCGACGAGCGAGCTCGCTAGTGTCCGGCGCCCGGCTCCGACGCCCGCCTCCAGGAGCCCTCGAGCCGCGCCATCACCCGGGCCGTCTCGGGCAGGATCGCCAAATGCCGGCGGGCCGCGCGCAGCGACGGTGCGACCAGCGGCAGATGGCGGTCGTGGCCGCGCTGCGCGAAGGCGGTGAAGGTGCCGACGATCTTGAGCGCGCGCTGGGCGGCCGCGCGGTGGTAGCTCTCGTGCTCGCGCTCCGGCACCCGCGCCAGCGCGAGGAGGCGGCGCTCTTCGTCGCCCGTGGCGTACAGGCTGTCGTTGAGCAGCGAGGCGAGGTCGTACCAGGGCGGCCCGAGCCGCAGGTCCTGGTGGTCGATCACGGTCATGCGGCGGCGGGAGTCGAGGAGCAGATTGCGGGCCATGAAGTCGCGGTGGCACGGCCGGCGGGGGGCGGCGGCCAGCTTCTCGCAGAGCTCGAGCAGGGGCGCCTCGAGCTCGCCCCGGCTCCCCAAGAGACCCCTCGGTACCAGGACGAGATCCCGGCTCTGTTCGAGCTCGCGCCGGAGGATCGCGCCGTCGAGGGGCGGATTGAGCGCTGCGACCTCCGCGGCGTCGATCGTGGCGAGCCTCGCGAGGATCGCAACGGCCCGCCGGAGGTGTCCGTCACGCGGCTCGCCGCCGGCGACCGCGTCGTAGACGCTCGTCCGGCCCGCGTCCTCGAGCAGCATGATGCCGGCGCCGGCGTCCCAGGCGAGGACCCGGGGGACGCGAACGCCGCTCGCGGCCAGCAGGGAGGCGGAGCGGAGGAAACGCTCGCCGGCTTCGCGGGAGCCCGCGGGGTAGAGAGCCGCGACGCGAGACGGCCCGTCCGCGACGACGACGCGCACGTACCCGCGAGCCGAGACGTCGCCGGCCAGCGGCTCCAGCCGCTCGTACGCCGCGCCGCGCGCCTGGAGCCAGGTCTCCAGGGTCGAGAGCGCTGGGGCGCGAGGCCGGTCGTTCATCCGGGTGGGCGGCTCCGTTGACAGTGCCGCTGGCGCCAAGAATAATCGACGCCAGCGCGCTTGCGGACACGCCGAGCCCATGAACGATCGCATGAAACAGCTGGTGGAGAAGCTTCGGGGGGCCGTCTCGCAGGCCCTCGCCGGCTCGCGCGAGGTCGACGAGGCCATGCGTCGGATCCGCCAGCAAGGCTGGTCGCTGTATCTGGTCGTCGATCGGAAGAGCGGAGGGGAGGCTCTCGAGGCCTACGAGATCGCCGACGAAGAACCGGCCCTGGCCGAGGCCTCGTTTCGAATCGACAGCCACGACCTTTCCTTCCTGCGCTCCATCGGGATCGATCCGACCCGCCGCACGCGCCGTCGCCGCGCCGACTCCTGATCACTTCAGGCGTGGTCGGCGAGCCAAGCGAAGGTGAGATTGCGGCCGGCTGCGGCGCCGTCCCGGCGGTAGCTGTGGAGGTCCGGGCGGCAGCGGGTGCAGGCCCGTACGGCATCGACGGCGTCGACGCCGGCGGCCGCCAGCTGCAGCCGGACCGCCGCGGAGAGGTCGAGGCGAGGTGCCGCCGGGTCCGCCGCGGAGACGACGCGGCGGCTCCCCACCGCGGCGGCGACCCGCCGCGCCACGTCCCCCCCGACCTCGTAGCAGCACGGACCGATGGCCGGTCCGATCCAGGCGGCGGCGCCGCGGCTCGCGGTCTGCAGACGCTCGGCGGCGGCGACGACGACCCCCGCGACGATCCCGCGCCAGCCGGCGTGGATCACCGCGAACCGGTCGCCGGCCGCCAGGACGATAGGAACGCAGTCGGCCGTCGAGATCGCGAGCGCGAGCCCGCGACGGGCACAGACGAGGGCGTCGGCCTCGCCGACGCAGCCGGCCGCGGCCTCGAGGCAGGTGGCGCCGTGGACCTGCCGCGACCAGGAGACCGGAAGCGCGAGCCCGAGGCCGCGTCCGAGGATCTCGGCGCGCTCCGCGGGCGCGCCTCGACCCACGAACGCCAGCTCGAGGCCGCGGCACGCGTGGCGCCAGACGCTGTAGCCGGCGACTTTCTCGGGCTGCTGCCGGAGGCTCTCCATGCGGCGCGATTCTAGCCCGGAGTCGCGCGCCGCCGTGCCGGCCGGGAGGCGCCAGTGAGCGGCCGCGGCGCGATCCAGTTCTTGCGCGTGACGAAGCGTTTCGCCGGAGGCCAGGTCGCCCTCGACGAGGTCAGCTTCGTCGTCGAGGCCGGCGAGTTCGTGTTCTTGACCGGCGACAGCGGCGCGGGCAAGACGACGCTGCTGAGCCTGATCTACCGGGCGGCGCTCCCCACGTCGGGCTCGGTGCTGGTCAACGGCCGCAACGTGGGCTCGCTGCCCCCCAAGAAGGTGCCGTACCTGCGCCGGTCGATCGGGGTCGTCTTCCAGGACTCGCGGCTGATTCGGCGCAAGACGGTGTTCGAGAACGTCGGCTACCTGCCGCGAATCCTCGGGCTGAGCGCCGCTCGCCAGAGGGAGCTGGCGATGAACGCGCTGGCGCAAGTGGGACTCGAGGCCCGGGCGGGGGCCTTTCCGGCGCAGCTTTCCGGGGGGGAGCAGCAGCGGGTCGCCATCGCCCGCGCCCTGGCCAACGATCCGCCGATCATCCTGGCGGACGAGCCGACCGGCAACCTGGACCCCGAGCTGTCGCGCCAGATCTTCAAGCTGTTCGTGGAAGCGCGGCAGCGTGGGACGACCGTGCTGGTCGCGACTCACGACCCGAACGCGATTCGAAGTCTCCCCGCTCGTGTCCTGAGGCTGAAGGCGGGGCAGCTCACGGAGGACTCCGCTCGCCGCGACCCGGCGAGCGCGATCGAGGGCGGAGTGCGGTCGTGAACTGGGCGCAGGCCATCCGCTACTTCTTCGGGGAGGCGATGCTCAGTCTTCGCCGTGGCTGGCGGGTGAGCCTGCTGGCGATCCTGACGATCGCGGTGAGCCTTTTCCTGAGCGGTCTCTTCGCTCTCGTGAGCTACAACCTGGGACGCCGCCTCGACTCCTGGACGGGGCAGGCCCGGGTGGTGGTCTACTTCGATTCCGCGACCAGCGAGGAGTCGCTTCGCGAGGCGCGCGAGACGCTGCTCGCGCTGCCGTGGATCGACGCGGTGGGCATCGTCTCCCTCGAAGCGGCGCGCGAGCGGTTTCGCCAGGCGTTTCCCGACCTCGCCGACGTGTTGGACGACCCCGACGCCGACCCGCTGCCGCCCTCTCTCGAGGTCAGGCTCTCGCCCGCGGCGCGGGGCCGAGCCCTGGATCCCGCTCGCCGGGAGCAGCTGGCGGCCATGACGGGGGTCGACTGGGTGGACGACGACCGGGCCTGGCTGGATCGCCTGCAGGACCTCGTCGCGGTCGGCCGGGCGATCGGGCTGGGGCTCGGCGCTCTCCTGCTGGTGGCGGCCGTCTTCACGATCTCGAGCGTGATCGGGCTCATGGCTTACCGCTACCGCGACGAGATCGCCGTGATGCGCCAGGTCGGCGCGACGGAGCTTCTCATTCGCTGTCCCTTCTACCTCGAGGGCTGCCTGCAGGGGCTGGCCGGCGGCCTCGCGGCGCTGGGGGGGCTGTGGCTGACGCACGTCTGGCTGCGGCCGGAGGAGACGGGCAGCGCGATCCTCGAGGCCGCCGTAGGGGACTTCCTGCCGTTCTCGCAGCTGCTGGGACTGCTGGCGCTCGGCACCGTGGCCGGCGGGCTGGGCGCCGTGTTCTCCCTGCGCCGAGAGCTGAGCGAGTTCGATCCGGCCGGCGACTGATCGCGCCCCGGCCGCCGGCCGCGGCCCCGGATCCGGCGCCACGGACGAAACAGGCCCCGCCGGCGTGCCGGCGGGGCCCTGGAAGTTCGAGTTGGACTCGCGCTAGCCGATGCGGATGATCACCTCGGCGCGGCGGTTCTCCGCCCGTCCGTCCGCGGTGTCGTTGCTCGCGATCGGCTCCCTCGAGCCACGGCCCTCGGTGGCGATGCGGTCCCCGTCGATGCCGTGGCGCTGCACGAGGTAGCTCTTGACGGCCTCTGCTCGCCGGGCGCTGAGCGGATCGTTGATCTGGTCGTTGCCCGTGGAATCGGCGTGTCCGACCACCCTCGCCATGAGGCTCGGGTCCTGCTTGAGCTTCAGCGCGACCTCGTCGAGCTTCGCCTTGCAGATGTTCGAGACCCGCGAGCTGCTGGTGAGGAAGTGACAGACCTCTCGCTCCTCGACCGGCGGCGGCGGCGGTGGTGGCGGCGGCGGCGGTGGGGGCGGCGGCGGTGGCGGTGGGGGCGGCGGCGGCGGCGGCGGTGGGGGCGGCGGTGGCGGCGGCGGTGGCGGCCCGGCGCACGGCGAGCACTTGGCGCCGTTCCAGCGGTAGGCGACGCCCGCCGACGCGATCAGCGGGTCGACGTCGAGGCTGAAACCGTCGCCGTCGGCCGAGGTCTGGAGATAGCGAAGCCCGGCCGTGAACGCCCACTTGCCGCCCTGCTTGAACGGGATGTCGACGCCGGCGTTGACGCCGAAGGCCGTTTCACCGTCCAGCGCGCTCCTGACCGAGACCCTCTCGAGGTCGGATTCGAGGTCCTCGTAGTCCGTGAACGCGATGAAGGGGCCGACGAAGAAATCGGCCCGGCCGCGCGGCGTGAGGTGGTAGTTGACTCCGAGCGTCACCATCTGGAAGTCGACGTCGTTGTCCTCCATGAGCCACTCGGTGTCGGAGTCGAAGACGACCATCGTGTCGAGACCGCCGCTCAGCAGCCCGAGAGCGAGGCCCCAGGGGCAGCTCGGGCGATACTCGAGCTCCGCTCCGACGCCCTCTCCGGAGTCCAGGTGGTACTCGGTCCGCTCGAAGGGATCGGCCGACTCGAAGACGACCTCGTCGCCCTTGGCGTCGATCTTGGCTCCGTAGCCGCGGAGGGTCCAACGGTAGCCGTCGCCGGCACATTCGTCGGCCACTGCAGCGGCCGGCATGAGCACCAACGATCCGACGGCGATCAGCACGAGCGCAGACACATGCGACTTCATGAGCTTCTCCCATGCAAGGGTGTTTCCGAGGCGGAAACACCAGAAGTCGCATCATAGCAAAATCCGTCATCGGGCGAGAGTGGGCGCCGCGCGATCGGTTCTTGATTGCCGCGCCTGTTCAGTGCAGCGCCTTGATGTCGAAGCGCGCCTGGAAGGCAGCGTCGGCGTCGAACGTGCGCGCGACGATGCCGGCGATGAACAGGGTGTAGCCCTTGAGCCGCAGCGAGGTCTCGAAGCCGACTCCGGCGTCGGCGATGTAGTTCGAGGCATCGCCGAGAACCGCACGGTCGAAGCCGATCGCGCCGTAGCCGCCGTAGAGGATCCAGTACCAGCTGTCCCAGTCGGCGTTGAACGCCCGCCGGTTGGCGCCGAGGAACCAGGGCAGGAAGAGCTCGAAGGTCGCGTGCAGCTCCTCGGTGCCGCGCCGAGATCCCTTGAGACCCTTCAGGTTGTCCCTTCCGTCGAGGCGAAAGAGCTCGCCCCTGGGGATCGAGTACCGGTCGGGGGAGTCGAAGTCCTCCTCGGGACGGACGGCCACCTTGCGTGGAAAGGTGCCGCCATGGGCGCGGAGCACGATGAAGGCCTCGTCGCCGAGGTGGAATCGCTTGAGTCCGGCCAGCTCGAGCTTGACGAAATCGAAATCGCCCAGCAGCGCCTCGAATCCCCACGTGACGGCGGCCGAGAAGCCTGCGCCGCCGGGACCGATCTTCCGGTGCGCGGTGAACAGGTTGCGGCGCTGGGCGCGAGTCTCGCCGACGATCGAGTTGAGCCGGACGTCGTCGGGCGTGCCCAGCTGGTAGCCGAGGCGGACGAAGGTGTTCGTCCGGTTGGTCGTGAAGAGGAGCTCTTCCTTGCTCGAGCTCGTCCGATCCACCTCGCCGAGGAAGAAGAAGCGGTTGTCGTGGTTCACCGGCCGGTTGACGAGGAACAGGCCGCCGCGGGTGCGCTCGAAGTCGTTGGAGCCCTTCTCGATGGGATCGATCTCGATCGTGTCGAAGAGCCCGAGCTGGTAGACGTTCTTGCGGGCGTAGTACCGGTAGCGCAGGAAGGCCTGGATGTCGCCCTTCACGAAGTTGTAGCGCAGCTGTCCCTCGTAGAACGACCCCTTGACGAGGGTGTGAAGCCGGAAGTCCAGCTCGCCTTCGGGGAAGTAGAAGTCGAGGTTGGGCAGCAGGTTCTCGCGCTCGGGAGACGCGGGCACCGCCGCTGGAGGGGGTGGCGCCGGAGGGGGCGGCGCCGGAGGCTCTCCCTCCTGAGCTCCAATGGCGCTCGCCAGGAGCAGCGCCGCCACCGCCCCTGCGACCTTCCGCCCCAGGTCGACCGCGCCGTCCACTCGAGTCCGAGGCGCCCTAGACCGGTGGGTCGGCGGCGCCCGGCAGGTTCTTCAGCTGATCCTGGAGGGCTTCGGCTTCCCTCCTCAGGGCTTCCAGCTCCTCGTTCTCGGCCTCGACGTCGCGGTTGAACTGGTCGGTCTCCTTGTTCTTGCGCACCCTCTCGACGGCCACGCTGTTGCCGGCCTGGTCGTACGCCGCCATGGCGTCGTCGTAGGCCTTGCGCTTCTCGAAGACGAATCCGAGCTGGCTCCAGATCGTCGCGCGGTCGGAGCTCTTCGTGGCGATGTTCAAGGCCTTGCGCAGCTCGGTCTCGGCCGAGCTGTACTGGCCCTTCTGGGTATAGGCCTGGCCCATGTAGTAGTACGGCAGCCAGTCGCCGGCGTTCGCACGGCTGGCGCGCTGGGCCGCGGAGATCACGGTGTCGAACTCCTTGGCGCCCAGCGCCGCACCGGCCAGCATCATCAGATTGTCGAAGCCGGCGTCGCCGGCGACGAGATCGTTCGCCGTCGCCGTCGCGCGTCTGTAGGTGTCCGTCTTCGCGTTGCCCTGGGTCCGTCGCCCCTGCTGCATGAGCGCCTGCACGAGCGCCTTGCGGTTGTCGCGGCTGGGCTTGACGGCCACCGACTTCTCGAGCGCCTTGATGGCGTTGGCCAGGTCGCCGCCGTTGAGGGCGGCGACGCCGTACTGGTACTGCACGGCGGCGTCGTTGGGGCTGGCGGCGGCCGCTCGCGCCAGCGCCGTCAAGGCCTGGTCGGATTGGCCGCTCTTGCTCAGGGCGACGGCCAGGAGCTGATCGAGCGTGCCGCGCTGGGCCGCCTGGAGCTTGGTGCGGTCGACCTTGCCGAGAATCGACGCCCCGTCCGCGTAGCGCCGCCCCTCGACATAGGCCTGGCCGAGCGCGAACTGGGTCGCGACGTCGGAAGGATCGAGATCGTAGGCCTTGCTCAGGTGGGCGAGGGCCTCGTCCGTGCGCCCGAGCTTCACGAGGACCTGGCCGAGCATGCGTTGCCCCGGCGCCCATTCCGGCTGCTGCTCCACGACGGTGGCGAATTCGCGAGCCGCCAGTTCGTAGTTCTTCGCGGTGAGCGCGGCCACCCCCTCGTCCCAGCCGGCCTGCACGGCGGTGCCGGTGAGGAGGAGACCGATCGTCAGCAGGAGTACCGGGTTTCGTTGTCGCATCGTCGTTCTCCTCTCGAGAATTCTTGGCTCACGGCCCTGGGGGGACGGAACACGGTGAGAATTGGCAGCAAACATCATGCCACCTTGGTGGGGTCAGGCGCCACCGAGCAGTTGCTCGATCGACTCGACGAAGGCACGCGCCTGACTGGGACCGAGAGCGGCGAGAACGGCACGCTCAGAGGCTCGCAACTGCCCCAGGATGGCTCGAGCGCCGTTGCCGGAAGCGATCTCCCGCGTCACGGTCCGGTACGCGGACTCGGCCTCGTCGGCCCCCCCGTGGCTCATCAGGAGGCTGGCGGTCCGGCGGTGCAACGCCTGGGCCGTGGCCTGGAGGTCCTGGACCGTCATCCTTTGGAGACGCTCGAGACGCCGATCCTCGTCCGGCTCTCGCAGGTCGACGAGCCCGGAGGTGATCAAGCCGAAGACCGTCTTCGACACCTCGAAGGCGCTGGCTCCCATCTCGCGGGCGATCTCCTCGATGGGTCGCAGCTCGTCGATGCGGCGCACGACGTTCCATTCGGCCGGGCTCAAGGACACGTTGGTGCTCCCGCCGTGGTCGGTAAAGACGGGGATCATGCGGGTGGACGGAACCTTGGAGACCAGCACCTTCCATTCGTCGATGCGCTGCGCGGCCTGCATCAGGAGGTTGGTGTTCGATTTCTCGATCGTCGCGTCGGGCGCCTCGTCGCCAGGCGTGAAGACGAACTCGCCCTCCTGCCAGGTCGCCAGCTCGTAGAAGGCTTCCTCGCCTCTGAGCTGGGCCGACCTCGAGTGGACGATCCTGCCGTCGCGCAGGAAGATGTCGCCGCTGCCGAGCCGGCTCGAGACCGAGAACTTCCCGGTCTTGCCGGACGCAGCGACCAGCTGGATCACGTCGGGCAGCGGCAGCTCCTCTAGGGATCCCTGAAAAGCCATCGGCCCGGATCCAGCCTCTTACTGCAGCCTGAAGTTCACCGTCAGGTTGTAGTAGACGTCGACCGGCTTGCCGTTGAGGGTGGCCGGATTGAACTTCCACTTCTTGACGGCGTCGACCGCGGCCTGGTCCAGCCCCATCGGCAGCGGCTTGAGGACCTTGACGTTCGTTACGTTGCCGCTCTTGTCGATGATGGCCTCGACGATCACGACGCCCTGGATTCGCGCCTTGCGGGCGATCTCGGTGTACTGCGGGTTGGGTCCCGAGATCTTCTCGGGTCGGGTGACGTCGCCGCCGACCCGGATCGGCCCTTCGGGCTCCACCGGCGGCGGGCCCGCGGGGATGTCGAAGATGATGTCGGTGTCGGGCAGGTCGATGTCCTGCTCGATCTCCTCCTCGATGCGGATCGGCTCCGGCTCGTCCGGCGTCGGATCGGGAATCGGCACCTTCTTGGCCTTGGGCTTCGGGATCTCCTGCTGCTGCTGCGGCGGCGGCGGCTTGAATCGCACCTGCTGGACGACGTAGACCTTCTGCTGTCTCTGCTCAGCGGCCGCCGGGTCGGGCTTCAGGAAGCCCAGCGGGGCGATGAAGAGCAGGATGTGGAAGATGACCGCGCCGATGATGGCGTAGCGCGTGCGCCTGCTGTCCTCCTCGTCCTCGAGGGCGAACGCGTAGTACTCGGCGCCCTCGTCGAGCGTCAGCGCCTCGGCCGTCGTTTGTTTCGCCTTGTCTGCCATGACTGCTCCGTCCTGCGGCTCCCGCCAGTTGTTGGTGCCAGAACTGCCTGCTGCCTCAACCTACCTTGGCGCCAGAACCTCCTCAGTACCAGAACATGTCGATCTCGCGCTGCGTCGGGATCGAGACGTTCTTCACTTCGACGCCGATCTTCTCCTGGGCCTGCCGGAGCTCGTCGAACACGTCGACCATGTAGCCGTACTCGGCCTCCTGGTCGGGTCGGATGATCACCGGCTTGTTGGGGTTGCGCTCGAGCTTCGGCTTGAGGTATTCGAGGATGGTCTCGAGCTGCATGGCCTTGCCGTCGACGACCAGCACGCCTCCGGGCTGGATCTCGATGAGGACCGACTCCTCCTTGTCGACGATCGTCGTGTTGTCCTGGTCGTCCTTGGGCAGCGAGAAGTCGAGACCGCGCGTGGCCGCGAAGGTCGTCGTCACCATGAAGTAGATGATCAGGAGAAACGCGATGTCCGCCATCGACGCCGTCGGGATCTCGTCGCTCACTCGCTCTCGTTGGATCTTCATCCGTCGGCTCCCTCTTCGAGCTTATCCTGCTCCGAGAGCAGGTAGATCACCTCGGCTCGGGCCTGTTTCAGGGCGTCGATCACGCTGTCCACGTACCTGTAGGGCACGTTCTTGTCGGCCTTGAGCACGAATGGCTTGCCGGGGTTGTTGGCGACCACGTCGACGGCGAACGAGAGCACGTTCTCCGGTCCCGGGACCGGCACGCTGATCTCCTCGCCGCTCGACACGCGGATCTGGCCGCTCTGGATGATCGAGATGTAGGCGGCTTTCTTGGGAATCTCGAAGCGTAGCTGGGTCGTCGGCAGTCCCACTGTGGTCTTGTCCACCTCGAAGTTGATGGTGACCATGAAGAAGATGATCAGGAGGAAGGCAATGTCCGCCATCGAGGCGGTCGGGATCATCGTGTTCTGGGTACCGCGCGCTTTGAGTTTCATGAGTCAGCTCAGGGCTGTCCGCCCGTCTCGGGCGAAATGCCTCCACGCTCCATCTCGCCGAAAGCCTCGAGCAGCATGTTGGTCGAGGTCTCCACGTCGCGCACGAACTTGTTGATCTTGTTCATGAAGAAGTTGTAGGCGAGCTGCACCGGGATCGCGATCGCCAGGCCGGAGGCCGTCGTGATCAGGGCCTCGGAGATACCGGAAGCGACGAGCCCGGGGTTGGAGAGACCGGCCTCCGCCAGGGCCTCGAAGGAGTTGATCATGCCGGCGACGGTGCCCAGGAAGCCCATCAGGGGCGCGACGTTGGCGACGGTCGCCAGCCAGACCATGTTCTTCTCGAAACGGCCGATCTCGAAGATCGCCGCGTTCTCGATGGTCTTCTCGACCTCATCCTTCGGGTGGCCGAACTTGAGGAGGCCCGCCTTCATGATCGAGGAGACCGGCCCGGAGTAGTCCTCGCAGACCTTCGTGGCCTGCTTGACCGACCGGTTGTGGATCAGCGACTTGCGGATCTTGGCCAGGAACTCGTTCACGTTCGTCTTGGCCGAGCGGAGGGCGAACCAGCGCTCGATGATGAAGACCAGCCCCACGAGCGAGGTCGCCAGGAGGGGGTACATCATCCACCCGCCGTCTAAGAACAACTTCATGATTGTGCCGGTGATTCCGTCCACGCTTACACCTCCTCTTGGCTATGTAGACCCTGCGTCCCGGGGTCGAGTTCCCAACTGCCTCCGCCTTCCGACCGATGACCTCCCCGCCGTGCAGGGGCCAACTGCGGGTCGGATACGCTCGGGAGCGGTGTTCTGAGCATCTCAAACAGGACCGGGATCGTAGCACAGCGCCCACAGCCGCCGCAAAAGTCGCCGTGTCACTCCCGGGCCGCCTCCATCAGGGTCTCTAGCGGCCGTCGGTGCGCGCAGCAGATCGCCACCGCGAGGGCGTCGGCGGCGTCGCCGGCGACGCCCTCGCCCCGCAGCCCGAGAAGCATCTCGACCATCCGGGCGACCTGCTCCTTGCCGGCCTTTCCGTTGCCCGTGACGGTGTTTTTGACCTCGGCGGGCGAGTACTCGAAGACCTCGATGCCTCTCCTCCCGACGACGCCCAGCAGCGCTCCCCGGGCCTGGGAGAGGACCATCAGCGAGCGCGGATTCATGCCGAGGAATGCCGACTCGATCGCCACCGCGCCGGGGCGCAGCGCGTCGAGGAGCTCGTCGAGGTCGGCTGCGAGGACGCCGAGCCGGGCGCTCAAGGAGGCGCGCGGGCTCGCGGAGAGGCGGCCGAACTGCACGGCCTCGAGGCGCGCGCCGCGCCGCCGGACGAGGCCGAAGCCAGTGTGCCGGCTGCCGGGGTCGATCCCCAGGATCAGCACCGTGCCTCCGCTCTCGCCACGCTCAGGCCTCCTCGAGGGCGGCCATCGCCTCTTCGCTGACGTTCAGGTTCGACCAGACGTTCTGCACGTCCTCCTGATCCTCCAGGGCGTCGACCAGACGCAGCACTCGGGCCGTGGTCTCGAGATCGAGCTCGACCTCGCTCTTCGGCAACATGGCCAGCGCCTGCGAGCTCACGGCGATCTGCCGCTGCTCGAGCTCGTCGCGCACCGCGGCGTAGTCCTCCGGCGCGCTGTAGAGCTCGTAGACCTCGTCTTCTACGACCGCGTCCTCGGCGCCGACCGCGAGCGCCAGCTCCATCAGCTCGTCCTCGTCGAGAGCGTCCTTTTCGAGGACGAAGTAGCCTCGTTTGACGAACATCCAGGCGACGCAACCGTTCTCGCCCAGGTTGCCGCCGCTCTTCGAGAGCAGATGGCGCAGCTCGGAGACGGTGCGGTTCTTGTTGTCGGTCATCGCCTCGATCAGGATCGCGACGCCGCCCGGCCCGTAGCCCTCGTAGGTCAGCTCCTCATAGGTCACGCCGTCGAGCAGTCCGGCGCCGCGGTTGACGGCGCGCTCGATGTTCTCGCTGGGCACGTTCGCCGCCCGCGCCTCCTGGATGCCCACCCGCAGGCGTGGATTGCCCGCCGGGTCGGCCCCCCCCAGGCGCGCGGCAACGGTGAGCTCCTTGAGCAGCTTCGTCCACAGCTTGCCGCGGCGGGCATCGGTGACCGCCTTCTTGCGCTTGATCTGTGCCCACTTGCTGTGTCCGGCCATGCGCCCCCCGAGCCTCCGATTCTAGCTCAGGTGTCGCGGCTTGGAGGCGCTCCGCGAGAGCCGCCTGCGGCGCCGATCTCCTGGGTCTAAGTACCCAGGACGCAACGACTTTCGATTGACCTGGCCCGATCCGAGTGCTAAAAGAGCTGCCTAAGGGGGCAATGGAATGTCGATGATCCTTCTCGCGGTCGAGGATGCCGCCCGGGACGCTCCGGTGCGCGACCTCCTGACCGCCGAGGGATGGTGGGTCACGACCGTCGTCAGCCGCGAAGAAGCGCTGCGGGCCGCGGCCGACCACGCGCCGCAGCTGCTCATCGTCGACGCCCGCCTGGCCGCCCCGGGCGGCCTGTTGCACGCCTTCGGCCGCCACGAGGGGGGTCCCGGGGTGCTCCTGCTGGTGGATCACGAAGGGGATTCCGTGCCGGAGGACGGCGACGGAGTCGTCGGCCGCGACCAGGACCCCGCCGAGCTGTTGGCGGTCGTGCGACGCAACCTCGAGGCGCCGCGGCCGGCGCCCGATCATCCTACGGTGGCTCCCGAGCTCACGAGCGAGGACGAGCAGCTGACGACGTCGGAGCTGTTCGGCGACATTCTCCAGGGGCTGGGCGAGGAGGTCGGGCGGCGAGCCGGTGCCGCGACGCTGCCGGCCACTGCCGCGGCGCCGGCGGCTTCCGAAGGGGAGCCCGATGAGCCGGCGCCCGAGGTAGCGGCCGTGGAGGAGCCGTACGAGCCGCTGGCGCCCGAGGTAGCGGCCGTGGAGGAGCCGTACGAGCCGCTGGCGCCCGAGGTAGCGGCCGTGGGGGAGCCGTACGAGCCGCTGG
>Ga0224512_10000621_pt1 | contig 36827 bp, 34 predicted proteins | sample SF_May12_sed_USG_4_FD_169103 | JGI IMG/M metagenome (GOLD analysis project Ga0224512, IMG submission 169103) | Sediment microbial communities from San Francisco Bay, California, United States - SF_May12_sed_USGS_13 | ecosystem: Environmental > Aquatic > Marine > Sediment | place: USA... | reverse complement strand
TTGTGAATGGTTTAGCATGCGAGGAGTGCCTGCACATCGAGGAGGGGATGATGTCCGACCAGCCGTGGAAGACGGACCAGTGGTTTTCGAGCCCTTGGAACTACCTGCCGGAGGTCACGGAGGGGTTCTCTTTGCCGGAGCGGGTGACCATCCACGATGTCACTTTGCGAGATGGTGAGCAGCAGGCCGGGGTGGAGTTCACCGCCGACGACAAGGTACGGATCGCCGAGGCGCTCTCCGAGGCGGGGATCCATCGGATCGAGGCGGGTCTCCCGGCAGTGTCCCCTGCCGATACCGAAGCGGTCAAACGGATCGTCGCGGCCGGGTTGGAGGCCGAGATCTACGCGTTTTCTCGTTGCATGATCTCCGATGTCGAGTTGGCGCTCGAATGCGGAGTTTCTGGGGTGATCATGGAGGTGCCGGCCAGCCACCATCTCATCGAGAAGGCCTACCGGTGGCCGGTGGAGCGGGCCATTGAGGCATCGATCGAGTCGACCAAGTTCGCCCATGAGAACGGCCTCAAAGTCACGTTCTTTCCCATCGATGCGACCCGAGCGACCATGACCCAGCTGCTCGATGATCTCGAAACGGTCGCCACCAACGGCTATGTCGACAATATCGGCCTGGTCGACACCTTTGGGGTCTGTTCACCGCACGCCATCAGCTACTACACCCGTCGGGTGCGGGAACGGTTGAACGTGCCACTCGAAACCCATTTCCATATGGACTTCGGAATGGGGGTGGCCAACACCGTGCTGGCGGTCGCCGAGGGTGCCTCGGTGCTGCAAACTACCGTGAGCGGCATCGGTGAACGGGCCGGTAACGCCCCCACCGAAGAGACGGTGCTGGCCCTCCTCACCATGTACGGGATCGACATGGGCATCAAAACCGAGAAGTTCACCGAGATCGCCCGCCTGGTGGGGAAACTCTCCGGAGTCCAACAGCCCGCCAACCGGCCGGTCACCGGTGAGAAGCTGTTCAACGTCGAGTCGGGGATCATCACCACCTGGGTCAAGAACGTCGGAGACGAACTCACCGAACCGTTCCCCTACCGGCCCGAGCTGGTCGGTCAACCACCACCCGAAGCCGTCCTCGGTAAGGGTTCCGGTCTCGACTCGGTGGCTATCTGGCTGGGTAAACACGGGATCCACGACGCCGAAACCAAACAAATCGAAGCGATCCTGGCCGAAGTCAAAGGCACATCCCTCGCCAAAAAGGGGCTCCTCAACGACGACGAATTCCTCACCATCGTCCGTGAGGTATTACCAGGACGGGTCAGCTAACCCAACCAACAGAAAGGACAGTTATGAGAGAGGCTTTCTTCGGTCTGAGCACCGACTGGAAAGAAGGGATCAACTGGGCCAACGTCCGAGACTGGCGTCTGAAGCGGGCCCACGCGGAGATGGAGAAGGCAGGACTCGGGGCTTTGCTGCTGTTCTACGACGAGAACATGCGGTATGTGACCTCGACGTTAACCCCCGGCTGGAATCGCCTGAAGCCGGGACTCCGCTACGTAGTGCTGCCGGCGGGCAAGCCCCCCATCGTGTACGAACAGGGCGACATCGGGTTTCATCTCGAGGTCCACAACCCTTGGATTCCGAAAGAGAACATCCGGTACTCGTACGCCTGGATCAAGGGCGCGGTTGGTCCCGCCGCCGACCAGCAGACCACCAAATTCGTGAACGCTCTGTTGAACGATCTGGAGGAGGCCGGCGTCAAGGACATGCCGCTCGGCGTGGACTTCATCGACATCAACCTCATTCGTAAGTTCGAAGAGCGAGGGATCGAGTGGACGGACGGCATGACGGCGATGATGAACGCCCGGGCCGTGAAGAGCCCCGATGAGATCAAGGCCTTCTCGATCGTCGGCGCCATCTGCGACAAGGTCCACTACGAGCTCACCAACTTCATGAAGCCGGGCATGACCGAGAACGAGGTCGCGGCCTTCGGCTTCGAGAAGCTGTACTCGATCCCGGGGATGGAGGACGTCGAGGACGTTATCGTCTCGTCGGGTCCCAACGCCTGGCCCAACTGGCGGAACTTCTCGGATCGGATGATCCGGCCCGGAGAGTTGGTGATCATCGACCTGGCGGCGTTGACCTGGAACGGATTCAAGTCCTGCTGCTACCGCACCTACTGCGTGGGGGGCAAGCCAACCGACGAGCACCAAGCAACCTACGACGAGGCCCACAAGTGGCTGTGGGATTCGATTGAGGTGGTCAAGCCCGGTGTGACCACCGCCGACGTGGCGGCCAAGTGGCCCTCGGCCCAGGAGGCCTGGGGTTACGAGGAAGAAGATCAAGCGGCCGCCAACAACTGGGGACACGGACTGGGTCTCGCCCAGTACGACCCGCCGGTCATCTCCCGTATCTGGTCGCTCGACCATCCCGTGGAGATCCAGGAAGGCATGACCTTCGCCCTGGAGACCCAGCACGGCAAGTTGCACGACCACGGCGTGCGACTCGAAGAGATGCTCTACGTCACGAAGACAGGCTACGAGATGGTGACGACCTACAAGCAGCACGAAATCATCGAGATCGATTGATCTTCGATCTCGACGACGAACGTTGCCTCGACCCCGGGAGGGCCGGCGCCAAAGCCGCCTGGCTCGCCCGGGGTCGGCGCGCCGGCCTGCCGGTCCTACCCGGTGTCGTGATCGGGACAGACGAGTCGATCCCGTACCTGCAAGCCGGCGCCGCCACCTTGCCTATCCGAGGTTCGGGAGGGGCCCGGTTAGTCGTGAGCCAGACAGGGCTGCCCAACAGCCTGCGCGACGAGATCGCGCGAAGCACCGCCCACCTCGCTGCGCCGCTGGTGGTGCGATCCTCCTCACTCCTCGAGGGATCCGGCCAATGGTCGGGAGCGTTCACGTCCTACCTGGAGGTGAACCATGGAGAACTCCCCAAGGCGGTCACCGGGTGTTGGGCATCCGTCTTCACGGTTGCCACTCTGGAGAGATTCACCGCCGCCGGGATCGAACCGGGTTCTGCGCCTATGGCCGTGCTCATCCAGCCGGCCCTGCAGCCCGACTTCGGAGGCACCGCCCGAATCGATGCTGAAGATGCAACAGTGATCGGTGTCCGGGGCTCACCGGCCCCACTGGTGCAAGGCTGGGATCCCGGTGCGCACGGGAAGGTCTCCCCGTCCGGAGCTGTGCGCGGCGCAGAGGCCATCGCCCTGATGGGGGAAGAGATCATTGCGGCGGTAGCCGCCACTCTCCGCCATGCCCGGGACGCAACCGGTGCCAACACCTGCGAGTGGGCGGCCGTCGGAGGAGATATCTTTCTGCTACAGCTTCTGCGGACGGCGGAGCTACGGCCGGGCGACGTCCCGGTTATTCCTGAGCTGACCGGTGAGTGGCCGATGCAGATCGCCCGCCTGGTTCGACGCCATCCCGGGCCGATGGGAGAGACCCTCATCTTGCCGTGGGCGGCGGCCGCACCCGAATTGTCCTTGGACGAGATCGAACCGGCCATCGATGTCGACCCACTGGAGGCACTCCGATCGGCCGGTGAGCACGCCGACGCGCTGACCGCCCAAGCGTGGGGCCTTCCCAAAGCGGCCGCCCGCGCCCGGGCGCAAGATACCTTCAGAGCACTGCGCGGGTCCGATCCAACCACCGCGCTGGCCATTCTGGAAGGGCTGCGCCCGATCGACTCCGAACGTTCCCACTACGTGCGTCGACTGGTGGCCGGTGTCCGGGCCTCTCTTGTCGCCGCCGGCGCCGTCGGAGATGTACACGCCGCCTGGCATATCGAACCGCAACGGGCAGCAGAACTGTTGCGCGCCGACGAAGTGAGCGGGGACCATCCGCGGATCGGGTTCGACCGCTGGGAACCCTTTGATGCCGCCGTCGTCGTTTCCAACGGTCGCTCCGCGCACGGCACATCGGCCGGCCCGGGCATCGGCGCCGGACGGATGTGCTACATCACCAATCTGGCTTCCATGGCGGCCTTCCGACCCCGGGACGTAGTGGTCGCCGCCCGCCCTCTCCCCAGCCTGGCGCAGCTGCTCTGGGACGCGGCGGCGGTGGTCACCATGGGCGGCAGCCCGGCAGCCCACCTCTTCGAATCGGCCCGGGCCTTGGCGATCCCGGCGGTGTGCGGTGTTCATCTGGACGAGGCACTGCAAGGGAACCCGGCGGTGCTGAGCGGCGAGAGGGCCTTGGCGGTGGACGGGCACGGCGGGTCGGTTTACGCCATGATGTGGTGAACAGGAGGTGACCGTGAAAGAACGTATCGGGGTAGTGGGAATCGGAGTCATGGGTTCGGCTATGTCCGGGCATTTACTTGAGGCGGGTTACGAGGTCAACGGGTTCGACGTCGTCCCCGAAAGGGTAGAGGCCTTTGCCGAGCGGGGCGGCATCCCCCACCCCTCCGGAGCGGCGGTGGCGAGGGCCTCCGACGTAGTACTGCTGTCATTGCCCTCGGTGGCGTCACTCGACGCGGCAACCGAGGACGTGGCCGGAGGGGCCCACGATGACTTGATTGTGGTGGAGATGGGCGTATTCCCCATGGACGCCAAGGAGCGATCACGGGATCACTTTGCCGAGTTTGGGGTCGAGCTGATGGATGTACCGGTGAGCGGCACCGGGCTCCAGGCGGCCGATGCCACACTGGTCGTGTTTGCCTCGGGATCATCTGAGGCGTTCGAACGGACCGCTCCTATCTTTTCCGTGATCGGACGATCGACTCACTATCTGGGCAAGTTCGGCAATGGGTCGATCATGAAGTACATCGCCAATCTGCTGGTGGCGGTCCATAACCTCTCGACGGCCGAAGCTCATGCCCTCGGGATCGCGGCGGGCATGGATCCGGCGCTGGTCCAGAAGGTGATGAGCGATGGGGTGGGGTCGTCGAAGATTTTCGACATCCGTGGGCCGATGATGGTGGCCGACCGCTACGACCCTCCATCCGCCAGACTGTCGATAATCCTGAAAGACGCCAGGATCATCAAGGGTTTCGCCGAAGGAGTTGGAGCCCCGACCCCGCTGCTCGACGCCGCCATCCCGGTCTACGAGCAATCCGAGGAAGAAGCACTCGGCGATCTCGATGCGGCCGCACTCTGTCGACATCTCGAGTGGTTGGCAGGACTGCAACGGGCAACTGAAGGGCCGTACTGAGGAGGAGATAGACGCGTGATCGTCGAGGTGATCGCGGTCGGGACCGAGCTGCTGCTCGGGCAGATCGTCAACTCGAATGTGGCAGTCATTGGACGGAGGCTGGCGGAGGAAGGTTTCGACGCCCACTTCCAAGTCACCGTTGGGGACAATCTGGCCCGCTTGACCGACACTATCCGCACGGCGGTCCTTCGGTCCGATGCGGTCATCTTGACTGGAGGCATCGGACCGACCCAGGACGACCTGACCAGAGAGGCCATTTGCGAAGTAGCCGGGCGCCGGATGGTCCGCAACGAGGAGTACGCCAACGTCATTCGTGAGCGCATCATGGCGGCCCGCGGGGTAATGCCCGAGAACAACCTCCGCCAGGCGGACCACCCGGAAGGCGCCGAGCAACTCCCCAACGCCAACGGAATGGCGCTGGGGATCTCGCTCGAGCACGAGGGCACGTGGCTGTTCGCCGTACCAGGAGTGCCCTCCGAGATGAGGGTCATGATCGAAGACCAGGTGCTCCCCCGCTTGCGGCGGGCCGCCGGAGAGCCGACGGTGCTGGTGAGTCGGGTGCTGAAGACCTGGGGGTGGGGCGAATCGCAAGTGGCCGAGACACTCGACGACCTGTTCGGCTCCACCAACCCCTCCGTGGCCTTCTTGATCGATGGGATGGAAGTCCAGGTTCGGATCACTGCCAAAGCCGAGAACGTCGATCTGGTCGAATCACTCATCGCTCCCGTCGAGACCGAGGTGCGCTCCCGTCTTGGCACAACCGTTTTCGCGCAAGGCGAAGAGACGATCGAATCGATACTCATCGAGCTGCTTTCCGCGCGGGCCTGGAGGTTGGGGACCGCCGAGGGTGTCACTCTGGGGCGGGTCGGAGCCCGGCTGGCAGCCGCGCCCGGCGGTGCAGCAGTATTCCAAGGTGCGCTAGCCATACCCGCTTTTCTGGCGAGCGGGCCGCTCCAACTGGACAGCAGACCCGTGAGCGCCGAGGTGGCCGTGGCGATGGCCGACCGGGCAGCCTCACTGCACGGCGCCGAGGTAGCGATTTCGGTCACCGACGCCCACCCGTATGATCATCAAGGAGACCCGGCCAGGACCGTTTACATCGGCGTCCACACCCCCAGCGGCACCCGGGCCCGCTCCTTCCGGTTGTTGGGCGAAGGCGAACGGTTTCGCAGCTTCGCCATAACCGCGGCGCTCCACACGGCCCGGCAGGCCATCACCGATGAGTGGCGGGAGGCGTCAACGAACTCGCCGTGGAGTTGGCAATGGTAGTTTCGGTGGTCGGGGTCTCCGTACGCAACGGGACGAACCCGCCGCATCAATCCTTGACGAATTCCGGCGGGTCGAAGGGCCGCACCTCCGGCGGAACTCCGTCGCAGCGAGCCACCTCGACCAGGCAGGTGTGGGCCGTGGGGCCCTGGGCCAGCCGGGAGGTGCCTGCGTCGCGAGTCAATACATTGGGGTTGCCGTGCAGGCATACCGCCCCCGGTTCTCCCGGTTGGTCGGGTGTATACCAGGCACCGGTCGCCAGTTGGACGACGCCGGGACGAACGCGGTCGTCGATCACCGCGCCGCTCAGGCACTCGCCCCGGGCGTTGAAGACCCGTACCACGTCCCCTGCCGCGATCCCCCGGGGGGTCGCGTCGATCGGGTGGATCCGCACCGGCTCCCGCCCGGCCACTTTGCCCTCGCGGCTGGTGCTGCCATGGTCCCATTGGCTGTGCAGCCGGGTGGCGGGCTGGTTGGAAATCAAGTGCAATGGGTACGCAGGATCGGCGTTTCCCAGCCATTCGGCCGGTTCGAGCCAGGTGGGATGACCTGGACAGTCTTCGTAGTCGAACCGGGCGATGGTTTCCGAATACAGCTCGATCCGGCCGGAAGGGGTGCCCAGCCGATGCTGGTCCGGATCGGACCGGAAAGCCTCAAACAGCACCACCCGCTCCGCCGGTTGCTCCGGACCGTGGTGAAGGAACCCCCGGCTCACGAACTCGTCGTAGTCGGGCTGTCCGGGATTCATGACCCGGAACTCTCCGTAGAGATGCCGTACCCACTCGTCGGCCGTTCGCCCTTCGGTGAAGGCTTCGCCCACGCCCAGACGGCCCGCCAGGGCCGAGAAGATGTCGTAGTCGTTTCGGGCTTGGCCAATCGGATCCACGACCTGCGGCATCGCGAACAGGTAATCGTCTGCTGCTGCTCCCCCCAGGTCATTCCGTTCGAGCGGAGTGGTGGCGGGGAGCACGATATCTGCATGTCGGGCCGTCGCCGTCCAGAAGGGCTCGTGGACGATGACCGTGTCAGGTTTCCGCCAGGCAACCAGCAGTCGATTGAGATCCTGATGATGGTGAAAGGGGTTGCCTCCGCACCAGTAGACGAGATGGGTGTCGGGGTAGGTGTAGCCGACTCCGTTGTAGTCGAACGTCCCGCCCGGGTTGAGGAGGAGATCCGAGATGCGAGCGACCGGAATGAAAGTCGCTACCGGGTTGGGTGGGCTGGACAAGTTCGGCAGGGGAAGTCGCTTGGCGCCGTTGCCGATGGAGCCGATGGCCCCGTAACCGAGTCCGAACCCTCCGCCGGGAAGACCGATCTGCCCCAATAGGGCTGCTAGAGCGACAACCATCCAATAGGGCTGCTCGCCATGGTCGGTCCGCTGCACCGACCAACTCGCGTTGATCAGCGTGCGTGCGTCGACCATCTCAGAGGCCAGCTCACGGATCATCCCTGCGTCGATCCCGGACAGGGCGGCCGCCCATTCCGGGGTCTTCGCAACGCCGTCGCTCTCTCCAGAGAGGTAGCCAAGCATCCGATCCCATCCGACGCAGTATCGGTCCAGGAACTCGGTGTCCTGCTGGTCGGCTGCCACGATTGCATTGGCCAGGCCCAGCATGAGCGCTACGTCGGTGTTGGGACGGGCCGGGAGCCAACGGCCGCCCAGAGAATCGAGGAGGTCGTCGCGCAGCGGCGAGACATTGACGAACCGGGTGCCCCGGGCGGCAGCTTGGCCCATCCAGCCGCGCAGGAGGTGTCGTCCGTGGCCTCCGCTCTGCACCTGGGCGTTCTTCGCAGGGATGCCACCGAAGGTGACGATGAGATCGGTGTGCTCGGCGATCACCGGCCAGGACGTGTGGGCCATCTGCAGTTCTCGATAACTCATCCCGAGCACGTGGGGAATCAGCACCTCGGCGGCCGCGTGGCTGTACGTGTCGACCTTCGACGTGTACCCGCCGATCGACGCAAGGAACCGGCCGAGCTGGCTCTGGGCGTGGTGAAACCGGCCGGCGCTGGCCCATCCATACGAACCGCCGAAGATCGCCTCGTTCCCGAACCGGCCCCGCACGCGATCCAGCTCGCCGGCCACAAGATCAAGGGCCGTGTCCCAGTCGACCTCGACAAAGGGATCCGCACCGCGCCGCTCGGTGGCGGCGCCTGGACCATCTACCAGCCAGCTCCGGCGGATCGAGGGGCGAGCCACCCTGCTGCGAGCGACATCCTTGAGCGAGTGCCCGATCGGTGACGGCTCGGGATCCTCAGCGAACGGAAGGACGGCCAGGATGTCGGTCCCGTCCGATTCCAGCTCATAGGCGCCCCAGTGGGTGACGGTCAAGTGCCGGCTCGACAAGGTTCCCTCCTCCTCGGCGTCCGCTGAGTGATGCCGTTGCGTAGATCGGCGGCAGGCGCACCATTTCGCAAGGCCGCCGGTTCCGTAACTACTGGATAAAGTAATCGCGAAACCGAGAACGGCGGGAATGGTGATACCTGGTCGTCGAGATACGTGACATGCATTGCTTAGCGGTCTCCTGCAGAGCAAGGGTAGCCCTAGCCCCAGCCCACAGTAGAGGGGCGTAAGCTCGCTCGGAGAACAATACGCCCCGCCCACGAGAGGAGCAGAGGTGAAGAAGCACAATCCCTCCGGTGTCGCCGGACCGTTTGCCACTTACTCGCACGGCATCGAATTGGAAGGTCCCCATCGGTTTCTGTTCGGGGCCGGTCAGACCGGAGTGGCGGCCGACGGCTCCATCGGTGACGGCATCGAAGCACAGACGGAGCTGGTCTGGCAGAACATCAAGACGGTGCTGGCGGCTGCAGACATGGAGATCTCCGACATCGTCCAGCTCAACATGCTCCTGGTCGACCGCCAGGACCATGCGGCGGCGGCTGCCATCCGGGAAGCCGTCCTCGACGGTCACCGCCCGGCTTCGACACTGATGTATGTCGCCGGTCTGGCCAAACTGGAATGGCTCATCGAAATCGACTTCATCGCCGCTCGTTCGCTCTAGAACCCTGCGTGTCGAACGAGACTCGCTCAAAGTCCGAGCAGTCGGGCGGCGTTGCCGCCGGCGAGGGCGGCCACCTCCTGCTCACGCAGGCCGGCTACGCGCCCGATCAGACCGAGCGGATCCTGCTCCCCCATGTCGTAGGGGTAGTCGGTCCCCAGCAAGATGTGGTCGGAGCCGTACTTCTCGATGAGGAAGCCGAGTTGATCGGGTTCAAAGACCATCGTGTCGAAAAAGAACTGCCGGAGATAGGAACTGGGCGGTTTCGGTAATCCCTCGCGCACATCACGCCGGGCGCGGTAGGCATGGTCCATCCTGGCGGCATACGCTGGTAGGTAACCGCCGCCGTGGGCCATCACAATCTTGAGCCCCGGGTAACGCCCCATTACCCCGTCGAAGATGAGATGGGAAGCCGCCAGGGTCCCCTCCAGCGGATGACCGATGACGTTGACGAAGTAGTGGTCCATGATCCGATCCGGGTGGGTAAACCCCGTCGAGTGCACGAACACGACCGCATCGAGTTCTTCCACCTTGGCCCAGAACGGCTCCAACCGGGCCGATGACAGATCTTCGCCGTTGACATTGGTTCCTACCTCCAGCCCGCGGAATCCCAGCTCCCGGACGCAACGTTCCAGCTCGGCAACGGCGCCTTCGGTGTCCTGGAGGGGCACGGTACCAAGACCAACCAACCGATCTGGATGGGTGGCTACGGTCTCGGCCAGCTCGTCGTTGATGAGCTGCGACACCTCTCGCCCAATCCGCGGTTCTGCCCAGTAGTAGATCTGGTAAGGAGAGATCGACACGGCCTGGACATCAACTCCCATCCGGTCCATATCGGCCAGCCGCTCATCGAGAGATTCCATCTTGGGGCGCAGGTCGGCCAGTTGTTGCCGGTTCACTTCCTTGGTGAGCTCGCTCCCGTAGGACAACCCGACCCTCCCGACCCGTTCGGCCTCCGGCCGCATCATCTCGGCGGCCGGTCCGCATTCGCGATGGGCGTGGATATCGATCACCCGGTGAGTGCCACTTCCACCCCCGGCGCTACCACCGAGGCCGGGAGCCCTATGTCCACACCTGATCAACATGTCACTCCTTCTCGTCCAGCCGGTCGTCCAGTCCCAGCCGCTCGGCCAGGGCGCGCAACTTGGCCAGCAGTGGGTCGGGCACCGGAACACCGTCCTGTCTTCGCTGAGTCTCGACCGCTACCGCCCGCTCCCCGGCCAGCTGCACCGGTTCGTCGGTCATCGATTCGGACCCTCGCAACATCCTGAGCTGACGGTCCATCTCCGTCTTGAACTCGTCGATGCCCAAGAAGAGATCAGGGCGTAGGACGAGGATCGCTTGACCGGTGTCGGCAGGGCGATCGAGCACAACCCGATGGTCGATGACCTCACGACCGAAGGCGGCACCGTTCATTATTCCGGCCAACATCCCGATCGCCAGGTTTAGACCCGAACCCTTGTACCCACCGATAGGCATCAGGAACCCCTCGTCGGCCCGCTCGGGGTGGGTGATCGGGTTCCCGTCCAGGTCGATGACCCAGCCTTCCGGCATCGATTCGCCGGCCTGGGCCTTCACCTTGATCGTGCCGTGCGAGGCGACCGTGGTGGCGATGTCCAGCTGGAAAGGGACTTCCTCTCCGGCCGGGATGGAGACCGCCAACGGGTTGGTACCGAGCAGCCGTTCCCGTCCCCCCCAGGGCGGCATGACGTTGGCACTGGCCACCGCGCAGTAGATACCGATCAGGTCTTCTCGCATGGCCATAGCCGAATACACCCCGGCCGCCCCGGCGTGATTGGACCGCCGCGTCCCCACCCAGGCCAGCCCGGAGGCCTTGGCTTTCTCGATTGCCGTCTCGACAGCCAAGGTCATAACCACTTGGCCGAGCCCATTGTCCCCATCCACGAGTGCACTGACCGGTGTCTGGTGCACCGTGCGAATGTCCGGCCGCAGATTGATCGCACCGGCCACGATCCGATCGATATAGAGCGGCAGGCGGATAATCCCGTGCCCCGTCCGGCCCCGTAGATCGGCCTCCACCAGCCGCCGTGCCGTCACCTGGGCGTGATCGGGGCGCACACCCACAGCAACCAGAGCCTGCGCGACGAACGCTTCGAGGCGCGCGACGGAACACCTGATGCTCACCGGGCGAGCATCACAGGCGGACCGAGGCAGCGAGTGCCAGTTGCGCCGCTTCCCCATCAAGAGGCAGGTCGACGGCCTGGTTACGCTCCGCGGACAAATCGGCTGCCATGTAGACCTCCATGGCCAGCCGGGCCTGGGCCGGAGTGACCATCACCGGGCGGTCCAGGGCGACTGCCTCGAGGAAGTGGACCGTCTCCCTTTCCATCGGTCCGGCATATACATGATCAACAAACTCGCCCGGCATCGTCGAGAGCGGAAACACCACGCCATCGGACATGGTGCTCATGACGATGTCCTTGTGGCTGTCATCCATGAGCAGCGCACCGTCGCTACCGACGAACTCCATCCACGTGGATGAGAAGTTGGGGTACCCGGGTGGCAATATCCATCCGGCGCCAATCGTCACCACCACCCCGTCGTCCATCGTGATAACGATGGACATGAAGTCGGCGACGTCATACTTCGGCTTCTGCACCTTCTCGACCGCCTGGGCATAAACCCGGATCGGCAGCCTCGGCTCGAGGGCCCACAGCGCGAAGTCGATGTCGTGAGTCGCTTCCATCGCGGCCGGCGAGAGCTTGGTTCGACCGCCGATCTTGTCGGCCAGGTTGCGGGTGACGTGCCGGCTGATCAGGACGCTGACCGGCTCACCCAGCGTGCCGTCCCCCAGACTCCGCTTCACCAATGCCTGTTTGGCGTTGAAACGCTGCGAGTACCCGATCGTGAATTTGAGACCCTTCCGCCCGGCGAGCTCGATCAACTCGTCGGCTTCGTCCAGGGTGAGCGCGATAGGCTTTTCCAGCAATACGTGCTTGCCTGCCTGGAGGGCAGCCTTGGTCATCGGGTGGTGGGTGGTCTCGGGGGTGGCAGAGATCATCACCGCTTCGACGTCCGGATTGGTCAAGATCTCCTGATAGTCGCTGGTGGCCGTCACCGGATCCGTTTGCGCGGCGACTTCCCGTAGCCGCTCGGGATCTATTTCGGCGATATGCAGGTTCCGCACCAGCGGACTGTTGGCGGCGGTCACCGCCCTGATCCCTCCGCACCATCCGGTTCCGATCACTCCTACGTCAATCTGTCGCACGTTGTTCCTTTCTCTCAGTTCTCGAGCAAATCGGCCGGCCGAATCGGCAACGTCACCGATTGTCCGCGCCGGGCGGAGAGGTCCATGGCCATCGTCAAGATCAGATTGCGGTGACCGTCGGCGGCAGTGGCGTGGGGAGTCGTGCCTCCCTTCAGCAGGCGGTTGTACCAGGTCATCGTCTCTTCTCGCATGGGGCCCCACAGCATTCCATCGGAAAGGTCCCCGGGCGGGTAGCTCCCGACGAAGTCGACATGACGGGGAGCAGCGGCCGCGAACCCTTTCGGCTGGCAACCGGCGCCCGGGGGAATCTCTGACGCGAGGATAACGTCACGATGAGTATCTTCGATATCGATTATCCCTCTGGTACCAACGATCCCGATCTCGAGCCCGTAGACCGCACCCGGCCAGATCACCGGTAGCGCCCAATTGATGTTCATGCTCCAGACCGTGCCGTCGTGCATCGTGAGTGTCGGCCGCCAGTTTCGCGCCCACGTCCTCGTCGATGTCGCAGAGACCCAGCCAGGTAACTGCCGGGTGCTCGCGCGCTAGTTGTGCTCGAATCCGGCCAATGGTTCCGCAGCCAATGATGGCAAGCCCGATCCCGTCCATCGTTCCCCTCGTCTCGACGCAAACCGCATCTTAAAGGACCGGGGCCCCGGCGGCGGGTGGTCTGGCCGGCCTCTCCCGGGAAGGGGATTGGTGTTCGAATACCGAGGCTGTGTCCAGCATGAATCGGATGGGATTTCTACTATGGCACCGCCCGCGCGACGCAGTGGAGGTGCAATGAACTCGGCCACCGAGACCGGAGACGGGATGAGGATCGACTGGGACGTGCCGATCGAAATGAACGATGGTCTGGTGTTGCGCGCCGATGTGTTTCGCCCCATCGAGGATGGTCGCTTCCCGATCATCTTGAGCTACGGACCCTACGCCAAAGGCCTCTCCTTCCAGGAGGGGTATCCCGACCAGTGGAACCGGATGGTCTCCCAGCACCCCGATGTAGCGGCGGGAAGCTCCAATAAGTACCAGAACTGGGAGGTAGTCGACCCGGAGAAGTGGGTTCCGGCCGGATACGCCTGTGTTCGGGTCGATTCGCGCGGTACAGGTCGGTCACCCGGCTACGTGGATCATTTCTCTCCGCGGGAAACACAGGATTTCTATGACTGCATCGAATGGGCGGCCGTTCAACCCTGGTCGTCCGGCAAAGTGGGGCTGAACGGAATCTCTTACTACGGCATCAACCAGTGGCAAGTAGCCACTTTGCAGCCACCCCACCTGGCGGCCATGTGCGTGTGGGAAGGCGCGGCCGACTGGTACAGGGACATGACCCATCACGGCGGAATCCTGTCCACCTTCTGGGCCAACTGGTACGACATGCAAGTCAAAACGGTCCAATACGGTCTCGGTGATCGCGGACCCAGGAACCCCGTCACCGGAGTCAACGCTTGCGGCGACGAAACCCTGACCGACGAGCAACTGGCCGCCAATCGTCAGGACTTCGGTGCCGAGATCCTCTCCCATCCACTCGACGACGAATACCACCGGGCCCGTTCTCCCCAATGGGACAAGATCACGGTCCCACTCTTGACCGCCGCCAACTGGGGCGGTCACGGCTTGCACGCCCGCGGCAACTTCGAGGGCTTCTATCGATCGGCCACCAATCAGAAGTGGCTTGAAGCCCACGGAATCGAACACTGGACGCACTTCTACACCGACTACGGACGGGAACTGCAGCAGCGGTTTTTCGATCACTTCCTCAAGGGTGAGGACAACGGCTGGGACCGACATCCCCGGGTGCAACTGCAGATCCGTCATCCGCATGAGGTCTTCGTAGAACGGCACGAAGAAGACTGGCCGATCCCTCACACTCGCTGGACCAAATTTCACCTGCATCCCGACCTCACCCTCCGCAAGGAACCGTCGGCCGAGGCGGCTGCGCTCGAATTCGAAGCGCTGGGCGACGGCCTGCGGTTCAGGTCGGAGCCGCTGGCTCAACCAACCGAGTTCACTGGTCCGGCGGCCGCCAAGCTATGGATCTCGTCAACCACCGGAGATGCCGACCTGTTCCTGATCTTCCAGGTCTTCAATCCAGACGGACAAGAGATCACCTTTCAGGGAGCTCTCGATCCGCACACTCCGATCGCCCACGGCTGGTTGAGAGCATCGCACCGCAAGCTCGATCCTGATCTCTCTGAAGGGTGGCGGCCTTATCACACGCACGACGAGCGGCAGCCGCTCACGCCTGAGGAGGTCTACGAGCTGGATATCGAGTTGTGGCCGACCTCGATCGTTGTGCCGGCCGGCTACACGGTGGCGTTATGGGTACGCGGACTCGACTATGCGTACCAGGGCGAAGACGAGACCGAGGCGACCCGCGTCGCCAGCTTCAAGAACCGGTTCACGGGAGTTGGACCTTTTCTGCACGACGATCCCCGGGATCGGCCGCCAGAGCTCTACTCCGGCCGGACCACGCTTCACGTGGGGTCGGCCCGAGGTGCGTACCTCCTGACGCCCGTGGTCCCCTTGTCTTGATGGCCGCCACAGCGCCGCCCCGCCCTGTCGAATCGCCGGCCCCAACCCGGTGATGAAGAGACGTACCAACGTTCGCTTCGGGCGACAAGCCGTGGCAACTATCGCGGCGGGGGCCGCCATCGTCTTCATCTCTATGGGCATCCGGCAGTCGTTTGGCCTCTTCCTGGCCCCGGTGTCGGACGACCTCGGCTCAGGCCGTTCCACCTTCAGCCTGGCCATGGCCATCCAGAACATCATGCTCGGTCTACCCCTGGCCGGAATACTGGCCGACCGTCTGGGGTCGCGGCGGGTAGCAGCTCTCGGGGGTCTGGTTTACGCAGCAGCCATGCTGGTGGTGGCTCGATGGACATCGACGGCCGGCCTCTTCGCCGGGCTGGGGCTCACCGCCGGTGTAGCTCTGAGCGCTACCTCATACGTCGTGGTTCTCGGAGCCGTCGGCCGGGTAGTCCCCCCGCACCGCCGGGCATCAGCTTTCGGGCTCATCACTGCCTTCGGGTCGCTCGGGATGTTCGCCATGATCCCGGTCTCTCAGGGACTGATCGGCGGCCTTGGGTGGCGCGGCGCCTTCGTGGGATTGGCGGTAATCACCGGTCTGATCGCACTGGTGGCGCTTCGGCTGCCGGGACGCGTTCAGGCCACGGGACCCAACCCGATCTCCGACGAGCCACTTCTCCGGATTCTCGAACGAGCCCGCCGAGATCGCAGTTACCTACTCCTAGTCGCCGGTTTTTTTGTGTGCGGGTTCCACGTGGCGTTCATTTCGACCCATCTGCCTGCATATCTCTCAGATGGTGGGATCTCGACCGGCGCAGTCACCGCCGCTCTAGCACTCATCGGACTGATGAACATCGTCGGATCATCTACCTTTGGGCTGCTGGGCGACCGTTACCGAAAACGCACCTTGCTCAGCATTCTGTATTTCTCTCGGGCGGTCCTGTTCGTGTTCTTTCTGCTGCTTCCACTCACCAACGTGACCGCCGTTGCCTTCGGAGCAGTGATGGGGTTCCTGTGGTTGGGCACGGTGCCTCTCACTTCGGGTACGGTCGCCACGCTCTTTGGCGTCCGGTATCTGGCCACGCTGTACGGCGTGGTCTTCCTCAGCCATCAAGTGGGAGCCGTGTTGGGCGTTTGGTTGGGAGGGGCTGTCTACGACTCGACGGGTGGCTACACGTCGGTATGGGTGATCGCTATCGTGCTCGGGGTGATTGCGGCGCTCATCCATCTCCCCATCGATGACCGGCATCCAGCAGCCGTCACGCATCCGCTCGAGCCCTGAGAGGTCTTATGAACGTCGGAATCATCGGATTGGGAGTAATGGGTTCGGCGGTAGCCGGTCACCTGTTGAAGGCCGGCCACACGGTCCGGGGATTCGATATCGACGCCGCCAGGGTCGAAGTCCTCACGCATTCGGGCGGAGTGCCTGAGCCGTCCACCTCGGGGGTAGCCGAGCACTCGGAGGTCGTCCTTCTGTGGCTTCCCAGCGTGGATGCTCTCAACCAAGCAGTCACCGAAGTCGTCGAGGGTGCTCACGAGGGATTGGTGGTGATCGAGATGGGGACTCTTCCGCTCGCCGCCAAGGCAGCGGCCCGCGACAGACTCGCCGGCGTGGGTGTCGACCTGCTGGACGCCCCGGTGAGCGGGACCGGGCATCAAGCTGCCGACGCCACCCTGGTGATCTTCGCCTCCGGGTCGGCCGCGAGCTTCGAGAAGGCTCGACCCATCTTCGAAGTGATCGGCAGGTCCTCGTACCACTTCCCTGAATTCGGTCACGGGTCGGTCATGAAGTACATCGCCAACTTGCTGGTCACGGTCCATAATCTGGCCGCCGCCGAGGCCCACGTGCTCGGTATCGCCGCCGGCCTGGACCCAGCTCTGGTCCAGCAGGTGATGAGCGACGGGGTAGGAGCGTCGCGGATGTTCGACATACGCGGTCCGATGATGGTCGCCGACCGCTACGAGCCTCCGGCCGGGAGGCTTGACATCATCCTCAAGGACGCAGGCATCATCAAGGAGTATGCCGAAAGCCGGGGAGCCCCTACTCCACTCCTCGACGCCGCCCTCCCGGTGTACGGGGATGCTTCCCGGCAGGGGCTGGGCGAGCTGGATGCCGCGGCGGTGTGCCGGTATTTGGAAGATTTCGGGCACATCATCCGGGAAGGCCGCGATCGGTAGAGGGAAGCGGCGTCTAGCGGCTATCTACCTGCGCTTCGCCTTTCTTGGGTACGCCTCATAGTCGAAGGCATCACCGTTGAGGACGACGCTCTTGTGGATGGGGACGGGCTCCTTGAGAGCGGCCTCGGCATAGCAACCCCCCTCCGCATTGCGGACGACGGCCGCGATCAGAGCCGGGTCGTCATCCGATTCGATCTCGGTTCTCACTTCAACCGAATGACACTTTGAGCTGATCGTCCCTGCGAAGACCGATCCATCGCTGGTCCAGTGGGCCCTCACCTCGCAGCGGATCTGACCAAACTGCGCTTTCAGCATTCGCCCGTACCGGACGATCTGGGTCAGCATTCACAAGCCGACTGCGGCCGTGAAGTAATCGAGGGGAGCAGGCGCCTCATCGGTCCCGGTCATGTGCTCCGGTTCGTCACTGATGAAGGTGAACTGGCGGACCCGGGCCTCATGCTCCATCCCATCCAGATTGTGCGTCTCCGCCTTGACCGTTACTACCCGGTGCAAGATGTCGGGATCCACTCCACGCGGAACCGGTGGTTGATCGCTCATTCTTCCTCCCTTGGCTCGCTCCGTACGACTCTAGGAGATGGGCGGCACCCCATCTCAGAGGTCATTGGGCGGTCCAACCCCCATCGACGTACAGCGTGGTTCCCGTCGTGTATGAGGCCTCTCCCGAGAGCAGGTAGACGGCGGCGCCCACCAGCTCCTCCGGTTGTCCCATCCTGCCCAGCGGGGTTCTGGCGTTGGTGGCTGCCAGCATCTGGGGATCATCCCAGCGGGGCCGGGTCATCTCGGTCACGATCGCTCCCGGGCCGATCGCATTGACCCGGATCCTGTGCGCGGCCAGATCGAGAGCCATCCCTCGCGTCAGCAGATTGACCCCACCTTTCGAAGCCAGATAGTGCACCCGATTGGGTGCCCCCACCCATCCCAGCGTTGAAGCAATATTCACGATGGTCCCGGCCACTCCACGATCGACCATATGGCGCGCCACGGCCTGGCCAACTATGAAAGTACCGGTCAGATTCACGGAGACGATCCGATCCCACTCTTCGAGACTCAAATCGAGGAACGGAACATAGGTTGAAAGGCCGTGCGCGGCGATCAGTCCGTCGATCGGTCCACTGAGGCGCTGGGCCGCATCAACAATCCCTTCCACAGCGGACTGGTCACGCACGTCGCACCCTGCCCAACCGGCGGCCCCGACCGCTGAAGCGGTCCGTTGGGCCGCATCGGGGTCAACGTCGGCCACAAAAACCGCCCCACCGGATGCGGTCACTCCCCCGGCCAGGGCAGAACCGATTCCTCCCCCGCCACCGGTGATCAGGATGTGCCGCCCGCCCAGACGCTGATCGGCCATTTAGAACAACCCCTTTCTTCCTCAACCCACCCGGCAGATCGAGCGGCAGGAGGCGATCTTCAATCGAGCACCGCGAAGAACCTCGCCGGAGCTCCCTCGCCCCCCTTCACCTTGAGGAAAGCTCCAAAGAACAGGAACCGCTCGCCGACCGGCAGCGCGGCGAGATTGGTGAGGGTCTGCATGAGGATCGCGCCCGCTTGGCCGATGATCTCGTGGACCACGAACTCGCTCGGCAGATAGTTCTGTTTCTTGGCGGACCGCTCCGGAAAGCAGTCGAATCCGATCGCTTTCGCCCCCGTGTCGACGAGCCAGTGGGCGGCCTCAGGTGAGCAGGCCGGTGAGCCGACGTAGTAGCGCGGGAAGTCACCCCATGCCTGGTCGCTCCAGCCGGTCTTGACCAGGACCACGTCACCGGGCCGAATCTCCGGGGCAGCCGCCTCGAGGTCCGCGACCGTGATGTCGTGGTCCGGTTCGACAGGCGTCAGATCGATCACAATCGCCTCACCGCTGGTCCGATCGAGGGAGACTGTCTCGGCGGTCTCACCGTCTTCCATGAAGTGTTTCGTGAAGTCCACGTGCGAGCCGGCGTGGAGCATCATCTTGATGTCGCTCACCATCCAGAATCCAGGCTCCTTGTAATGCGCGGTGATCTCGATCGGTTGGTTGACGGAGGGTGGGCTGTACGTATCGGTCCCGATCGGGGACGTCAGATCGACGATTCTCATGGCTGCTGTCCTTCACTCCTCGACGATGGCGACGGCTCGGGTGGGTCCGCCGTGGGCGCCGACCACTTTGAGCGGGAAACCGATGAAGGTGAAGCGTTTCCCGACCACTTCGGTCAGCACGAGGTTCTCGTAGTGGGTGATGTGCTCGCGACGGCTCATCATGTGGACCGGGTAGATGGTGGAGGTCGGGTTGTCGGGGGTGGGCGAGTCGACCCCGAAGGTCTTGATCCCGTTGTCGACGATCCACTCGGCCCCCGATTCCCCCAGACCGGCGAATCGAGTCAGGTATTCCTCGGTGCCTCCGTACTTGTCGTAGGTGGCCGTATAGAAGAAGCACATGTCACCGCGATTCAGGCCCAAGCCTGATTCGGCGAGCGACCGATCGAGATGGTCGGCGGTGATGTCGGTGAGCTCGGGCACCTGGGACACATCGAGGCACAGCGCCGGACCAAAAAACAGATCTAAAGCCATCTGGTCGATGGTTTGCGCTGTTGGGTCGGGGTCCAGGTGACTGAACGAATCGACGTGGGTGGGACCGTTGTCGTTCAGCATGAAACCCAGGGTCTGGAACGAGAACCCGCTGGTGAACCGGGGGGCCGTCTCCTTGTGGGTGGCGTGTTGGAACGTGACGGTCTTGAGATGACCCGGATACACCATCATGCCCTCGTAGATGGTCTGGGAGAGGTCGACTAGTCGTGTCATTGAGAGTTCCTTTCAGTACATAACGACGCCGGAGTTGACGTTGAGGTCTGCGCCGGTTATCGCTCTGGCTGCGTCGGAGGCCAGAAACACAGCGGCGTCGGCAACATCTCGCGCCTCGGTGAGACGGTTCAGCGGGGCTTCGCCGGCGAAGCCCGCTTCCACTTCCTCCTCGGATACGCCGCGCGCCTGTGCCTGGGCCGCGATCACCCAATCGAGTCGCGGTCCGGCCACGAACCCCGGCGAAATCAGATTGACGCGCACGCCGTGAGGTCCTGCTTCGAGGGCCAGGGTACGGGTCAACCCGACCAGAGCCAGCTTGGTTGAGGTATAGGCCGATCTCCCGTACAGGGGCCGCTTGCCACTGATCGACCCGATGTTGATCACCGATCCGGATCTGTGTTCGATCATGGACGGGAGAAGAGCCCGGCTGACGAGGAACACGCCGTAGACGTTGACGGCGAAGGTGTCTATCCACTCCTCCGGGTCGAGTTCCCACATCCGACCGGACGGTCCACCGACCCCGCTGTTGTTGACGAGCACATCCACCCGTCCGTGCCGGTCGAGCACCGACCTCGCCATGGACTCGACACCGGCCGGGTCGGTCACGTCGGCGGGCGCCACGAAGGGCTCACCTCCGGCGGCGGTCACGGCTGCCGCGGTTGCTTCCAGGCCTTCTACGTTTCGAGCCGCCAGCACCACGGTGTCTCCCGCCGCCGCGAACGCCACCGCTAACTCCCGGCCGATCCCCTGACTGGCTCCCGTGACAACACTGACCCGACGATCACTCACCGAGCCACTCCATTATGTCCGGGAAGTACTCCGGGTTGAGCCGCAGCCGTGAGCTGATGGCGTGTCCTTCCATCAATTCGGCGTCGGCCACCACTGCGGCCGCCTCCGCCACCTGTAGTGACCCTTGGGCGGTGCAGCGTTGGGTCGTCACCGTCTTGAGGAACTTGCCCACCCACAACCCACCGGTATACCGGGCGGCCTTTTTGGTCGGCAGCGTGTGGTTGGTGCCGATGGCCTTATCCGAAAAGGCCACCGTGGCGTGCGTACCGATAAACAAGCTTCCGTAATTGACGAGACGTTCCAAAAACCAATCCGGATCCCGGGTCTGCACCTCGAGATGCTCAGGAGCTATATCGTCCGCCACCCGTCGGAGCTCTTCATCGTCTTCACAGAGAACGACCGCACCGAAGTCTCGCCAGGCCGGACCGGCGATGCCGGCAGTCGGCCAACTCTCCAACCAGCGGTCGACCTCTCGAATCGTCTCCCGAGCCACCGATTCGGACGTGGTGGCCAGGATGGCGGGTGAGGTGGGTCCATGCTCGGCCTGACCAAGCAGATCACAAGCCAAAACGGCCGGATCAGCGGAATCGTCCGCCAGAACCATGATCTCGGTCGGTCCCGCCAGCAAATCGATGCCGACCCGGCCAAAGAGCTGACGTTTCGCCTCCGCCACGTACGCATTGCCGGGCCCGACGATCATGTCGACCGGTTCAGCATCCTCCAAACCGAAAGCCATACCGGCCAAAGCCTGAACCCCGCCAACGCAGAAGATCTCATCCGCTCCGGAGCGATGCATCGCCCACAGCTGCGGCGGGTGCATACCCTCCTGGTCGCGGGGAGGCGCCGCGGCCAGCACCCGGGGAACCTCGGCAACCTTGGCGGTGGCGACCCCCATCACCGCCGAAGCGATCAACGGGTAGTGACCACCCGGCGAGTAGGCACCCACTGAACCAACCGGGATGTGTTTCTGACCGAGGATCACCCCCGGCAGGGTCTCGACTTCAAAATCCACCAGGCTGTCGCGTTGCAGTCTTGCGAAGTTGGTGACCTGATCTATCAGAAACTGCGCCTGCTTCTCCACCTCTGCTTCCATCAAGGCATAGGACCGTTCGATGGTCTCCCGGCTTACCCGGAAGTCAGGCGGCGACCAGCCGTCAAACTGCTCGGAGTAGCGGCGGACGGCCGCCGTCCCATCCTTCTCAACATCAGCGATGATCCGGCCGACCGTTTCTCGGATCTCGCTGGTGATCTCATCACCTTGCTCCTTGGGACGCTTGAGATACTGCACGAGACTCCTTCCCCTCCGGCATCCTATTGGATCAGGAAAGAGGACGCAGCGTCCCGGTAGGATCATCCTTCGAGATCGATGAGCAGCCAGGTTGAACACCCGGTATCTTCAGATCCAAACGTGTTCCTCAACCGAAGGAGACGCCTTATGCCCACGGCGAACGTCGGTGACGTTGACCTGCACTTCGAGGAGTACGGTCAGGGGCCGCCCGTGGTGCTGATCCACGGCCTGGCAGGAGACTGCAGCGCCTGGAACGCCCAGATAGCAAGACTGCAGAAGAGCTATCGGGTGATCGCCTTCGACAACCGAGGAGCCGGCCGCAGCTCGGCTCCCGACTACCCCTACACCACCCGGCACTTCGCCGATGATACGGTAGGGCTACTCGAGACGGTGGGCGTCACCGAGCCGGCCCACATCATCGGCCGTTCGATGGGTGGGGCCATTGCCCAGGAGATCGCCCTCGCCTATCCGGACCGGGTTCGGAGCATGATCATCACGGCCTCGTTCGGGAAGCTCGACCGGTATGGCTATCAGATCCTCGACAGCATCAACGAGGTCGTCAAGACCCAGGGTTACGGGCCTGCCGCCCAGATCCAGTCGCTGTTCTTCTTCCCTCCCGCCTACTTCAACGAACACCAAGAACAAATGGACGCCTTCGAAGCTGCCCTGGCGAACACCGACCGCCCCATTCACGGCTACACGAACTCCACCCACGCCTGCCTCACGCACGACGCCCTCGACCGGCTCCCCCGGGTGACCTGTCCCACCCTTGTCTTGGCAGGTGGTCAGGATGTCCTGTGCGCCGTTGGTGCCTCACAGCAAATCGCCGACCGGGTACCAGGTTGCGACCTGAAGATCTATGAAGAGGCCAGCCACTTCTTCCTGATTCAGTGCTTCGAGGAGTCGATGCAAGATATCGAGAAGTTCCTGGCCGCGCACTGAGCACGAAGCTGATCCCCGGGGGCTGCGGAAGCCCTGCCGGGTACCGGTACAATTCGAGTCCCGCACCAGAGGAGGCGGTCCATGATCGTCAAAACCAGTGCAGGGACCATGGGAGCAGAGCAGTTTGGCGACGGACCCGACCTTGTCTTCCTGCACTCACTGCTGACCGACCGCCGGGTCTACGACCGGGTCTTGCCCGCTCTTTCGAGAGGCCGGCGCGTCACCATCGTCGACCTGCCCGGCTACGGAGCCTCGACTGCTGTGGAGCCCCGCCTGAGCAGCTATGCCGAGGCAGTTGGTGAACTGTCCGAAGCACTCGGATTGAGTCCGGACCTGGCGATCATCGGCAACGGTCTGGGCGCCTTCGTTGCTCTGGCAGTGGCGGCACAGCGGCCGAAACAGGTGGGACGAATGGTGCTGGCGGGAGTAGCAACCCGATTCCCGGAGGACGCCAAAGCGGCCTTCGACCAGATGGCCATCCGGGTTCTGACCGACGGGATGGATGGCGTGGCCGAGATCGCGCTTCGCCGCATCTTCACCGAAGAATATATGGCCGATCACCCCGACATGGTTGAGGAACGGAGGCGGGCTTTGCTGCGGATGGACCCCACCGGCTTTGCCGCCGGATGTCGTGCCATCCGGGACCTCGACTTCAGCGAGGTCCTGGGCGGGATCGAGGTGCCGACGCTGGTGGTGGTCGGGTCGGACGATCAGGCCACACCACCTTCATACGGTCGGGCGGTGGCAGCCGCTATTCCCGGCGCTCGCTACCAGGAGCTCCCGGGGGTAGCGCACGGGCCGCAACTCCAGGCCCCCGACCAGTTCGTCACCGCCATCGGACCGTTCCTGGAAATTCGGTGAGCCCCCCGAAGCGACCTTCATCATGGTGAGGCGTCCGAAGGGTCTACCTCGGTCCGAACAGCTCGCCATCATCATCGCGGTGGGAGGCTTCGGGACTCTCGGATTTGCCCTTACCTCACCGATCCTGCCAGATCTGGCCGCGGCTTTGGACGTGCCACCGAGCGCCATCGGGCTCGTGCAGGGCAGCGTCGCTCTACCGGGGATTCTGTTCTCGCTGGTCATCGGCTATCTCGCCGACCGGCTTGGTCGAAGGAGAGTGGTGGTCGCCTCGACCTTAATCTTCTCCACGTTTGGGCTGGCCAGTTTCTGGGCTACCTCTTTCTGGATGCTGGTTGGGCTCCGCTTCTTGCAGGGAATCGGCATCTCGGGCATGTTGGGTCTCGGTATCGCGCTGGTCGGCGACCTGTTCGAAGGGCCTGAACGTACCAAAGCGGTCGGCTACAACCTGGCGGGGATTCAGTTCATGTCGATGCTTGGGCCCATCATCTCAGGGCTCATCGCCACCGGCGGTACATTTCGACCCTTTCTCCTCTTTGGTCTCGGGTTTCCGCTGGCGCTCTGGGCCACTCGGCTCGCCATTCCCCGACACTCTTCCACCACGAGATCGCCCCTCCTTCACGTTCGGGACATGATCGCCGATATGCGGGCCAGGAACACGGTGACGGATTACCTCGGTGTGTTGACCGCGGCCTTGCTGGCGGTGGTGGTCTACCACGGAGTGATACTGACCGCCACTCCGCTCTTCCTCGAGTCGGAGTTTGGCGTGGCGGTGCAGGGGCGCGGGGCGATCGTTGCGTTCTTCCAGGGCGGCTTGGTGGTAGCGGCTCTCGCGTTCAGCCGGGTGGGAGGCCGCCTCGGCGTTCGGGCGGTCACCCTCGGGTTCTTCATGATGGCTCTGGGATTGACCTTGATCTCAACAACTTCCTCTGTGGCTCAGACTGCCCTCGGGTTGGTGGTCGCCGGGTCTGGGTTCGGTACCTTCATGTCCTTGGGTCAGGTCTTCGCCGCCGGCGCCGCCTCGGCGGCCTACCGGGGGCTGGCCGTCTCGATGCTGGTGGCAACCATCCGGCTCGCGCAGACGGTAGGCCCACCAGCCGCATCGCTGGCCACCGATCGAATCTCTTCGCGCTCGGCCTTTATTGGCACCGCGGCGCTGGTGGCTCTTCTCGCCTTGACCTGGCGTCCCGTCCGGGCCTCGGTTGCCAAGCGTCGGTGAGCGCATTCCTGATCAGTCGGTCATCGCAACGCCGGAGATTCGGCCCGGATCTCAGGTAAGGAGCATCCGCGCCGCGGCCGCCATCGCCGCGCCGATGACAACCCATCTAATCCAACCCGCCCCTTTCCGAATAGCCAGGCGGGAGGCAATCAATGCGCCTGTCATACTCCCGACCCCAAGCGTCGCGCCCGCCGCCCAATCGACCTGGCCGGCGCGGGCGAACAGAATAAGTGACAGAGGTGTGTAGGCCAGGATCAGCACCACCTTCGCCGCATTACCTCGAATGAGTCCCAATCCTTCGACCAGCACCAACCCGACCAGCAATAGGAAGCCGACCCCCGCCTGGACGAAACCTCCGTAGAAACCAATACCGAAGAAGGCCAGGCTACGCCAAGGTTCCCGGATTCTTGGTTCGCCTTCCTGCATCCACCGACTGGGGCGAACGAGCATCGACAACGCGACCAGAACGATCACCAACCCGAAGACCCGCTTCATCGTCTCGGCCGTTAGCAGGGTCGCCACCCAGGCCCCGGCCCCCGCACCCAGGATGATCGGTACCAGCAGCGGGCCAACGAATCGCCAGGGCACTTTCTTGCCACGATGAAACGAAGCGGCGGCAACCGCGTTCTCCATCAGGATGGCAACCCGATTGGTTCCGTTGGCGACACTGGCCCCGACGATCTCGACAAGCACAGGGAGGGTGATCACCGATCCGCCGCCGGCCACCGTGTTGACGAAGCCTGCGGCGATGCCGGCGAAAAGCAAGAGGAGCGCATTGGCTGTCGACATCGCCGCAATGCTAGGGAGCCAATCCAGGCTCAGTGATCAGGGTTGACTGAGCGGTGGGGTCTTGGTGACTTCGCCGACCGGTTTGTCGGTTCGCGTTGGCGCGGTCTCGTCGGGGGAGGCGGGAGAACCCAAGGATCCGATCTCCTCGGGGGCGGTGTCGCCATCTTCGAGTTCCGCCAGATATTGAGGAACCCTGCGGTCGATCGTGAGCGTGAAGATATCGGGGCGGTTGTAGTGCCCCGCGTAGTCGTGGACGAGTTTCGCCTCCACGCATTGGGCGAGGTTGATGTCGGCAACGAGCAGGCCTTCGAAGTCACCGGGCATCGGACCGGCCATGACCCTGGCGTCTGCGCCAATGATGCAAGAACCCCCGGAGTTGGCCGGATTCTCCAGAAAGATTCGGTCGTCTTCGCTTTGAGGCAACACCTCGAGCATCTCCGGTGAGACCGTGGAGCAGGCGTTGAGGACGAAGCAGTTTGCTTTGTAGGCGAGGGAACGGCCGGCCAAAGTAACGACGTCGGACATGGAGTGCTCGTTCTTGGAGAAGTGATTTGGCCAGCTGCCGACGTGGATCTGGGTGCCTTGCGCGGCAAGGGCAAAGATCGCCAGCGGATTCGAGTTCTCTCCACAAATCAGTCCGCTCACACGACCCACATCGAATTCGAAGGCGGTCATCGTGTCACCCCAGCCCCCGGTGTGAACCATTTTCTCGCCGACCGTTGGCATGATCTTTTGATGCTTGCCGGCGATGCGACCCGTTCGGTCGATAAAGACCTGGGTGTTGTACATGGTGCCGCTCGTATGTGGACGTCGTTCGCAAACACCGATCACGACATTCACGTCGCTTTCCGCCGCCGCGGAACACAGTCTTTCTGTGATCGGTCCCGGAATCTCAACCGAGTTCCGGAAGAGCCGGGCGGCCATGGCAAGGCTCTCCCGGCTCGTCACCGGATGGAAGTGATACCAAACCGGGTGACCGGGTATGAAGCCCTCGGGAAAGGCGACGAGGTCGATACCCTGGCTGCCGGCTTCCTGGATGAGTTCGACGGCCCGCTCCGTGGATGCCTCCCGATCCAAGAAAACCGGAGCCGCCTGTGCAACGGCAACCTTGATGCTCCGCTCACTGTCTCCCACGACCGCTCACTCCTCGAGATGGCTCCCCAGAATAGAGAACTGATGGCCGCGCTGTCGCCTATCAACCCGAATCCCTCCAACACCAGCCCGCTGCGCCGAGACCGGCGGCTTGACCCGCACGAACTCGTGAAGGGGACTCCTCGCGAAAACGTGCACGAATTCAGCGTCCGGCCAGAACGACGAGCACCGATCCGACCAGCATGGTTACGGCACCGCCCACCAGGCGAATAGTGATTCGTTCGATCGGCTCCCGGAACACGAAGGGAACAAGACCGACCACAAACAGGGCAGCCAGTTGCTGGACGGTAATGGAGATAGCCACCGAGGTGAGATGGAACGAGATCCACTGGGCACCAACGGCCAGGGCGCCGGCCAACCCCCCCAGCGCCATCCACTTGAGAGCTGCGGCTGGTACCGGGCCTCTTCGCCATGCCCTGGTCGCCGTGAGGACGAGTGCGTGCAAGGGCACCGTGAATGCCAATCCAACGGTCACACCAACCAACGGGGAATCAAGGCCGCGCAATCCGAGTCGGATCAGCTGAGGGCTGATCCCCCACAACACAGCCACCGTCAGTGCATACCAGGGATTCGACCACGGCCTTCCTTTGACGTTAGTCGAGCCGCTCATCGATACCATCCAGACACCCATGACCGCGATAAGCACGCCTGCCGCGATAGGGAGAGTGAGGGCTTCTTCGAGTACCCAAGCGGCCAGAACGGCTCCCACCAATGGTGCGGCCCCTACCAGCGCCTGCGACCTGGCTACACCGATCCGTTGCTGGCTCAAGGCGATCAAGGTCCAGCCTCCGACGAAGTGGATGAAGGTAGCTGCAACGAAGTAGAGCAGCGACGAGAGCGGTGCACCTGCCAGAAGTGCGAACTCGCCGGTAATGGCCAACCTGACGATCAGGATCACCTCGACCGATGCCAACAGCCCGAAGGCCGTGCGATAGGCATCCACCAGCTGATTGGATTTCCGGTTGAAGATTTGGGTGACAGCAAAAGCGAAGGCCGCCACCAGGGCCCAAGCAACGCCGCTCATGATCGGATCCCCTCGCAGCAAGCCGGTCGCGTCCCGGCTGGAACCGCTTCACCCGGTGGCAGAGAGCCCGGCACGACCCGACGATCGGACGCGATAATGTGGTCGAGGTCTTTTGTCCGGTGACCGTGCGGTCCAGGAAGGCAGCTCATTCGTCTCTCCCCTTAGTCTCGCCCGGGTCGAGACCTGCGTCCGATCCGCAACGCTAGTCCTTCAGCAGGATCGGCTGGCCCGGATCTGCCTGGGGAAAGGGCCGGCGCTACTCCTCAACCTGACCGAAGGGCGCCTGGCAATCCGGCTCCTTCGGTTGCGGCAACCGCCGCGTCCTCATGGACCAGCGAGGTGTCCCCCGAGACCCCCAATGCTCTGATGATTACGCCCTCCGGTCTCATGATCACGCCCCCGGGCTCTAGACACCCAGGTGTCGATGTGTGGCCTCTTGGTCGGCATCGAGCTCCGCCGGGCTCCCTTGCCACACGATTTGGCCGTGTTCGGCCATGATATTGATGCGATCACCGAGCGCCTTGGCCAAACCAAGGTTTTGCTCCACCAGCAATATGGAAAGGGTGGAACCTTTCAGCCCTTCGAGGCGCTCGCGGATGACCTTCAGCACGATCGGCGCCAAACCCTCGGACGGCTCGTCCATCAACAAGAGGGTGGGATTGGTCATCAGACCGCGGGCAATGGCGAGCATCTGCTGCTCCCCGCCCGAGAGGTTTCTGGCGTAGCTGGTCTTTCGTTCGGCCAGCCTCGGGAAAAAGTCAAAGACGCGTCCAACCGTCCAGGGCTCGCCTCCGTTCGACCCGGGTCGGGCTACGATTTCGAGGTTCTCAAGCACGGTGAGGCTGCCGAACACGTGTCTCCCCTGAGGTACATAACCGATTCCCTTGCGGGACACCTCGTAACTCTCCAGGCCGAGGAGTTCCTCATCCCGGTACTTGACCGAACCTTCCATGACTTGCGGCGGATCGATCCCCGCCAGGGCCCGCACCAGCGTGGTCTTGCCCATGCCGTTGCGTCCGAGCAGAGCCAACACCTCGCCGCCCCGAACCTCGATCGAAACATCTTCGAGAATCGAAGCGGTTCCGTAGTTGCAGCGGAGTCCTTCTACTTTGAGCATCAGTCGCTTTTCAGATAGACGTCTTGGACACGCTGGTCGTTGCGGATCGCCTCCGGAGTGCCTTCGGCGATCGTCCGACCGTTGTCGAGGACCAGCACCCGTTCGACCAGTTCGAGGGCGATGCTCATGTCGTGTTCGATCAGCACGATCGTGAGCTCCTTGGACAGCGAAGAGATCAGCTCGCGCATGATTCTCCGCTCGGCCGCCGACAGCCCTGCGCCCGGCTCATCGAGCAGCAACAACTCCGGGTTCCCGGCCAAGGCCATAGCGATCTCCAACTGGCGTTGCTCACCGTGCGACATCTCAGACACCACATGGTGGCGCTGCTCGACCAGCCCAACCTGCTGCAAAACCGAAGAGATCCTCTCGTCGATCCAGCCTCGTATTCGCAACGGGCGCCAGCTGATGAATCGAGACAGGCTGCGGGCCTGGGCGGCAATTGCCAGGTTTTCTTCCACCGAGAGATCCTGGAACAAGTCTGTGATCTGGTACGTCCGCCCGAGTCCCTTCTGCGCCTTCCGGTAGGGCGGCACTCGAGACATGTCCGAGCCGAAGAGGTGTACCCGACCTTCGGTCGGGTACACCTCCCCGGATATCGCCCGGAAGAGCGTGGTCTTGCCCGCTCCGTTTGGACCGATGATGGCCCAGCGCTCACCCGGGTTGACCCGGAGTGAAACGTGATCAACGGCGGTGACACCACCGAAGTGCACGGAGATGTCGTCGACGTGCAGGATGGCTTCGACCACACTCAGCTCCCTATCCGCCTGCGTTGCCCTGGAAGTCCCGGCTGTAGACCGGCTGTTGCAGATACTCTTCTGCCGTCTTGGGCCAGAACTGGTCGACGTTCTCGTAGGTCTTGATCACCTCATTCCACAACCGGCCGTCGCCACGTTCGACCACCTGGCGGATGTAGATGTCGTAGACCGGGTTCCCGTAGTCGTCGAGCACGGATGGCCCGAATGGTGTGTCGAGCTGAAGGCCCTTCATCACGTCGAGCGTCGCAAACCGGTCGGAGATGTCACCGTTCATCGCCGCAACCGTTTCGGCGATGTACTGAGCGGCCGTCCAAGTGGCTGCCGCGTAGTACGACGGGATCCGACCGAAGGCTGCGTCGAAGGCGTCGACGAACTCCTGGGTCGCCGGCTTGTCCAGACCCTCGGCCCAGTGGCCCGAGGAGATCAGACCCAAGACCTGCTCCGGCGGAACGTTGCGAACGTTGGAGATATCCAACAGCACTTCACCGCCGATCAACGGGATCTCGTCCATCAGGCCGAAGTTGCTCCAGTTGCTGAGGAAGTCGCTGACGCTGGCGCCCACCTGGAGGGAGAACACGGCGTCGGGAGCGAAGCCCTGCAGCTGGGTGACGTAGGTACCCAGGTCGGTGGAACCGAGCGGGTTCCACAGTTGCTGGGCAGGCACCACCGTGCCTCCTGCTTCGGTGAAGGTTTGCACAAAGCCACCGCACATCTCATGCCCGAACGCATAGTCGGTGCAGATGGTGGCAACAGTCCGGTAGCCCTCGTCGTACGCCCACTGGCCCAACACGTGGCTCGTCTGGCTGGAGGTCCAGCCGCCCGCTCGCGTGAAGTTGGGATAGAGGTCGCGATCCCGTTGGGTCAGGTCATCGGCCGATCCGATTGGGGACATGAAGATGACATCCTTGTCCTTGAGCCGGTCGGCCAAAGCCAGCGTCACGTTGGCCAGCAACTCGCCGACGATAATGTCGGCGCCGTAGTTGTCGACCAGCTCGTCCACCAGCTGGAGCGCGGTATCAGGGTTCCCGGCGGTATCGACCACCTCGAAGTCGATCTCACAGCCACCGGCCTCCTGTCCAAATGTCTCCCAATAGAGCTCGAACCCGTCCTTGGCGTCGCCGCCCGAGGCTGCCAGGCCGCCGGTGAGAGGCTGCAACAAGCCGATCTTGATCGGCTCGGTGCACTCAACCATGGCTTCGGTCGTAGTGGTCTCCCCGACAGCAGTCGTGGCGGTAGTTCCCGGTGCAGCTGTGGTGCCGGGGGCGGCGGTCGTGGTGGTTTCATCCCCACCCGGCGTCCCGCACGCCACCAGCACCAAGGCCAGCACCGCCATGAGAGCAACAGCTCTCACTAATCGTTTGGTCACTTCGTCCCTCCTTCTTTTTCGTCCGTTCTCACCGCGGTTCAGAAGATTCCAGTGACAAGTCACCTGGCCGGTCGGCGACATCCCCCGCCGAGTCCCCAGGTCCTACCCGTTCCCGACGTTCCAGCCACCTGTGCCAGCCGGTCGAGACAGCCCCCACCAACCCCTGGCGGGCGAACAAGATCACGACGATGAAGATGAGACCCAACAGGGTCGGCCAGCGCTCGAGGTTGGTGCTGACGATGTTTTGGATATACACGATTATGAACGCGCCGATCATAGGCCCAATCAGTGTGCCGATGCCGCCCAGGATCGCCTCGAGGACACCGATGGCAGACGCCGAGATGTAGGCAGCGAATGGGCTGATAAATCCGTTGAGGTAGACCAGCAAAATGCCGGCGACGGAGGCAAAGAACCCGGAGACCATGAATACGTAGACCTTCTGCAGCGCCGGGTTGTACCCGAGCATTCGCATGCGACTCTCGCTCTCCCGGATTCCTTTGATGGAGGACCCGAATGGAGATCGCACGGCGATGAACAGCAGGAATGAGCAGACCAGGACGACGGCCAGCACGAAGTAGTAGTACTGCCAGTACTCCGATATTGCCGAAGGACGTTCGATGCCGGTCAGTCCGTTCTCCGCTCCGGTGATCTTGTAGAGCCGGATCGACAGGCCCCAGACGATCATGCCCTGAGCGAGCGTGATCATGATGAAGTACACCCCGCCGGTCCGCATGGCCATCGCCGCGAAGATTGCCGAGGCGACCAGTCCCGCCGCGATACCCACCAGGACCTGGGCGGGGATTCCGGCTCCCACCTTGTTGGCCATGTACCCAACGCCATAAGCGGCCGTGGCGGAGATCCCGGCTTGTCCCAGGGTCACGAGTCCGGCATAACCGGCCAGCAGGTCGATGCTCATGGCGAATAATCCGGCAATCAGCGCCAGGCTGAGCAGACCGACGATGAACGAACCGAAGAGGTAGGGAGCAGCAATCCCGATTCCAATCGCCGCGACGAGAAGACCCAATTTCACACGGGCGGTGAGCGACAGCAGTCTCATTCCTCCTTCCCCAGCAGGCCTTGCGGGCGCAGCACCAGTACCAGCGCCATGGGGGCAAACAACGTGAAGAACGACAGTTCCGGCACAAGTGCTTTCGCAAAGGAGTCGATCAGGCCGACCATGACGGCGCCCAGCACCGCCCCGGGAAGGCTGCCGAGACCGCCGAGGATTACCACTACCAGGCCGAACAGGAGAATCTCAAAGTCCTGACCGGGCAGCAGAGTGAGGAAGCCGCCTCCGATCACCCCGGCGAAGCCGGCCAGGAAGGCACCGAACATGAACACGCCGGTGAATACGGCTTTGATGTTGATGCCCAGTGCGGCGACCGTCTCGCGATCGTCGACCCCGGCCCGCACGATCGCTCCCAATCGGGTTCGTCGCTCAATGTAGAAAAGGACGATGGCGACGACGATGGCACAAACGAGGACGAAGAGCCGGTAGCGCGGGTAGGCAAAATCACCGATGCGGAGTGGCCCCTGCAAGAACCCGGGCACCGGAACCGGGGTCGGGTCGCCACCCCAGACCGCCAAGGAGAGGTCGCCCAGCACGAACGTCAATCCAATGGTGAGGAGCACCTCAGGTTTCTCCAAGCCGCGGATGGGGCGAAGCAGGATCCGCTCGGTGAACAGACCGACCACCGTGATCCCCAACGCCGCCGCGAACAATGCCAGCGCGAAGTTCCCGGTCCATTTCATGACCGAGAATCCCATGTAGCCGCCCACCAGGTAGAACCCGCCATGCGCCAGGTTGGTGATCCGCATCAACCCAAAGATCAGCGTGAAGCCGCTGGCCAAAAAGAACAACACCGCCCCGAAACTGAGCCCGTTGAGAGACTGCAGCCAGAACGACCTGAGACTCATCTTTCCCAGAATCCACCAGACAAGCAACGCGAACGCAACGATTCCGGCTGCCGTGTAGATCAGCCGCCGCCTCCGCTGCTGAGCCCGGATCACGGCTTCCCGGGGTATTGCCTCTGTCACCAATTCAGCCACCGAGGGTGTTCTCCAATCGTTTTGAGCACACTAAACGAATCGAAGTTTGGCTGCCATCCGGACGGAGGCGGAAGTTGGGGGTGCACACTGCGACGCTGGTCAACGCCAGTCCAACGCTCCCCGCCCGATCAAAGTCCGGGATCTGATCTGCTCATGGAGGCCCAGGACCTCCTCCGGACCGCTCACTTCGCCGACGATCGGCCGCACGTGCCCCTCGGTGACCAGCCTGGCCGCCTCGACCACTTGAGCCCGGTGGCTGTAGCGCGATCCGAGGATGGACATCTCTCGAAAGACCATGTCCCGCGCCGAAAACCCGGCTTGGCGACCTGGGAAAGTAGTCAACGCGACCATCCGGCCTCCCATCCCGAGCGCTGCCAGCGCCCAGATCGCCGTCTCGGGGGTGCCGAGCAGATCCACAACCACAGTCGGCCGCTCTCCTTCGAAAATGCCATGGTCCAGGACCTCGAAGTCGTCCGAGCGGACGGCCAGAGCACCCTGGCGTTCGATCTCGGCCAATTTCTCCTGGGTCACGTCGAGCCCGGCGACGGTGGCCCCGCGGTGGCGGGCCACCTGAACCATGTGGATTCCTACCCCACCTCCCGCACCGAGAACGGCAACACGGTCGGCCGGGGTGATGTCCGCCCGGTCGGCCACATGCACCGGGGTGGCCACGGCGTCGGGAACGACGGTGGCCGCTATGGGATCCAGCTCGTCGGATACCGGGATGGCATTGAGTTCTGGCAGCACCACCCAGGGCGCATACCCGCCGTCACGATGCACCCCTATTTGACCGGCCAAATTGGCGCAGCGTTGCTCACGACCGGCCCGACACCACTCGCAGTGACCGCAGATCAGGTAGAAGTAGGCGACCACCCGGCGGCCCAACAGCCCGGGGTCGGCGCCGTCACCAACTTCCACCACCCGCCCGACCAGCTCGTGGCCGGGCACCCGGGGCAGGAGTCCCGGATCGTTTCCCAGGTTGCCGTCGATACAGTTGAGCACCGTGAGGCCGACGCCACACGCCTCGACCTCCACCAGGACCTCACCGGTCCCGGGCGACGGAACGGCGAAGGATTCCCACTCCGGGGCCTGTCCCCACCGACGGACTCGGTATCCGGCTTGCTCTGCCATTCGACCTCCTGAGTCACCTCGACTCTATATCCTGCCGAGCAGGACACACCCTGGATACGACGGCTTTATCTGGACAGGAGCGCCATGACCGGTTACGCCAAGGGACCGACCCGGGTTTGAGCCATATATTTCCCGGGCATTACCGGGCGAAATACTCAGGCAGTACCGAGCTGTTTTACCTCGGCGCGTTCCTTCTCTTTGATCGCCATCAAGACCTTCTCGGCAGTGGCGGGAAGGTCGGTGATGCGGACGCCAACCGCGTCGTGGATGGCGTTGAGGATTGCCGCCATGGTCGGCACCAGAGTGGGCTCACCGACCCCTTTGGCCCCAAACGGACCTACCGGATCGTAACTCTGCACAATGTCTATCTCGATCTTGGGCATGTCGAGACTCGTCGGTATGAGGTAGTTGGTCAGGTTGGGGTTTATCTGACGCCCCTCGGCATCGAAGAGGATCTCCTCTTCCAGCGCCATGCCAACGCCCATGGCGATCCCGCCCTCGATCTGCCCTTCCGTCAGGGCGGGGTTGATCGTGGTACCAGAATCGTGAGCCGCGCAGATCCTGAGCACCTCAACTTCACCGGTCTCATCGTCGACCTCAACCTCAGCGACCTGGGTTGCGTAGACGTAGGTAGCGAAGGGTTTGCCTTGACCCGTCTCGGGGTCCATCGGAACGGTAGGAGGATTGAACGAAGCGCTGCCGAGGGGAGGGCGTCCCCTGACGATCTGAGCCCGCACCGCCACCTCGGCGATCCCCACCTGTCTGTCCGGGAAGGTCTTGGCCTGGATGCGGTGGTCGACCGCCTCGAGTTCTCCCGCTTCGATACCCAGCATCTCCGCCGCCACTTCCAGCAGAATCGACTTGGCCTCGGCGGCCGCCAGGCGGACCGCGTTGCCGGTCACAAAGGTGGTGCGACTGGCGATCGCCCCCGTATCCATCGGGGTGAGATCGGTATCGGCCGAAACCACCCGGACGTCGTCGGCCGAGATCCCCAACTCCTGGGCGGCGATCTGGCCAAGCACCGTGAGCGACCCTTGCCCAACCTCAACGGTTCCGGTCAGCACGGTGGCGGTGCCGTCCTCGTTCACTTTGACGACGGCTGAACTCGGATTGGCGGCCACGGTGAACCCGATCGGGTACCACATGCAGGCCATTCCCCGTCCAGGGCGTTTCATCGCGCCCCTTCCTGCCATCCGCTACGTTTCGCTGCCATCGTCAATGTCTCCTTCAGGGCAACGGCCTGAAGGACTTGACCAGTGTGGCTGACCGATCCTTCTTCGAATCCGTTGAGCAGTCTGATCTCCAGTGGGTCAATTCCGAGCGAATAGGCAATCTCGTCCATTTGTGATTCGTAGGCGAACGCCACCTGCGGAGCACCAAACCCGCGCATGGCGCCGGTCACCGTCTTGTTGGTATAGACGGCGTGCGCCTCAACGCTGACGTTGGGGATGCGGTAGGGACCGGCGGCGAGGATCGCAGCTTTGCCAACCGTTGTCTCACTCCACGACGCATAGGCGCCACCGTCGAGAACCAGATGCACGGAACGGGCGTGCAGACGGCCATCCTTGGTGACACCCGTCTTGAAGTCCATGACCAGGGGATGGCGGGTAGTCGAGGCGATGAACTCCTCTTCCCGACTGAAGACGCCTTTGGTCGGCCGACCTGTCTTCTTGGCCAGCAGGGCGAGGATCGGCTCGGTCCTGATCTCGTTTTTTCCCCCGAAGTTCCCCCCGATGATGGTGGCCGTCAGACGGATCCGGTTCATAGGAAGACTGAGAGTGCGAGCGAGATCGGCGCGACCGAGCGTGATCCGTCCGTTGCTCGAATACACATGAAGCTGGCCGTCGGGCTCCCACAGGGCGATAGCCGCAAAGGGCTCCAACGGGACGTGCTCGATCATCTGAGTGGTGTAGCGCCGTTCGAAAATATGATCGCTTTCTTCGAACCCTTTCTCAACATCGCCCTTGGCGATTACTTTCGAGGCATAGACGTTGTTGTTCCGGTGGATCTTCGGAGCATCAGTGCTCATCGCCTCCAGCGGATCAAACACGGCGGGGAGCGGTTCGTATTCGACTTTCACGGCCGTCAGGGCTTCCAGGGCCTGTTGCTCTGTCTCAGCGGCAACGGCCACAACCCCGTCACCGCGATAGCGCACCCGCTCAAACGCCAGGACCGGTTGATCCGTGTAGGTAGACCCAAAGGAATTCACGGGGACTTCGTCACCCCTGA